>ERZ835080.144-NODE-144-length-81355-cov-4.303936_pt1 | contig 81355 bp, 91 predicted proteins | sample MGYA00519688_ERZ835080 | MGnify/ENA primary metagenome ERZ835080 (study PRJEB31850, sample SAMEA3708770) | human gut metagenome | biome: human gut; feature: human-associated habitat; material: faeces | place: China | collected 2014 ... | reverse complement strand
CCAAGAATGCAGAGGCCGCAAAGGTCGAGGCCCAGAATAAGTCTGACGCCGATCTCTACAGTGCCCAGAAGACGGCTGAAGGCGTCTCGGCTAAAGCTAAGGCTGAGGCAGAGGCGACGCGCCTTAAGGGTGAGGCTGACGGCGCCGCTGAGAAGGCACATGGCGAGGGTGTCGCCGCCGGCATCAAGGCCCAGACGGAAGCATACAACGGTATGAAGAACGCCTATCTTCTCGCCAATCGCTACATCGATGTCATGCCGGAGGTCGCCGAGGCTGTCGCAAAGCCGCTGACAGCTGTCGACTCCATTAAGATGTATGGCGATGGCAACGCCACGAAGCTCGTCCGCGATACGACCGGCATGGTCGATCAGGTGACCAGCGGGCTCAAGGATGCAACGGGCATCGATCTTACCGAGCTGCTTAGCTCGCTCCATCAACCATTTCAGCCTCGTGAAGACAACGAGTAGTCAAAGTTAACTGCGTGGCTTTAAGCTGAATTTACCAAGGCGTCTCGTTGGAACACGGGGCGCCTTCTTTTTGACAAAACGGAAGAAGTTCAGGGCGATTATATCGTGATACCACTATGCTATACTAATATATACGGCATGGCACAACCAAACGAGCTACAAACATCAAGCCATGCTCTTTCCGCGCCCCAGCGAGGAATATTAGATGGATATGAGAGTCACTTTTAAGGCGCTCATATCCATCTTCATTTTTTGACCGACACGACAGACCATGTCCCGTTGTCGCAGATGAGGGAGCGTCTAGTCGTTTTTCCATGTCCGACAGCGATGAAAACATCCCGTACGGTCGCAAGTTCGGGTCCGGTTTTCGAGGGACACGGTACGACAGCACCACAGCTGACGATGTCGAAAACACGCCCATCATTCCAGACGATATGTTCAGGCGAATCGTTTTGATCCATCTCGACATTCACCTCGATCGCGTTAAGATCGAACGGCTCCATTTTTGCCTGCCTTTCATGCACATCGCAAGCGCTTGCGAAAATCAATCGAGTGAACGAAGTGAGCGGATCATAGGCGTGCCTGCACGCCGCACAGATGGCGTTTCGCTAAATCGTCCAGAAATTCTCCCCGTCATACGTCTCGTTTCGTAATCCTATGCTACAATAGTACCGCCTAAAGGAAAGGGAAACAAGGATGAAAAACAGCATGATCAATGGTGAGGAAATCACGGATGAGCTGCGCCGCAAAATTGCAAGACGGCTTCGTGGGAAAGCGAAAATAGCGACGCCGGACACCGTGGATTCCCTGCTTATGGAAGCGGTTTACGGCGATGACGTCATGGGGGTCTATGCCAAGAGATATCTAACGGATATCGCGGACCTGATTGATCCATCTGGTTTCGATTCCGCAGCATCCACTGAGATGGGAGATTAAATGAGCAAGCTCAATATCGATATGATTCGCGAGATTAAAAACAATCATCCCGCGGTTCCGGAGCCGTTTCTGAATGAAAGCAAACTCCTTGATGTCGAGGAGGACTGCAGGAAAGCATTTCTTTCTTCCCGAACCGGCAGACTCGGTGCCTTTGGCAAGGCATTTCACGGTTTTGTTGAGGCTCCGGCCGGAGATCTCGTCTCCGCATATATCCTGACAATCGATTCCGAGGACGAACGAAAGGCGGATGTCCTGCTTCGATTCTATGCGGTGCCGGAAGACAGGGCGGTCATACTGTATCGCGATACAGTCGCATTTGTATCTGAGACAATGCCGAAGCCCGGCGACACAGTAACGGTCAAATCCTCACGTGATCTCTGCAAGGATCTCATGCTGAGCCATCGTTTTCCGATCGGGTAGATATGGCTATTGCAGTTTATTTGTTGGATGCGATGTTTAGCATCTACTTGGGTGTCTTAAGGGCAGTTTTCGTTATGCCGATGTGGCGGAAATTAGAGATCTCCAGCATCTCGCTTCTGTTTTTGTCTGTCTGCCTTTTCTTTTTTGAATTCAGGCGGCGAAAGAGTGAGGCACATGGATAGACCTAAAATCGACGGGATTGTCGACTACATCAAGGCTGCCTATCCGGACAGCTGGCGTGATTACGTCCTGTGTCGTGCTGGAACCGAAGAGCCGATAGCGGTTATGTTTCCACATATGGGTCGAATATATTACGCGCCGACTTTGTCTATGTTCGAGAAAGCCGGTCCGTATGGTCGTCACTTTGGAGGATAAGTTGTTTTTCAATCCGTTTCGCCTGGGCCAGGCTGAGAACGAGAAAGTTCAAATGGACAGCCCAAAGAAAAAAGCGGTAGGGGAGAAGATCGTGATTGATGCCGAGGATCTTCTTTCTATCGCCCGCGAGCTTGAAAGTAGTTCGAATATCGTCCATATCAACGGCAAGGAATACACCGGTAAGAAGAGCTGGATTGCCAACCGTCTTCGTGAGATCGTCGCTTCCGCGCCGATCAATCGGTAGGGCTGCAAAAATGACTGGATTGAAGGTCCTTCTTGACCAACCGATGAGCAGTTTTTCAGTTGGAGCGTTTATCAATATGATCCCGTTGGGCAATGATACGGTGCTTCCTTTCATACAGGTTGACTGTCGAGGGTGGGATATATTCAAGAATCGCGCTCGCAATCTCAGGGAAGCTGCAGCCTGCGAGTCCTTGCAGGCATCGCAGGGATATCACAACTCTTGGCTTACCTTGCATGAGGATAAAAAGAACAAATATGATCCCAACGCGATTGAGCTTCTTGTGAGGGGAGAAGCGTTCGGCAATGCCGGTTACATTGCGAAGGAACAAACTGAAGCTGTGCGTAAGCTTGCAGAACTTTGCAGTTGCAAGGTAGGCGATCTTCACGTGACGATTGCGCGTAAAGATTTTGATCATTTGAAAAACGTCCCACTTGTTGTATATGGGCATCTGATTGTTAAAGATGAATTGGTTAATTTTAAGCAACGGGAAGTTATATGAAACGACTGATATCTTCCAGAAACATCAAAGTCGTCCTTGCCATAGTATTGGCAATCACTTGCATAAATGGAATCGGGCTGAATCTTAACGATCAACCGATTCAGGTGCCGGATGGGACGTCTTCTTCGCAGTCAAAAACAACTTCGACATCAAGTATTCCGGATTACACCGGGCTTGCGTCAGTTGCCCTTTCAGATGGATCAGGTCTAGACATATCCGATCTTCCTTCGGAGACTGTGCTTTCAGAGCTGGACAGTCTTGGACGGTGCGGTACCGTCGAGATGGTCGTAACGCCGGACACGATGCCCGCGGCGGGTGAGCGACGGGGAAGTATCGGGATGGTGAAGCCTTCCGGCTGGCATACGGTGCGCGACGACAGCCTTGACGGCAAGTACCTTTATAACAGATGCCACCTCATCGCGTGGTGCCTTTCCGGTATGAATGCGGAGGAGCGGAATCTGATCACCGGTACGAGATATATGAACGTAGAGGGCATGTTGCCCTATGAGACGCAGGTCGCGAGCTACATCGAGCGCACGGGGAATAGCGTTCTCTACAAGGTGACCCCTGATTTCCGCGACAACGAGCTGATGGCTCGCGGCGTTCGCATCCAGGCACAGTCAGTAGACGGTCAGGATGATGAACTTTCATTCGATGTCTATTGCTATAACGTTCAGCCCGGATATGCCCTCGACTATCTGACCGGGGCGGCCTCTAAAGGCTAAACGGTAGGAAGGTAACTGCAAAGAAAGGAAAGCAGATGCAGGAATTCGTATGTTCGATTAGTCGCAAAGACTTACAGGATCTTGCAGACCTGGCGATGCAGGTCTATAGGAACCCAGATGAGCTTCCGTTCACCTATTTTCGTCCGATTAGGGATCGTCTGTTCTCTTGGGGGTTCGACGCCATCAAGGATGCGCAGGCAGTGATGTATCTCGGGCGCGGTGACTACGATTCATATCAGATCGCCCGCAATGACCTTGAAGATAGCGGTTGGCTCTCTCCTGAGATTGAGATCAACAGCCTCGATAAGATTCCGCTTGGAGAATATCTTCAAGCCGGGATTTCGAAGATGAAATCAACTGATTGGGCTTAACTGAATCGCGAAGACCTCAAGAAACTCGTCAATCTTTCCGTCTTTTCCAGAGTTGTTTGCAGTTTGATGGGGAAGTTCGTGGTAATGGGAGAGGGGATGGCATTCCGAGTCCAAAATTCGGTACTGTGGTATGATGGTGCTATCCTAACAGAAAGGCGAAATGCATGACGACCGGTATTACTTCAATCCTGAAAAATATTCTGAAATTCATAACGTTCATCGGCGCTGTCGTGGCGGCGGTCTTTCTCTTGCGGGCGTTTGTGATCGAACCGTTTGTCGTACCGACGGGATCGATGGAATCGACGATTGAGGTGGGTGACTGCATACTCGCGCAGAAGATTACCCTTGAGACTGGAAGTGATTTGAAGCCAGGCGACATCGTCGTATTCAAGAATCCGAGGCCGAGGAACGGAGTTGACATCCTTGTCAAACGTGTCATCGCGACGTCCGGTCAGACCGTCGACCTGAAAGACGGCAAGGTCTATGTCGATGGCAGGCGCCTGGATGAATCCTATGCGATGGGGGAGAGCAAGCCGCTGGACGCACATCTGTCATCAGCACCCGATTCCTATCCTTATACAATCCCCGACGGATGCATTTGGGTAATGGGAGACAACCGTGAGAATTCGGCAGATTCACGCTATTTCGGACCGGTGGAGGAGGATAGCGTGATCGGTATCGTATTCGCACGCTATTTCCCATTTGACAGAATCGGTTCTGTATCATAAGCCAGAGTCCTACGACACATGAAACGTGCCGTAGGACTTTTTTAATGCCCTCTGAGCTGAACCTAGGTTTTGAAGAATCCAGATCCATCAAGCTTTCTCGTCTGTAGTATCTTCCTACTGTGGTATGATGGTATTGCAATAAAGAAAAGAGTTGATGTTTTTGAAGCCAAAGGAGTCAGGATGACGCGTAAATACAGGCTGAAGCGGACGGCCTTCATCGGATGCCGGAACACCGCCTATATGGACGTAGACGATGCCGAGCCGTGTCCATTTTGCGGTAGCAGGCAGGTGACTATCTATCCCTACGGGCAGGGAACCACCTCGTATGTCGAGGGCGTACCTACGCTCTACCTTTCATCTGCCACCTGCAAATGTTGAGGTTGCACCGCCGAGATAGACGGTCCCCAGCGCAAATCGATTATCGAGGGCGAGGACGAATACAACGCCTGTATTGCAGCCCTCAAGACTTGGAATACACGCCATGCGGATAAGGAGGCATAAATTGGGACAGCGTGAAGAGACGACAGAGGAGCTGTCCGAGCGCGTTTTGGCTCGGTTGCGCCGCGAGTATTCCCTGGTCTCGTCTGAGGTGTGGGTGGACGATGTCCATCGCGTCGATTTCGTCGGTTTCAGGCCCGCGCGGAACTCACCGTTCCCATCATCCATCGAGCGGGGTGAATTCGTCTTCGTCGAGGTCAAATCGTGTATGAATGACTTCAAGAGCGGACACGGCCTGACGTTCCGGGGCGATGCAAACTGGCTCGTCTGCCCGCCTGATCTCGCCCAGACGCTCTATGAGACCCGACAGCTCCCCAAGGACGCGGCGGTCTTCTGCCCGGACGCCCGCGGGCGTCTGCAGAAAAAATTCGACCTCGGGATCGGCTCGGGGAGCAGCCGGATTGCATCCGTCTCCGAGCTCCTGTTCCGAATGGTGAACCACAGCGCATACTCCTACCGTACATCGCGCGGGGTCTTTTCGAACAGCTATTGCCCGTGGTGCAGCCCGTACCGCGCCAAGCTCCTCAACGATATCGATGATGTCTGCGGGGATATGGACCTGATTGAGGGGATAGAGCTCGCACTCGAGGTCAATGACCCGCAAGGGGTGCATTTGAGCCTGTCCCACGACAACGGCATCGACTGCGCTTATATTCCCATCAACTATTGCCCGATTTGTGGGCGAAATTTTCGAAAGGATAGATAAATGACCGTTATCCAGTATTGCCTCCACGAGACCGAGGTACGCGAACTCGTTGTTATCCGTAGCGGCGGGGATGAGAGGGGGGGGGCCTATGTCGACTGCGAGGATTTATTTCGCCTACCGCCCGATTACGCCCATGCGGACGTTATCGATTCCTCCTACGGTCATATCAAGGTTTTGGACCATCGAGGCGCATACGTAAACGTTCCGTGTACCTATCTGGATATCAAATAGGGAAGCGCGCTGGGTTGATCAAGACGAGATCTGTCCACACATATGGTTTTGCTGGCAAAGGATTTGGTACAGAAGGGAAGTTCTAGATGGCTTGTGAATATCGCGAAGCCGATCGGAGCAAACTCGAAGCTACATCATCGTACGCTGGCGCGATTGCCGACGAGATCATTATCATCGACCGTGTCGGCGAGTATAGCGGCCCCTGCTTTGAACATCTCATCGAGATATATATGGCAATCGGGAGAAAGGAACCCAAACCGATCACCTACTGTCCGTTCTGCGGGCGAAAGCTGTAGATGAATATGCTGGATGGAATGCAGATTGATTCCAAAGATCGACACGGGGCTGTCGATACATATGACATCGACCCGAGAACCCTGCTTACGTCGGACAGGGCGAGGCGGTCCGCGGCAAACCGTTTGCTGGAAGTCTATGGCTACTCGAATGAGATCGGCGAGGCGGATCTTCATGATTTCCTGGCCGCTGTACTGTTTGGACCCGGAATCAAGATTAGTGGTAATAGACCGATTATCGGTAGGTTGTTTGAGCTGATAAACCGTCCGGTTTGTGTTGTCAGGACACTTGAGACCGATGAAGGCGAAATCGTTCCCGTATGTTCCAATTGCGGCGAACCGATTTCCCTGACCGATTCCTTCTGCCCGCATTGCTCTGCGGAAGTAGTCGGCAATGAGTTCGATTGCTGAGTCACGTCACCACTTCTAGGTTGCAATCCGGCTGGAATATGCTGACAGGCTTCGTCTCAACTACGGAAGCCATGTGGCGTTCGGTTTAGAGCATGGCATTAAAGGATGCGGCTTGCGGACGGCGAGTTCGAATAGGAAAGGAGTTCAACTGATGATTCCGCTGACGACAAGGGATGCTGCCGATTGGAGCATGATCTGTGCGTACCTTCGACTTGATGATGAGGGAAGAAAACGCGTCATCGAAGAGATTGAATATCAGACATCGAGAATGATGAAAGAGCGTGAAGAGGAAAGACGTGCATGGCTTTCTAAAGATATTTAGGGCGGAAAAATGACCCGGTGTCCGATAAGGAGCCGGGTCATTTTTCCGCCCTAGTAAGTAGCACCGTTGTATTGTGGTATCATCGTATCAGCAAATGCAAAAAAGGAGGAACGAATGGGCTTAAATGGGCTTTCGAAAGAATATATCCTGATGTCAATCAAGCCGCATTATGCCGACCTGATATATACCGAAAGGAAGCGCTTCGAATACCGCAAGAGGGCTCCAAAGCTGGTTGACTTACCGATCCTCCTATATGAGACGGCGCCGGTTCAGAAAGTGACAGGTATTATCGCCGATTGGTCGATACTACAGGCATCTCCGGAGGCCGTGTGGACGTATTCGAAGACCCACAGCGGCTTGACGGCTGACAGGTTCTTTGGATATTACGAGGGGTGCGATAAGGCCGTTGCCATCCGTATCTATTCAGTTGTTCCGTTCAAGGATTCGCTTGAGCTGCAAACCTTGAATCCTGAACTGAAACGGCCGCCCCAATCGTTTTGCTATGTACGATCCGAACTCGACTTGCCGATGAAAGGATGAGCTATGGTTTCCGATGATGGTCTTCACGCTTCAGTCAGTGGATTTCAAAAAGAACAGGCACGGAAGAAAAAGGTCTGCAGCCTGTGTGCACACTGCATACAGAACCCCCGTGTTCGCGACAAACGTCATAGACCGGAGGACACCCAGATTCAATATCTGTGCGTCAGGCGCGGAGAGGAACATGCCTTTGAAACCGGACATGGCAATTCATGTAGCTATTGGAAGGGACGGCCGTGAGCGATATCGACATCTACGCAGGGCTTGGAGGCGGTAAGAAGCGGGTCCGTCGCGATGACGGGAAGATCTTCGACAGTATTGCCGCGGCGAGTATGTCTGCCTACGGATATGCGGGGAGTGGGATCAAACGGGCGATTACCACCGGACGCAAGGCGAAAGGGCATCATTGGTACTGGGCAGACGAAATTTCAGAAGATTCTCAGAGGTAGTACTCTAGTATCGTGGTATACTGATACACGTCAAGAAAACAGGGCGTTACTAAACGAAATTGGCTGTCATCCGCTATAGTTGACAGCACGTTTCGCAGAAAGGACGAAAGATTCATGTATGAGAAGAAGCACGCACTGCCAAGCAAAAAGATTCACACTCCGAAGGGGATCGCGCGTCTGACCGTCACCGCGGCGACCATGGCCGCCATGACCGGGTCGAGCCTCATCTCACCGTTCACGGCATTCGCCCAGACCGGTGACGGGGGCACGCAGCACCCCGCCGTGATGTCGCCGATCGCCGCCCACGCCGGCGCGGCATCCGGTACCGGCGCGAAATCCGCCGCACAGACCATCGCGGACCTGCAGAAGGCGGTCGACAAGGCGAAGGCGAAGGAAGACGCCGCCAAGGCATCCTACGATGAGGTCGCCGGCCCCTACAACGAGGTTGCTTCCGCCCGCGACCAGGCTAAGGCATCCTACGATTTGGCAGTCAGCGCCGGCACGGCAGCCGACCGAGCGGCAATGGACGAGTACGCCCGTCAGGTCGCAGAGGGCAAGGACGCCGCCGATGCCGCCGGCAAGGACCTCGAGCAGGCGAAGGCGGGTCTCGCAGACGCCAAGGCGGATGCGTCCGAGAAGGACGAAGCGTACCAGTCCGCCATCAAGGCGGCCCAGGACGCTCAGGACGCCCTCGATAAAGCCAAGGCCGATGCCGTAGGCGCCACCCCGGAGGCTATCCGTGCCGCCGAGCAGGCCGTGCGCGACGCCACGGATGCCGTGAGCAGGGCACAGGCCGAACTCGACAACGCCAACGCGACGCTTGCCGATGCCCAGTCCAAGCTGGTTGCGGCCCAGTCTGCAAAGGATTCCGCCGATTCCGTCCTCGCCGCAGCCCAGCAGAACAAGGACACGGCGGATGCGAAGGCCGCAGCCGCCAGCGCCGCCTACGAGAAGGCGAAAGCAGACCTCGCCGCAGCGGAGGCAGGCGCCAGCGGTCCGGAGTACGATGCCGCGAAGCAGAAGGTCGCGGACGCAGAGGCAGCCCTCGCTGTCGCACGAGCGGCACAGTCCCAGTGCGAGTCCGAGCTCGAGCAGGCACAGTCCGCTGCGGCAACGGCACAGGACGCCCTGAATGATGCCCAGGTGGCCCTCTCCGTAAAGCGGCAGGCCGCGGCCGATGCCGAATCCGGTGTGAACGCCGCCCAGTCCGCACTCGATGCCGCGAACGCCGACCTCGATGCGGCCAAGCAGGCGAATGCCGACGCCGTCGCCAAGCTGGATGCAGCGAAGCAGGCTGTCAAGGACGCTGAGTCCGCCAAGGCGGCCGCCGACGTAGAGCTCGCGAACGCCAAGGCGGCGAAGGATACCGCAGACGCTGCCGTGACCGCCGCGCAGCAGAAGGTCGACGAGGCCCAGGCGAAACTCGATTCTGCCGGCGCGCAGCTCAAGCAGGGAGCCATCGGCTTCTTCCGTGCCATGGGTGCCGATTCAGCCATCGAGATCATCCAGAACTGCACATACAAGGACTACACCGAAGTGGGGAATAGCCTCGACGCGACCAGTCTCGACAACATGCTCGCGGCAATCCCGTACATGAAGTCCATCAACGAGTATCGCAAGTCCGTCGGTCTCCCTGAGCTCCAAGTCACGTACAAGCTCATTGCGGCGGCGATTGCCAACGCGAACTATTCCGATGTCAAGTTTGGGCATTCCATGCAGTTTGATACGAGCGAAAACCTCGCGTGGAACTATGGAACCGATCCGAAACCGCAGTGGGTGGACCAAGAAAAGGCTTTCTTCGATCAGGCGGTTCAGGAGCTCTATGGCGTCACCGGGCTAATCGGTAAGGATGCCGTAGACTTCTACAAGTCGCATAGTGGGATTGAATCCTATGTCAACCAGCATTTTAAGGTTGCCGGATATCCCGCAACTGTCGGTCACTACCTGCATGTCATCAGCCCTGAAATCGGCTATATGGGCATGGCGGTCTGCAGCAAGGGAACCATGAACGGCTGGAAGACCGACAGCTTCGATACCGCAAACCTGGGTTGGGCAGGCTCCGGTTGGAACATGAACCCCATGTCCGTCGAGGAGTACGAGCAGAAGCTGACCTCCTATATCAACGGCCTCAAGAACGCCAAGAGCGCGCTCGACGCAGCCAAGGCCGATCTCGCAGCCAAGCAGCAGGCAGCCGCCGGCGCCGCCGCAACCGTCCAGCAGAAGCAGGTCGCGGTGGATTCCGCACAGGCAGGTGTCGATGCCGCGAAGCAGGACGTCACCGATGCCCAGCGTGCCGTCGATGCCGCAAAGGCTGATGTCGCAGCCAAGCAGCAGGGCGTCACGGATGCCCAGACCGAGCTTGATGCGGCGAAATCGGACCTCGATGCCGCCAAAGCGGCAGTCGATACGGCAAAGTCGACCGTCCAGCAGAAGCAGGTCGCCTTTGATGCTGCCAACGCAGCCGTAACGACCGCACAGTCTAAGTTGGATGCCGCCAAGGCGGACGCTTCTGCCAAGCAGCAGAGCGTTGCCGATGCGAACGCCGACCTCGCGAAGTTCTTCCAGGACGTCGCCGACGCCAAGAAGGCGGTCGATACCGCAAAGAGCGCCCACGACGCGGCGGTAGCCGACCAAGCCGAGAAGGCGGCGGTCCTCGCAGCCGCCAAGCAAAAGGCGGATACCACCGCAAGCGCCCTCGCGGATGCCCAGCGCGCCGTCGATGCCGCAAAGGCCGACACCGGCGTTGCCGCCGACAGGCTTACCGGCTCCCAGACCGATCTCGAGGACGCACAGTCGAACCTCGACATCCTCACCGGCCTTGCCGCGAAGCTCGCAGAGGCACAGCAGCGCGAGCAGGATGCAGTAAAGGCCGTCAATGACACCAAGGCCGCCCTCGATACCGCGAAGGCGGATACCATCGCCGCCGAGTCCCTGGTCTCTGCCGCCGAACAGGCGAAGGCGCAGGCAGACGCCAAGCTGTCGAAGCTGAACTCCATCGATGCCGGCGCGGCGATCGCTTCCGGCCATGATGTGAACGCGGATGACGCCCTCAACGCGCTTTTCGCCGCAGCAGTCGAGGCACGTGCCAAGGTCGCGCCCGCCAAGGCCATCCTGGACGAGAAGCAGGTCGCGGTGGACGAGCTCCAGCCCGGCTATGATGCGGCACTCGCCGCCTACGAGTTGGCGAAGTCCGACCGCATCGCAGCGGAGCAGAAGCTTTCCGATGAGATCGCACGACAGGAGGCAGCGGAGGCCGCAAAGCAGCAGGCGGCATACACCCCGAAGCACCTCGCCGGCACGGATACCGCCCAGACCGGCAGCCTCGCCCAGACCGGTGACCGCGCGGGCCTCATCGGCGAGACGTTCGTCATCGGCGGTACCGTCCTCGTGGCAGCCGGCGTCTTCCTCGATCAAAAGAAGCGCCACGAGCAGATGTAGGGCATATCGCATAACGACTCGGAAAGGGGAGTTCCGCAAACGGGGCTCCCCTTTCTTTCGTTTCGCCAGCCACGGTTTGCGTCTTGACCGTCCATTTCCCAGCTTCCGCAGCGCCCTTAAAATCATACGGTTTACCTGTGTCGTTGGGACAATTGACGATAATCTGTGGTGACGATTTTCCATGTTCCGCAGAGGTACGAAGCTGTCCAATAAAATATCGAAAATGAGGGCCTATGGGTTCTTTCAACCCATAGGTCAAACCGCCATTCCGGGCTTGAACTTCGCTTTTTCTAGCATACAGACGAACGAGGCTTTCGTTCTGGTTATCGAGGTTCCGGTGGCGGTGCAGAGCTTTTTTAAATGCAAACAGTATGGTACAATAGTACTAGAGGTAGCACGGAGGTACGAAATGCAAAACAAAATCAAACTGGTCATGGATGATGAGAAAATCATCCGTGATGGAATTTACGATTTAGACTCGATTCATTCGATCATCGACGACCTATTGATCAAGAGGAAGGGGCTGCGCAAGGACGGTAATTTTTACATTGACGACAATCCGAGTGACAGCGCCGGAGTAGGTATGGCTTGTATATTTATACTTGCCGGTAAAAAATGGTTTCGGGAAAACGTGAAAGAGCTTTTCTGGTATCGGGATATCAGCCATTACAAGCTTGATCATAGATACAACGTTGAAAATGCCAAGGAAATAGTAATCGATACTTGGGAAGAGGAGCGCAAGGCAAACGGTCTTTCGATTGATCGGTAGGACGGCAGATGGATACGGACGGGTTTCGCAAGGCTCTGTTAGACCAAGGCGAAAGAAGCATCGAAGAGGTTGGATAGGAAGTTTAATAGCGGGCATGATGACATAGAGCGCTGACACACCTTATAGGTGAAACCATGGTTTAACGACGGTTTCGCTAAAACTGGATAACTGTTTTTTGGGAGTTCCGTAAAAAGGAACTCCCTCTTTACGTTTCGCCTGCATTTCGCTCCGCGAATCGATCCATTCGCGCATGACAAATCGAAACACCCCCTGTCTATTCGACAATCGATATATTCGGAAGAATACTGTCGATTGAAAGGTGTGGGCCAATGGGAAAGCGGGAGAGAAAAATCTCGAAGTTCACAGGGCGCTGGATCACCGAGCAAGGTGCCGGAACCGTCGAGTACGTCATCGTCGTCCTCGTTGCGATCGTGATCGGCGCAGGGCTTCTTGCCTTCGGCAATCAGGTCTCCGGGCAGGTCACGAAGACCGGTGGCAGCATCAGCTCGTGGTTTTCCAAGGCAAACGGCACCGGTGGGACCGGAGACGGAAATGCCGGCGGTGGAGGCGGTGGGACCGACAGCCGGATCGAGGAGCTGAAGGAAAAGGATCCAGCCGACTGGACGCTCGATGACCAGAAGGCCGTGGCCGAGGACATCGGGAAAAAGGGCAACTCGAGCGAGCTCTACGCCAAGGCGAAGGCAGCCATGGATGCGGGTACCGAGTGGTCGATAACGCTCACAGACGGCAAGACCATGACCTACCGCATCATCGGCATCAACCATGACGACCTCGCGGACGGCTCCGGCAAGACGGGTCTGACGTTCCTTAATTCCTCAGCTATCCGTTATTACAATGACCTCAGCTATAAACCCAACGGTCTGTTTAACCGGATGAACGCCACCAATACGACCGCCGGCGGATGGGAGGCCTCGGAGTTGCGCCAGAAGATGAACTCCGGTGAGATCTGGAACCTGATGCCCTCCGATTTCCAGTCCAAGGTGGAGACAGTCAAGAAGCTCACGAACAACGTTGGTGACGATTATGACGCCCCGGTGACCGCAACGGCCGACAGGCTGTTCCTGCTCAGCTACTCAGAAATCGTTGAGACTCCCTATAGCGAATGGCTTGATTGGTCTTGGATCGGCAACGAAGGAACCCAGTACGAGGCTTTCAAGGGCAAGGTGACGGAAAACAATTCGGGCAACGACTGCCTGAAGAGTAACGTCTGTCTGTGGGAGCGGACGGTGTTTCCAATCGACTCTACGGCATTCCTTTTTGTCTACATTGACGGTGATCCGACGTACTCTTGCGATCCGGCGCAGTTGCACTTCGTTTGTCCCGCCTTCTGCTTCTAACCATACCTGTTTCCTTTCAGCCCCGCCCGAAAAGCGGGGCTTTTTCACATCAAAACGCATGGTATTGTGGTATAATCCTACTACATCAAAAAGACCGACGTACAAAAGGGGAAAGTGATACCGATGTTCGAGTATGAGCAGGAGACCTACGGCAGCAAGAGCCGTGAGAGGATTCGGGCGGCGGCGATGGCCCATACGGGAAAGAAGGGGAAGGTCTTTCTTCCTCCGACGCGCCGCCAGAAGGCTGAAGGCCTCGATAAAGTTGAGTTTGATGTCTGCTTCGAGTCGGCGAGCAGTAATTTCCTGGTCTGCTCGACGTTGCCGACGCGTAGGAATAAGCAGCATCGCATCACCGTGACGTATACGCAGATCGCCAGTGGGGAAGTGGAAGTGAAATGGTAATCGACGAGATTGAGCTGGAGGGTCTGACCGAAGACCAGCGGGACGCCTACATTGCCCTGAAGGAGGGGCGTAATGTCTTCCTTTCCGGTAATGCCGGTACGGGCAAGAGCTATGTGCTCAACCGGTTCATCGATGACCTTGAGGCCCGCAGCGTTCCCTACACGGCGATGGCGCCGACGGGTATCGCGGCGCTCAACATGCACAATGGCTCGACCATCCACCGTACTCTGCAGGTGAGCGCCGGCGTATGCAACCCGTCCGAGAAGATTCGTCCCCGCAAGGTCCTGACGGTCGCGGAGGTCATCATCATCGATGAGATCTCGATGTGCCGCATCGACCTTTTCGATTACGTCATGCGCATGATCTCTGATGCCCAGGTCTCGTCCGGGCGCAAGCAGGTCGTGCTCGTCGGTGATTTCTTCCAGCTTCCCCCGGTCATCACGGAAGATGACCGTGCGATCCTCATGAAGCTGTACCCCGGCAATTTCGAGGGTTGGGCGTTTGAATCCGATTACTGGGACGGATTCGACTTCGAGCCGCACATCCTGAAGAAGGTCGTGCGCCAGGACGATCCGGAGTACATCGGGAACCTAAATCTCGCGCGTAACGGCGATGAGTCATGCATCTCGTATTTCAACGAGCATTCCGTATCGGATCGCAAATACGCGCCCAAGGATGCCCTGTTCCTATGCTCGAACAACAGGCTTGCATCGAATATCAATACGGAGAGCGTGTCGGAGCTGAGCGGGAAGAAATACACCTATCAGGCCAGCGCGACGGGAAAGGTGAACAAGGGAGATCGCGCGGCCGACGATAAGATCACCCTATGCGCCGGTGCCCGCGTCATGTCGCTCGTCAACGACCCCGAGGGTAAATATGTCAACGGCTCGCAGGGCACGGTCGTGAAATGCACCAAGACGAGCGTGACGGTCGCCTTTGATGCCAATCCTGACGAGCCGGTGAAGATTGAGGCTCACACGTGGAAGATCCTCAAATCGGTTGTCGAGGAGTTCGTCGACCCGAAGGGCAAAACGAAAAACAAGGTGACTTCCGACACGGTAGGCGAGTTCACGCAGATCCCCCTCAAGCTTGCTTACGCCATCACCATCCATAAGTCCCAGGGTCTTACCTTCGATCGCTGCACCGTCCACACGAAAACCTTCGCCGCCGGGCAGCTCTACGTTGGTCTGTCCCGTTGCTCCAACATCGAGGGGCTTACCATCTTCCCGAAGATGGAGAAGAACCGACTCCATGCGAGTCGCGAAGTCATTGACTTCTATGCGCGTATGGAGAAGAAGGCGAGTGAGGGCACAGTCCAACTGGAGTGCCCACAGCGGTTCAGCGAGCAGGTCAAGGCCTACATCGCCGACCTTCTGGAGAAGGAGAAGGCTGCCGAGAAGCAGGCCGCATCCGTCAGCTCAGCTGCCGGGGAGGCTCTTCCATGGGAGCGCGAAGACGCACCCGGCAGGGACTATCAATCCACGTGGAATCAGTTTTAGGGAAAGGTATTTCAATGCAAATCGAGACTGTCGCAAAAGAGGGGTTCCTGCCCGTCCGTGTTCACCCGACGGACGCTGGCGCCGATCTACGCGCCGATATTCCGGAGCCGGTGACGCTCCAGCCGCGTGAATCGACCTTTTTCAATACCGGAATCGAGGTCGCCATCCCTGAGGGCTATTTCGGTGCGTTGGCGATCCGCTCCAGCCTTGCCTGCAAGCACGGTCTGATGCTCGCGAACTCTCTTGGAATTATCGATTCGTGCTATCGGGGTCCCGTAAAGGCGAAGTTGGTGAACATCGGAAGGCGCCCCTACACGATCAACCCTGGGGACCGTATCGCTCAATTGCTCATTATCCCATGCGTCCATGCAACGTTTGTCCAGGTTGACGAGCTTCCGGAAAGCGATCGCGGCGCAGGCGGGTTCGGCAGTACGGGCGCCCAGTAGGCAAATGGTTGAAATGACGGGCTTCTTTCAAGGAGCCCGTTTTGCTTGGCGAGAGGTGGATAGGTATATGGTGTTGGACCGAGTGAATACCAAGAAATCGGACAGTGGGGATAGCACACGCCCGTTGCGCATGCTTTCGTACATCACTGCGGCGATGGTATCGATTTTTATTGCGTGGTTTACGGGATATATCCGTGTAGACGGGACGTTGGACACAGATGGTTGGTTCCTGTTGGCATCGGGACGTGAGATCGTACACAACGGGATTCCCTTCGAGAACCCGTGGTCGCTGGATCCCGGGCAGGGCATTATTGTCCAGCAATGGCTGCACGATGTATGGCTTTATGGCTGGTATTCCCTTGCGGGCTATACCGGCGTCGCCACATCGGTGGTGGTTCCGCTGGCGATAGCGGCCATCGCCTATTATTTTTTAATTGAAAGGCTGACGAGAGGTTGCCGACACCAAGGGATTACCTGGTTGCTGTATGCGGTCGGTTTCTTTCATATGTTTACCTACATCTCGATACGGCCTACCTTGTGGTCTGCCGGCTGCCTGTTCGTGACGTTGAATATCCTCTTTGCATGGCGCGAGGACGGTAACGTTCGGGCACTTTGGCTTCTTCCGGCAGTCACCTTGCTTCAGGTGAATCTTCAGGCAGCGATGTGGTCCCTATGTTTAGCGTCGTGCCTGTCTTTCCTTTTACCGGAAATAGGGGAACTGCATATCAAGACGCTTAAGACCGACATGGTCGCCTGGTACACCTATCGAATTCCTCTATTGAGGGCGTGTCTCTTGATGTGCATCGCCTCACTTTTCAATCCCTACGGATTCGGCGGAGCGATCTACACAGTGCTCTCTATGGGAGCCGCGTCCTACGGCAATGTCATTAGCGAGATGCGTCCATTTATCTCTGGTCCGGATGATTCCTATGGCATCGTCTGCACGATGGTGTGTATCGTCATTCCCATTGCCATCGCAATCATTAAAGGAAAGGTTCCGAACACAGGGATGCTTGCATTTTGGATCGCGGCGGTGGTGATGGGCATTCTGAAAATCCGGTGCTTTTGGATTGCCTGGACGGTTTCGTTCGTCGTTTGCGCCTATCTATGCGGCATCGGCAGGAGCGGCATCGGACGCAAGGAAGAGGACAGTGCGATACGGCTGATGCCCGTCCTATTTATAGGAGTGATGTTGGCGACCTCGGTTTTAAATGCCTCGAAAGCGGCCTGTTCTTCGGATGGCACGACGGCGTCTGGGTGGTCGGTATTCGATCAAGAAACGGAACCGATTGTCGACGCACTAAAGGGTACGGATGCACGCATTTTCTCCAGCGACGATACCTTGATGAATTATTTTGAGTGGGAAGACATAAAGGTAAGCTACGATATGCGACCCGAAATCTGGGCTAAGGCAATTGCCGGCGAGCGTACCCATGATGATTACAAGCGCTATGTCGATGTCGTGAATGCAAAAAGCTTCAAGACGCTTAATGATGGATATTGGGATGTGGCTATCATTCGAAAGGATGAGCAGCGACTATTTGAAAAAGAAGTTAGGGGAAGCGAGAAGATTGTAAGTACTTCCCGGTATTGTCTATACAGGCTGAAATGAGATCTGGGTTTGATTGCATTATATGGTAGTACCGTGGTATGATTGATTTTGTCAATCATACATAATGCAAAAGGGAGGTAGGGAAATATGATCTGGTTTACTAGCGATACCCATTTCGGGCATGAGAACGTGCTGAAGTTCACCGACCGCCCGTGGGAGACGATTTGGCAGATGAACGACACCATCGTCGACAACATCAACGGCAGGGTTGCCGTGGACGACGAACTCTACATCCTGGGGGATTTCTCATTCAAGATGACCGCTCAGGACGCCTATGCCCTGCGCAAGCGGATCGCCTGCAGACGCATCCACCTCGTCCCGGGAAACCACGACAAGGACTGGACCCAGCCGGCGGTCGCTGGCGCCTTCACCGTGGAGCCGCCGATCTGCGTGCTCAAGATCGACGGGCAGAAGATCGTCCTGTGCCATTACCCCATGGCCGACTGGCAGGGCATGAGCCATGGATCGTGGCACCTCCACGGGCACATCCACAGCAGCGGCGGCGCGTACAACGAGTTCAACCGCAAGCAGGGCCTTCTGCGCTACGACGTCGGTTGCGATGCCAACGGTCACTCCCCGGTGAGCCTCGACGGGCTGAGGGAATGGTTCGCCGGAGTCGACGAGCCGTGCGGCCGGGTGAAATGGCCCTGGTGGGTCAACGAGACCGGCGACAGGCAGGTCGAGCGCGAACTGGCGGCGTACAAGCGGAAAGAGCAATCGCAATAGACAGAAAGAAGCCCCGGTAGACAACCGGGGCTTTGTCAAAGGATGCCGCTGCGCGGGTTACACCATGTAATGTGAGGGGGTATTTGCGATAAACCAAATTCCGCAGCGGTGAAAAAAATGTCTGTACAGAATGCCAGACCCATTACAGATCGGAATGAAAAAGAGAAGAAATTTACCGATCTCGCAGACAAACACGATCTGGATAAGAGATATGCAAAGAATTGCCGTAACTCTTTTCTAATTGTGTACTTTTAGGGGTATCGACAGAGTGATTCGCAAGCGCTTGCGAATTTAGAGAGGAGGAGAGCGGTGGCGACCGTAAAGGAAAGTGATCTTGATTGTCTGATGAACCTGATGGTCAAGATCAAACTGATTGAACGGCATGGCGGTGACGCGGGTGCGGAACGGCGATGGTTGCGCTACCAAATCGTTGAAAGCTGTCAGGCGAATTGCTGCACGAGAGACGAGTTGATGAAACAGGTTCGGGATACATATGACATGCGTTACCCGGATGGACTTTTTGTCAGCCACACAACCCAATAGGTACACGAAAACAAGCCTTAAAGTTTTTCAGCAAGAATCGGATCAAGTTTGTTCTTGATACAGGTGATTGACAGATCGTATTTACCGTTCAGATGCGAAACAACAGGCAGCGACATCAGATATGGAACTTTCACTCCGCCGATGCATGCGGCCTGTAGTTTCTGAAAAACGGTTTCGGATTCAACCATTAGACACCATTCCTTTAATCCTGGTCTTCTGATTACATCTTGTTTTCGAACGCCTTGATGAACTTTTCGATGTCATCAGGTGAGACAGACGAATCGACATGAGCGTTCCGCGGCGGTGAGGAGTGCCCGAAGAAAAGCACCTTGAGGCCGTGGAAGACTGCCATGATCCCACGGATGATGAGCATGATGATGCAGCCGACGAGCCCGAGCACACAGCAGATCAAATCGAAGATCGCACCGACGAAGCCCGGACCGTACCGAACGATGAAGATCAAGATCCTTAAGATCAGAGTGAGAATCGGCGGACCGAGTATAAAAAGTAAAAGCCATTCCATTTGAATTCCTCCAATACAATTAAGTCTAGTTCTATACGCTTATATTATAGCACTTTGGTATTAGAAAAGAAAGTCAACCAGAAATTCAAAGATCATACAGAAAGGAATAGGCGGCCTACGCGAAACCGCGCAAGCCGCCTATTCCCTGTGCTGCAAAACGTTCTGGATAGGGAAGGAACGTAGAATACATTGTAGCACTATTCTACAAGAGAAACGTTCCTAGTCGTCTTGCTCACTGACCTGATCGTTGCGCAATTGGTCGCGTTTCATGGTCTCAAGGACGGTCGGAGGCAGACCCATCCAGCCGGCAATGATCTCATCGGGCAGCTCCGGATTGGCATTCTTGATGAATTGGCTGATCTTGCAGGCACGCTCCGTGATTGACGCGCTGCGTCCGTTGCTGAAATACAGCAGCTCTTGGCTGAAGAACTTGACGCCGTTGACGAGCTCGCCGCCCTGGCGCCATTCGACAAGCTCGCCGTCAAGGGTGATTTTCGCCACGTCCTCGAGTTCCCTCTTGGAAATCAGGCGGATGCGGGTGCTCGCCTTGAGGAGTGCGTTGTTGAGCGTGGCGTTCTTCTTCTCGTCGAGCGATGTCACGGCATTGTCCTTGTCATGGATCTTCGCATCGTACCAATAGACGTCGACGACAAGACCCTCATTCGAGTTCTTGTCTTCAAGCAGGTCGAAGCGGATTGCGAATTCCGTGATCAGGTTCATACCGTCCCTCTTGAAGGGATCAGTCGCCGTGAAGGTGGCGGTGTCGAATACATCGATCTTGCCGGTCTGATAATAGGTTATAAGTTTCATAGGTCACTTTCCTTTCTTCCATAGCGTAAATCATTATAAATCAGTGAGTGGATCATAGGCGTGCTTGCACGCCGAACAAAAAGCGGTCTGCCATCCGAATGGAACGACAGACCGCATGTCTGATTGCACTAAATCGATGACACCCTAATGCTCAAGATTGTCCTTGGCGGGCGCGACCTGGCTTTGACCGTCCAGCTTCTCGGACGCATCGCGGGCAGATGCGGCTTTTGCACCGAGACCCTTGCCCTGTTCGCGCTCGGCATCCTTGCGCTCGAAGAAAGCCTCGCGGGCGGCCTTGTTCGCCTTGGACGCGGCGAAGGGGTTTACCTGAATGGTATGGGCTTCCTTAGATTCGTGGTTGTAGAAATTGACCTCGAGCTTGCCGTCCTTGAGCTGAGTGCTCGGAAGCCCGACATTGATCTGCTCACCGTTAGCTTTCTGCTCAGCAGCCTTGAAATACTGCTTCTCGGTGAGGAACACGGTCATATGGCCGGAGATGCCGTTCTGATCGCCGAGATCGATGCCGTTTGCGACAGAACCCGGCATGAAGCGGCAATCTGCCAGATACATCTGACGATCGTCCTTCTCGACGGTCTTGAGTTTGACCTGGTTGTTGAAGAACTTGAAGTTCGTCCAGGTCGTCTCTTCCTTGACATTGGTGTTCTTATTCTCGTTGGACATAGCAAGACTCCTTTCATTAGTCATGTCCTTGATTACATCATCGGGAAACATCAGTTCATGGATCGGGACTCCAAGCTGGTCCTCGATATCATGCCAGATGTCTTCCCGAAATGTCCCGATAGGGTAGTCGTAGAATTCCGAATCGATACATTCATTATCGTCTATGCAGACATCTCCGAGTTCATCCCAAATCCTTTTTGCGGCGATTTCCTTCGTGTCCGGTCCGTTCGCATCCGTGATGACGTAGCAGTTGTTGAAACTGACGATTTCGCCTTCAGCGAGGTCTTCGGCTGCGCAGGCATACGGGCCGAACCCTTCTCGAAATCCGCCGTTGCACTGGTCGACGAGACGTGAGGCGTATTCGATATTACCGTGTGCCGCCTGGTAGAAATCGCGCCAGCAAAGTGTTTCATATTCATCATGCGTATATTCGACGCGCAGGTAATCTGGATCGATTGCTCCACTGTGGAGCTGGGATGCATAGCTAATCGCTGTGCGGAGCGAATCGAATTCGACATCGTCATGGGGACAGGCTCCATCGCCGTAACTGTAGACGATGAAAGGATGATCCCTATGGCTTGGTTGGCTTTGGATGACCATTGCGACGCCATTGGGAAGTTCAAAGCCGTAATAGTCGGTTGCCGTTTGAGTCGGGTCCGCCTCACCAATATCGATGACATGCTCGAAATTCATCCACCTGGGTAGATCATGACCGTATTCATCATGCTTGCCATCATAAGCGTTCGATATGGTTGAGTTTTCGTTCATGTTCAGTTCCTGCTTTCGTGTGTTCCTGGGAGTCCACGTTCATATACTTCCTTCGTTTTGAAACGATAGGATCGGTCTTGATAGGAGGATATCCGGTTTCCTTTTCCCTGCCTACACCCGCTGACGGAACGTGCTTTCTGCACCTTCGGCAGGCTTTCTTCGAGTTTCTTTGGAGAATAGTTATGGGTGAACTGCTCACCTTCGAACTGGACTGGGATTACGCCGCCCTTTATATATTTAAGCTTCATCCCGATATGGATAGGGGAGTTCTGGTTTTGGTCCTTGACGGCCTTATCGTACTGCCATTTTGCGAGATGCAGGGTAAATGAGCAGTTTCGCCCGGCGATTTCGGACGTCACATCGGCACGATAATCCGTTCTCGCCGTGTCTGGGTCGATGAATTTTGAAAGGTCGACCAGGTCCGGGAAGAAGTGAAAATTCACCCATTCGTTCCCGTTAAAGGATTGTTCCGTGGCACCGCGATACTCCTCGGGACTTTTGGGCAGTGGGTCGGTTTTTCGGACATTGATATCGGCGGCAAGGTCTTCAAGTGCGACCATCTCGCCGTCGATTTCGACTCCATCTGGATACCTGGCGGTTTTCAGTCCGAGACTGACCGGTTTACCGGCCTTTTGTTGAGCGTCGGCGCGTGCGTACTGCCTCTCACTCAGCAGGATTTTAAATTTGCCACCTGGCTTGATTGAAGATTCCTCTCCGAGAGTGCAATCGGCACGATACCATGACCTGTCCGTCTTCCTTGAGACACCTGTGAGGAGAATTACACTGTCGGGAGCAACTTCAAGGTTCGTCCAGACCGGCTTCTTCGGTTGTGTGGGATGGCTTTTGGGCTCTCGAATGGAAGTATCTTCCATCTCGGCGATGGGAGGCTTTTCCTTGGAAACGCCTGCGTTTTGTTCCACCTCGATACGCTCTGGTTCTTCAGGGACATCGATTCTGTTTAGATGGCCATTTTCGACTTTACCTACGTCGTCGATCGCCGCACTGATATCTTCCAGGCTCGTACCGAGAGGGAAACCGTGGAAATACCCGGTGATATGCCCATTTCCGTCAGTCGGGACGCTATTGAGTTCGAAGCGCAAGATTTCCACGCTGTTCAGACGGTTTTTCTGACCGGCATCTCCGGTCATGATGTACTCGCTGCCGAATTCGGCAATGACTCCGTTGATCAAGTCCTCCCTTGCGCATTGGCGCGGGTCCATGCCGTCGCGATCACCGGCTTGGCAATCGAAAAGGAGCTTGTTGGCATATTCCAGGTTGCCGTGAGCTGCATAGAATAGATCGCTCCATCCGGCGAAGCCGCCACCCGGCATGGCTTTAAATCCCGGCTCTTTGTACATGATGAAACTCGAATGCAGCTGGATATCGGAGATGAAACCGGAACGGACGTCCTCGCAGTAGCGCAGCGCCTCGTCGAGATCATCGAATAGGATATTCGATCTCCATTCCGTCTCGTAGTCGCTGAAAAAAGAGTGGATGTTGTCGACCTCGCCGACAACAAGGAGATCTTCACGACGGGCGGACTGCTTGAGAAACATCTCCTTTTTTGTTTTCGGCACGGTGAAGCCGTACCAATCTACCAATTGCATTCCCGGTGCTTCGGTTTTCCGTTTGATGGCTTCATGCGGCTCAAGCCATGGATGGGATGCTGCTGTGTCCTGAAGCTTTTCCTGCCACATATTCCCTCCTTAGTAGAGTAGAAAACAATCCATCAGCGAGCGTTGCGAGCGGATCATAGGTGCCGAAGGCGCCGCATTTAACGCTCATCGTAAGTCTTCTCGTTAGTCGTCTCGCAGTCGCCTCGCACGACGGCACGATTGCCCTTCAACAGCCCACGCATCTTGGAAAGGGATAGATCGTTCTTCCGATCGGCCTTGATCGTCTCGACGTATCGCTTTCTCAAAATGAACTCGAGCGTCTTGCCCTGCGGGATACACTCGGTTCCATCGATAAGCCTTTGGGCATTGTTGACGACTTCACGGTATGCGTTCTCGTTCAGCATACTCCCGAGCTTCGTCCCGAGTACGGCGGTAGCGATAATGTCCTGTCCGATATATGGGTCGACGATTGCCTTTGCAAGCCTGAGGTCGCGTTCGCTGATCATTTTGCCTCGATTTGGATCGGCTTCTCGATTCCCCGCTCACGTTGTTCAGATTCGGCGATCTTGCTGCAGGCAGATTTGGTGGTTTCGGCTTTATCGGAAAGCCTCGTGTGTTCACGGCAGGGCTTCCCACCGTTGGAAATACCTCCGACCGGTTCGTTTTCGATAATATCGATGATGTCTGACGAGCTGACGAGTGAATTTGGATCATGGAACAGCTGGTTGAGATCGCCTATGAACTCATTGCTTTCCGGGCGACCTTCAAAGGAGAACTTTTCCGTCACGGCATGGGCATTGGAAAAATCAAGTTGGTGGAAGGTGAGCAGCTGGTCCACATACTCGCCTTCACGATAGAATCCGGTATGGGCGAGCATGGCAAGGTGCTCGCGGTTTTCATCGCAGCCAAAGTCGATACCGCTCTTGAAATCGTCCATAAACCACTCGGTGAAATCTGCAAGGTCCTCACCGGAAGTAGGACCGAGAGGAAGAAGCTCATATTCGGGATCGCCGATTTGTTTTGTGCCGGAGAAATTGACCTTTTGCACGACGAAGGCGGTGTCCTGTCCCTCGGCAAATTTAGAGATCAAACCGATGATATGGTCATTCTCTTCGGCATGGCCAAACTGATCCGGTTCGGGGACATCGGCCTCGATCTGATTCAGGTAGATAAAGTTCTCAATCGAGACATCATCGGCTTTTGGTCGGATTCGTCCCTGCAGATCGTCGATCTTATCCACGAGACCGGAAAATGCCGAAAGGATATAATCCGGCTTGGAATCAGGATTCCATTCATTGATTTCGAGAACGTCAGTCAATCCATATTTTTGTGCAAAAGAGTCCAGTTCATCAAGTTGTTCTTTAGTGAACCCCCATGAGGCCAGATCTTCAGGATCGTCGATAAAGACCATTCCCGCATAGCTGTCTCGGACGTTCTCCGTAATAGCGTTCAGCATTTCTGGAAATTTCGATGGGTCTACTTTCGGAACCATTGCATAAGTCCTTTCTTTGAATACCTTTTGTAAGATTCTACCACTTCGCATTGAAGAAAATGACCCTGACCATGAGAAGAGATCGAGTCCAGCGATGGTATATGACGACTACGCGGATATTGGTATATTTGCAAAATGGGTGATGGATGCGCCCGAGATTGGGGAGCGGGCACATCCATCGGTGGGAAGAAGATGTCCCTGCACGAGTAAGGGGATCAAACTCGTGCTCTTAACCATAATAGCGATTTCTCAGCCCGTTTTCGTGTGGACTTTTCCAAATTCGCAAACGTTTGCGAATTTCACTTCCGAAATTTGTCGAAGAGGCCTTTTATCCTTCCGAGAATCCCGTGCGGTTTCGTCGACGTTTCAAAACCGGTATCTTCGGTCTGCTTTATTTGTCGGCCGGCGAGTGCGCTGTTTTTATAGGAAGGGCATCTGGAACTGAGTGACCTTTTCTTCCTCAGCGCCTCTTTTTGCTTTTCGACGGTTGCTTCAGAGATCTCCCGGAGTGTGAGGTCGATGTTGTCCCATGAGGTCTCACCTGTCGGTGCGCCCTTCACGGCATAGATCATGATCGCAGGAAGCGGTGTCTCCAATCTTACGAGATCTGTTCCTTTATGGCGAAGCGGTTTATCAGATGGTTCTGTCTCGATATGCCAGCTACGCTTGAGAATCTTTTTAGCTGCAGGAGAGTAGAGCCATTCGCGACCGGCGAAACGCGTCACATGGCCGGTTCCTGTAATTCGTTCTGCCAGGCTCTTTCTGGTATCCTCCGCATTTGCGATGTCATCTGTGATGGATATTTCCATGACCGGGAAATCCACGGTGGCATATTTCCGCACGTCCTCGATGGCTTTCGGATGGCTGACGCGGAATTCGATGGCGACCCAGATCTCCGTATCGGCATGCGACAACAGTGCGACCGCATCCGGAATGAGACCTTCAGGGCACATCGCGCCGCAATCGCGCTCTGTTTTGACATCCTCGATTTTAGTCATGCAACCGGTACCGGGAATGAACGATTTGTATGTTTCGGGGCTGAACTTTAGGACAGAAGAGCCGGGAACGGGAAGGACTGTCAGTTTGCCATACTTCTTGAATTCGAGTTTGCCGGCGTTCCGATAGCGTGACGTATGCGGGACGCTATCGATGAGAGACAGGTTGGGGAGGTAGAAATCATGGCCGATGAGCCCTTTGAGGACGGCTTTCGCCTCCAGATGGAGAAGGGACTCTGGATTCGACTCGACCGCGCACCGGCTGTTCGCCTCGTGGGCCAAATAGTGGATGCCTCTCTCCGGGTCGTCCTTCGACCATCGGACTGCCTTGAGCCGTTTCCCGCAATTCGGATCGGGACAGACAAGTCCGCACTTGAACCCGTTGCGGTCGTAGGGGATTTGGTCTGCCCATACGGCATTGCCGTGCTCATCAAGTCCAAAAGGAACCCTCATTTGTGAACCGTCTTTCTGTCCCATAGCCTGGTGAGGACGATCGGCTGTGTCCTGTCTTCATTCAATTCAAAAAGATGTGCAGCGCCCCCGAAGCGAGGGCGGCTGCATGCGGTCTTCTTTTGGCGGGCGTCAAGGAGCCGATTCCAGGAATTGACTTTTACCCAAACTGTTTTTCCAAACTCCATACCTCGGGGATCCTCTGGGATTTTAACCAATTCTAGGACGTACGTAGATACCGTCGCTTACTTTGCCGTTGCAAATTGCCTTAGGAACAAATGTCTTGCTTTTCCCGTTGACGGTCAAAGTCACCTCGCAATTGATGTACGAGCCTTGTAACCCTGAGAGAGACAGAGAGGGGCTGGAGCCGAGTTCCTTGGCGACAAGTCCGGCGCCGCTTCCGAGACCGGCGCATTTAAACCATCTGTAGGTGATATTGCCCTGCGGGATATCGGAAAGCTCGTTATCGAAGACGATGGAGGCGTAATCTCCTTCACCCAGACTTGGAATCTGAGTCGAGGAGTCATAGGGGGAAGCGCAGCATGCGAGCGAGTTTCCATTAAAACGCGGGCGATAGCTCCCGGTAGGGTAATTCGACCAATCGAAAACATAGACTTTGCCGATTGTCTCGCTGTAGGCATCTGGGACTTTTCCTTTGCTGCTGGATGTCGTCACCTTGCAGCGCAGATAATAGTCCTCGTCTTCTTCCGAGATTTCGTAAGAGTTCTTATTTCCACCGTATTTGATATCACTGAAAGTTCCGGTTTTTGTAGGCGAGTATTGCCATTGGTAGCTGACTTGGTTTGCGCCTTCTGGTAAATTGGACACTTTAGCGATGACCCTCTCGCCGACGACGTCCATTCCCGTTACTGACACGGTAGGGGCCTGGAGCTGTGAGCCGCTATTCTCATCCCCTTTGTTTTCACCGCCGGCGTTATTTCCTCCGCCGGTGCCGTTCCCGCCAGAAGCATTATCTCCGGCGCCGTTCGCCTTGCCGAACCATGAGCTGATGCTGTTACCGGTTTTTCCGATCTGCCCTGAGACCTGGTTGCCAAAACCCATCAGTCCACCACCGATGACGACGACGGCCAATATCACGATGATGTACTCGACGGTCTCGCCGCCAAATTCGCGTCGGGTTCGACGGCGATATTTAGACGCGGTTGGAAATATTTGGCGTTTCATGATTGGTCTCCAAGGGAAGAAGTGGCTAGATCGGTCTAGATTTTACCGCATCGAATTCTGTCTGCTCGCGGTGGGGAAAACTAAAAATGACCTGCTTGTAGTATTATTAGACCATCTGATCATCAATGAAAAGGAAAGTGAGGGTCTATGGTGGAGTACAGCGATCCGAAATCGGGAACGAAAAGAGATGGGAAAACGGGAGAAGTCTTATGAGCGCTAGACTCGGCGCAATTGCCGTTATTGTTGTCGCCGTGCTTGAACTAGTGGATTGACGGCATACGAGATCAACGAACAAAAGCAATAGATCAATTAAGTATTCGGTTTGGAGCAAATCATGAAAAAGCGTGTTAGCAAAAACACCATCAGCCTGGCTCGAACTCTCGGCGTCGCCGGTCTTTTGGCGGTTACCTTGGTTACGACCTCTGGATGCATTCGTACAGATAATCACCAGTCGGAAGGTCAGGTTTCCAATTCCGATAGCTCGCAGGAAGACGGAGTTTACGGCAGGATGGAGTATTCAATCACTGCCGTCGAAGTACATGATTCGGCGGATGACGATGGCGCGAAGGTCGCCGTTGTTCGCTGGCACGCCATCAACAAACGATCAGCAGATTCCTTTGCCAATGGAAGCGTCATCGAGGTCTATCAAAATAAGCAGAAGCTTTCTCGCGGCATGGCCGCCGACTTACAGGAATATTGGTTCTCCTCTTCGCAAGGACTTGCGCCGGGAGGCGAATGCGACGGTGTGTCGATTTTCGAACTCAACGACATGTCCCCCATCGAAGTGAAGATTGACGGAGTTGGGGCTGGATCGAACCCTCTCGATCAGACCTTTGAATTGGAGTAGGCCGCATAGCGTTTAATTTCTAGAACCGGGCGCAGCGGCCAATTCTTGAAGGCAAACCGGCTGGACCCGTACTCGGCCCTGCCGTGCACGTCGCCTGTCACATAGACCGTCATCGGATTACCCCTTTCCGTTTGTACGTCGCCAGCTTGCGCTTGGTCTGCCGGATTTGCCCGCCTCATTTTTCGAAAAACAGGTGAAGAGATCCGAAAAATGACCGGTTTTCCGCGCTTTCCAGGATTCCGTAACAGTAAAGCCCCTGCTAGAGGGGCTTTTTCGTTGGTGGGAATTTTAACAGCTGATGGAATTGCAACGCACTAGGGCTCATCAAGCATATCGTGAGTGGGACTTAATTATAACAACAGATTGAATGATGCTTCTTACAGCTCTTGTCGGCCTTTCCAAGGCACTCAAGCAGGTCTCGAAGCCCAAAAAGAAAGGCCACCGTCGCTAAGACGATGACCCAACTTCATTAAGCAACGGCTCTGCCCAGCTCGCTACAACTTGGGCTGCCGTCGGCACCATTTTACCCTATCCAGAGTGCTGAATTTGTCGGAAACTGCGAGATGGACTTCAAGAACATTTAATGCAATCGCCTTTAAGCAAAGACCGACTGTTTTACCAGCACGTTTAACCAAATTTACAGGTTTCATTTAACCAGATTTGCGTATTTTGTTTAACAAATCAGGTTAAGCAAGTACAAGTATAATCACGGCGGCATATGAGCTGAGACGATAGATTCGAAATTGTTTCACAGTTTATCGCCAATTTTGAAACCAGGAGTTTACGGCAGTTTCGATAAAAACAAGGGGGTAACTCCGCGGACACGGCCTAGTGCGTTGTCTATAATTACCGATATCCGGTAGTTTTTGCCACATACGACCGAGAAAGGGTACAGAATGGCAACGTTGACTGGAAATAAACTTGCCGCCTTGCTCAAGGAGCGGGGAATGAGCCAAAAGGAGCTGGCCGAGGCAGCATGTCTCACACCGGCGTCGGTGAGCAGGTATGTCAACGGCGAACGGGAGCCGAGGGCTCTCACGGTTGTCGCCCTGGCAGATGTCCTTGGGGTGAAACCCTCGGATATCATAGGAACATCTGATGAGCAGGAGATGGACACGGCCGTCAGCTTTATCGTCCGTAACATTGACAAGCTCACTGAAGCCCAGCGTGCCGAACTCATCGCTGCACTTTCAAAGCTTTAGGAAATATCCGATCAAATCAAGGAGAACCTACATGTATCGCTACAATGATGGTACGTACGACACACTCGAAAAGTTAACAGGTGGCGGCGAACTGTCCGATCACAGCGACCAGCGAATGTTCAGGTGATTACCATGGAAGGCAATTACCTTTCCCCGATCATAGATGCCTTTAAGCCGATCCTGATTTTCGCTGTTGTTCTCTGGGGCATTGAAATTATCATCACGATGCTTATCAAAGATCACAAGAAGGCGAAACGAAAGCAGGCACGTGAGAAGCGCCGCTTGGAATATCAGGATCGTCGCATGGCCAACGATGCCGAGCACGCTAAGGTCACAAGAGCCATGCGCTACGACGTACTCCGTCGCGACAATTTTCACTGCGTCCGCTGCGGCAGGGGAAAGGAAGACGGTGTCAAACTGCACGTCGATCATATTGTCCCTGTCTCGCGCGGTGGCAAATCGGTAATGGGCAACCTTCAGACGCTATGTGAGGACTGTAACTACGGCAAGGGCAACAGATATGAAGAGTCATGTCATGTCAGCTACGATTTGAAATTATCAAAACCGTCGTAAAACCCCTGGTTTCAACTACGGGGAGTGTCAACTATCTTGGAGACGTATGGCATACAACACCAGCCTTAATGCCGCACGTTCGGTAAAAAACGATGAGTTCTATACCCGCTACGAGGATATCGAGCGTGAGATGGAAGCATATCTCGCATACAACCCACGCCTATTCCACGGCAAAACTGTCCTTCTCCCATGCGACGACTACAAGCGTTCGAATTTCGTCCGCTATTTCTCACAAAACTTCTCCAGATTCGGCTTGGCCGGACTTGCCGCCACATCATATCAAGCCGACGGACGTGGGCAGTGCTCAATTATTGGGAAGGGTTTTCCGATTTACGGCGATGCCGGCCAAGGCATCCTTTCCAGCGACGGGGACTTTCGCTCGGATGAGATCTCATCGCTGCGCGACTACGCCGATCTCGTCATCACCAATCCGCCGTTCTCCCTGTTCAGGGAGTTCATCGCATGGTGCCTGACGGCTCCGGGCAAGTTCATATGCATCGGGCCCTCTTATGCCGCGACATATAAGAAGATCTTCCAGTCGGTCAGACAGGATGAAATATGGCTGGGCGCAACGCATCCGAAGCAGTTCGTCAAGGTCGATGGGCAAACGGCATCGTTCGGGAATATCTCATGGTTCACGAATGTGGACCACAAGGTCCGCAACGGCCTGCTCAAATTGCAGACGATGGAGGACAACCTTCTCGAAAATGCGCGTCTGCGGAAGAAGCTGGCGGAATCTTACGGTGAGATCCGTTATCCGCGGTATGTGAATTACGACGCAATCGAGGTTCCTTTCGTCAACGCTATTCCCTCCGATTATCGAAAGGCTATGGGCGTGCCGACCACCTTTCTTGACAAATACAACCCCGATCAATTCGAAATCATAGGAACGAGGCTCGAGCTCGCCAAACCGATTAGGGAAGTCGCTGAGGCCGATGACCGATTTCAATCCGGCGGGCGATCGTTCTACATCCGCACGGGCGCCCATGAGCTGACCCGCGTCTACGACCGCATCGTCATACGAGCGAAGCACCCCTGGCCTTCAATATGATTATCTGCGTTTGTGCTTTCCGTTCGGGAAATAACTGCTTTTGCAGAGCGTTAGAAAAGGGAACGGATGCGAGGAGTAGGGAATCTAAAATAGATGCTGTAGAACTATTCAGGGCATCATAAATTGCAATCAAACCGCGGATGAGAGGAATAAGCATTATGGGATTACTGAATGATTCGCTTGGAAATCGCATTAAGTCGATTCGTTCTCTGTTTAAAAGTAGCAAAAGGGCAGAAATGAAAACTATCAGTGATCGAGAGAAAGAAATCATTCTTTCTATTCATGCGTATGAAGACTCGGTTGACCACACTTGTTGGTAAAACCATTCATTTAAAAGCTGGGGACGAAAATGCAAAATCATATTCAAAATATGCCAAAGAATGTCAAGAATATTTGCGCTTTGGAGATGATATTGATCTTGCGTCTTCAGGTGGACTGGATCGATTTTCCTATCTGAAAATTTGTGATACCCCGCAGGTTCTTTTGACTGCAGGGTTTAAACAGAAGCCAATGCTGTACACGCAGAATCATTTGCGCGAAGCATTGAAACCAAAATCGAAAAATCATCCTCATCGCCATGGCTTTTCGATTTCCGAAATCAAGCGCTGGCCTGAGCTATTTAAGGCTCCAGTAATCTTGGCTGATAATCCATCCCGCGATGATGCACTGTTGGTAGTGCTTTGTGCGGTTGATGGCGACAAACTTCCGTTAATTGCGAGCATAAAGCCCGATGGTAAGGGACATTATGAAATGGATACTGTTGAAACCAATCTTGTCCTTACTGTTTTTGGCAAAGATAACTATATGAATTATTTCCAAGGGGCATTGACACCAGACAAGATTGTCTACATAGACAAAAAACAGGGTCAAAAACTTGAGCGTCTGGCCGAACGCCAATTGTTCGGGAACTACTCAAGCCTTGACCCTAATTGCATTATACATCTGCCCCAATGCATTTACAAGTTAAAAGAAATGGAGAGCATCGATAGGGCGAGGTCATTAACCAACAAAATCCTTGAGACAAGGGACTCGTGTGAATCGCTGGCTAGTCAGCGCAATGTAGCAGAGCATGGTTCGCATAAGGAGCGAATTTAGCAAATTGGATATGAATAAAGCCGTTAAAATCACTCTTACTATTTATTTTGCGAGTAGCCTAATCCTTCTTTTGTTTGTGTTTGAACTTTTAGTGCCAACGATGGAGGCTAAATTGTTTGGTCTTTTTATCACTATGATGACTGTATTTGCAGTTTACCTTCTGTATCGAGCGCTACGTAATCCATTTCGTTACCCATATTTTGAACAAGCGTTTGATGTTTCAAATAAACGCAACGTTAATATTGAAGATTGGATTGACCGGTTTTTAGCAAATGAAAGAAACTGGGAACTTATCAAATCTCATTCGCAGAGAATCGAGGACTGGAAGCGAGAGCAAGAGATCTTTTTACAAACGTGCTTTTTGAAGAAACGAAGAACTAACCAATACAAAAGAACGCTTGATGATTCCAATGCCTTTTGTTTTGTCACTCAACGGGTTAGAACCAAATACCGTCAGCAGAATTATGTAAAGATTCCTTATAAGGTAAAGATTGACGACGAAGTGAAAAGTGTCTCTTTTGAGTGGCTTGTAATGCGTTATGCACGGCTCGAGCGTATTGGGTTTGAAACAACGCTGAGCGCTTATCGTTCTCAGAATCAACGTAAGTTAATGACTAAAAAGCTCCGAAAGGAGATTGCACAGCGCGATAACTACACATGTCAGATTTGCGGAAAGTATATGCCGGATGGTGTCGGTCTGCATATTGACCATATCGTTCCAATTTCAAAAGGAGGAAAAACCGTTCCGAGCAATCTGCAAGTTCTCTGTTCAAGATGCAATGGACGGAAAGGCGCGAAATACATTTACTAGACATCCTGCAAATCAAACTGTATTTCTACCAGATAATCTGGACGCTTCTCTTGCGTAATCTTTACTTCTATCGGTGAGGAACTATCCAAAAGCTCAAATGAACTCATGCCGTTATACTTTCCGTCTGGAGCAAGCGTTACCACATCCTGAGAGGCATCTAGCCGTTTCAGCATAACCTTGTTTTGATAGGCGCTGACAATGGGGTTAACAGCTTGATCTGACTTGGTTTTGTTTTCCGCATTCCAATATACGGTGATAAAGGCATGTGTGGAAGAGACCGTAAAGCCCGTAACCGAGTAGTCCATTTTCTCCCGATTATATTTAGCACTCGCGATAGGAAAGAAGATCAGTGCGAATATGAGAATAAACGGCAGGTTGAACACCAGAGACGGTAGAAAGATGTAACCGGCAACAGCACTTAACACTATGATTCCTAAAACTTTTAGAAGATCGTCTTTAATCATTTCCATTCCTTCTTTCTACTTAGGCCTTAAAACGCGCCAAACAAGCTAACTGCGAGAGACACAATAAGAAGAATCAATGCGAATATACCCAATGCAAGCAAGGTACGTTTACCCCATTCCTCATAACTATTGGAGGCCACATCTTTAGAGTTCTTTTCAGTTGGCACGCAGGCAATTAGGATGATGAAAATGAAAGCCAAAATTAAAAACAGAGTTAGCATTTTTATCCTTTACTTTAAAGAGATCATTGTCCTTTACTTTGCCGAATGTTCTTTGCTCCAAGTAGCACGACAGGAGTTGCTGCAGAAAGAACGTTCGCCGCCCTGGGTGCCGGAGAGTACCGTTCGCATACAGCGCTTGCAAGTCAGAAGATAATAGCCGGGATGGTTCCTGACGAGGAGCCACATGGCTTCCAATATATTGCGCGGTTTCCGTTCCGGGGCTATTTCCGCCATCTTTACGCCCGTATACGTAAGTTGTGGCTGGAAGAGTATCCCGTCAAATGCCTGAAGCAAGCGGTTTGCCAGTTGCATCTGGTTATTTATCGCCTCGCCGTCCGTGTTTGAGCTGACGACCATATACCGCCATTTATTTTCCTCGGAATGGCTTTCATGATTGTCCAATCTGTTTTTGACCCGTGATGCCTCTAACGGCGCAAGGAATTTCACGAATTCATTGCCAGGACCTTTAAGATGGTTCTCAACCGCAGTTCGGCTAAAGGAATTCTTTTTATCGATAAGGCTGCCGTACAGCGGGCAGAATTGCAGAGCATCGAAGGAAATATCCTTGTCTGCTAAGTTTTCCATTCGATAGATCGGATTGAAAGCGATGGGGATTGCATAGCAGGTGTCCGTATCTATATCGAATCGTTTTTTCAGAACCATGGGATTTACTTGACGGAACCGTGCGGCTTCCAGAATAGTGTTGGGATCGGCGCCGGATCTGTATAATCCGCCGATGCGCATGAGGATCGAAAGCAGGTTTCTGGCAAAGACCCAGTCGTGCAGCGGTTCGACGATTGCACGAAACTGCGAATCCAGATAGGACAGGTCTCCGGCTTTAGTGAAGTCGAGCTCGTTGATAAGCTCTCGTGTCGCCTTCTTTCCCGTACGGCCGATTGCCCTATAGCCTATACCAGCTATCTCATCGGGGATTGCGTATGGATCGAAATAGCATTCCGAAAGCAGGCTCTCTAGATTGGGTGGAATGAGATTAAACCCGCACTCAATATCTTGCTGGAGATGGCTAGGTATAAAAGTGCGACGTGAGAGGATGTCTGCTGAAATGTACATGGGTCCGAGATTGCGTGCAGCCAGGACAAGCGATTTTACATCCCTTGCCATCATGAGTTTATTGAAATTGTCGGGATCAATCGGAGAATAATCTACTCCTATATCATCGACTGCCAAGATTCTGACGAGAACATGCATACCTGACTTCCCGTCCCTTGCGATATAGATTTGATCATTGTGCATATGGCTTCCTCTTTTAGTTAACGAATCTAGCATGCATCAGTTGAAAGACCGTCACGGTCTGATTGCCCTACTCGTTCTCAGCTTGGCGGTATACGTGCAGTTCCCATTGCTTGCGCTCGACTTTCGCTACGGCATCCAGAATGAATCCAGTAGCCAGAGAGAGGGCGGCAATAAACATGAACGCCACGGCTAAGATGGCTGTCGGGAGCCTGGGCACGAGGCCGGTGGCAAGGTACTCACTCACTACGGGCACGCCGGCACATAGACCTCCGATGCAGAACGCCAAAGCGATCAGCGAGAAGAACTTTAACGGGCGGTAGTCCTTGAACAGCGTGCCGATCATGGCGATCACCTTCAGACCATCACTCACCGTATTTAATTTAGAGACCGAGCCTTCGGGGCGGTCGCGGTAATCAATCGGAATGTTCAGGATGCGCCAACGATGATCGACGGCGTGTATCGAGAGCTCGGTCTCGATTTGGAAGCCCTCGGAAAGGACGGGGAACGTCTTGATAAAGGACTTGGACATAGCCCGATACCCCGTCATGACATCGGGATAGGCATATCCGTAGATCCACTCAATCATGAAGCGAACCAAATCGTTTCCGAAGCCATGAAACGCGCGGGCGTTCTGCTGCGCATAGGTGCCGTTGGATAGACGGTCGCCCACGACCATATCGGCCTGTTTAGCAAGAATCGGCTCGCATAGGGCTTTAGCCGCATCGACCGGATAGGTATCGTCGCCGTCGACCATGAGGTAGCAGTCGGCTTCGATGTCTCGGAACATCTGGCGGCAGACGTTTCCCTTGCCTTGGCGGGGTTCGAGTCTGACGACAGCGCCACGCGAGCGGGCGATGGCGGCGGTGCCGTCGGTCGAGTTGTTGTCGTAAACGTAGACAGACGCCTCGGGTAGCTCGCGGCGGAAGTCATCGATTACCTTGCCGATGGTAAGAGCCTCGTTATAGCAGGGAATGATGACGGCAATCTTATCTCGACTCAATGCGGACTTCCTTTCATTACAAACCTTATTAAAAGGCTGACGTTGTAAGTGTGACAACGCAATTATGCGATATCGCATTACCTATTATGCTATCATAGTATCATCCAACCACCTCAAATAGAAAGACTCCATCATGCAAGTTCTAACTTCCGCGTTCTGCCGCGAGCTTTTCACGTCACTCGGCTTTGCTTACGACGATATACGCCACTGCGATCTCGATGCCCTCCAGGGCTATATCGCCATCGAGTGCGCCAGGTCTCACCGTGCCGGGATGACCCCGCACTTCATGACGCCACGTCGGAAGTCTGACAGCCTGTGCTGCAAAATGAAGCCGGAAGGTGGTCTTGAGAAGGCATATATCAAGATCGACTGTCTTGACCAGTGGAACGGTCGAGAGGCGATAAGCTTCAACGCTGACGGCTTCATCGGCTTCTGTGGATGGGCTGATACGCAGAACAGCCAACCGTTCCTCAATGCTTTTCGACGTTGGCTGACTGAATACATGTTAGAGCGTTCGCGCTGATTTCAAGTGCTTTATTATGGTGTCGTAGTATTGTGATACAATAGATTTCGACGATAAATAAAACCTGGCTGATAGGAGTGGCTATGGGCAAAAGGAAAGTGACCGATAAAGACATCCGTTCGATTGAGTTTGCAATTGATAGTGTGTTTCCCGGTGCATCGGGAGAAGCTGCTAAGCAAGCTTTCCATGTTTTGGTTGAGCGGGCCAAAGAGACCGGGAAGCTCCAAAACGATTTGAACTCTCTGCGCCACGAATTCAATACGCTTGAAGGCGAATATAAAAAGGTTTCCCATCGCTTCAGTAAATTCCGTAAGCTCTGTCACGCGATGGCACGTAAGGAGATTGTCGATGCGGACGGGGAGCCCATCTTGTTCGGCGACATTCTGTATGGTGAGGATGGGCGTGCATGGACTGTTCTCGGACCGAGTAGCAAACGTTGGCTATTTGTCAGCGGGATGAATGTCGATGGCGAACCGGTCAAACAACTTGTCATGACGAAATGGTTGACTCGTACACCTTGTAAGGCAGAAGAGAAGTAGTGCGATCTCAAACTGATATCGGTAGGCTGTAGACTGGTTAAAGGGGAAAGGTCAACTAAATGGCAAAGCTAATCGTCGGTCAAAATGACCTGGCGACAGTCAATCCGGATTTGGCAGCAGAGTGGCATCCGACGAAGAATAACTGCCTCCGACCGACGCAAGTGACTGCCGGATCCAACCGAAAGGTCTGGTGGAAAGGAACATGCGGGCATGAGTGGGAGGCGGTAATCGGAAATAGGAGCAGGGGAATTGGATGTCCCCATTGTTCAAAGAGACATGTCGTCGAAGGCGTTAACGACCTCGTCACGGTGAATCCAAGTCTGGCCGCCGAATGGCATCCCACGAAGAACGGTAGGCTTCGCCCGATGCAGATTGCCGGAAAGTCCAATAAGAAGGCGTGGTGGCTGGGAAAGTGCGGGCATGAGTGGGAGGCTGCCATATATTCAAGGGCGGCAGGGAAAGGCTGTCCCTATTGCTATGGCAAAAAGGAAAGGTAGTGCAAAATGGAAAAAGCGGCGATCGGTACCAATGATCTCGGGATGCATATTGTCATCAGGCCTATTTCTAAAGTCCTTCTCTCGAAAGACGAGACCGTTGGGGTAGAAACCCAAAAGATCAACTCACTCTTGACGGCACGAAGGCCGATAGCTCTCGCTGACGCTATTTCCGCGCTCCCTCCGTTGCTGCCGTCATCGGCTGACCCCATAACTGGCAGGCGGCTATACAGTGTCAATGAAATAATGTCCGGTTCATGCGGTATACACTTTGGATCGCCTGTCCCTGAATTGCTCAGATATGAGACCGAGTTGGGCGCGAACACGGTCTTAGAATCGAGCATAGCTTCAGCACGAAGTGTAGCCAAGCGAATCCCATGCAATGGTCAATGGCTCACGGACGTACTCGGTAACGCGGATCCAGATTCTACTATGGTCGCGGTGGAGACCTTTGCAGATTGGAGCATGGCGCGTTCTGTCATCTTCTTGGTAGCCAGGCTGCTCGGTTTTCTTGCTGCTGGATCCGATACGCCGATGAAGGACACAGGTTTCGCTCGCTACTATGTTGAGCGTCTTGATAAAACGCTCTGGTGCATTCCATTTGCATTTAATCCCTTTTTTTCATCGGGGAAAAGAGGCTGCAGGCTGTTAGCGGATAAGTTGACGGATTATCGTTCCTATCAGCAGCTAGTCGGGATTTTGACTCATCGGGAAAAGATCGGTGATTTTGGAACCGAAGATATCTATGCCGAGGTATTCGGATCTGCCTCTTTTGATGAGAGCGGAGCGACCTTTATCCTTACATCGTCTGTTTCTTCCAAGAAATATGCAGGTCTATTCGATGGGTGGAACGACAAAGCAGAAAGGAACTATCTGCTTTGTACGCAAGTTGGCTGTTCGCAACGAAGCGATGCGGAAAATATCATAAATGCGTTGATCGGCTCCGTTTCGAACCTTGCTGTTTCATACGGTCAGATAAGCCTAGGGTGGGAAACCGACACGTCTGCACGATTTTCCGATCGCCCGGTGCCGAGCGTGAAGCGCAATTCCCTGTTCGCAGAATTGCTATATCGGATTGTCTACAGAGACTCTTTGAACATCGGTATTTGTCGGAATTGCGGGGCACCGTTCCTTAAAAGTGGAATCGGATCCTTGAACGATGTCTGCTCGCAAGCGTGCCGAATGGCTCAACGCCGTAGAAAAGGATTGGCATAGGAATTGAGACTGCAGATACCGTTTCCGGGTTATCACGGAAGACAATGATTGGTTTTGCAGGAAAGTTTTTGGGAATTTTCAAAACTAACCGGTAGAAATATTGGTAGCAGCTATACTAAAGATGACGCGAAGGTGCGCTTAACGGTTTTGCAGAACCGGCGCCCTACGTGGATAGAAACAGGTTTTGAGGCTTTCACCTCGTCACTGAAGTCGTCCTTGCAGGGGCGGCTTCAGTCATTTAATAGGTCGAATTTAACGACCTAGAATGATCTGCACGGTCGTAAGCAGGAGGGCAACGACTAAAAGACGTAGCATGTCCATAGCGACCACCTCCCCGAAAACTCGGGTAGGGCTTCAGCGCACCCCGCGCCTTTGCTGATTGTATCAGGTATCATTTCGTCCTGCAAAAAAGACCCCGGATCAAACTCCGAGGTCTTTTCTCATGCAGCTATATGATTCTCACGTCTAACACCGTAGTACTATGGTACAATGTATTCACCGAATGTAAGAGAAGGGGAACGAATGTCCATTACTCCCAGTGACCGGCGACGTCGACAACCCAATGCTGTCCCGTAGCCTGCTGTTCATAATGTCCCTGGTCCTCAGAGGTGGTATACGAATCATCTACAACGGATCCACCGATACCGCCGTTTTCGCCATCGTTAATAATCCAAGCGTAGGCTGCATCGGATGAATCGAAGGGACCTACCATAGTACCACCATGATTGACCCAGAAACGAGGATGACGCGTGTATACCACGTTCGGTACCCAGACCTGGCTGTAGTCGGTCTCCCAGTGGCCCTGCTCGGCAACCCATTTCTTCTGGCTACCGCCGTTGGAAGAGGAATTGTTGCCGCTTGAACCTTGAGAGCTGCCGGAATTCTGCTTGGACTGGGAGGAATCTCCCTTGCTGTCCGACTTCGACGAGTCGGAGGACTTGTTATCCTCCTTCTTGGAGTCATCGGACTTCTGGTCCTTGTCGGCGGACTCTTTCTTCTCCTCGGACTTGGCTCCAGTCGAGATAGGGGTTCCGTCCGGTTTCTTCACGGTGCCGGCATTCTGGTCATAGCCCTGGTCATGCACGCCATCGGTGGACCAGATGTCATCGGCGATCACATGCCCGCCGGATCCATTGATGATGTCGGCTGTTGATCCGCCCGTCGGTGCCTTCGTGACATCGTATGAGACGGCGACCTTGATGTTACCGTCCTTGTCAGTGGCAACCCACGTCACATCGACGGCACTGACGCCCTTGATTTTCTTTCCGTTGAGTACGGCAGCGAGGGCGGCGGAACGTCGGGCAGTCGAATCGACCATCTTGGCTGCATCGTCCTCGGAAACCTGGGTCACGAGGACGCGGCCGCTTTTGGCATCGACCCGTACCTGGTCAGAAGCGATCGACAGATCGGCATCGTCCAGCTTGAGCGTCGAGCATAGCTTGGCGATATCGGAAGTCGATAGGTTGTCCGTCTTTTCCTCAGAGTTGTCCTTGACCGGTGCGACGGTTTGCTCCTGCTCGGCCGGCTGAGTGTTCGCTGTCTTATGGGAACTCAACGCGAATGCGCCGATACCGAGACCGGCGATGAGCACGACGCCTGCGGCGATCGCGATGATCTTCTTGCGCCCGCCTCGGTCACCGGTCGGCGTATCCTCATACATCGGAAGTTCCTCGGTGAGGCCGGCATCGTTCTCGTCGGCGGTGGGGATGGGGTTTGTCGGTTTCATATCGCCGCTATCGTAAACGGGCGGCTCGTTGTTCATGTTCATATCATCCATTTGCATATCCTCCTTATGCTGTCTTTGGTGCTTCATCCTGGATGGATGAATTCGGGAGCGGTGCGATCTGGACGATCGGCTTGCTTCCCTTCAGGACGACGACCGTTTTACCAGTCGTCGCGACGTCTTTTGCGATGCGGGAGAAGTCCCGTTTGACTTGCGAGATTCCAAGCATCGGTGGAATATCGTTGTCCATTGTATCGCCTTCTAAAACTGAGCCTTTACTTATATCTACAGTTCTTATACCCAATAGCGCTGTTTTTAACTTCCTTTTTTGAGTTATTTCTAGCTCAAGTGGAAGGAATAGCTCTATTCGTGCATGTAGTATTATACCACTTCTGTACTGTGGTACAAGTGTCAAAGGCCTTACTGAACAAAAATAAGAAGCGTTCTCGCTCGACCGCCCGTATTCATCGAAGAGCAGGTGACGAGTGTGATTGCGCGGGTTGCGTTTGCAATCGTGGCGTCGCAGTCATCGCTTACGGCGGTTGCAGTTTTCTTCATATCTGAAAGCCATGCCCGGACTTCCTCAGCGGAAGAAAAATCGAACGTCTGGATTGGCTGGTATTTCTTGTCGACTGACATCGCCATGACCGGCTTGAGTATCTGCCGTCCTTTATCGGGAGTGAACCAATACATCTCGCCGATCTTGTCGAATTCCGCTTGCCTATAGGTCGCGAAAATAGGGGAGAAGATCTGTCCGGTAAACCCCATGTGGTGTCCGTATACGAGTGCGTGTGGTCCGTCTGCCGTACCCCTTGCGTCTAGGTATGGGCAACCGGCGAAAGACGGATTACGGTCGAAATCGTGGCTCAGATAGAAGTCCGCGGGATCTCCCTTACGTGTATTTACGACGGGAAGGTCGATAGTTGTTCCCTCGACCCTGAGCCAAGCCGCGATATCCTGATTGCGGCCGCGGAGCATGGTCCAGTCGATTCCGTCTGCCGTCTGAGCCTCAGCGTCCTTTGCGAGGCTATCGTATTCCCAGCCTTCTTTAACCGTCTCTCCTCCCAGCAGAAGGGCTGCGGCCGCGGATAGGATGCAGATGACGAGCAGCATCCCGTTAACGATCTTGCTTATCCTTTTCCTTTTCGTCATGTTCAATTCCTTTCCTTTTTAGTGAAAAAGGGGCCATCGGGTTGCCCCGAATAGCCCCTTCAGTAGGCGATGGAAGCCCCTCTTAAAGGTTACTCCATCATATCGTCGGCGTCATCGATTTGATGGCGCTTGCGGTAGATATACGTACCGCCCGCACCGGCGGCGACGGCAGCCGCGATTGCGGCGCCGATCAGGATGTTGCGGCCGGTTTGAGCCATCGAGGACTTGTCGCTGGTGACGGTGACGGTCTGGTTCGCATCGTCGATGTCCTTGTGCTCGGCAACGGTCTTGTCGACGGTTGTCTTCTCGCCGGTCTCCCTGTCGGTTTCCGTTTCCTTGGTGGTCAGCGTCTCGAATGCCACGAGATCGTGGCCGTCCAGATGTGTCGTATCGACGGTGAACTTGACCTCGACGGTGCCGTCCTTCTCCTCCGGAGTGAAGGTGACGCTCGAGCTGAGTGGGTTACCGTCCCCATCGGAGAGGGGAGCGCCGGTGGTCTTATCCATAAGCGTACCGGTGACGGTATGCTCGACACCTGCCTCGATATTCGTGTAGGAGACGGTATCGGTGAGCTCGACCTTCTCGCCGACCTTGACGGTGTGCTTGCCGTCTTCGCCGGTGAGCGTGGTGCCGATGATGGCGGAATCGGACTTCGGGGTCTGCTTCACCTTGTCATCGTCATGGTCCTCGAGCTGGTCCTCGCCACCGCCGTTGCGGTAGAGGTCGACCTTGGCGTAATTCTCCAAGGAGTCGCCATCGCGGTAATCGTCGGTGACCTTCATATGGACGATAGCCGGTGCATAGTCACCGGAAACGCCCTCGCTGATCTTGAATTGACCGGCGGCGAGGTCGACTTTGGTCTCCTTGCCGTCCTTATCGGTCATCTTCGCGGAGGCGGACCCGTCCTTGTTCAGGGTGAGGGAATAGACGGTATCCCCGTCCTTACAGGTATAGGTGCCATCCTTCTGCTTGATCTTACCGCCGAGACCGTTATTGCCGAATGCCGTGAACTTGCCGGAGCCGTCGAGATCGACGAGGATGGAGACCCCATCGGAGTACGAACCGTTGCCCTTGGCGGTCTCGATTGCGTCGTTCACGTCATCATGGGAGTCCTTGATGCCGTCACGGTCCCAATCGTCCTCACGCGTGGTGAAGCCGGATTCGACGCGCCCGTACTCGAAACGGATTGCAGTGACGTGCTCGCCCTCGGCAAGCTCGAGGTCGGACACCTTAAGGTCCTCGGCCTCGGTGGTGGACACGTCGGCTTTCCAAAGCTTCCAGCCGGTGTAATCGATCTTGCGGCCGTCTTCGCCAAGGGTTTCGGAATTGGACTCGTCGGTGAGCCACGGATTGCCGTGTCCGTCGGAAAGGGTCTGGTTGGCACCGGATTCGTCGGAGTAATCGGATGGTGTCTGATCGGTCTTGTACCAGACGTTCATCTTGCCATCGAAGTCCTTGTACGCCTGCGGGGTCGTGATCGAATCGAGGGTGGCCTTACCGGTCATGACTCCGTAAAGGTCGTCCTCGACGGTGAACTCATCCGTCCAGGTGTTAGAGGTGGAGCGGAAATCGAGGGTGTAATCATAGCTTCCGTCATCTGACGTGCTGGTATCGGCGTTGTTCTCGCCGTCCCCGTTAGCCTCCGTATACGGATGCGTGGGGTCAGCGATCTCCTGGCGCTTGTCGATCTCGCCCTTGATGGAGATCGGCTTGTCGTACATGACGGCGGTCTGGATCTCGCCGGTCTTCTCCACGGTGAAATCGATGGACTCCGCTACATCATAAGTGTGCGGCGAGCGCTCTTCGGTGAGCGTGTACTTGCCGGGCGCGAGGGCATTGATCACATGGTCCTCCGTGGTGGAAGTCCACGAATCGATGACCTTGCCATCGGAATCCTTGAGCGTGAGCTTCGCGCCTTCGATTTCGGCCTCATTCGTGATATCGCGCTTGGAGACATGCAGCTTAGTGTAGTCGTCCGTGACATCGATCGTGTACTCGGTCACGCCCTCGGTCATGCCGTCGGAATCGACTGTGAAGGCGAAAACGTTCGGGTTCTCGATGTAGCCGGCGGGAGCCTCGGTCTCGACCATGCGGTAGGAACCGGTGGTGAGGTGCTTCACGTCGAACTCGCCCTTCGCGTCCGTGGTGCGCTCGGTGAACTTCTTGCCGTCTTTGAGGAGGACGGGCTCGGCTTTGACCTTTCCATCGGAGATGGATGCGTAGGCGATCTCGCCGTTCGTGACGGAAATCTTTCCAACCGCGCCGCCATCGACGGAGACGGTGTATTTGCCGGAGGCAAGGGTCTTGTCGGTGGTGTATGCCTTGCGGGCGGCATTCCACGTCAGATTCACGCTCGGCACCGAGTCACCGGTCTCGCTGAGCTCTGCGGAAGTTCCGAAGATATGGTTCTTGATGGCGACGGTATAGGACTTGCCCTTGTCTACGGAAATCGTGGCGTCGGAAAGCTTCACCTCATCGTCGCCCTTCTTAGCCACGACGGTGTAGTCACCGGCCTCGACAGCCGTGTCTCTTCCGACCTCGATCTCCTTGCCGTCCTTGTCCTTCAGGACAATCGAATATTCATTCGAATTGACCGTGACGGTGGAAGAGGAGACATTCTGCTTGACGGAGACCTCTTTGCCCTCATCGGCGCGGATTGCGACGGAAGTTCCGGTCTGGAAGGTCTCCTGGTCATCAATGTTCCAAATGTCGAACTTGGCGCCGGCGAGGACATCATCGATACCGAGAATGGTCTTGTTGACCTTTACCTTGGTCGGCTTGTCCTTCTGCTCTACGGAAGCGGTCACGAGATCGGTCTTGTCGTCCTTATAGGAAAGGGTGAACTCGACCGGGGTCGTATCGAGCACATGGCCCTTCGGGGCCTTGGTCTCGATGAAGGCATAGGTTGCGGAACCGGAACCGAGATAGAGTTTCTTGGTGGTGGCGGTTCCATCGTCACCGGTGGTCACATGGTCGACAACCTGTCCCTTGGACGCACGCACGGTGCCATCGGGGGAGACGACATCCTCCTGCGCGACGACATCGTACTCTGCATCTTTGAGATTCTTGCCGTCATCGGCGCAGGACTTGGTGATGGTCGCCTGCCCCATAGCCTGCCTGTCGAAGACCTTTACGGCGGTGATGGGAGAGGCGTCTTTGTAATCCTTGGAGACCTCGAAGCCGACCGTCTCGCTGTTGAGCAGATACGGGGCGGAGGTGGCGATTTCCTTGACGGCGTACTTGCCGGACTTCAGCTTTCCGGGCATGGAGACCTGACCGTTCGCATCGGTAGTGAACGTATCGACCTTGGCGTTCACGTCATACGGATCGTCAAACGATACGACCTTGCCGTCGGCATCGAGGATCTGGAACTTGAAGCCGGAGAGCAGGACTGTGTTGCCCGTCTCTGCGTCGCATTTGACGATCTGGAGGCGGCTCGTCAACGTCTTGTCGATCACGGAGTAGTACTTCGTGCTCTGGTTGACCTCTTCATCTGCCGAGATAGTCCAGTCATCGACATGGTCATAGCCCTCGGGCACCGTGGAATCCACCTCGTGGATCGTGTAGCCCTTTTGATCGATCGGCAACGCGCCGTCGATGCCGGCGTTACGCTTGCCCTCGCCGAACCACGGGCGGGTTGCATCATCCGTTTTGTCCTCGGAGATGGAGGTCTCGTCACAGGTAGCGGCATCCTTGGTGGAGGCGAAACCGCTCTCGTTGGTGGTCAGCGTGCCGACGACCTCTCCGGTGCTGTTCGAGATGATCTGGAACTGCACGCCGACGGCGGGCTTGCCATGGCCGTCATCGGACTCCCAGCTGTCGTCCTCGCCGCCCTTGGTCTTGGCGATCTCGACATCGAACGCCTGCGGGTTCTCGGCGAAATCGTTCTCCGGCTCAAGCTCGATGGCTCCACCGTCAACCTTGGTGGCATCAAGCCATTCTCCAGCAGAGATAGTATAGGTATGAACAGTCGTATCCAGCTTATAGCCAGCAGGCGCCTTAGTTTCGACAATCTGGACCTTGCCCAAAGGTACGGCGGTAAAGTACAGAACGCCCTTGGCATTTGTCTTTCCGGTCGCTTCCCAGCCAGGAGTTGAAAGCGAAGTGATCTTGTACTCGGCGCCTTCAAGCGAAAGGCTTGTCTGGGCGGTACCGCTTGTCGCGGAATCCTTCTTTGCGACGGTGATCTTCACGACACCAGGGTCGTCTTTGAACTGCTGTTCCCCGGCGCTGTTACCGGTCGAGAACTCGATGCGTCCCTCGTGCTTCTGGAAACCCTGCGGGGCCTTGGTCTCGACGGCGTAATAGTTCTCGTTCGGGTCGAGCTGGTAGTTGGCATGGCCGTTACCGTCCATGATGATATGGGCGACCAGCGCGTTGTCGCGGGTGCGGTAGATATCGTACTCTGCGCCCGCATAGGAGTACTCGCCGTTGCCGTCCGTCACCTTGGCATCGGCGGAGATCTTACTGAAGGTCACGTTGACGTTGGGGCTGTACTCGAATCCACCGACGGCCTGCGTGTAACCGTAGGGTACGCCGATATAGTTTGCAGCCTGGGTCGGGTGGATCTGGCTCAGGTTGGAAAAGTGGTAGCGGCTGTTGACAGTAATGTTGTACGAACCATTCGCATTGCGCGTTCCGGTGAAGGTATAGGTTCCGTCTTTCGGAAGCGCATCTCCGTGATTGAGGCAATGGCCTTGATATACCTTGCCATCCGGCATGGTGACGTTGAATTGCGCGGTAACGGTTGTATACTGCGTTGCAGAGAGCGCATTCGTGCAGTAGATCGAGCAGTTGCCCGTGATCGTTTGCGAGTCCGCGGCGTATGCCGTCGTGGGTGCGAGCGTGGCACCGAAGCTACCGAGACACTGCGACATCACGAGTACGGTGCCTACCGTAAGCGTTGCGATGCGCCGTCCAAGCTTCCTGATCCTGTCGAACATGCCTCCTCCTTTCTTTTGCTTGTTGTCTGTTTCGTTCATGTCTTACATCATTCCTTTCCTTTTCCGGCTGCAACTCTTGCAGCGTATTCAAGAGGATCGATTTGATATTTTACCAATTTCCACGTCGCGGTGCCTTTGCAAATGGCCCGCTTCACGTGCCGTTTCAACAATCGTATACCTCTTATCAAACAACCACGTTTCAACCTGAGGAGTTGCAAACAGAAAAAGCCCCGCCTTTTATGGCGAGTCTGAATGTAAGGATAGATTTAGACCAGTGGCATGGCTTATCCATATCGTTCACTTGGAACTATTTCATCCATAGATTCCGCGGTTTTACGACGGTTTTGATAAAGACAGCAAACAGGGCTATCGCCGTACTGACGGTAGCCCTGTTAACTCTAAAAGAAAACAACCAGGCAAATACCCGGTGGCCGATTCAGTCAAATTCGCAAGCGCTTGCGAATTTCATCTAGACGAATATCTGGACGAGGTTGTTAAGGAAGATGATGATCGCCGCAAGCTGTGCGATGGTGAGGAGTGAAATGATGAGATACGCCATGAGAAGCGTCTTGTTCTCCTTGTTGCCACGAACATGCTCATAAAGCTTGCGGTCGGAAAAGATGGGAACGAGAGAGTACCAGCCTGGCATGCCGAGCTTGACATACACCTTCCACTTACTGACAAGAGTCACGAACGCGATGGTGAGCAGCAAGACCAGCGTAAAGAAAAACGCACCAGGCAGGGCAGAATAGGAATGCATCAAATTTTCCTTTCAGATATTTAAATTCGCAAGCGCTTGCGAATTTCAGCTAAAGCACCTCGTAGTTCGTATCGCTGTCATCCTCAGTATACACCTTCCACTTGCCGACAAGTGTCACGATCGCGATGGCGAGCAGCAAGAGCAGTGTAAAGAGAGACGCACCGAGCAGGGTAGATTGACACTCCCCATAGTTGAAACCAGGGGATTCTCGGTTCTGCGAGGTCTGCCGTCGGGGACCGATATAGTCCTCTAGGGTCTTACGTCCTCTCCCCGAGCGTTTAGGCGGTTATAGCCGCCACGGTTCCCGCGTGCCCCGCGGTACCTTGCGTGTTGGAGAGGATGCGTTTCCCTTCCGTCAGTATGTTTCTCGCCGCGTTGACGTCGCGGTCGTGGTGCGCACCGCACACGGGGCAGTCCCACGACCGTACCGACAGCGGCAGCACGTCGAGCCTGTGCCCGCAGGCCGAGCAGGTCTTGCTTGACGGGTAGAAGCGCCCGACCTTGACGAGCGTGCGCCCGCGCTCGGCGCACTTGTACTCAAGCAGCCGCGCGAACTCACCGAACGAGGCATCCGACACGGCTTTCGCCAGATGATGGTTTCGCACCATGCCCTTGGCGTTCAGGTTCTCCATGCACAGGACTTGGTTCTCGTCCGCGAGCATGGTCGTGACCTTGTGAAGGGCATCGGTTCTGGCATCGGGGATCTTCGCGTGGACCCGGGCGACCCTTTTCCTCTGCTTCAGGTACCGCATCGACTGCTTCTCGCCCCTGCGTGCGCCCTTCCTGCGGGAGAGCCTACGCTGCTCCCGCGCAAGCTTGCGCTCATATTTCTTGAGGTGGCGCGGGTTTCCGATCTTCGTGCCGTCCGAGAAAGTCGCGAGCGTTTCGACGCCGAGGTCGATTCCGACCTCCCGGTCGGTCGCGGGCATGTCTTTAGCCGGCACGTCGGTGCAGAGGAAGGTGGCGAAGTAGCAGCCGGCCGCGTCCAGGGAGACCGTGACCGACATGAAACGCCCCTGGAGCGGTCGTGATACCTTGGCCCGGACAGTCCCAAGCTTCGGCAGCGCGATATGGTTGCGGTCGACGATCTTGCCGCCGTTGGTGCGGTAGGACTGCCGGGCGTGCCGGCGCGACTTGAACTTAGGGAAGCCCGGCTTCCCACCCTCGCGCACGCGTCGGAAGAAGTTCTTATAGGCGCGGTCGAGGTCGCGGATGGACTGCTGGAGCGCCATGGAGTCCGCTTGCGCGAGCCAGGAGGTCGCGGGGTCGCGCTTCCACGCAGGGAGCATTCGGGAGAGCTCCGCCCACGAGACCGTCTTGCCCGTCTTCGCATAAGCGGACTTCTTGACGTCGAGGGCGCGGTTGTACACGAAACGGCAGCAACCGAGCGTCCGCGCGATCTGGTCGCGCTGTGACTCATTCGGGTAAATTCGGTATTTGAATCCGCGTTCCATCGGCTAGACCTCCTTCTGTCTCTCTATGTATTTCCTCACCTGCGCGAGCGGTGCACCTCCCACGGTCGACACGAAGTAGCTGTTCGTCCAGAGCGTCGGTATGCGGCTCTTGAGCCACGGGAATTCCTCGCGCAGGTCGTGGCTTGACCTCCCCTTGATGCGCTTGATCGCCCGGTGGATGCTCAGCTGGGGATCGATTGACAGGAGCAGGTGGACGTGGTCGGGCATGACCTCCATCTCGACGATCTCAAAACCGAGCTCGCTGGCGACTTCCCACGCGATCTCCTTGAAGCGATCGTCGACACCGTCCACGAGGACGGGTCGGCGGTACTTCGGGCAGAAGACCACGTGGTAGTTGCAGGAAAACACTATGTTACGGTTGCTCTGGTACTTCATGGTATAGATATTATACATCATTGAGTTGTCTAATATCTACCGTCTTATATCCCCATAGATAAATCCAGGGGCTTTACGACGGTTTCGGTAAAATCGTCTGACGTTTCCGACGTCCATTGTCTTGGAACACGAATCAAGCCATGGCATTTCTTCTGTCATGGCTTGGTAGATAGCGATTGTTTGGTTGAGAGAGATCGGTTCAGTGGAAAGATATCCAGACCCTTGTTTGTGTTCGAAGCCACAGTTTTCTAGGAATTGTCTGATCATGGAATAGACAACTGTATATCTCTTTGGTCCGAACTCTTCTTTAAGAGCGGTGGTGTCAAGATCAAAAAGTAGATATTTCTTTAACGTCTTTCCCATGGGCACTCCAAAATATTAGCTGACTGGAAAATCGGCAAAAATCATATCCTGAATCGCATCCTCGATATCGAAATCTTGCGTATCGGCATTCCAACGATAGCACTTCAGGACCTTCGCGTAGTTCCTGAACCAGTTCTGCTTCGAGAGACAGAGGGCGATATGGGTGATTGCACCCAGACCGTCTTCAGGATTCTCCTCGATATAGAAGTTTCCCTCCCTGCGAAGACCATTTGTCTCGACGATCAGCTTGGCGAGGTAATTGTTCACATCATCGATCCTGATAAGCCCGTCGTCGATGATTCTCTGCTCATCCAAGATGAGTTCCAGCTTGTGCATCGGAATCGCATCTTTCCGGATGCCGGTGGGGAAGGAATAGGTGCCCGAATGAAATGAACCCCAATTTCTCACGGCTTCCTCAATCCCATCCTCAACATCGAAACTGTTTGTTTCCTCATCCCACCAGTAGCAGTTGAGTGTCTTCACGTATTTCCGGAACCAATCGTTCCGGAGAAGAATCAGCTCGACAGCAGCAATCATTCCAAAACCGTCGTCAACCGGATCATCCTCGATGTAGAAGCTCCCTTCCTTACGAAGCCCTTTCTCGGTCACGGCGATGTAGTCGATATATCCGTAAAGCTCATCAAGGTTATACTCACCATCAGCAAGCACTTTTTTCTCATCCAGCTCAAGTTCCAACTTGTTCATTTGCGTTCCTCCCTATGTTTTGCAGCTAGTACTATTATACCATGTATTCATGTCAGTTACAACGAACGCAAAAAGAGGGAACCAGCCCCCAATCTGACTTCCCTCTACTTACCTGTTAGTGTTTTCACCATCATGTGTTAATGATTCATCTTTCGGGCGCATTGAGAAATTATGCGAGATATCAGTAATGCGCGCGCACTTTGCTTTGTCGCCTGAATTGTCGGTTTGTTCCCGCATCACCCTCATCGCTTCATCGACGCAAGTCTTTTTTGCATCGAGTCTCGCCTTTGGTTGCATTTTCGCACGCTTCCCCTTCTCGGCAGCCTTATCGAATTTTTCAGTAAGAGCCTCGAAGTCGACATTCTCCCAGTGTCGTTTCTTTCCGGTTCCCTGCATAAATACGTGGAAATAGGCGACGCGGCTTTGACTTGCGTGTGCGACAGGGCAGACCTGTTCTTCTTTCATACCGGCCTTGACCGCTTCGGTCGGCAATCGGTATTTAATCATCTCGGTATTCTTGCGTCTCGAAATGAAGCGTTCGCACATCTCCGGATGGATCGCCTCGTATGCCAAGACGCTTGAAGGGTCGCATTCAAATTTTTTCTCGAATTCCTTTTCCCGCGACTGCATGAATTGGAGTCGCGCCTCCAGCGCAGCCCGTTCATCTGCCATCTGTCGATCTCGCTCGATAATCTGCTCCTCGCTCATCTGCTCGAAACTCCGGCAGACGGCATCTTCATTGAGACCGAAAAACTCGACCTCGCGGGCGGTACGGCTGGAATGATGCCAAGATTTATACTCGAGGAATTCTTTAGCGAGTTCGGCTTTCGTCTTCTTTTCGATATCCGGATCGTAAGCCAGATCGAAATCGAAACAGTAGTCCTTGACCGCGTGGATGATTGCAGTCTTGGTCCATCTGCTGATCGGCATCTCGCCCTGTTCATACGCCTCGGCTGCACGTACGCTCATTGAGGAGCCTAAGTAGCCTTTTTGTCCATATACCACCTGCGTCATAACCCTAGACCTCCGTTCGCTGATCAGCTGTCGCCGACGGTGCCTTCTTCGCGTGTGCAGGGCTTCGCACCGATCTCATCAGACAATCGAGTCGATGCCTCACGCGAGGAAGCGGTTTTCTGGGAGAGGTTCTTCGCCTTTGCAGGCTGCGGCGGTTCGGGCTCAAGCATACCGAGCGTTTTCTTGCATACTTCCGATGCCGTCATGAGATAAGAGTCGAATGATTCACCGGACAACGCATAGAACGTCTTGGCGACAGCATCGCGTCCGGATGCATCGCAACTCGAATAGACGCGCAGCAAATCAATTGCGGCATCGGTCGAGAGGGCGTCAATCGAATTGAATGTCTCGGCGAGCACCGTGTCGGCACCTTCCGCCTCCTCTGCATCCATATCCTTGATTTTATCCATGAACCCCGACACCTGCTCGACCATCCCGTCGCGCCACTCGTCATCTTTTACGATACCCGCTTCGATACGGTCCGCCTTTGCAATGACTTCATTGAAACGGGCGAGCGTTTCCGCATTGAGTTCCGAGACATCGCACCAGCGACCGTCTTCGCAAAGCGTGAAGATAAGGTCATTGATTCGACGGTCATCTGGACCTGTAACGTAGATTGTCGCGATGTGGGGGGAACCGTTCACGACATGGATCTGTCCGGGAACCTCATCGAGGTGCTTTGTACCCCAGGCCATACATTCCTCGATGTCTGCGACCGACACATCATATAACGTGAAATGTGGGACATCGCCCATCCCATTGACTTTGGAGTCGATATAGATACCGTGGACGGGATCGTAGATGCCGCCGTTCTTGGAGAAGGACTTGGAAAGCTCGATGAAATGCAGCATGGGGTTTTCCATGAGCGATTCAGCCTTGCACGCTGGTGCAAAAGACAGCAATGCGTCGGCGACGTTTTCCAGGCAATATGGTCCGTTCAGCCGGGCGCGGTCAAGTATCTCGTTTAACATACGCAGCTGTCCCATATTCGCGCCCTGAAGAAAGGCCGCGGCAAGGGCTTCATGATTGAAAGACTCCTCCTCATAATGCCCGTCGGAGACGTTCAGCGCGGTCCAATCGTCGGTAAGCTTGTTTTTTTGGATCAATAGGCCGGCGCCGGTGTTTGGAAATAATGGCTGGTCCTCATTGACTTTTTTGATACGGGTGCGGCCTTCAAGGTATTCGCGGTACATATATTTGATGTAATCGGACATTGTGATTCGCTCCTTTTATCTATTCGCCTACGGTGTCTGCTTCACGGATCTGGTTGACCGTCGTTCGTTCAGTTTGCATCCGCTGCGCCACATCGCGGTTCACTTCACGTTTATGTCCCAGGGTGCGGTCAGGTGCCGATTGCGCTTTATTCTCCGCATAGGGGATGACTTTGGCGGCGAGCTGGCTGCATTCGTCGCAACTGAGGTTCGGCAGTTTGCCGATATCCACTCCGGCATTCTGCAGATCTCTAAGGAACTGAGATGCGGCGACCATGGAATCATTCATGGGAATATCGACTTGGCAGCCGCAGGGGAGATATTCATACGTTTCGCCTCCGCCGATCAGCTCATAGTCTATCAATGGGACAAGTTCACCTTCGAGCGAGCGGGAGCCGTTTTCAACTGCCGAGACAAGGGCTTCGGGACTGAACTTCAGGCTGTACCCATCGACATCGGCTCCGCCGCCGTATTCCATATAGATAGTTTCATCGATAGTCGTATAGTCCTCGCCGGCGCATTTGAAATATGATTTCAAGGCATCGAACAGTTTTTCATGGTAGCCGGTCGGTAGCGAATACTCGCTTTTGAATTCGAGCACATGCGTGCCGGTCTCGGCAAATCGATCGACAATTCCCCGTAAAACAGCAGGCGGCCAGTTTCCGACTTCACCGTAAAGCGCACTGTAGAAATCGGCATCCTTGAAATCGAAGTCATATATCTCTTGTCGGATAGGGTCACCGGTGTGTTCATCGGATACGTTGAACCTATACGTTTTCAGAAAGGCCATCATCCCATCGTTGATTTCGACTTTGGAGATGTCATCTGGAAGGAGTTCTTTCGGGTCGAGCGAGTGCCTAGTCCAGGCATTCGTGTCACGGGCAGATTTGCCTTCGACGAGATTGGTGAAATCAGAGATCGACACGCCCTTGCTGACGAACTCGCCGGTGGCCCGATCGAAAAAGACCTGCATGTTGACGCCGTCGCCGTCGCGGTGGATAAAGTCGTCCCCGTAACCGTGATCGTTTATTTCGTATCGGCTATAGCTGAAGAGCGGTTTATTAAGATCGAGAGTTATTTCAGTATCCATGTCTGTTTTTACTCCTTTATGCGTGGATCGCATGGTCATCGATCATGCTTACGGCGTTTTCACGACTTGCCTGTATCCGCTGCGCCGCATCGCGGTTCACTTCATGTTTGTGTCCAAGACTGCGGTCGGGTGCCGATTGCACTTTCCTCTTTGCATAGGAGATGACTTTAGCGGTGAGCTGGCTGCATTCGTCGCAGCTGAGGTTCGGCAAGGCGTCAAGATCCACTCCGGCATCCCGCAGCTCCTTGATCGATTGCGCCGCATTTTCAATCGAATTATTCATCGGGACGGTAACATGGCAGCCGCAGGGAAGATATCTATCGGGTCCGAAGCTGTCTGAGAGATAGGGGACCAGCTCGGCCTGAACAGTCTCGGTAGCATGTTCTACAGCCGCGATAACGTCTTGGGGATTGAACTTAAGCGAGATACCGGAGAGATATGAGCCGTAGCTCCTGGCAGCGATCAGGTCGCCTGGCGTCCTGTAATTACTCTCTCCGCATCCGAAATAATCTTTAAGGGACGCCAGCAGCTCTTTATGGTGGTCGAGCGGCAGAGCCCGATCGTTCTCATATTCTGGAATGGGACGGTTTTCGACATTGCACTTTTCCACGAGGGTGCAATAGACGCTCTGCGGCCACTTTTCGATTGCTCCATAGAATTCACCGGCGACCTCGATGTCGCCCGTGCGGGTGAAGAGAAAATCCTTAAGTGATTCCGGGTAGTCCGTCTTGTCCCCGAAGACGGCATCGTAGAATTCATTCTGGTAGAAGAAGAGACCGCGCGGCAGGACGTGGATAAAATCCTTCACGGACTCATCTACTTCAAATTTGACGTTAGAGATCGGGAATTTCGGACTGAAATCGCTCGGTTTATACTCGCGGGCTGTGCGGGGCAGCTCGAAATGCTGCTTTGCGCCGTCCGCGAGGTCGATATAGTCGTCGACATATTTGAGTTTGCCGATGAACTCACCGCTCTCCGGGTCGAAATAGATCTGGGCGTTCTGTCCGGTACCGACGTGGAGACGGTTACCCCTTTTGTCATCGGCGCTGCCGTTCTGCAGATACCAGCTGAAACTGGCGACGGGTTTATCGAAATCAAACTTAGCCATTGCCCATTCCCCTTTGCTTACGCTCCGATGGCATTTTCATCGCGCATGTTCACAAGGTCTGCGCGGTCGCCCTGCATGTGGGCAGACGCGTCACGAGCCGTTTCCTTCTTGTGCGAGAGACTGCGGCCGGCGCGATCTTCCTGCTCTGTCTTTTCGGGCATATCGAGCTTCTGCACGATCTCCTTGCCGGCTGCCGGATGCCCGACTTCCTGCTCGTAGCGATCGATGATGAAGTCGGTCGCCTGCGATGCCTGGGAAGCGGCGGCAAAGAAATCGTCACAGAGTTCTTCCTTGGTCGCCTCATATTCGTCCGTACCGACCACGCTGTCGAGACGCCCCTTCCAGAACTCGAGGTAAGCGACATGCTCGCCATAACCGGCGGCCTCGGGGTCGGTCTCTGCCTTGACGGCAAGGTCGACGGAGCTGAAGATGCTGCTTAGCTCGGCGACGATCTCCTCGTGTGCATATTCCTTGCTGCGCATGTCACCCGTCATCTGACGGTCAAGTGCGGGCGCTGTAGAATGGCCCATCTCATGGAGCAGTGAGGCGAGAAACGAGGAATTGCTGTTGAACGCCTCGCGGAACGGAACCGAAATCTTGTCATTGACGAAGTTGTAGTAGGCGCCGTCGGTGCTCCCCTCGAACACCTCGCACCTACTCGACGCGATCACGTCGTCGGCAAGGAGCCCGACTTCGATATCGTCATTCGGCGCGAGGTCGGGAACGGGAAGCGGCGGGACGCCCTCGATAAGTGAGAGGTTGAAGACCTTGAAGTAGCGGTCGCATTCCGGGTGCGGATGGACGCCACTCGGCAGCTGCTCGAATTCATATTTTCCGTTATCGCCTTTACGGTAACGTCCCCAGACGCCGTTCTCTTTGACGGCGCGGACCCTGGTGAACTTCTGTGTGCCCCCTTTGTCGGTAAGCGGCGTTCCGTCTTTCTTGACGCGCGGAATGTAGGCGTACATGCCCCAATGCTCGATGCCTACGCCGAGTTCGTCATTGATGCCCCCGCGTTCGTTCTGCAGGTTCTCTGGGACTTTCCAGCCCATTTCCTTGATCTGCTTCTCGGTAGCCCAACGCGGGTCGGCATAGCCTCGCATCATGCCGTAGACATATGTGTAGAGGAAGTTGCGTCCGCTGTATTGGGTACCGGAGACCGGGTTATGCGGTGGGAGAGGGGAGGCCTCTACCCACGGTTTCTTCCACTCGTTACCGCCTTTCTCCATGTCCTCCAGAACGCGCATGGTGATTTCCTCGCGCTGCTTGTTGATGCGGGAGAATTTAGTCATTGTCATTTGTCGTCTCCTTCTAGTCGTTTTGATCCTGAAAATCTATCCATCGAGCGAGCCTTGGCGAGCGAATCATAGGTGCCGTCAGGCACCGCATGGAATGCGGGTCGCGGTACGCATCGCCCATTCGAGTTGCCATCCGTCCTGCAAGTCGAATCGATCTCTCTTGCATCACCCGTCAAGCAACAACTCTCCCTTCTTTTTGGCCTCTTCGGCGAGTTTATCGGCACCCGCTCGCGCGATCTCGCCCTTCACGGTCAACTTTCCATCGTCTCGCCCTGGCGAATCGCTTTTTTCGACTCGCCCCTTCAATTCGAATGCCCTCGATACCGCACCGCGGAAATCGAAAGTCATATTGCGGCTCCTGGCCTCTGCGATGCAGGCATATGTCCAGAACTTATCGCCGATCATGCCGTCTTCGTCGGCAAGCCTGTCAAACCGTTCTGCGAAATCGCTTCTGACGGCAACGACTGGCAAGGTCCGCTTCGACAGGATGTCGCAAATCATGAGCTCTCCGGTCTTATCCGCCAGCAGGAGGAAGGGGGTGATGTCGTCGACCCATTCCCGTCCGATTCCCGAAAGGTCGCTTGCCCATTTCTCACCTGAGATAATTCGGTATCCTTCAGGGATTTCGATTTCATCGAGCAGGGCGCCCGGACCATCGCTGAATCGCGTGATAATCTCCTGGTAGGCATAATCGAGGACATCGGCATCGCCGTATGCATCGGCCCAGGGTCCGTTTTTGACCCCATGCTGCCCTTTGACCTTTATCACGGCACTCCTGATAGCGCTCCTGACGCTCCTATCGGTATCTTTGTCCATGTTCTCGAGAAGGAATCTGTCTTCCATCTCTTCTGAAACCGAACGTGTCAGAGCTGAGCGAATTCCGTCGGGAAGGGCAGTGCTCCATGGGCTATCGATCGCAGAACGCAGTTGCTCCAGAATGTATCGGTCCTTAATTTCCGCGATGTTGCCTTTGGTGAGCTCGAATAGGACGAATGCCTTGGCTCCATTTTCCCTGTCGACGATGATTTCCCTCAAACACTTGCCTCCTTCCCTGTTTTGTAAGATTCTACCACTCATTCTCATCCGACCATTACGTTTCTCTCCATGTTTTTGCTGAACCGTATTTTGGCAAACGCTTGCTGATTTCGTCAAAGCCGCGACATCTGTCCATCTTTACGACCGGACCCTGTTAGTTCCATGTGAGCGGTCCCCGTCGCTCGCGGGTTTCCTAGCCCACCGAGGTCCGGAAACGCAAGGGCTGCCCTACGGCGCATCGTTTCACTTGTCCCTTGTCGTTTCAGTCCCATCGTGGTCTTGAACGGATACCGGCGACGGGAAATCGCCAGCACATTGAAAACAGAACAGGGTTCGGAAGCGCCGACGGAAGAGCGGATGTTGAGTGCCGAACCCACAGAGGCACCAAAGAAAACAGTAGGTTGAAAAACAAGGAGGAAAACCAAATGGAAGAAAGAAGAGAAATGAATGGACAGAGAATGATGACCAGGGAGGAATTGGAGATGAGATTGCCGGCGCTGAATCATATCGCGGAACAGAGGGATGCCAAATTCAGACTTCGCTACGCTGAGAAGACGGTGAACAATGGTATCGAGCGTGGGTACACCTTGGATGCCGGGACAACGGTATCTGTAAACGTTTACCAGAACGAGAGCTGGGCGCAGATGTCAGACGGGGAACTTTTCGATACCCTGATCGATCTCGACGGAAGATACTGTGTGACGGAAGACCAGGAGACGATCGGGGAGAGACTGAATGCCCTTTTCAAGAGCGGTGAGCTGTTCGAGAAAATCTATCCAGTTGTCGTATCCGAAAACAATAAGGAAAACTTTACGGAGGCCGGTATCACATTCGATCGATATCTCGACATGCTGATTACATATCGCGTCGAACTGATGCAGATGAATGATGGAATCGGAACGATTCGACTTCAGGACAGCCATCTTGAGACTTTCGGAATTTCCCGTCAGAAGATCCGAGAGGCTGCATTTGCCAACCTTGAAGGGATTGTCGATTTCATGACGCTGCGTGATGACGCATCCGGCTTCAAGATGGTTGCGGCGACCAGGAAAGACAAACAGTTCGGCGGGGCGGCGGCAATGTTGCTCCCGTCGGTTCGCAGGAGACTTGCCGAGATGTTCGGGACCGATAGCCTTGTCTTCCTTCCATCGAGCATTACAGAGGTCATTGTTGTAGCGCAGACAGCCGGTGAACCGGAAACGCTTCTCGCAATGGTTCATGAAATCAATGAGATGGAAGTCGCGCTGGAGGAACGGCTCACGGACAGTATCTATCCGATGCGCCTTGCAGACGGCGAGTACCGCCTTTCAGTTATCCGCCCTTAATAAAGGGCGGCCCCTCGGGGCATTCGGGTGGCATCTGATTCGCGCTGCTCGAATGCCTTGAATCAAGTCGAGTGCTCGAGATTGAATCGTCGTGCCGTTAATGGTATAATTGTATTATTATATCAAAAGGGGAAATCATGAAGATGGCTGAATACACATTGATGAACAAGAACCGCCCCGTTGTTTCTTTCAGATACGACCGCGATATTCACGCAGTGGTGAAGATTGTTGATGTTCATGATCTCAGATATGCACCCGTGGCTCTCGCTGATTCAAAAGGTATCGTGACTAGGCGTGCGCTCAACGACTGGTGGCGCCGGCGTGCGATTCCGGCGTCCCGACATCAGATTCAGCAACTTCTCGATTCTTTGAATCTCAATAGCACGTTGGAACTGGTGGAGGAGAATTTTGGACTTTCGCTGTCTGATCGTTACTGGATCAACGACAGTAAGAATCCTTTGAAATGGGAGGATGTCAATTTCTTCGACAATGACTTTACAGACGATCTTGGAATGTTGACTCTTGGACAGGAATCGTCCGGCAATCCGAACCTGATGTCGCCGAATTCGACGCTTGGCGGCGATCTCAATAAAAAATGGAAAATCGTCAATGGCAAGCGAATCCTTGTGAAAGGCGGGACTGGGTCGACACGACAGGAAGTTCTGAACGAAGTTGTGGCGACGGCGCTATATAACCGCCTGTTAAGCAGAAACGATTACGTTCCTTACTTCCTCTTTGAGGAAAAGGGACGAATCTATTCCGCATGTGAGAACATGCTCGGACAGGATGAGGAGCTAGTCACCGCATATGACGTACTTTCAACGCGAAAGAAACCTAATTCTATGAGTGACTATGACTTTCTGGTGGACACCTACAAGAGCCTTGGCCTTAAAAATATAGAGGAAGGCTTGGCGAAGATGTTCACCTGTGATTACATTCTTGCCAATCAAGATCGGCACTGGCGTAACTTCGGGGTAATCCGAAATGTTGAAACACTTGAATTTACAAGGCTTGCGCCGATTTTCGATAACGGAACAAGCCTTTGGTGTCATGCCTACAACATTCTCGCGGAAGATAGCTATATCGCGAAACCGTTTGGGCCGAAAGGTATGGCTCCGGACAAGCAGCTCAGCCTTCTCAGAGACTACAGCTGGTTCGATAGGGACAAGCTTGTCGGTTTCCCTCTTGAGGCAAAGGAGATCTTGTCCCATGGGAATGATGGTATCCAGGCTCGACTTGATGTTATCGAAAGTCGCATCGAGCGAAACATCGGCGATGTCATCCGCCGCCACATCGAGAGCCAGGAGCGGAAATGACGGTCACGATGCACAGGGCAGTGGTGTACCGTGCCTACCCGACACGTGAGCAGGCGGCTCGCACGTGAGCAGCGAAAGCTCTCCCGAATGCAGAAGGGTTCCGCCAATTGGCGAAAGCAGAAGCTCAGGGTCGCACGCATCCACGAGAAGATGAAAAACCAGAGGAAGGACTTCCACCACAAGGCGGCGAACGGACTCGTGGAGCGCTACGACTGCGTGTGCGTGGAGGATCTTGACATGAGGGGCATGTCCCGGAGCCTGAAGCTCGGCAAGTCCACGATGAACAACGGCTTCGGCATGTTCCACGCCCTTCTCAGCTACAAGCTCGAAGACCGGGGCAAGCGTCTCGTCACCGTCGGTCGACTGTTCCCGTCGAGCCAGCTCTGCCACGAGTGCGGCTACCGCTTCTCGGGAACCAAGGACCTGTCGGTGAGGGAGTGGACGTGTCCCTCGTGCGGTCGCACCCATGACCGCGACGTTAACGCTGCTCTGAACATCAGGGACGAGGGTATGAGGCTCGCGCTTTCGGCCTAGAGGAAGCGAAACCGTGGGGCACACGGGGATAGCTCGTCGATACTGGCGACATCGGTTGCCTTGAGCGAGAAGCCCCCACCTCTAGCAGCGAAGCTGCAAGGTGGATGGGAGCATGTCACGCGACTATAGGAAGTATCTGGAAGGATCTCATCGAAATATACCGAAAGCCATCGTAAATGTAGTCGGCTGTATCAATACGCTTTTTTGATGTTATAGTACTATTACACAAAGCATTACAGGAGGAATTGATATGGGAAGGATGTGGCGCGGTGGGTATCGCCGCTTCCATCCGATAGGAGATCGGATGGGAAATGAAATGGTTGATGTGTTCGATGTGGGGCAGCCGATATGCGACCTTGATATGGAATACGGGATATATAAGGTCCCCGCTAAAGAAGTCATACCGTACAGGATCTATCCGGTGCTGTCGCCGGCCTGGAAGGCTGACGGCTATGACGAGCTGGGGATCATCTACGATCGCTATCTCGATCTGCTTGTCACCTACGTCGTCGAGGGTGAATCCGAAACGGACGGTTACGCGGCCGCAATCATGACATATGACAATCTCGATACATTCGGCTTGCCGAGAGAGAAGCTGTTCGAATATGCATCCCGCAACCTCAAATCGGATATACGGATCGGCTTCACCGGCACAACGGGGCAGCTCGCTATGTTGGAGATCGGTAGGCTGAGCGGGGGAGTGGGAGGCGCCTCGGCGCTGCTCTTGTCATCGGTATGGGAGAGTGCCGCCAAATTACTCGGCACGGAGAAGATCGCATTCTTCGCATTGAGTAACTGCGAGCTCATGGCATTAGTTGCGGAAGAGCGGATAATTCATGCCTTGAAATCCGGTCTCTTCGATGCGGCAAGGGAATCAGTCCCAGTTGAAGAGTATTTTCCGAAGAGCATTTACGGGATCGTGTCGGATAAATCGGGCTATTGCCTTCATCGGTTTTGAAAGGTGCGATATACCTCGAACACTCGAACATACGGTTGCTTTTCGGCTGCTATAGTGCTATAATACTAGCATATTGCATTAACGGAAGGAGGATACGTATGGAGGAAAATAGCTTTCAGGTCGCTTTGCGCTCGGCCCTGTCTGAGCTGAAGGACGGGTCGATGGTCGAGTTGAGTGAGCGTGACCCCGGCTTCCGACAAAGTGAGATGGAAGAGCATCTTGCGGAGCAGGATTGGCTCAAGATCTCTCATGAGATTCCGCAGGAGCTTCGGGATGTGACGGATCGCTTTATCCGCGCTGTCCGCGTCCATGCCTGCGACCAGATCGATACGGCCTATCTTGCCGGTATGCGTGACATGATGAAGATCGCGGCGGCATTCGGGCTCTATGAGATCGATCCCGACGATGTCTTGCCGGCGCGACAGAGGAAGTAGACAAACTGTCTATACTATGCTATAGTAGTATTGTTTTCGAAGATTCCTTCGGGAATCACCTTGTTGGCCGGTATTCCTATCTACCGGCATCAGCCTATTTTTATACAGGAAAAGAAGAAGATTGCGGTCTCTCTCCGCAGCCTTCTTCTTTTTTTATTCGCAAGCGCTTGCGAATTTTAACGGACGGATTCATCTTTCATTTGTAATGGAATATCAGGCTTTTTCATTTCTTGAATAGATCGCATGGTTTCTTTTCGTTGTTCAAGCGATGGATTGGCGGCATAGGAGACCTGTCTATTTCGGCGGTTGCAAATACAAAGAGGCTTGTGTATAATAGTATCAGAGGCGAGCTTAGAGTAGTATTCGGGGAACTGGACCCCGGCCAAACGCTCTAGGTCTCGCCCTTTTTCTTTGTCATAATATTCACGTTTGAAAACTCATAGTAAAAACGAGGGGCAGATGAAACTCCATCTGCCCCTCGTTCAGTTTTAGAAGGCGATATCCGCTACGACCGGGCGCTCATGACGCCGTCGTAGCCGCTCCAAGGCCAATCGACGTAGACTGTCGTGTTGCCCTTGATGGTCGCCGAGAGGATCGGGGACCCGCTGGCGGCCGCGTTAGCGTATACACCGGGCGTGCTGGACACGCAGCGTGTCTTCCCGGCATCCTCGCACCAAGCGGACCACGGACCGGCAAACGTCAGTTTCGTCCCATACTTAACGACTTCGTCCTGTGGGTACAGGGCCGTCAGATTGAGCGCGGTGCCAAGGTCGGCGTCCGTCGACCAGTTATACGAGGTGTCCAGCACGCTGCTGCGGGTGGTCGTATCGTATTTCACCGAGCAGGGATTATAGCCGTACAGCTTCAACGAACTATCGAGTGCCTGCGGCTCATACGGCTGCGTGTACTCCGGGTCCGTGTACCAGCAGACCAGGTCGAGGCAGTTGTCTTTCTGGCCGGCGGCGGTGGCGTCGGGATTCACCTGATAGGTCGTTCCCATCTCATACTCTTCGTCGAAACACGAATCGGTTTCACCGTCGACATAATAGAACACCTTGATACCGACTTGGACTGGAGGCCCAGGCGGCACGGGCAGTGCTTCCAGACCCTTCGAACTGTCGCCCTGATACGCATCGGCGATCATCTTGTGCCCATCGAACCCCGACGTGTCATCGAGGTTGAGCGCGAGCATCGCCTGTGCCGTGAGATAGCCACCCGAATGGGAGTTTTCCGGGATAAACGAATTGTCCTCGGCGAACTCTCGTGCCAGCTTGGCACCGCGCGGCTTCGGGATGGCGAATACCTGGATACACTTGATGGCTCCCTTGCTGCCGGATGCATCATCCGAACCGCACAGCTCCGCATCATCCTGAGAACCACCGTTGGAATGGAAACGCTCCGTCCAGCCTTGCCCATAGATGAAGGCGCGATAGGCGATATCGTATTCCTTGGCGATATCTCCCTCAAGCCAGATCTTGATACCGGTAATGCGGTTGCTAACGCCACCCTTGCCAAGTTCCTCGCCGTCGCGGCAGACATCGGACCAGGAGAAATCTCCCGAATTCTCAATGCCCATGCATCCGGCGTAGCAGATTGCTCCGAAGTCGGCGTTGTTCTCGATGAAACCGGTGCCGTACTTGATCCTCAGCTTGAAGGACTCGACGAAGAAATTAGTGTCGCGAACGGGGTATCCTGCGCCGGCATAGGCATCGCGCCAAACCTGATCACCGCAATTTGCAAGATGGCACCAGCTGCTTAACTTAAGGGCTTCGGGATACTTGTTTTCGGCAAACGGGCTTTCCCGCTCATCCTGCATCCAGTACCAGCGGTACAGATATTTCACCGAACCGGTGCCGGCCATATCATAGGGGGTGCATGTCTTTGACGGGTCGATGACAGAGATCGTCTTACCGGGCTCGACACGCTCGGCATCGAGCGAGATCGTGCCCTTGAAGAACACTTCCTCGATACGCCATTTATGGGCCTCATTCGACCATTCGGAAGCGTGAATACCGTTGGAATGCAGTCGGACGATGGTTCCTTCGCCGGTCTTGCCGTCGGCTCGGTCGAATGCGAAGCCGGAAGCGTCGCTGATAATGTTGTACCTGCCGTTCTTATCGACACTCTTTGTGACCCAGAATCGACCGGCGATTGTATTGTCATCCCCGTAGAGTTGGAGCGTTTGAGTGGAAGAAGGCGTGGTGCGGTTTCGGGCGGCTTGCTCTAGATAGCTTCTTCCTCCCGACGCATTGAGCACACGACTGAAACCTTTCACATGCGCCGGGAAGATGGTAAATGTGATACCGCCACGTTCATCCATCGCGCCAAGGCCCATGATGAAATTGCGCTGCGTATAATTCGTTCCGCTTCCGTCCGCACCGTAAAGATGGACGAGCGTGCCGGAGGACTGTCCTGCGGAATCGACATCCAGACATTGATATCCGCTTTTGACGGCATCCGGAACGATCGCGACGATCTTGCCGAACAGGGACATGTCCTGGTCGAGGGTAATTTTATCGATTCTTGCGTGGATATCACTGCCCATGAAGGAATCAGAGTTACTTGTAAATCCGCTAAGAAAAACTCTGTCAGGTGTAGTCCAGATATTAACGCCTCCGCTCATGACGTTATAAACATAAACTCCAAGACCGAAATAGGCGTCTTGAAGACCATTGTTCCGCTTATAGAGATATGTCGGGGAGTCGTATCCCAAATCGGACCAGCCAGTAATGCTCCACCAACTTCGATTTCCGCCACCGAGGTTTTCGTTTGAGAAAGCGAAGTATTTATTATCTTCCCAGTCAGTTTTTTGGCTACTTCCGGCGATTCCAAGATTGCTCACCCAAAAATGGAGATAGTTATCTTTATATTTGGAATACCAGATTCGATGACCGGTTGAAGTGTTTACATCGCCGCATTTTGCCTGGACGTGAATCTTAAAAATATCATAGAGCTCATCCGTAAAAATCGATTCGACGTATACCCTGAAGGAGACGCAAAGCCATTGGCTTGCATCCCAGCTATATCCGACCTGCCACCACCAGGTTTTAGATGTAACACCGATATAGTTTCCACCATGATGGACAACAGATCCATTTCCTGAACCGAACCAACCTTTTTCGTTCGGAGGATTTCCGCCCGGACAGGTTGCTCCGAACGCTAATTTGGGCATCATGAGCAATGCCAACGCCGCTGCGCCGGCTTCGAGTACACGGCGGCGGGAGAGTGACTTATCATCACTTTCAGCAGAATTATCCTGTGGGATGAGTTCCGCATTGACGTGGGCGATCTCGTTACTTTTTTCCATTGGATCGTTCAACTCCCTATTCGTCATAACCGGTTTCTTCGTAGTTATCTTGAACGCACAATTTTAATGTGTAGAGGTCAAGGCAGATGATATCGCAGAGCTGGATTACAACTGGCTCAGTGCTCATATGGGAAGCCGGAAGTAAGAAATAGATAGTTGCGACGATACCAGCCGCAAGTGCAACCTTATAGTTATTTTTACAAAACGCAATGGCTGCGAGGGCGAGAATGATTACTGGAATTGCCGGTTGCAGGACAGACCAGACAGAATGCGAAAGTGCAATGTACCTGATAGAAGTTACCAAATTGCCTATAGCGTCCGGCACGGGCGCCACGCTCGCCACGACGGCAGCGAACCCGAAAGCTTCTGCCGAGATCGGGATGACTCTCACCCAGCTTTCTATCTTACCTAGCATGGAACTCCTTTTCATAGAAATAGCTATAGTTAAATTTCATTATATATCTTGCGGTCCGCTTTGAATCGATCTGCTGCAACATGATTGCCATATTTTTAGTATCGTCACGCAAATATGGGCGGGGAATCCATCTTCAGATTTCCCGCCCATATTTAGTTACCATAATGTGTGCGACATTCAGCTATTTGTATATTTCCATCTTTCTGTCGATACACTATTCGGTTCTTCTCGTCTATTCTTCGGCTCCACCAACCGGATAGGTTTCCTTTTAATGGTTCTGGCTTTCCGATTCCTTCATAAGGAGTCCTCTCTATCTCTTTTATCAAGGCATTGATTCTTTTCAAGGTCTTCTTGTCCTGTGTCTGCCAGTATAGATAGTCATCCCATGCATCGTCATCCCATAAGATACCCATATTCCCCTCCTAATCGATAAGATCGTGGGGGCTCAGTTTCGCCTCTCCGTTCTCAATTCTGTTCACCACGCTGTTCAAGTGCTCCATATTTGATTTGGAAAAAAAAGGATCGGCGGTCAATTCGAAGGGGATGCGCTGCTCGCGCACCACTGTTTTCAGAAAGATCGTGATTGCCGTCGACATACTGAGTCCGATTTCGTCGAGAGTCGTTTCCGCGTTCTTCTTTACGTCGTCGTCGATTCTTAAACTAATTTGTGCCATGTTTATTTCCCCTTTCTTTGATACTATTATATCATATTGTATATTATATTTCAAGCAGTTTGCTATACAATTGCTTTTGTACTTGCAAAAATATAGCCCGGGGTGCAGTGAGAGCACTCCGGGCTTTCGCTTTGCCTAATCGCCTCGTCTACATGATTTCCATGAGCATGCTTGCGGTTGGAATGATGAGCGGGGGAAGGATGAGGACGAGCACGGCGATCAGGAAGAACACCAGCGGGACAGCCATCTTCGTCGAGAGCTTGTTGATCTGCGCGGTCAGCGCATCGTAACGCGCCTTGCGTGCAAGCTTTGCCTGAGATTCGAGGACGCCTGAGATCGAGGTGCCCTTTCTGGTCGCCTCGATCAACGCCGCGCAGAAATATCCCATGAGCGGTGAATCGCATCGGCGGCGCATATGGTCCAGGGCATCTACGCGGGACACGCCGAGATGCGAAATTTCCATATCGGTACGCGCGAACTCGTCTGCCAGCGGACCGAGGGCCTTGTTCTCGGCAAGCTGCCTGAATCCACGCTCCACGAGCACGCCGGCTGAGACGGAGATGGTGAGCAGTTCCAGTGCCGGCGGCAGATAGCGATCGATCTCTTCGCCGCGTTTCTTTCCCGCATGCGACAGCCAGACTCCGCAAACCGCCCATCCGCCGACGGCACCGATGATTCCGACCAGGAGTGCCATCGCGATTCCATATCCGCCCACGAGGGCGGCACCGGCGAGCATGATAGCGGTGAAGATTGTGATCCCGAGGGAGATGGCACGCCAGGTCGATGGAATGATCTTTAACCCTGCCAGGTCGAGCTTGTTCTGCAGCTCTCGGGATTCCGACAGCTTGAGTGGGATGACCTTTTCGAACGCCTCTCCGGCGCGGTCGATTGCCTCGGCGATCTTCATGCGCTGCGTCGGTTTGGCGTGCAGCCCCTTACGGGCGGCGATGGACATCCTGGCACGCGCTAGCGGCTTGCGGAAGGGCTCGCCGGCGAGAACATATGTCATACCGCCGGCAGCACAGGCGAACAGGAGCACGAGGAGATATTGGATATTCATTTCGATTGGCTCCTATTCCACGTCGATGTCTGCCATTTTGTAGATGATGACGGAGCCCGTTGCCGCAAATAGCACCACGACGATCAGCACGGGAATGCCGAGCGGGTCCTGCGTATAGAAATCATATGCCTGGGGGATGCCGACCATAATGATTGCGAACAGGATGAGCAGCATCACGATAAGCGCCTTCATGGATGCAATCACGGATGACGTCTCCGATTCGATATGTCGACGGAGCGACAACCGGGCGTCGATGGTGTCTCCGATGCGCTCGAGCGAGTCGGCCAGCGATCCGCCGACCTCCTTGTGCGAGGCCACGGCGGCCTGCAGGAGGACAAGGTCCTTGCTGCCGGTTCGTTTCGCCATGTCATCGAGCGCGGCGACGATATCGCCATCGATCTGCATCGCACCGGCGCAGGCCAGGAGTTCGGATTTCAGAGGGTCGTCTGAATTCTCCCCGACAGAGCGCAGGGCTCTTTCAATCGAGGATCCGGCACGCATGTTTTCCGCGACCATGGGAAGCGACCGCGCCAATTGCTCATCGAATCGTGCTTTACGGCTCTTTCCGCGGGAACGCACCCACAGCTCGGCAATCAGGGGTCCGATGAGGGCGAAACCGATTCCGATAAGCCCAAGGGCCATGAATCCGATGAGGGCGCCCGCTCCCGCGAGCAAGACGAGGAGGAGAATCCACGTCTTGCCGTTGACTTCGATACCGGCTTCCGCAAGACGCGGGACGGGTGTGGGGACTTTTTTGTCCTTATCGTCCGACTCGCCGGTTCTAAGGGCAGTCGAATTCCTCATGCGGCGTACATCGCCGGCAGCCGACAGCCCGCAGAACAGGGAGTAGAGGCCGACGGTGATGGAAAGCAATAGGAAGAAAACACTCAGCATCATAATGATGACGGCAGGTTCCATTACCAGACACCGCCTTCGAACCAACGGGGGTCGTACTCCGCGTCCTCGTCGAGGATTTTTTCCTTTAGACGCGCCGGCTGGTATCCAGTGGCGACATGCCTGCCGTTTTCCGGCGAGCCCTCCCAGTGGAACAGTTCGTTTCGGGTCACGTTGCCATCGGAAAAGCCCTCGACGGCCGTGATGGACTCGATGCGGCGGTAGCCGCCCCTCCAGCGCTTCACCTGCACGACGACATCGATCGCGGCACCGATCTGGCGGCGGATCGCCTCCATGGTCATGTTGCCCTGGCTCTTCAGGATCATGTTCTCGATACGCGTGAATGCACCGGCGCAGTCGTTCGCATGGATCATCGTGAGCGATCCGTCGTGACCCGTCTGCATGGCCTGAAGCATCTCGTAAGTCTCATCGTCACGGCACTCGCCGACGACGATACGGTCGGGACGCTCACGGAGTGCGCCGACCAGGAGCTCATGCATCGTAAACTCGCCCTTGCCCTCTGAGTTCGGTGGGCAGGCGACGCGGGGGATCACGATGCGCTGTTTCAGCTGCAGCTCTCGCGTATCCTCGATGGTCACGACGCGCTCGTTATAGCCGATGAAGGCGGAGAGTGCGTTCAGCATCGTGGTCTTGCCGGAACCGGTGCCGCCGGAGATGATGAAGTTCGCACGGGCCTGGACGGCCGATTTGAGGAACATGTACATAGGCTCGCTCATGGCACCGCGCTCCAGCAGGTCCTCAGCGGTTAGCTTGTCCTTGCTGAATTTACGGATATTGAGCGACCAGCCGTTGGGGGAGACCTTCGGGTGGGCTGCGTGCACACGGGAGCCGTCGGCAAGGGTGGCGTCCATCTCGGGAAACGAATCGTCGCAGCGGCGGTTCGCCTCCTCGGCGATACGTCCGATAAGCCGACCGACCTCATCATGCGAGACGAGGTCGATACCGGGGCAATCGACGATCTGGCCGTCCACTTCGGCGCGGGCGACCGGCGTGATAAATGTTCCATTCGGCTCGACGCCGACGGGATCGATGAAGATCTCGGCAACCTTGGGATCGTCCTGCAAGGGCTGCAGGGGACCCAGACCGATGAAATCGTCAATGGTGCTTTTGATGATGTAGCCGATCCAGTTTTCGTCGGAGATGCCGAAATCGGCGCACACTTCATGGGCGACACCGTCGATCTGGGACGGAAGCGCCTGACGGTCGATGGAGCCGCCGTCAGCCATCGTCACACCGAGCAGGTCGCGCATCTCCTGGCGGATGCGCTCCTTGATCCTGAGAACGGTTTCGTCTGCCATGGGCTACTCACCGCTCTCGGTGGTATCGGCAGAAGAGGGCAGGGTAAGGGTAAGGCCACCGGCGGTGCGGATCTTGCCTGCCTGCTCGGGCGTGACTTCGAGCGTCACGGTGCTGTATCCGTCAGAGGAGCCGCTACCGGAGCTGAAGTTTCCGTCGAGGGCGGCGATGCGCACGGAGTCGGCGATGACGGTGAACCCGTCGCCGCCGAGGGAGCCGTCGTTGGGCTGGATGACCTTGACCCTGTCGTTTACGCGGAGCATGCCGCCCATGCCGGACTGGGCATCGACGGAGATGGTCACGGCCTCCATGCCGTCCCCGATCGCGGCGGCAAGGGACTCAGGGTTGTCCTTACCGGCAGTCGATGCGTTGGTGAGCTGGGAGCCCTTGGCGATGTACTGGGTTGCGACGCGACCGACGGGAGTCTTGGAGGAGTCGTCGATATCCTTCTTGGTGATTGCGCCGTCCGCCACCGTGCTGTTCGGAACGGAGACGAAGGCGAGGTCGCTTGCGGCGATCTCGTCGCCGGCGCGGATGGTCTTCGTGGCTGCGACGACTTCGGTGGTGCCGGAGAACGCTTCTGCGATTCGGTTGTTGGCGTCGATCTCCGATACGACGGCGACACCTCCCGCGAGGACGGCGATGACAGCGAGACCGGCGGTGACCTTCTGCAGGCGGGAGACCTTCACGGCGATTTTCTCCATGCCCGTGAGGCTCGGAGCGTTGGGGGACGCGGCGCCGCGGCGGTCGGCTGCCCTCTTTTGGGCTTTCGCTGCCTTGGCTTCTTCTTTGGTCTTCCGCTTCTCGGCCTTGCGTTCGGCACGGGACGGCTTCGATGGCTTTGCAGGCTTCTCGCGCTTCTTTTTCGGCTCCTGTTCCTCAGCAGGTTCAGGATCGGTAAAGAAGCTGGAGGATTCTATCTCGTTGACGGGAATGTACTTGTCGGTCTCCTGCGGGGGATTATACGGAAGGGGTGAGGCCTGATGGTACGCAGTTTCCGGTTCTGGCTGGGATGCGGTGGCATCCTGCGCCGGAAGCGTGGCAGTCGTGTCGGGTGCCGGCTGGCGATACGGATTCACGGCAGGGGAGGGCTGGTCGTAGACCGGATGCGGCTCGGGTGCCGATGCAGCCGGGACATATGCAGGCGGCTCATAGGGAGAGGGGTGCTGCGCTGTAGGTGCCTGAGGGTGCTGCGGAACCGTCTCTTGAGCCTTCTCGGCAACCGCATCGGGCGTCGGTGCGGCATATGCCGGCATAGCCGGAACCTGCGGCTGATAGCAAGGTGCGGCAGCCGCGACCGGTGCCTGCTGGGACATGCCCGGCTGGCTGGCGGCTTGAGGTGCGGGAGGCTCGGGCGGCTGAGCCTGTGCAGTCTGCGCGTCCTGCATCGCCTTGTAGGATGCGGCGTGGAGATTCGCGATCAGGGCAGCTGCATCGCCTGCCGAAAGCTCGCCTGAACGGACTTTCGCGAGGATCGCATCGGTATCGTTGGTGTCTGGCATGGTGTTCCTTTCTCGCTTTCCTGTGTAGAGATGCCGTCAGACACGCGGCATAACAAAAGGATATCAGGCATTGGCACATGATGTCGCCTGATATCCTTTCATTTTAGCTCATTGGGAAGGCTATTTATTGTTCGTTGCCTGGTTGACGGCTGTTTTCATCTCGTCGATCACTTCTTGCGGAAGCTCTTTCGTGGACGTGTACTCCTCGTATTCGGGGGTGTCCGAACCGGCTTTGAAGGAATACTTTCCGTTACCCGAATCCGCCGGTCTCCATGCCTTTCCCGCAGTGTAGGGGACGGCATGTGCCGTGACGTGCGCCCCGATGGGGATATCGAAATCTCCGAGCGAATAGGTCGCAAAGTATCCTTTCAAGGACGATTTCGTCTGGATGCCCCAGGCCCACGCGCGTTTGCTCTGGGGGACGGCCGAGGAGGGGGCTTCATAGAACCAGACCTCGACTTCGCCGTTGAACCCGTTGGCACGCAGGGACTTGACGGCCGCGGTCGCGATTGCGAGTCCGGGGTCATCGGAGTTCTTCGCGACAAGGAGGTTCTGCGACGCCATGGTGGCATCCCTGGCTGCGGAGCAGTCATTTGTCTGGGCGTTCTGCTGGTCGAGGGCTGCGGAGAGCTCGAATGCGAAGCCGAGTGCGATGAGGAGCACGAGCATGATGATGACGTTCAGGATGTTGATTGCGCCGGATTCGCTGCGGACGCGCGTCATCGCGACACCTCCATTTTCTCGGAAACCGGGACCTCCACTTTGATCGTTTTCGACATCTTGATACCGTCGAAGCTGCCGACCGAAATCAGGGTCGGGACTTTATAGTCGACGGTCGATTCGAGAAGCGCCGTGGTGCTTGATTTCGAGATGGTCGTGATTCCCGTGGAACCGGAATCGGTGACGGTGGCCTCATCGGACCTGTCCGAATAGGAGACCTTGGAGTTCGTCACGGTGATGTTGTTCTTGACGATACCCGGCGTGTTCGATGCGAGTTCATCCTTTACCGCCTGGTTTACGTTTCCGGATGCGATTGCGGCGGAGAAATCGGATTTCATCGCGGCCGACTCGATTGCGGCGCTCATCGCGGTGCCCTCATATGCTATCAGGCAAACTTGGATAAGGCAGAATGCGAGGACGATGAGCATGGGGAGGACGATGGCGGCCTCGAGGACTTCCGAGCCTCTTTCAGAATGGATCCTTACCACGAGGACGCACCTCCTTCCACCGTTGCATCCTTTAACTCCACGGCGTTGGATTCGATCGTCATGCCACCTCCGAACCCTCCGGCGGCATAAATCGCATCGCCGAGAACGGTCTGTGGCTGGATGGTCACGGATACGGTCGCGGTGCATTTCCGGGTTGAGACATTCGACTCCCTGTCCGTATAGGACGATCCGTTTGAATCGGGAATCCGGTGCGTGTACGCTTCCCTCTCGGCATCCGAGACGTCTGTCTCGATCTTCATGTTTTCAGCGAAAAAAGAGGAGGCGGCATTTACGGCTGCCTCCTTAGCTGATGAGGCATCGCCGCTGGGGTTTACGGCGAGCTCTCGGGCGGCTGCATGGGCGGCGTTGTCGACAGCGGTTGACGCCGCCGAAATCTGGCCGAATTCCATGGCAGCCATGGCAAAAATCAGGAGGAACGGGACACCGAGCGCAAATTCGATGATTGCGGCGCCCGATTCGGACTCCGGTTTCTTGAAGATGCCTTTCACGCCCTGTTCCTCCTTGATTGCAGGATTCTCGATTCTCGGAACAAATACCTTAGTAGTATGGTATTATGCTATTAGAGAGAAAGGAGGTTGACTACGCCGGGTTCTTGCCGGAGTTGATCTGGCCGGCAGAGTTGTTGGCGGCCTTACGGGCGCTGTCGAACCACTGGGAGATGGAGTTGCCGGTCTTGTCCATCTGGTCGCGCATCTGGTTGCCGAAGGCGATCAGAGCGGCGCCGATCACGACGGCGACGATGGCGACGATGACGTACTCGACGGTGTCGGCGCCGCCGGCGATCTCACCGGCATAGACGCGATTGCGAATGGAATTCATGGGAATTCTCCTTCCTTTGTGTCCATTCGGACGGTTGCAAAGACTCTATTCTCAGTTGTTCCTCGCAGATCGGCTACCCCAAACTTCTCTGCGGGGGACAGCGGGATAGACTGCTACATGATACACCCAAGGGGCACGCCGGTGCAAAGCCAGACGAGCAGGAAAGGCCCCATGGGCACGCGGCTTTTAAGGGTGATCTCTTTCGCACGGTAGCGGGGGATGTAGTTGGCGAGCATGGCGATGCACATCGCGCCCATGCCGTATACCGTGCCGTGGAACCCGCACGCCGTCGCGATCGCCGGGACGAGCCTGCGGTCGCCGGCACCGACTGCATCGGCGCCGCCGGTGATGCGGAAGAGATGGTTGGTGATGGCGAAAATCGCATAGATTCCCACACCGCACAGCAGATTGCCGATCAGTCCACCTACACCGCCGTGCCCGAACGCCGTGAGTACGGCGAGAGGGTACGTGGCGATAGACAGACCGAAGGGCAGAACGCGTGAGCGCTGGTCGCACATCGCGCCGACTGCCGTGACGAGAATCGAGGTAATCCCGCCGAGAAGAAAGAGCAGCGGGGAGTGGAGGTTGCCGGTCATCCCGACATAGCAGGTCGCGGCGGTACCGAGGCCAACGGCAAGGGAAAGCATGGCAGAGGTCATCTTGGAGACCGGTGCGACGTATCGGGCACGGTACTCCTCGACGGTCTCATAATCATCGAGATTCACGCCGTCTGGCATGCGGCTGCCCGTCTCGATAAGCGCCTCGACTTTCTCACGCATGAGTTCCTTGGTGCGGACGAGCCTCATGGCGTCGAGCCACCAGATCGCAAGGTCCCGTTCCTCGCGCTTCTCGGCGCGTTTGCTCGGCTCGCGGTCGGGATTCTCCGCCTTGAACTTCTTGTAGACCTCAAGGTTCTCATCCCACCAGGAAAGGATCGCATCGCGCTTGCGGGCGAGGATGTTCCCGCTGATGGACGGGAGGGCGAGGCTGCACACGCAGCCCGTCAAGCCGCCTGCGACGATTGCCGCGACAGGTGACTTTGTGAGCATGCCGAGTGCGATAGTAAGGGTTTCGCTCGCGGCGAGGACGGCGACAGGCGTCGCGTCATATGCCTCCCCACAAGAGGGCTTCATGGTTTCATTCATAAACACGCACTTTCCTTTTGGTGTTTCTCTTGGGCTATTTTACCAACTTCGTTTTGAAATTCAACGTGCGGATGACACAAAATTATTTCTTGTTTTCCTTTCTTTGGCGGTATGAGTGGATATCAATCCTACTGAAATAGAGATGGGGGGAAAGTGGTAGAATCTTACAAAAACAGCCCTACGGTTTATAGAGTAGAAGGGATAGCCATGGAACAGGATTTCACAAAAGGCCTGAATGTGTGCATCGGAAATTACGGTTACTACAACGAGGGCAGCCTTCACGATGCATGGATTACCTTGCCGAAGACGGAAGCTGAGATTCGGGACTTTCTCCATCTCAACCACCTGCAGGATCCACAGCATGAGGAAATCTATATCTCTGATTATGATGGCATCCCCTTCGGCACGAGGCTGCTCTTTAACGAGTTTTGCCATCTCGAGGACTTGAACCTGCTTGCGAAGCAGCTCGTCACGGCAAACCCAGCCGATCTGGAGAAGGTGGGCGCATGGATTCAGGCGAATGACACTCCTGAAAGTCTTGTTGGGCTTATGAATCTCATCGAGCAGGCCGACGACATCCCATTTTACAGCTGGGGATACGATGGTGCTTACGACAAGGATGAGTTCGGTAGTATGATCTATACCACGATGTCACCGGAGAAAAACTACGGGCACGAGATGGTTGAGCAAAATGAGGAGCTGAAGCATATCCTCGACAGTTCGAGTCAGATTGAAAGCGCCTTTGACTATGAAAAATACGGGCGGGCTTACACCGAAGGTGGTGAAGTCACCGTTCTTGAGGACGGCTATATCGATAACTGCGCTGACGGACCGGACGAAGATTATTATGACCGTGACGAGTTGTTTTCCCTTATCGGCGACCGTTATGACGCAAAGTATCCTGTGAGCTCATCCAAAACGGCGGATCGCAGCCTGGGACATAAACAGGAAGTCAGCCGCAACGCTTCCGAATTGCTCAATGACGGGAAACAGGCTATAGAGACTTCACTCCAGGAGCATTAACTGGAGAAAGGCATATGGAGTCATACCGGGGAAGTCCCTTGCACGGGTTAACGTGCGGGGGACTTCCCCTCTTTTGGAAGATCGTTCTTTATGCGTTCAGCGTCGAACTGTTTACAGCAGACCTTGCATTTCATGGCTTTGGAATTCAGCCCTTGTTGCATCTTGAACCCAATGGCATCGAGGATTTCCTGTTCCGTGCACCGTGAGATATCGGAAACGGCGGCGATCGTCGCGCCGCATCCCGGAAGCTCGAGTTGCTTGGGACCGGTGAGGAGTCGATGCCCGATCGGTCCTTTCCGGTCGATCTCGGTAACTTGGAGTGCGCCGTCCTGCCTGGTACTCCGTGTCAGAACCGAATAGTATTTACTGGAGTCTCCGCAAAAACAGGCGAGGTCAAGGTGACCTGACAGGACGGCGTTATAGACTTTCTCGCCGATTTCCCTGTTTTGGAGATAGAGTTCTTTATACCTATCGTTTTTGGGGTTCTTAAGTCGGGCGGTCGCGGCTTCGTGCAGGGAGGCCAACCTGTAAGTTTGGATAACCGGACGAGCACTCATCGGAAATCACGCCCATCAAAGTTTTCTAAACCTACGCGGTTGCGCGCGGCTTCAAGCTGTTTGCTGCCCTCCCTGCCGATGGCAGCCTTTTCCTTCAGGCTTCGATCGCCCTTCTGTTCAAATCCAATCGCCTGCAGGATGTCCCGTTCATTGCATTTCGAGATGTCGGGAACGGCGGCGAGGACGGCACCGTATCCCGGGAGATCGAGCATCTTCTGGTTCGTAAGCCGGCGATGTCCGATCGGTCCCTTGCAATCGATATCCGTGAGTTGCAGGGCACCTTCCTGTTTCGCGCTACGCGTAAGGATGGAGTAGAAGCGGCCGTTTTCCGTTCCGCGGAAAGCTACGAGGTCAATTTTTCTATCAAGAATTGCGCTGTACAATCTGTCACCGACCGCGCGGTTCTTTTCATACCATTCTTCAAACCGGGTATCATCCAAATCGAAATATCCGGCGAGCGCTACCTCATCCAGGCGCAACAGCTCATACGTTTCAATTCCGCTTCGATTCATCACCGCGCATCACCCGAAAGGCAGGAAGCGCCCTTTACTTTGTTTGCTTGTCTTAAGTTGTCACCGATCACAGCTAAATCCCCCATTTCTTTATTTTTCTTTGTAAGATTCTACCATCTCTCATCAAAAAATGGGCACCCATAGCCGGATGCCCCAAAGAGAAGAGTGCCAGAAAAATCAATCAGCGAGCCCTGGCGAGCGGATCATAGGTGCCGTCAGGCACCGCATGAATAGCGCATTGCCATGCGAATCGCTGGCATATCGATTCGGCTTGCAGGTCTAGCCGACAAGCGGCCTATCGGCCATAGCCGACAACTTGGCGTATAGGTCGAGCTCGACGGAGATTGCCGTCTCACCGTAGGCGATGGTCTGGAACATGCGGTACCGCTTCAGCCCAAGATCCTCATCGACAGTCGCACCGTCGGCCTCGATCTTGTCATAGGCAGCCTTGATCGAGGGCATGCCCTGGTCCTCGTTATGGCTGATATCGTTCTGCAGAAGGTCGACGAGGCCCTGCATGTTCATCGAATCGCCGCCCTGGCGATAGAGCAGGCAGACACACGCATCGAGAAGCATGGCGCGAGCCGTCGCGAAAAGGTCCCCGCTTTTCTTGATGACATCTGCATCCAGACCATGTGAGATGCATCCTGCCAGCACCAAGGCGTCCTCCTGGCAGGAAATGAACGAAAACGGGTTGTAGCTCATAGTCGGGGCGAACGTAGTTTCCTCGCTCTTAACGGCTTCGGTCTTTTCTTCCATAATGAAATTCCTTTCTATCGATCTCCGGCTTCAGCTTGAGCATCATTTACTGACTGCATTGTGGTCAATTGTATCAAACCGATCGCGGAAGCCAACGTCGCCCATTTAGACTAGAAGCACCAAGCGGGGCAGACGCAAGGGTCGGCGCTCGCATTCACGCCGTACGACGGAATGCCGTTGTTGTAGACAATTCTAACCCCGAACTAGCCTTTGTGCTTCTTCCCCTTGAACTCGGGGAATTTCATATCAAGCGACCAGGTCTCGCGATTCAACGTGAGATACGCGTCATAGGTTCCATCCCCGCTTTTCTTCTTGATTCCCTTGATGAGCGATGTCTTTCCTTTTTCGGCGATTTCCCTGCCATTCTTGTCGGTGAGCTTCTTCGGCTTATCCTTTGGTCCGACAAAACGGTAGATGGAAAAGTCGCAGGTTCCGTCTTGGGAGAAGACAGCTTTCCCATCTTTCTCGCCTGTCTTCTTGAAATGCACACCGGCGCAGCGGAACTGGTTTTTTGTCGCATAGAGGTCCCTGCCGCATTTCGGGCACTTGCCGATTACGATTGCGTGCCCGTCACTCAGTTTCATACCGTCCAGGGCACCGATGTTATCCTGCATTGCCCTCATATCATGTACAACCATATCGGTGACGGTATTGATGACATCGGACGGTTTGCGTGAAAACCGTCCCACCTCGTTCATGGATTCGAACAGCTTCTCGGTGACTTCCGGTGAGGCGATTTGGCAATTCGCCAGCAAGGCGTAAGACACCTCGCCGCACTTCGTCATGGTGAGTGCGCCCTTGTTTTCCTTCATGAGGGCGCGTTCCTCATTGGCGGTGATTTCCGCAAGCGTGCTCGTCCTGGTGGCGCCGGTACCGACGTTATATTTCTCGAGCTTCTTCGTAAGCCATTTCATTGTCGGTTTTTGCGGGCGTTTGTTGGCTCCTTCGTGCACATACGGGGAGGCGACCTTACCGAACTCGCAGGCGTTCTCCGCCTCCTCCCCTTCCGATTTCTCGGTAGAAGAGGAGTCCGAATCGAAAATCGCCTTGAACCCTGGTTTGATTGGGATCTGGGTCTGCCCAACATATTCGGGAAAGTCCCTTACATGGCCTTTGATCAGCTCATATTCATAATCTTCAGCGAGCATCGCTAGATAGTTCTTGGCAAGTACGGAATAGATCGCGGAACCGATTTTTCCGTAACCATTTTCAAGCTCGGCAAGGGATTCGGGAACATTGATTCCCGGTCTGTTCGCGCCGTGCGCCCCGCCTTCCTTGACATGTGTCTTCCTTGCGGCGCGATGGGAGAGCAGAGACGTATCCACACCGACCACGCTGGCAATCTTATCGACAAGCGGAAGCAATTCGCCGAATTGTTCCGGCGTGACCTCCTTATCCTCGGTACGCGGGTAGCTTACGATCTGGTTTTCGTACATCTCCTGATATGTCTTCAGGACATTTGCCGGCTTGAACCCCTGCTTCGCGAGGATAGCGGACAGGCCGGCGAGGTCGAGGAGTTTTCCGGGGGCAGTGTGTTTCTTCCCCCTGGAATCCTCTACGACAGCGCTGTCGTGCAACTGCGAAAGATCTACCTGATCGGGGCTATCGAACCGGATATCTTCGGGGTCGTCGGTCTTTCTGGCAAAGATATTGCCGTTCTCATCTTTGAAACGCGCCTCGTAAAACGGCTTGCGGACATATTCGTTATAGGCTTTCAACTGGTCGCCGGTCAGTTTGACCATGACCGATTTCAATCGACCCTGGCGTACGACCGTTCGGAACCCCTTTTTTCGCGCTACGAGTGTTGCCGCACGGGTGAACTGCATGCTCGCGAGATCCCAGCGCTCGCGGACGACCGCCTTCACATAGTCGCCGTCCTTGTTCATAGATGGAAGGGTCTTGCGTTCCCTGAAAGCCTTCTTCACGCTTGCCGGCGCCTCGTCGGCAAAGTACATACGCTTGGTCGGACCTCTCCAACCGCATTTCTCCAAAGCCTCCCAGGCGAGCAGTTCGCCCTCGCCGGACGGGTCGACATCCGTTGCGATCACGACGCAATCGGCCTCTTTTAGCTCATCTTTAAGACCGGAAATGATGTCCTTGCATCCGCTTAGGATCCCCTTCTTCCATGCAAAATCGTTGAGATTCCACGGCAGATTTTCAAGATCCCAACTCTTATAGAACTCGACCTTTTCAGTAGGAACCTGTTTATCGGGAGGCAACAGCCCCATAACGTGTCCGCGCAGATTGGTAATTTTATATTCAGTTCCGGCATAATTACCGGTTTTTCCACCCAATGCTTTTGCAAAATTTCGTGCAGCGCTAGGCTTCTCGGCAAGAATCAATTCCATTATTGCTTTCCTTTCTAAAAGACTCTCACAACGATAACGTTTTAATGCTCAGTTTTGTCAAAGGAATCTATTTGCCGATCTGTTCGTTCGTTAGAAAGAGCTTTTGACGCCTGGCGTAATCTTCACTATATCGTGGAGCACCATAACAAAGACGAAGCGCGGTTTCGCCTTGAAATACGAGGGCTGTATTCTGCATCTGGGGAATAAATGAATTAAGTAGGTCTATATGAAGGAGTTCTTTTTCGATAAACGAAGTCAGTAACGGAGATTTTAGAGAAGCAGCCTCTTGTTAAAGCAGTTTCTTTAACAAGAGTAAGCGATGCAAATAAAGGCATAGGGACCCCAAGAAAATAGGAAGATATACTTTAAAGTATATCTTCCTCCAAATTATCTAGGAAATCCCATGTGTCATCATCTTCGCATGGATAATATTGAATATTACCGTCGCGGCAGCCATGGTCTTTGTCGTATTGTTCTCTTAAAAGATCAAGGGAACGTTTGGTTTTTTGTAAGTCTCGATATGTTTGAAGTTTATCAGCAAGTGGAACCCTTCCCATCGACGACCTATCGATGGTTCTTGGTTTCTCATCTGTTTTGCTGTAATGAACGAAATCGATGCTTCCGTAACCCGTGTTATACCATTTTGACTTTCCTGTGGTCATATAGGTTACGACCGTGGGGATCTGTGAAATGAGACTCCATGCTGAAGCAGAGGACTCAAGGCTTTCATAGAAGGAGTCATTTGGTCGGATTTTCTTACCAATCAAATCTAAAGTACCGAGTCCTCCGTATTGAGAAAAGCGAAAAACGTATACATTATGGTATGCACGATTCAAAATGTTTTCTTTAATAAGCGACTTCAATGTTCCATTCAATTTGCTGCCGGTTTCATTAAAAAGTTCTGACAGCTCCTTTTTAGTGTAAACATGAGTAAATCGCCCATCATTGCGGGCAAGTTTTTTCATAGCGTCGATAGTACGCATCTTATCACCTGCTTTCAAAGTATATTATATCATATACTTTGATTAAGTAAAACTCGTCTAACCGTAAAAGAGAAGCAGGAAGCCGACTGAAATCAGTTTCCTGCTTCTCTTAATTGTAGATTGATGTTTCAATTAAAAATTTCTGTAATTCAGAATCATCCGCTGTCTCATAGAAGCGCTTGAGCTTTTCACCGAAGTCATGTTTACACTCTGGTGGAATCGCCAAGATTCCGCGCCCGTCAGCGATCAACATCTTGTTTGCTACGAGCTGTGCCGTTCGCTTATTTCCATCACTAAAAAGTTGGGAGCGACAAAGATAACCGAACATCTTAAGCGCCCGTTCTCTCCCAGGTTCCATATTCGCAATTTTTTCAATAGTGGCTTTTGCAGTATCGAAGTCCGGCATCTCCGGTTGCCAGGCGGTCCCACTGATACCTACTGGTATGTTACGAATACATCCAGCGTTATGAACAAGCGATGCACCCAAAATGGAATTTATTTTGGCAACAAACTCAAAATCTACAAGTGAGTTTAAATGCTCAAAGAGATAATTCCAAGCAAGTTTAAGATTGTAGACGGTAATTGTTCCGGTGACAGTCAATCCTTCAACGGTTTGGTTGTACTCAACGATTACTTTTGCTTGCGGGTATGTGATATTGACACCTTCAATGATTGCCTCTTTCCAGATGCTATCCACAACATTTCTTTTTGCATAGAAGACATTGAATTCAACAGCTTTTTCAGCCTCAGCGATTGTAGACATAGTATTTTTACCTCCGTAATATTATTATACCATGTCCATAACATTCATTCAATATGCTCGGTGTGCGCTGTACGGTCAGCGTTTTGTGTCTTGCTAATGCCCACAGTATTGCTTCTTGTTTTCAACGCGTTGCTTCCAAGTGTGGCAGCTTTACACTTGACTTTTAAGTTCTGTGAAGATGGTACGGTACGATCGAGTCCATAGATAGCTTCTTTAGTTAAAAAAGAAAAGAATTTATCCGGTTTGTTTGTTTCATAAAAGTCGAGTAGCAGAGTCTCAAAATTGTTAATTTGCTCTTTCGGAATCGCCAAGATGCCACAGCCGTCAGCAATCAGCATTTTATTTGCTATGAGTTGCGCTGTTCGCTTATTTCCATCACTAAAAAGTTGGGAGCGACAAAGATAACCGAACATCT
>ERZ835080.115-NODE-115-length-90472-cov-16.914795_pt1 | contig 90472 bp, 71 predicted proteins | sample MGYA00519688_ERZ835080 | MGnify/ENA primary metagenome ERZ835080 (study PRJEB31850, sample SAMEA3708770) | human gut metagenome | biome: human gut; feature: human-associated habitat; material: faeces | place: China | collected 2014 ... | reverse complement strand
GAAATTTTAAACGAACCCGTAACCGAATCCTTTATTGTCTCAACAAATACGATAACTTCACTCTTTAAAGACGAAAATGGCTGGAGCAATACGCTCCAGCCATTGAAACCCAATAACATGGACTAGGTCGACCACAAAATTTGTACTAGCACGACCCACATATTGTAATAGGTCTACCCACAACTACGGACTAGGTCGACCCACACTCAAGTAACAACCCAACCCAAAAATTTGGACTAATGCCAAAAAAGACTACCGCAACCATACTCAGTCACGGCAATCTTTACCATTAAATTGATTAACCCTTAATAGTCTTCAGCATCTGCAAAGCCTGCACGATATCCTGCATAGTGAAATTCTCCAGAGAGGTTGTCTGGGTTTCTTTCTTGGCTTTTTCTTCACCGAATACTATATCATCAATACCACAATTAAAAATATTCGTCATCTTAACCAGATTTTCCAAAGTCAGACCGGCACGTCCGCTTTCGATATTACTCATATGGGTTTGCGATACACCTATATTTTTAGCCAGCTCAGTCTGATAAATATTATTCTTTAAACGCAATGTTTTGATACGTAGACCAACAGCCTTATAATCCACTTGCTTTGCCATATTAGCTCATCCCCTAACTATTTGCTGATATAGTGATGCCAGCTACATCCTACTGCTTGTGAAATGACCTTCTACATAACCGCACCCTATATAATATAACACAGCATTCTTTCAGAACCCATTCCTGCCAAGCAACCCCCTCTCCCGGAACCGGCGCTCTATTCGCACTTTAATTGTCCTTTTAACGAATGCTTAAACCAGCTTACCTAATTATATAATACACCTCTTTAAGGCATTATGCAATAATAATAATTAATATTTTAAGGCAATTAAGTTGCATCCAAACTTTTCTCCTTCTTATTCTCATTGTTTGAAAACAAAAACCATCTCTGTTTTATAAATAATTCTCTATGATTTTTTAATTGTAAAAAACAGTATAGTTCACAATAGTTTTGCAAATTCTTTGCCTTTTTGACTTTTCATAAATTGACAGCAGCAAAGCTTTCTTTTACAATTAAATTAAGCAGGCTGTACATGCCTGCCTGATGTCCGTTAATACGAAAGGAGCTATAAAAATGAGTAAAGGTATTTTAGGTGTTATCGCCGCTATTGTCATTGCGGCAGCTATGTTCTTCAGCAGCTATAACGGTCTTGTAAGCATGAACGAAAACGTTACCGGCAAATGGTCGCAGGTGGAAAACCAGCTGCAGCGCCGTAACGATTTAATCCCTAATCTGGTAAATACCGTCAAGGGCTATGCAGCACATGAAACAGAGGTATTCAAGGCTGTATCCGACGCTCGCGCTAAGCTGGGCGGTGCCAAAACCGTAGCAGAAACAACTGCAGCCAACAATGAAATGAACAGTGCTCTGAGCCGTCTGCTGGTTGTTGCCGAAAATTACCCAGATTTAAAGGCCAACACCAACTTCCAGCAACTGCAGGATGAGCTTGCAGGTACCGAAAACCGTATCGCTGTAGCACGTAAGGACTATAATGATGCGGTACAGTCCTACAACGCAAAAATCAAATCTCTGCCTACCTCTTTATACGCCGGTGCCTTCGGCTTTACCGCCAAGGATTACTTCAAGGCAGATGCAGCTGCCCAAAAGGTACCGCAGGTTAAATTTTAAGCAGATAATCCCGCTAGCTGCAAGCTGCTGACGGAGGGATAATAATGAAACGTTTTATAATCTGCCTGCTGCTTATCCTGCAGACTTTCTTTGCCGCTTACGCCGGCGCCGCGCCTGCCATTCCGCCGCGACCGGCGGCAGGCAGCGGCATTTATGTACAGGACAACGCCGGTGTCATATCTGAAGAGGATAAACAGCAAATGCTCAGCTTGGGCGCTGAGCTTGACAACAAAACAACAGCACAGCTGGCAGTACTGACAATCAACACTCTTGACGGCGAGCCTATTGAGGATTACGCGCTGGAGGTTCTGCGCCAATGGGGCATTGGTAGCAAGGAGCAGAATAACGGTGCGCTCATTGTCGTCGCCGTTAAGGACAGACGCTCGCGCATTGAAGTTGGCTACGGTCTGGAAGGGTCACTGCCTGACGGTCTTACCGGACGCATCCAGGACCAGTATATGATTCCTTACTTCAAGGACGGTAATTACAGCAAGGGTATTTTGCAGGGCTATAAGGCTGCCGCAGCCAAAATTGCCCAAGGCTATAATACGGAGCTGAGCGGGGTGAAATATCAGGCTCCCGCTTCCCAACCGCAAAAAAATACAGGCTCCGGCCTGGATGATTTGCTGTTTGCTTTGGGAGTAATCGGGTTTCTTATTGTTGATAATCTTTTACTTGGCGGCTTTTTTACGCGCATCCTGCTGCTGCTGATTTTCCGCGGCGGTGGGCGCGGCGGAGGAGGCCGAGGCTTCGGCGGCGGCAGCGGTGGTGGCGGCGGTTCGTCCCGCAGCTGGTAAAAACAATATAAAACCAAATCAACTGCATCACTTTTCGGTGGTGCAGTTTTTTTCTAACTTTACAGTTAGCCGACAATACAGCCACATGCTAAAACTCCTGCCAAGGCACAATGCCCGGGCAGGAGTTCATATCATTTTATATTATTAAACGAAATTCGGCAGTTATACCATGCCTCTGATTTTCATTGCTTCTTCCAGGCTGCCCAAAGCAACAATGTAAGCAGCAACACGCAGCGTTACATTATACTGCTTAGCTTTTTCATAAACCGCCTTAAAGGCTTTGCGCATCAATGCGTTCTGCTTTTCAATAACCTCTTCCTCCGGCCAGAAGTAACGGTACAAATTCTGTACCCATTCAAAATAGCTTACGGTTACACCGCCGCCATTGGCCAGAATATCAGGAATAACCATCACGCCCTTAGCCTCCAGAATATCGTCAGCCTCCGGCGTAGTCGGTCCGTTTGCACCCTCGCAGATAATGCTTGCCTGTACAGCCGCCGCATTCTCCATAGTCAGCTGCAGTTCAATAGCGCAGGGTGCCAGCACGGTAACATCCATTGCCAGCAGCTCGGCATTGCTAATTGCTTTACTTCCCGGATAGCCTATTACGCTGCCGGTTTTCTTGACATATGCATCTACATCATAGCAATCAAAACCATCTTCTTTGAAGATAGCACCATAAACATCACTCAAGGCAATAACCTTAACGCCTGCATCACAGAACAGCTTGGCAGTCCAGCTGCCTACATTGCCGAAGCCCTGCACAGCAGCAGTTGCCTCATGCGGCTGAATTCCTTTCAGCTTCAGTGCTTCCAGTGCCGCAACAACAACGCCGCGTCCGGTAGCAGCAGTACGTCCCAAGGAGCCGCCTACGCTGATTGCCTTGCCTGTAATAAAGCCAGGCTCATATTGACCGTTCAGCTTGCTGTATTCATCCATCATCCATCCCATAATCTGAGCATTAGTATTCATATCAGGTGCCGGGATATCACGTTTTTCACCGATAATCGGTGCAATTTTATCTATATAACCGCGTGTCAGACGCTCAAGCTCAGCTTTTGAAAGCTTTGCCGGATCTACGATAATACCGCCCTTGCCGCCACCATAGGGCAAACCGGCTACGGCACATTTACAGGTCATCCAAAAGGCAAGCGTCTTTACCTCATCCATGCTTACATTCTGATGATAGCGTACACCGCCTTTTGCGGGGCCAAGGATTGTGCTGTGCTGGCTGCGATAGCCGGTAAATACTTTTGTAGTACCGTCATCCATTTTTACAGGAATAGAAACTTCCAAAGTACGTTCTGGAACCGCAATAATAGCTGCTGCGCCTGCATCAAGCTCCATTGTCTCAATCGCTTTATTCAGTGGAATTTGGGCCATTTCAAAAATATTCATAATCAAGCCTCCTTGCTTTCCAAAAGGATATAACCCCATATCCGTACTTTTATTATAACGTGTACATTATTCAGTGTCTACAGAATTTTTTGTAACTTTTCTTATATTCAAGAGCTTTTTTACTTACAAAACCATTTTGTTTACAGTAAAAACGCCAGCGAAACCGCCGGCGTTTTACTTTAGTCTATTATAGGGAACTCGTCATATACTCTGCCAAAATCAATTCCACCAATAATTTTATTCTTGTACTGCTCGCGAATAGCCCGCTCGCCCTCCTCCATATGCTTGGAGGTTATGCCATAGCGACGCGACAGCCACACCTCTACAAAGGCCGAAAGATTATCGCAGCCTTTGAGCACGCTGCCGTCAATTGCATGGAAGCCCGGCTTGTTGTACTTGCTGCTAATCTCTTCAATACTCGTATGTACTACCTTGCCGTCAATTCTGACACGATTGGAAAATTCATCCTGCGTATAATACAGAATATCCTCATGCCAGGTATAAGGCAAGAGCGGCAGGATCTTTTCAGCTACCATACGCTCTTCCATACGCTTAATCAGCTCATCAAGGCCCGGTACACTGCGTTTGACCGGTGAAATAATATCGCGTGTCAGCACCTCCGGCAAATCGTGGAAAAGACCGCAGAGGAAATCGCCCACGATACGCTCATCACAGGCTCCCAGCTTAACTGCGCAAAAATAACCCATAATCGCTACCAACAGTACATGCCCCATAACAGAGGTTTCAGGAACACGCGGCGACTGCGCCCAACGCTTTTGGAAGCGAAGTTGGCCGACAAGATCGATAAACTTGCTGCTCTTACCCTTCAGCGCCAGCTTCTTTACTGCCGCCAAGTCGTAATGATCCTCCAGCTCGTTTTCTATAACAGCCTTGGTATCCTCACTGCCGTAAATACCCTCATTAAAGTGATATATCAGCTCAAATTCCCATTTTGTTGCCAGATAATGTGCAGCGCGTAAAATCTTTTTTTCCATAGCGCAGTATTGCGGGTCCTCAAAATAGAGCTGCATTTTTTCCATAAAATCTTCCTGAATATCAGGAATCCGCCGCCGCAGCTCCTGATAAACCCAGGCATTAAGCTCCTTGCCATAAACACGCATCATTTCATGGAAAATCTGTGGCTTGATATCAGTCAGCACGTTACGCTGCAAAAACTCAAAAATGCCGCCCTCAATCAGCAGACGCCAGTTGAGCTGCGCACCATGGTCATCCTCCTCATGGCGGGCCAGTACATACATAATCATCATCTTATGAGCCTGCTTATCAAGCTCTGTAAAGCCGCTGGGACGGATATGCTCATTCCAGCGCTGGATATGCGCTGCATCATATAAAAATTCAATAAAGCTTTTGGTCAGCATTGCTTCATCTCCTTCATAAACACGTCTACTCTTATTTAACAGCAAAAACAAGCTTTTGGCAAGAACGCCGATAACTTTATTTTGTACCTGCATATATTAAAAGGCAGCCTCCGCCTGTGCGAAAGCTGCCCGTTAATTAACTTATGCCTTTTTATCCAGCATCTGCTCCAGTGTATGCCAGCCAAGCACGGCGCATTTAACGCGCGCCGGCATGTGGGATACATCCTGCAGCACACCTGCTTCCTCCAGCTCGTCAATCTCTTCCTCGCTGGCAGTGCCCTTAATCATGCGCAGGAAAATATCAGCAAGGCGCAAGGCCTCTTTTTCACTCTTGCCGATAACCAGGTCCAGCATCATGTCAGCACTGGCCTGGCTGATTGCACAGCCGCTGCCCTGAAAGGCACCGTCGACAACAACGCCATCAGTAAGCTTCAGCTTCATGGTGATATCATCACCGCAGCTGGGGTTGTAGCCGCGCATCTCTACGTCTGCGTCAGGCAAATCATGCTTATGACCGGGATGCATATTGTGGTCGATTAAAATTTCGTTATAAAAGGCTCTATTATCTGCCATAGCCCATTCTCTCCCTTATTGTAAATAAGCTGTTGATGAAGCGCTCTACATCTGCTGCCGAATTGTAGAAGGCCAGACTTGCACGAGCAGTTGCACCTGTGCAAAGGTGGTCCAGCAGCGGTTGAGCGCAATGATTGCCAGCACGTACATTTACGCCGTCAGCATCAAGGATTGCAGCAATATCATGCGGATGCACGCCTTCTACCGTAAAGGTAAGAATACCCTTGTGCTCCTCTGTACTCTTGCCGCCGATAATATGCACACCGGGAATCTTCTGCATGGCATCAAAAGCTAATTTCGTCAGCGCTGCTTCGCGCGCTTCGATTACCTCAAAGCCGATGCTGTTGATATATTCGATAGCGGCATGCAGTCCGGCAGCACCGGCAGCATTTACCGTACCTGCTTCAAACTTATGCGGCAGCGGTGCATATTCCTGGCCGTCACGGCTTACAAAGCTAATCATCTCGCCACCGCTCAGGAACGGCGGCATAGCCTCCAGCAATTCCTTCTTTCCGTACAGCACACCGATGCCCATAGGTCCGAGCATCTTGTGACCGCTGAAGGCAAGAAAATCAGCGTCCATTTTCTGCACATCAATCGCCATATGCGGTGCGCTCTGCGCTGCGTCAATCACAGCAACAGCGCCAACCTCATGCGCAGCACTGATAGCCTTGGCAATCGGATTCAGACGTCCCAAAACGTTGGAAACCTCTGCCATTGCTACGATTTTAGTTTTTTCGGTTACAGCAGCATCGATAGCCTCATCGCTGATGCTACCGTCAACAGCACATTCAATGTACTTTACTACAGCACCTGTCTGCTGCGCAACCATGCGCCAGGGCAGCATGTTGCTGTGATGCTCCATAATCGTCGTAACGATTTCATCGCCAGGCTTAAGGTTAGCCAGGCCATAGCTGTATGCCACCAGATTCAGGCTTTCCGTAGTATTGCGGGTGAAAATAATTTCCTGCTCGCTTTTGGCATTGATGAACTTCTGCACAGCAACGCGTGCATCTTCATAAATATCGGTTGCCTGCATTGCCAGGTCATACAAGCCACGCAATGGATTAGCATTGTGTTTGAGATAAAAATCACGCTCTGCCTCAATAACGCAGGCAGGCTTTTGTGTGGTAGCAGAGTTGTCCAAATAAGCAACATCTTTAGCTTCCAGCAAAGGGAAATCCTTTTTATAATCAAAGGACAGTAAATCCTTATCATTCACCATATGCCATCACTCCTTCCAGATAACGCTGTACCAATTGTACAGTATCCTCATCGTCAATCTTGCGGCACAGGGCATCAATCTTCGCCTTGGCCATCATATCAACAGCCTCCTGCTCGCTGAAGCCGCGGCTGCACAGATAGAATAACAACTCATCATCCAGCTTGCCGATGCTGGCACCATGGTTGCCCTGCACGTCCTCCTCGCTGCACAGAATCAGCGGAATCGTCTGGTTAACCACGTCATCGCTCAACAGCAATACTGTTTCCTTCTCGTCACCAATCGCACCGGCGCTGCCGTTTTTGAAATCAATCGTGCCACGGTAAATTTTCTTGGCACCACCCTGCAACACACCATCCGCAGTCATTTCGCAGGTAGTCTTTTTGCCGTAGTGGTTGGCAATAAAGTTCATGTCAACAGTCTGTCCATGGCGACCGTAATAACCGATAGCAGCGTTGAAATCACTGCCGTCACCGAGAAGCTCGGTGCGTACGCCGTTGTAGATTTTATCTGCACCCAACTGGATTTGCAGCAGCTCAAAGGCAGCATTTGTGCCAAGCTCACTGCCAACGTCGTTGATATGCAGGAAGTCTCTGCCTAAAAGCTGCACCTGCACCAGCTTAACCTTAGCACCGGCAGCTACGTCTATCTTAGTCTGAATGCTTGCCTGACCTTTAGCCTGTGCTGTAGAAATATAGGTCATCAGCACAGTAACATCACTGCCGGGCTTAGCTTCGATTTCAATCTGATTATAGCAGCTTGTATTATCGGCATAACGCAGAGTAACAGCAGCTACACTCTTGCCTGCGTCAGCAACAAGACGCAGCTTTTGGCCTTCGCCCAGACTGCTAATTGCTTCACCGACGCCGCCTGCTATTTTGGCAAAATCAGTGCCATGTACTGCGCACTGTGCCTTTTCGCTGCAGCCGCAGCAATTGCTGCCCTTGCTTTTATTCAGGCAAACGCTGCCCTCCAAAGCTACACGCGGTTCACAGCTATCCTGCGGCAGCTCTAAGCCGGCCAGCTTTGTTTCATTCATTTTTAACCTGTTCCAGGTCGGAGCAGGCAACTGATTAATCACTAATTCTTCTATCATGCTGCTCCTCCTTAACCTATACTGCCCTGCATTTCCAGGCGGATAAGGTTGTTCATCTCAACAGCGTACTCCAGCGGCAATTCTTTGGAAACATTATCCGCAAAGCCGCTGACAATCATCGCTCTTGCTTCTTCCTCGCTGATACCGCGGCTCATCAGGTAGAATACCGCATCGTCACTGATACGGCCGATTTTTGCCTCATGTCCGATATCCGCATCGGCAGTACGCACATCAATAGCAGGAATGGTATCGGAACGGGAAATATTATCCAGCATCAGGCTTTGGCAGGAAACAGAAGATTTAGCCTGCTTAGCCTTATTGGTAACAACTACACTGCTGCGGAAGGTGCTGATGCCGCCGCTCTTGGAAATAGAGCGTGTGTTGACAATGCTGGTAGTTTTCGGTGCATTGTGTACAATCTTGCAGCCTGTATCCAGGTTCTGGCTGTGACCGGCAAAGGTTACGCCGGTAAATTCACTGTGCGCGCCGGTGCCGTTCAAAATACTCATCGGATAGAGATAGGAAACGTGGGAACCGAAGGAGCCGGAAACCCATTCAATAGTACCGCCCTCTTCAACCAAGGCACGCTTGGTATTAAGGTTATACATATTCTTCGACCAGTTTTCAATCGTAGAATAACGCAGCTTAGCATTTTTGCCGATAAACAGCTCAACGCAGCCTGCATGCAGGTTAGCAACATTATATTTCGGTGCGCTGCAGCCTTCGATAAAGTGCAGGTCTGCGCCCTCGTCAACAATAATCAGCGTATGCTCAAACTGGCCTGCGCCCTTTGCGTTTAAGCGGAAATAGGATTGCAGCGGAATCGCCACGCTTACTCCCTTAGGTACATAAACAAAGGAACCGCCGGACCACACTGCGCCATGCAATGCGGCAAATTTATGGTCGGTAGGAGGCACCAGCTTCATAAAATGCTCATGCACCATCTCCGCATACGGTCCGTTCAAGGCGCTTTCCATATCAGTATAAATAACGCCCTGCTCTTCTACCTCTTTACGCACATTATGATAGACAACCTCGGAATCATATTGTGCGCCTACACCGGCCAGACTGCTCTGTTCTGCCTGGGGAATACCCAGACGATCAAAAGTGTCCTTAATATCCTCGGGAACATCCTCCCATTTGCCCTGCATGTTCGTATTCGGACGTACATAGGTAACGATGTTATCCATATTCAGACCATCAATCGAAGGTCCCCAGTTCGGCACCTGCAGCTTATTATAAATATCCAGGGATTTCAGACGGAATTCCAGCATCCATTCCGGATCATGCTTTTCACGGGAAATTTTTTCAACAATCTCACGTGTCAGGCCTTCCTGAATGCGGTAAGCGTCCTTATCCTCGTTACGGAAGTCGTAAAGACTTCTGTCTATATCATCAACATAGGTTTTTTCTTCCATATTTTCCCCACCAATTATTCCTTATTCTGCAAAAACTTTTCAAAGCCATTTTTGCTGACTTCATCAACCAGCTCCGGACCTGCATTTTTGATAATCTGTCCCTGAGCCAGAATATGAGTGTGGTCAACATGCAGTGCATCCAGGATTTTAGTATTATGTGTAATAATCAGCAATGCGCCCTGACGATGCTCCTGGAAGGTTTTGATACCCTGAGAAACAATCTTCACCGCATCTACGTCCAAACCGCTGTCTGTTTCGTCCAGAATAGCCAGCTTGGGGTTCAACATCAAAAGCTGCAGAATTTCTGCCTTCTTCTTTTCGCCGCCACTGAAGCCGGTGTTAAGATCACGCTCGGCATATTTGCTGTCCATCTGCAGCAAAGCCATAGCCTGACGCAACTCCTTACGGAAATCCCAGGCCTTGATGCGTACACCGCGCTGCTGCTCCAAAGCAGTTTTCAAAAAGCTGCTCAGGCTGATGCCGGGAACCTCCAGCGGATTCTGGAAGGAAAGGAACAGACCTGCCTTAGCGCGTTTATCTACGGCAAGTTTGGTAATGTCTTCGCCGGCAAAATTAATGCTGCCGCCCTTTACGGTATATTTTGGATTACCCATCAGCGCATAACCCAAGGTGGATTTGCCTGCACCATTAGGTCCCATAAGCACATGAGTTTCACCCGGCTTAATATCAAGATTAATATTGTGCAGAATCTCTTTGTCCTCTACATTGACTACGAGATTTCTTACCTCTAATAAATTCTCTGCCATTTTTATCCTCCAATCGAAGCAATCCGGAAGAACTGCTTCTCAAAATTTTAATTCCCACATTTCTAGTATGAATTCCATACCCTATTATAAAATTATTTCTCGCACTATGCAAGCGCTTAATGAAAATATACGCCTACAATTTGCAAATATTTTGCAATACAGTGCACTTAAAAATGCCTTTTAACAGCATTCTTCTTATTATATAATATTTTCAGGAAAATTTATAGTGAGGCGAGAAAATTTATGGTCAAAACAGCCAAATTCACTGTCTAGGAAAAATTTGTCCGGAAACAATGCAGGAAAAAATACAAATCGAAGCGCAGTAGCAAAAATTCGGTTAAATCGATTACTAAATTAAAGCCCTCCGGCAAGCTTTGCAAACTCTCCAAAGTAAAACAGGATGCGCAAGCATATGCCTCAGCTTCGCATCCTGTTATCGATTATAATAAAACTATACGCAGCTAATGTCTGCTAATTGGCAGACAGCAATTTAGCTACATAACGAAAAAAAGCACTCCATTTGCATGAAGTGCTGAATTTACGTGGTGGGCGCTAACGGGATCGAACCGCTGACATTCTGCTTGTAAGGCAGACGCTCTCCCAGCTGAGCTAAGCGCCCGTAATTTGGTGACCGGTGGGGGAATCGAACCCCCGATACCGCCGTGAAAGGGCGGTGTCTTAACCGCTTGACCAACCGGCCAAATGTGGTGACCCATGTAGGCCTCGAACCTACGACACCCTGATTAAGAGTCAGGTGCTCTACCAACTGAGCTAATGGGCCGTGGTCACGTTACTTGATTATAATACTCTATATGCAGGAAAATGTCAAGCACTTTTTTCAAAAAAACTTAAAAAATCTCCGGAATCATAAAAACATTTGACTATGCATCTAGAAAAGCATACAATTAAAGTGTTATAGTAGGTTCTAAATTTTTTTGTACGGAGGATAGACTTATGGATTACGATATTGCCGTTATTGGTGGTGGTCCTGCCGGCGTATCTGCAGCGATTACTGCAGCCAGCAAGGGACGTAAGGTTGTTCTGTTTGAAGCCCACGGCTTCAGCCCCCGTCTGCGTAGTGTAGCGCAGATTACAGATTACATGGGTATCCCGGATATTTCCGGTACTGCGCTTATGGATATTTTTGTAAATCATCTCAAGCAGATGGAAGTAGATATCATTGAGGCCAAAATTATTTCTTTGCGCGAGGTAGGCGAAGGCTTTATGCTGGGTACTCCGCATGGTGAATATTCTGCGGATTCCGTAGTACTGGCAACAGGTATTTCCCGCTCTACGCTTTTCCCCGGCGAAAAGGAGTTTTTGGGCAAGGGCGTAAGCTACTGCGCTGTTGTTGATGCTGATAAATATAAGGGTAAGTCTGTGGCTGCTATTGCTACAGTACCTGATGCACTGGAAGAAGTGGAATATCTGGCAGACCAGTGCGAGCACGTTTTCTTCTTCCCTCTGTATTCCGGCTTTGTTCCGCCCAAAAAGAAAAATATTACTGTAGTGCTTGATAAGCCTACAGAAATTACCGGTACCGACAAGGTTACCGGCTTGCGTGCAGGCGATGATTTTTACAGTGTAAAGGCTGCCTTTGTTTTCCGCGCCAGTGACCCGCTTAACAGCTTCCTGCCGGGGCTGGAAATCCGCGGACGCAGCATTTATGTTGATGATCAGGCGCAAACAAATATTGAAGGCGTATTTGCCGGCGGTGACTGCACAGGTCAGCCGTGGCAGGTAAACCGTGCTGCCGGTCAGGGACAAAAGGCTGCTCTTTCCGCCATCCGCTATCTTGCACGTCGCGATGAGGGAATTGACTATTAAAAATTGCAGTAAAATCTTTTATCCCGACGGGATTTATGCTACAATATAAGTTATGATAAATTATTTGGAGGCTAGATTATGTTAGATTTAAAATTCGTCCGCGAAAATCCGAAGCTGGTCGAAGAGGCTGTAAAAAGCCGTAATGGCAGCCTTGATTTGACTGAATTCCTGGAATTGGATAAAAAACGTCGTGAAATTACCCAACAGGTAGAAGCACTGAAGAAAGAACGCAATACTGCATCTCAGGAGATTGGCAAGCTGAAAAAAGCCGGTCAGGATGCTGCTGAGCAGATGGCTGCAGTTCGTGCTCTCGGCGATAAAATTGCTGCAGATGACAAGGAACTGAAAGAGATTGAAGAAAAAATCAAAAGCATTCTGCTGACTATTCCTAACGTTCCCGCAGAAGATGTTCCCGTAGGCAAGGATGATACCTGCAACCCGGTTATCCGCACTTGGGGCGAACCGACCAAATTTGATTTTGAACCTAAGGCTCACTGGGATATCGGTGAAAACCTGGGCATTTTGGATTTCGAACGTGGCGTTAAGGTTAGCGGTGCACGTTATGTATTCTATCGTGGCATGGGCTCCCGTCTGGAACGTGCCGTTATCAACTTCTTCCTGGATGTACACACCAGAAAGCATGGTTATACCGAATTCTTCCCGCCGTTCATCGTTAATGGTGCAAGCATGCAGGGCACGGGCCAACTGCCGAAATTTGCCGAGGATATGTACAAGCTGGAAAACGGCGATATGTACCTGATTCCGACCGCAGAGGTTCCTGTAACCAACTATCATCGTGATGATATTCTGACCGGCGATGAGCTGCCGCTGAAATATACCGCATACAGCGCTTGCTTCCGTGCAGAGGCCGGTGCTGCCGGCCGTGATACCCGTGGCCTGATCCGTATGCATCAGTTCAATAAGGTTGAGCTGGTTAAATTCACTAAACCGGAAGAATCCTGGGCTGAGCTGGATAAGCTGACTAATGATGCTGAAGAAGTTCTGCAATTACTGGGACTGCCGTACCATGTTGTACGTCTGTGCACTGGTGACTTGGGCTTCAGCTCTGCTACCACCTATGACCTCGAAGTATGGCTGCCGGCAGCAAACTGCTACCGTGAAATTTCTTCCTGCTCCAACTTCCTGGACTTCCAGGCACGCCGTGCTAACATCCGCTTCCGTCGTGATGCAAAATCCAAACCGGAATTTGTACACACCCTTAACGGCAGTGGTGTAGCTGTTGGCCGTACCGTTGCCGCTATTCTGGAAAACTATCAGCAGGCTGATGGCAGCGTAGTTGTTCCTGAGGTTCTGCGTCCTTACATGGGCTGCGATGTAATTCCCGCTCCGAAAAAATAAGCTGCGCAGATTCAGCTGAATAAAAATAAGCGTTGAAATGTCATTTAACCGACATTTCAACGCTTTTTGTTTTGTCTGCTGTATTCATTAACTTTTGGCTAGTTTAAAATATTTTATGGCGAAATTCTCTGTATTTTACAGTTAAAAATGTGCCAATCCGTGATTATTGGAAAATTTTCCCGTTCTCCTTGAAAAAAATCAATTTTTTGCCGTTTTCCTATTGTACTTTCAAATTATTGTGGTACAATCATAGAAGAAAAAATAAATGCAATAGCAAGGGGAGAGTGTTATGAGTAATAAAAAACATTTCCAAATAAGCCAACAGGCTGTAGAAAAATTAGCAGTACGTTTCGGTACGCCGCTGTTAGTGCTTTCTCTTGAGGAAATCAAAAAGAACTACAAGGTTTTGAAAAAATATATGCCGCGTGTCAAAATTCATTACGCGATTAAGGCTAATCCGCATCCGGAAATTTTGCGGGTGATGGCAGATATGGGCTCCTGCTTTGACGTAGCAAGCGACGGAGAAATCCGCACTCTGCATGATATGGGTGTGGACGGCAGCCGTCTGATTTACGCTAATCCGGTAAAGACAGGTGTAGGCTTGGAGGCCTGCCGCAGCTGTGGCGTACGCAAGATGACCTTTGACAGCGCCAGTGAAATAGATAAAATAAAAAAACAGTGCCCGGATGCGACTGTACTGCTCAGACTGCGTATCGACAATTCTTCGGCACATGTTGATTTGAATAAAAAATTTGGTGCAGCGCGTGAAAATGCTCTGGCTTTGATGCAGCAGGCTAAGGAAGCAGGCTTGGATATGGCTGGCATTGCCTTTCATGTAGGCAGCCAGACTGTCAGCGCTGATCCTTATCTGCATGCGCTGGATATTGCGCGTGAGCTGTTTGAGGAGGCTGAGGCAGCAGGCCTGAAGCTGCGCATTCTTGATATCGGCGGCGGCTTCCCTATTCCTGAGCCGAAGGTGAAATTCAATCTGCCGGAAATGCTGCGCCAAATCAATGCGCGTTTGGATGAAGATTTTGCCGATGCCGAAATTTGGGCCGAACCGGGCCGTTATATCTGCGGTACGGCGGTAAATCTGATTACCAGCGTCATCGGTGTTACCGAGCGTGGCGATCAGCCGTGGTACTTCCTCGATGAAGGCTTGTACGGAACATTCTCTGGCGTACTCTTTGACCAATGGGATTTCAAACTCATCAGCTTTCGTGAGGGTGATGAAAAGGTGGCAGCGACGTTTGCAGGACCGAGCTGCGATTCCTTGGATATTATGTTCCGCGGACGCCTGACAGTGCCGTTGCAGGTTGGCGATTTGCTGCTGGTTCCCAGCTGCGGTGCCTATACCTCTGCCAGCGCAACTACCTTTAACGGCTTCAGCAAGGCTAAGTTTGTTATCTGGGAACGCGTAAAGGCTGAGGTTGAGCCTGTTGTCGCTGTCGGACGTGTTGAGATGAATCAGTCTGTGGCGCAGGCTGTAAAATGAAAATATAGTTGTTACCGCATCAGCGTTTAACGTTGGTGCGGTTTTTCGCTTACAGCTCTATCAGCTTCACTTCTACATGCAGTTCAGACAATAGAGTCAGTAAATCGCCGAAAGTAAGCCAGACAGTGGCGGTATTATCGTTCGGATGAATACCGATGATAGCGGATAGCAGTAAGTCTTTACTGCTGACGAATATAACGCTTTTGCTTGTATCATTCAACAGGCCGAAGGGAGAAACTAAGCCTGATTGCAGTCCTAAATATTTTTCCAGGCGCTCAGCCGAAGCGAAGCTGAGGCGGGAGCTTGCAAGCTTTACTGCAAGCTCTTTGAGATCAACAGGCGTATCTGCGGGAACGGTTAGAAGAAAGTGCTGCTTACCGTTATTGTTGCGCAAAAATAAATTTTTGCAGATAACGGCACCGGCAGGTATTTTCAGTGTGTCTGATTCCTCCATAGAATAAACAGGCCTGTGCTCTGTATAGGAGAATTGTATATTCTTGCTGTTTAAAAGAGCATAGATACTATTTTTGTCAAAGCTCATAGGTAATCTCCTCACGGAAAGTTTTGTATGTTGATGTATTCCATTATAAAGCAGTATGTGCTTTATGACAACCTGCGTACTTTCTAAATATGGAGAAAGCTCGGCGTTCATGCTATAATAATAGCAAAGCGAAAGGCGGAAAAGATGATGCGAAAAGTTATAATATATATTTTGACGTTGCTGGCTTTGCTGGCAACGGGCTGTGGCAGTGAGCAGCCGCAGCCTAAGGAGCTGCAGCTCTGCAGCAGTATGGGCACTAAGCTGACGGAGGTTATTGCCGACAGCTACAGCAAGGCTGCAGGTGTAAAAGTAAATATAAGCTATCTGCCAGGAGGCACACAGCAGGAACGCTTGGATTACCTGCGCAAGCACAGGTTTGATGTCTGGCTGGGCGGTACGAGTGAGGAGTATTTCATGGCGGATGAGCAGCACATCCTGCAGCCGTATATTGCCAAGGAATCCTACAAGGTGCCGGCAGAGCTGCGTAACCGTACAGGACAATGGACAAGCTTGTATCTGAGCTACATTGCTTTGCTGAGCAATAAAAACAATCTGCATGCCTACGGTCTGTATGCTCCGGAAACCTGGGATGAGCTTTTGGCACCGCAGCTTAAGGATGAGCTGACGATTGCCGACTTTGATCTTGGCGGAGCAAGCTTCGGCATGATTACAAGCATTTGGCAGATGCGCGGCAAGGAGCAGGCTATGGCTTATGCAGCCAAGCTTAATGCGCAGCAGCCGGTGTATACCAAGGGCTTCGGCGAGGCGGTAGACCTTGTGTATATCGGTAAAAAAACCGTTGCTATAGTGCCGTTGGATTATGCTTTGCAGATGGAAGCACGTCACCGCCACCTGTTTGCGACAGTGGTTAAGGATGCCAACCGTACGATGCTTACCGGTGCAGGGATTATGCGCAGCGCAGAGCATCCCGATCAGGCGCGTGCCTTCTTAGACTATCTGATGAGTGACGCGGGCGTAGAGCTGTTGCCTGCTAACGGGTATCATTATATGTGGCATGTAAAAAAATATCCCTATAATGACGGCCGTAGGGAGCTTATAGGTAATGTCCGCGTGCCGGTAGATGATTTAAGCTGGACCTCAGTCTATAAGAGTGAGATTATCCGTCAATGGAGAGGTGCGCTTTAAAGGCAAAAAAAATTGGCGCTTTTACAGCGCCAATCAGCATTATAAAACCTTATGCTTTACATGGTCCAGTGCCTGGTCAAACAGACTGAGCACATGGCTGTCATCCAGAGAATAAATAACCTCTTTGCCGTCCTTGGTAAATTTTACCAGGTTGGTGGCACGCAGCAGACGCAGCTGATGCGAAATAGCGGAATGCGTCATACCAAGAGCGTCGGCAATACAGGTAACGCACATTTCCTCGTGTGCTAACAGGGAGAGAATGCGGATACGTGTGGGATCGCTGAGAACTTTAAAAATATCTGCCATAGGCTGGATATATTTTTCGTCATCTTTGCCGGGGAGAGGCAAGGCATGATTGTGGATGTGTGTCATTTTTTTCACCTACTTTATTTTTTATTGTTTAAGCGCAGACCTTTATTGAAAAAGAATGCGAGTACTGCGTAATAAAAGAAGCCTCCGGTAGGAGTCTTGCTGATAAACCACGTCGGAAAAAGGAAAAAGCTTACGCTGAGAAAGAGCAGCTGCGGCAAGCAGCTGAAAAGACAGCTGATGCCTTCCTCTTGCCATTTGCTTTTAATGTGCAGCGCACTGAATACACTGTAGCGGGAGGCAAAGGCTCCGAAGCAAATGCCGCTGAAGGCATAAAGAAGGAGGTTAACGATTTCGCCGAAGTTCATCTTACTTACCTTCTTTGCTGCTGAACTGCTTGAAAAAGCCGGTTTTGAGCAGCAGGCAGGCAATAATGCTGCCGCCGATGGTGCTTACCAAAAACGGCGGGATAAAGAACCAGGCTACAGCCTTGCTGCCTAAAAGCAGAGTGGCCATAATCCAGGCAACGAAGCCTCCGATGATGCCGGTGCCGAAAATTTCACCGGCCATAGCTGCCGGCAAGGTTTTGTAACGGTTGTAGGCCAGTCCTGCGAGGGCTGCACCAAGCATACTGCCGGGGAAAGCCAGCAGTGATCCTGTGCCAAGCATGTTGCGCAGACAGGCAATGATGAAGCCGATAGCAACGGCGTAATCAGGTCCCAAGAGAACTGCGCCCATAACATTGATGGCATGCTGCACAGGGAAGCATTTGGAAACACCTGCCGGAATATAAATTAAATGTGCGCTCAGTGTGCCGATGGCAATCAGAAGCGCTGCTGATGTCAGCTTACGGGTTTGCATATAAAAACCTCCATATGAAAGTTGTGTATGGCTAACAATGATATAACTATATTATAGCATTTAAATAGGTGTTTTGTGAACATATCTGAATAAATTCATAAGAAAATTTTTCAGAATATAAAAGCTTATTAAGCAGAACAGGAGTGATAAATTTGGCTTTGTTAGAAGGTATTAAGGTTATTGATTTTTCCAAGTGGTTGCCGGGACAATATTGCGGTATGCTGTTAGGTGATTACGGTGCGGATGTTATCAAGATTGAAGATTTGCAGGGTGATGCGACGCGTCGCTTTTGGCCTGAAAAAACTAAAGGTATGAGCTATTGGCATCTGATGCTGAACCGCAATAAGCGAGGCGTTGCTTTGAATCTTAAAAAGGACGGCGGCCGTGATTTGCTGCTGAAGCTGCTGCAGGAGGCTGATGTTTTTCTGGAGGGCTTCCGTCCGGGATATCTGGCGCGTTATGGACTGGATTATGCAAGCGTGCACAAAATCAATCCGCGTCTGGTGTACTGCTCGATTACCGGCTTCGGCCAGGAATCGCATAAGCCGGCGCATGATCTGAATGTTGTGGGGCTGGCAGGCTTAAACAATCTTGATGATGTCGGCAGAGCCTGCGTATCTGAGGTACAGGTGAGTGCCGTAGGCAGCGGTCTGAATGCTTTAAGTGCGATTTCGATGGCGCTGCTGGCGCGCGAACGCACCGGCAAGGGACAGTGGCTTGATGTCAATCTATATGCTACGGCGCTGTCTATGCAGGTAACGGGCATCAGCGCCTTGTGGGGCTGTAGGGAAACAGGCGAAAAGCCTTTTGGCCGTATAGCGCATTACTATAATATTTATCGTACCGCAGATGGCAGATATCTGACAGTTGGTACTATCGAGCCTAAGTTTTGGCAGCGCTTTTGCGATTTGATTGAATGTCCGGAGCTGGAAAAACGCCAATATGATTTTGCTCATGAGGAGGAGCTGCAGCAGCTGGTGGCTGCTAAAATTGCTGCTAAAACCCAACAGCAATGGTTGGATTTAATCGGTGGCGCAGAATTTTGCGTAACGCCTGTGTGCAGCCTGGAGGAAGCGTTGGACAGTGAGCTGACGGGGCAGGAGCATATCCTGCAGAAAGCAGACAGTGATCTTGGCAAATTGCAGTATATCGGCGGTCCGGTGAAGTTCAGTGAGGATGCAAGCAGCATCCGCATGAGAGCACCTAAGCTCGGCGAACATACGCTGGATATTTTGCAGGAACTGGGATATAATGATAATGAAATCAGCGCTTTGCATGAAGAGGGCGCGATATAAGATTTTTTGATTATAGTGTATTTATGAAGCAGGAGGCCAATATGAGGAAGATATTAAAGCTTTTTATGACGTTTGTTTTTGCCTGCTGCCTGTTCGTAGGCGTTAATCCTGCAGAAGCGGGTTTAATCAGCAGAGAGCAGGAAATTGAAATGGGACAGCAGACCGCACAGCAGCTGGAGGCGCAATACGGCGTGTCGCAGGATGCTGCGCTGCAGGAAAGAGTTGACCGCATCGGTCAAAGACTGGCCAAGGTTTGCGGACGTGATGATATCACCTTTTCCTTCAAGGTGCTCAATAATAACGAAGTTAATGCCTTGGCCTGTCCCGGCGGCTTTGTTTATGTGTATAAGGGACTGATTGACTACATGCCGACAGACATGGAGCTGGCCGGCGTTCTTGGCCATGAGGTGGGACACGTAGCCAAAAAGCATACGGTAAATGCGATTGAAAAGCAGATGTGGACCTCACTGATTCTGATAGCTGCTACCCGCGGACAGGGCATGGGACTTGTGCAGGCAGCGCAGCAGGCGTTGTTTGCCGGCTACAGCCGTACAGATGAGCGCGGTGCCGATAAGGAAGGCGTAAAAAACAGTATTGCAGCAGGCTATAACCCTTACAGCATGCTGATTACCGTGTGGAAGCTGGACGATTTGTCCAAGCAGGGCGGCGGTGCGAAATACGGTTTGTTCAGCAGCCATCCCGAGCCGGAGGAACGCGTAAAACGTGTTATGAAGCAGCTGAAGGAATATAACATTCATCCCGATGTTGTTGTTAAAGACGATGACCATGCGACTGTTACCGAGGGCAACTGGAGCTTTAACGTAAGTCAGAGCATTGGCAATACGAAGGGTAAATATCGTGCCTATATGCTCGCGGGCGGTTTGTGGAACGTGCGTCAGCGCGGACCTGTAAACCCCAACCATTTTGTAGTTTATGACAACGGCGGTACGGCAGATATCTATTATGACGATATCCAGGTTTTCCGTCTGTATACTCAGGATGCAGGTGCCTTTGGCAGTGCCGGCGCTTATGCAGCAGCCTGTGTTGATATGCTGCGTGATTGGGCGCAGATAGCCAATGCTAATGATGCTAAAGCTAAGAGCAGCACCAAAAAGAAATAAGCAGATTTAGGCAATAAATAAAGCCATACCCTGCTAAGCAATTTGCTTAGCAGGGTATGGCTTTTTAGTTGCTTTTAAACGGTAAGATGAGAAGGGATGCTTACAGTACCTTTTGCAGCAGGTTCAGCACGTTTTTATGGGTGATTTTTTCAACAGTGCTTGCACTGTATTTTTTAGAAAGATATTCATAAACTGCGCTGTAATCCTGCACACCATGAAGGTTGTAGGGCGGATGGCTGATGCCGTCGAAGTCACTGCCGAATCCGATATGGTCATCATTGCCCATGAGGTTCAGCATATAGTCGATATGGCGGTAAATACTTTCGATGCAGGCATCGTTGTAATCATGTTCCAGGAACTGGCCGGCAAAGGTAACACCAATCAGGCCGTCATTTTTTTTAATTGCCAGAATCTGCTTATCATCCAGGTTACGCGGATGCGGGCACAGAGCTTTGGCGTTGGAGTGAGTAGCGATAATAGGCTTGCTGCTGGTCTCGATAACATCCCAGAAGCCTGCGGGTGCGATGTGGGAAACGTCAACTAGCATACCGAGCTTGTTCATTTCAGCAACTACCTGGCGGCCGAAAACGGTAAGACCGCCGCCGCTGCCTTCTTCGTTAACGCCGTCGGCAATATCGTTACGATTGCTCCAGGTGAGTGTCATAGCGCGCACTCCTAAGGCGTAGAGGCAACGCAGTGCTTCCAGACTGCCGTCGATAGCGCCGCCCTCTTCAATGGCGAGCAAAGTTGCAGCCTTGTGGTTGAGCACATCGGCAGCATCCTCTTTCGTGAGAACCTGCAGCACGTCGATGCCGTCTGCATGCAGCTTCTTTACCTCCTGCAGGTATTTGTCGAGCAGCTGCAGGGTGTAGCGCAGGCCGCCGTAATAACGGAATTCGTGTGTGGGTACGAAGATAGCACAGAATTGCAGACCGCCGCCGAGAGCGATTTGACGCTGAATGTCAAAATGCTGGTCATTTGCATAAAGGCTGGTGCCTTTCTTATATAATTCGGTAAGGGTATCGCAGTGACAATCACAGATAAACATAGAGAAAACTCCTTTCAGAATTTATTAAACCCCCGCGTTTCCCGAACGTGGAACAGCGGGGGTTATAATACTGTAAATTTTTACTTAACAGTTAAAGGTACTTGCTTCTTACCAACCGGTGTAGTAGTAGAAGAAGGTCATACCGATGGTAACGATCATAGCGCCGGCCATGGGGATTGCAGTGCGTTTTACCAGATCAAAGGAGGAAACGCCACCCATACCGGAGGATACTACGATAACTGCGGTAATCGGGGAGCAGTTACGCATGATAGAAGCTGCAAAGTGCATCGGTAGCAGCATCAGTACCGGGTGCAGGCCGCTGTGCGCTGCAACTGCCGGAGTAAGTGCGGCGAATGCGAAGAAGGGAGCATTGCCGCTGCCCATAACAATTGCGGATACAGCGATAATTGCTACCATAACAAGCATCATAGCCATCGGGCCGAAGCCTAAGTTTTTACTGCCGTCGATAAGAGTGGTGATAGCACCCATGGATACGAGGCCCTTAGCAAAGGTCTGACCTGCTACAACCAGGGTAATAACGTTAGCCATCTGCATACCTAAACCGTCAAAGAAGGTCTGAATATCGCCCAGAACCTTTTGACCGTCACGCCAACGGCCGTATTCGCAAATAACACCGATAGTCAGGCCGATGAACATTGCCATAACGATGTTCATCTTAATAGTGGTAATCCAAAGAGAGCTGAAGGAAAGAATCAATGCCAGAGGAATTACCGGCAGGATAGCGTACCACATCGGTGCATTATCTGCTTCTTCTTCAATTTTTTCAACCTGCATCGGCTGCACGATATGACCGTCGCGTTTATCCATATATTTCTGAGTCAGGTAATGCAGAACACCTACAACTACGAAGGCTACAGCAACGATAGGAACCTGATAATGGCTCCAGTAAACTACAGGGTCAACGCCTGCGGTTTCGGCGGAGAGGATGGTACCGGTATCACTGGGGCTCCAGTCGAAGCAGAGAGTGGTTGCTACAGCAGCGGTTGCGGACAGACGGCTTACGCCCAAGCCTAACAGAATGGGGAACATGGTTACCATCAGCAGCATTGCCAGACCGGAGGCACTGTTGATGCACAGGCCGATGAGCATGCCGATAATCCAGGTGCCGCTCATTACCAGATAGGGAGATTTTAAAGCCATCAACGGTTTGATGGTTAAACGTACTAAAGAGCGGGAAGCGCCGATTTTATCCATATATTTAGCAAAAGCGCCTACAGACATAATGTTCAGACCGAGCTTGCCGACGTTAGAGCTGAAGGTTGCGCGGATAAATTCAAAGGCATCGAAAATTACGGAGCCTGTTGTAGCCTTAGCTCCTAAAATCTGGCTGTAACCCAACATAGCAGCGATATACATCATGATAATACCGCCCATGAAGAGCACAGGCTGTGGTTTGTACTTTTTGTAAATCAAATAGCCAACCCAAAACGTTATAATTGCAGAAATAACAATACCCAATTTTCATCATCCCTTTCTCTTATGAATTTATTTTACAAAAATTTAGGCAATTCCATTATAGCATAACTTTGTTGCATTAAGCAATAAAAAAACCTGCATTATTCCCCGCGAAGGGGACAGAACACAGGTTTTTTTAGTTAATTATTAATAAATGTCAATCTTCTAAAGACAAAACGCGTAAAACATGTTGGATATAAATAGCCTGAATAGCTTTGGAACGGCCAAGACCGCACAGATGACCGGTTGTTTTGATGCCTAAAGCTTCAATCTGAGTCTTCCAACTGTCTTCCTCGTCGCTGTACATATCGTTGTTGGCGTGATCACCGGCAACAACCATCAGGGGATACATATGTACATGCTTGTATTTGCGCTCCTGCAGCTTTTCGAGGACAGCTTCAAAATTAGGAGTATCCTCTTCTTCTACGGTTCCTACAATAACAGGGAATTTCATAGAATCAAAGATTTCCTGCAGCTTAACATAGGTATAGCCATGTGCTTTGTTATTGTTGCGCGGAGTACCGTGGCCCATCAGGACTACGCCTTCGCCCGGCGCTAAGGGAGGAACCTGGACGGCAATAGCTGCTGCTGCCAGCTTATAGTCCTCTTCGTTAACGATGAGAGGCTGGCTGATAATAATTTTTTGGAATTTAGCGGTAAATTTATCCTTGAGGCTGAGAATCTTCTGTTCGAACTCTTCGCCGTGCAGCAGATGTGTCGGCTGCAATACTACCTCTTCGTAGCCTGCGTCTGCCAACTTTTGCAGCACTGTTTCCGTATCGTCGATTTTAATACCGCGTTCAGCCAGACGTTTGCGGATAATTACGGAGGTAAAGGCACGATACTGGTCGTAGGCAGGGAAGGCTGCGGCCAAGGCCTGTTCAATGCCGCCGATATCGTGGGTTCTGGTTTCGTCGAAGGTGGAGCCGAAGCTGATAACCACCAGAGCTTTTTTGCTATCCATCTGTAGCACCTCTTCTTCCTGAATTAATTTATATTATAAAAATACTCTCCGCCCTGAAAAGCGGACGGAGAGTAAAAAGGTGTGAAAGAAATGAATTACTTGTTAATTAAATTATTTAGCTTCCAGAGCATTCCAAGAATCGTTTGCTCTTTCAACAAACAGTTTTTGTACTGCTGCGTTTTCGCCCAGGCCGTGGATATAGGTGTTAACCTTGAAGCCTTCAGCCTGCAGTTGAGATTTAAAGGAATCAGGCTCGTCACCGGCCATATCGTTATTAGCATGGTCGCCTGCAACCATCATCAGCGGCATCAGAGTTACGTTCTTAATGCCTTTAGCTTTAAGTTGCGGAGTAACGGTGTCCAGATGCGGCCAGCCTTCTACGGAGAAGATGTAAGCGTTGGTGTAGCCAAGCTCATTCAGACGGTCTTGCATTACTGCATAGTAAGCATTGGACGGATGCGGAGTACCATGAGCCATGATCAGAATAGCATCTTTTTTGCCGAGTTTCGGGAATTGAGTAGAAACTGCTTTCATGGTTTCGGTAATATCGTCAGCTTGGCCTTCCTGACCTTGCCAGTACATCAGCGGAGTACCGAAGGTCATTTTCTTGAAGTCGTTTTTGTGCAGGTTATAAACTGCATCTTTGTATGCATATTCCATGCCCGGAATAATATCCAGAGAGGTCAGAGCAACACGGGTGTAACCTTCAGCTTTCAGTTGAGCCAGAGCTTGTTCAGGTGTCGGGATGGTGAGACCTTCATGAGCTTTGATACGGTCAATAATAATATGAGAGGTGAAAGCGGTAACTACTTTTACACCGGGATGAGCAGCTTTAATAGCGTCTACAGTTGCTTCAATAGTTTTAGCACGGCTGTCTTTAAAGGTGGTACCGAAGCTCATAACAACGATAGCGTCTTTGTCAGGCAGGTTTGCCAGAGCCGGGTTAACATTGGTTTTTACGCCGATTTGGGATGCCATAAGCAGAGCCGGGGTAGCGTCTTTAACTTCGTCGTTCAGTTGGTATGCGGCATGGCTGGTAGCAGCAAAGCCTAAGAGGGCAGCGCAAGTCATAGATGCAACAGCAAATTTTTTCAGACTTTTCATTTTGAAAGCACTCCTTTTGAATTCATAATCATCAAAAATATGTAGAAGGTTGTTTTATAAACCTTACTTCTTTGTATTATATCACTTATAGTTGGTATGTCAACAAAAATAATAAGAATTGCTATTATGCAGTTATGGCAAAAAAACAGACTGCTGTTATCAGCAGTCTGTTGCAGTATTATTTCCTGAAGATTTTTTTGAAGCAGTCCTTCAGAGAACGTCCGAGCATACCATTCGCAGGATCATTTTCATATTCGCGGTCGCGGCTGTCGCTGAAAGAAGCGACGAGCGTGCCGTCGTCCATATCGTAAAAGTTATAAATCATGCTCATATAGGCGTAAGGATGATAGCTTTCGGATACCCAGCGTTGGCGGACAACGTCTTCCGTCCAGTAGTGGCGTTTACCATCTTTGTCATAGTAGTAATGTGTTTCTTGAGTAGTGTAATCTTCAAAATGACCGGGAACACGAACAGTACGGTAGCCAAAATGATTGATGGTAATGCGCATTTCCAAATCTCTGGGCGCTAAATTTTTCTGGCTGGCTTTAACATTATGATATTCCGGCAGGGGCTTTTGTGTTTCGTCTGTAGCAATCAGCTTTTGTCTGCCAGCGGCCTGCAAAATAGCAGCCATTACTTTGGTTTCAGCGTTTTCATCAACCTTGAAGCGACGCGTCGGCTCTCCTTCAAGATTATCAATCTGGGTGATATGAATCTCTTTCACTGTACGCAGATTGTAATCAGGATGCTTATATGGCTGATTAGCGAAGCAGGAAGCGCTGACGCAGAGTAGCATAATAAACGTAAGCAGGAACAGGGATAATTTTTTCATGTCAGACCTCCAAAAAGCTTCCTCAGGTTAATCCTTCAGCATATCCTTGATGCCGGCAAAGGTTTCCGGGCTGATGATATGCTCGATACGGCAGGCGTCCTTTTCAGCAATTGCTTCGTCTACACCCAAAACCTCGTTGATAAAACGTGTCAGGGTGACGTGACGGTCGTAGACGGCAGCAGCTTTTTTCTGACCATCCTTGGTAAGCAGGATGCGGCCGTCAGGCTCCATGATAATATAGTTATCACGTTTAAGAATGCTCATAGCACGGCTGACGCTGGCTTTTGTGAAATTCATTTCTTCCGCAATGTCGATAGAACGTACGCTGCCATTGCGTTTTGTCAGAACTAAGATAGTTTCCAAGTAATTTTCTCCGGATTCTAGCAGTGACATTTTTATAACCTCCATCAGTATCAGATGTAATATTTCGATTACTACTATTTTAACACATTTAATTCTTAACGTCACTAGCAGAGATAGTGTATAATAAAAAACAAACAAAATAGTCAGATGAGTAAGCTGCGGCTATCTTAAATAGATGATCAGAAACGGAAAGAGGTAGTGATATGTTAAAATTTATGCAGGAAACACTTAGTGTATGGGAGCTTCTGCGACGGACAAAAAAGCCGATAGTGCTTTACGGAATGGGCAACGGAGCCGATAAAATTATTGACTGGTGCGAAGCAAACGGAGTGCAGGTGCAGGGCGTGTTTGCCAGTGACGAGTTCGTCCGCGGACAGCAGTTCCGCGGCTTTACGGTGGAACGCTATGATGCGCTGCGCGCACGTCTGGGCAATGACCTTTTGGTTGTTATTGCCTTTGCCAGCGAAAGACCGGAGGTGCTGGAGCGCTTTGCGCAGTTGGCTGCCGAGCAGGAGGTTGTGGCACCGCATCTGCCGCTTTTTGACGAGGAAGAAACTGTAAGCGCAGCCTGGCTGCAGCGTTACGAAGAGCAGTTGGCGTATGTTTACGACAGACTTGCGGATGAACAGTCGCGCAGAGTTTTTGCAGATACGCTTAACTATAAGCTCAGCGGTAAGATAAGCTATCTTTTTGACTGCGAAACGCAGCGGGAGGAGGATATCAGAACGTTGCTTGCGCCGACAGCCGAAGAAGTATATATGGATCTTGGTGCCTATAACGGTGACACCATCCAGGAGCTGGGACGCCTGACTGACTGGCAATGGCGCGAGGTGCTGGCGGTAGAGCCTGACCGCCGTAACTGCCGCAAGCTGCGTCTGCTGGCTGACAAGCTGGCGGAGAAGGGGCTTACTGTCGAGGTACACGAGGCAGGCATCTGGAGCGAGCAGGGAGAGCTGGGCTTCAGCGACAGCGGCGGCAGGCAGTCAACGTTTATCGGTGCGGAGAAGAAAACAGTGCCGGTGACGACGATTGATGCTGTAGCGGCGGGACGCCAGGTGACAATGATCAAAATGGATGTCGAGGGGGCTGAGGTGCAGGCTATTGCTGGCGGCAGGCAGACAATCGGCAAATGTAAGCCGAAGCTGTTTGTAGCGGCCTATCATTATGATGTTGATTTATTCCGTCTGCCGCTGCTTTTGTGGGAGCTGGTGCCGGAGTATAAGATTTATCTGCGTAAGCATCCTTATGTCCCTGCATGGGAATTGAACTTTATTTGTATCGGACAATGATGGGACAATAAATGTCCACATAGGACAAAAAACGTCAAATGTAATATGGCGGTGGAATGTCCGTTTTATAAATGTAAAAGTGACATAAAAAGTTAAATATTTGCAAAATTAATGTAAAGTGTAAGCAGGTAAAAAACGGCCTGCAGCGAATTTATCAAATATGGGTGTAGAATGGAACACGCTAAAATATAATTTTCAACGACGATGCAAAAAAAGGAGTGTATGTGAATGAAAAAATCTAAATGGATGCTTGGCGCAGCTGCAATGCTGGCTTTATCTGTAGCTTTGGCTGGCTGCGGCGGCGGTGACAAAAAGGCTGATAACAAGGCTGGCGGTGTTAAAGGTGATTTGATGGTTTATACCTCTATTTATCCTGACATCATCGACAATATGTGCAAACCTAACGTTGCTAAGGCTTTTCCGGATATGAAGGTTAACTGGTTCCAAGGTGGTACCGAAAAAGTTATCACCAAGATTACCGGCGAAATCAAAGCTAAAAAAATTGCTGCAGACGTTCTGATGGTTGCGGATCCGTCCTACTATCTGAAGCTCAATGAGCAAGGCTTGCTGTTACCTTATAAATCCAAAGAAGATGCTAATGTTATCAGCGATAAAGCTGCTGACGGCGCTTGGTATGCAGTTCGTGTTTGCAACATGATTATTGCTTACAATGGCAACAAGCTGAAACCGGAAGAAGCTCCGAAAAACTGGACTGATCTGACCGACCCGAAATGGAAAGGCAAAATCGCTATGCCTAACCCGATGCTGTCCGGTACTGCTTATGTAGCAGTTGGCGCTCTGGCTGACAAATATGGCTGGGAATACTTCGACAAGCTGAAAGCTAACGGCCTGCGCGTTGAAGAAGGAAACTCCGCTATTCAGAACAAGCTGCTGACCGGCGAATATGCTGCAGCTATGATTCTGGAAGAAAACATCCTGAAACTGGCTAACACCAAGAAAGAGCCGCTGAAAGTTATTTATCCGACTGATGGCGTTATCAACATTCCTTCCCCGATTGCAATCTTAAAGGATACCAAGAATCCTGATGGTGCAAAGGCTTTGGTTGACTGGTGGCTGTCCAAAGAAGGTCAGCAGGCAGTTGTTAAGGGCTGGATGCACTCCGTTCGTGGCGACGTAAAAGCTCCTACCGGTGCTGAAGATACTAAGAAACTGGTTGAAGGCAGAATTAAAGTTGACTGGCAGAAGCTGGCTAACAACAATGCTCAAATCAAAGAAGAATTCCGTAAGAGAGTTATGGATAAATAATGCGTTGCTAAATTAAATTATAGCGGAAACAGGGAGACCTTTCAGGCCATCCCTGTTTTCTGCTCAATAAAGAGGGGCCGAAAGCTTGCTTTTGGTGTTGCTCTGAGGTATCAAAAAAAGGAGAAAGAAGCGTTCTATGTCAAGAATAAACAGTAAATTTATTGTTATCGCTATCTCCGTGCTGTTGCTTTTATACTTTGTTATCTTCCCGATGGGAATTCTGCTGTATGACAGCATCATGCTGGATGGCGCAATTAACTTGGAAAACTATCGCAATGTATATAGCCAGGATGTCAACTGGCGTGCGTTGACGAATACAATCGAGCTGTCTTTGGGCGTTATGATTGTCAGTGTGCTGATTACCTTCCCGCTGGCCTGGCTGGTTGGCCGTACTGATATGCCCGGCAAAAAAATCTACCGTACTCTGCTGGTATCCAGCTACATGATTCCGCCGTATGTAGGCGCTATTGCTTGGGTACAGCTGTTGAACCCCAGTGTAGGTTATCTGAATGAGATTCTTAAATTTGTCTTTGGTCTGGAAACAGCACCATTTGACATTTATACTATGGCCGGCTTAGGCTGGGTACTGACTCTGTTCTACTCTCCCTTTGCTTTCATCACCATTTCCCGTGCTATGGAGAAAATGGACCCGACTTTGGAGGAGGCAGCGCGTGTCAGCGGTGCTTCTCCGATGCGTACCGTTTTTGACGTAACCCTGCCGCTGATGGCTCCGTCCATTCTGGCAGGCGGCCTGCTGGTATTTATTGCTGCCGGCAGCTGCTTCGGTATTCCTGCTATCGTAGGTATGCCGGGCAACATTGAAGTAATGACCACGCGTATCGTAACCTATATTTACATGGGCGATACTGCGGGCGTACGTGATGCTACTGCTTTGGCTGCTTCCCTGATGTTCCTTGCTAACATCCTGCTTTTCGGTATGACCTGGATGGTTGGCAAAAAGGATTACACCACTATCAGCGGTAAGAGCACCCGTCCGAACATTGTTGAACTGGGCAAATGGAAATGGCCCTGCTTCTGCCTGGTTGGCGCTTACAGCATGATTTCCATTATCATTCCGCTGGGCTCCATCGTGCTTACCAGCTTGATTATCACCCTGTCCAAGCCGATTGGTCTGGACAACCTGGGCTTTGATGCCTGGATTCCTGTTATCACCAGCTCCCAGTACATGGAAAGCGTTTGGAACTCTGTTGTTTACGCTGTTATTGCTGCCTGCATCGGCACACTTATTTCTATCTTTATTGCATATCTTGCAGTTAAAACCAGAATCAAAGGCCGCAGCCTGCCGGATTTGCTGGTAGTTATCGGTGGCAGTACCCCGTCCATCGTTATTGCGTTGGCTTTGATTATTACCTTCAGCGGTAATTTTGGCTTGAACCTGTATTCCACGATGTGGATTATGGTAGTTGCTTATCTGGTAAAATACATGACGATGTCTGTGCGTACCATCGCCGCTTCGCTGAGCCAGGTGCACATCTCTCTGGAGGAGGCTGCACTGAATTCCGGCGCCAGCTGGCTGCGCTGCTGCAAGGATATCATCATGCCGCTTATTGCACCGTCTATAGTTGCCGGCTGGTTCCTGATTTTCATGCCGTCCTTCTACGAGCTGACTATGTCCTTGCTCCTGTACGGCAGTGATACTAAGACCATCGGCGTATTGCTGTATGAACTGCAGACCTATGCAGATACGCAGAACGCTTCTGTGCTTTCTGTAATCATTCTGCTGATTGTTTTGATTGGTAACCTGATTCTGAATAAGGTTTCCAAGGGTAACGTAGGTATTTAATTAAAGGAGTGTAATAAATGGCTGAGGTAAGAATTGAGCATGTATTTAAACGTTTCGGCGCTGTAACTGCCGTAAACGATTTCGATTTAGTTGTAAAGGATGGCGAATTTGTTTCCATCCTCGGTCCTTCCGGTTGCGGTAAAACCACTACCCTGCGCATGATTGCAGGCTTTGAGCGTGCTACTGAAGGTGAAATTTATATCGGCGACCATTGCGTAAGCTCTTCTGTTAAGGGCAGCTTCGCTCCGCCGGAAAAACGTGATATCGGCATGGTATTCCAGTCCTATGCAGTTTGGCCGCATATGACTGTTGCCGAAAACGTAGGCTATCCGCTGAAAATTCAAAAGGTAGATAAAAAGGAACGCGAAGAACGCGTACAGAAGATGCTGGAACTGGTTCATCTGGGTGAATATAGCAAGCGTTATCCGCATCAGCTGTCCGGCGGTCAGCAACAGCGTGTAGCCTTGGCTCGTGCCCTGGTAGCACAGCCCGGACTGTTGCTTTTGGATGAGCCTTTGTCTAACCTGGATGCTAAGCTGCGTGAATCCATGCGCTTTGAAATCCTTGCTATTCAAAAAGAACTGGGCATTACTGTTGTATACGTAACTCATGATCAGGGCGAAGCAATGGCAATGAGCGACCGCGTAGTTGTTATGAGTGCCGGCGTTGTACAGCAAATCGGCGCACCGCACGAAATTTATACCAAGCCTGCCAATAAAATGGTTGCCGACTTCATCGGTCTGGTTAACTTTATTGATGGCGAGGTTAAGGGTGACAGAGTATTCATTAAGGGAAGCAATGTTTCCTTCCCGAATACTGCTAAGGTCACTGGCGATGCTACTATTGCTGTACGTCCGGAGAATATTACCATGTCCCTCAGCGGCGGCTTGGTTGAAGGTCAGGTAACTCACCGCTTCTACCTGGGCGATGCGGTTGACTATCGTGTAAATGTTCATGGCCATGATATCCGCGTTATAGTTAAGGGTGCAGATCTTGATGCAATTCCCGACGGTTCCAAGGTATATCTGGACTTTGACAGAGTAATGGTTTTCGACAGAAACTAAGCTGAAAATACAAGACGGAGATAACGGATTAAATTACTGTTATCTCCGTCTTTTTTTGTGTAAAAAAACATAAAAAACGGTGGTTAGCTATTGACAACCGGTTTCAATCGTAGTATAGTGTTCTTAAACAGGAACAATAACATAAATTTGCGCACAAAGCGCAAAAAAGTTCCGTCGCAAAAGCCGAAGAGCTAAATGAGGGTTTTATGAATTTAATTGAAGGTCTTACTAATTTTAATTTAACAAAGCAGGAAGCAACGCTGTATGTGCTGCTGCTGAAGTCCGGTCAGATGACCGGCTACGAAGCAGCCAAGCAGACCGGCATTTCACGTTCCAACACTTATACTGCGCTGGCAGGACTGGTGGATAAGGGAGCAGCGTATGTGCTGGAGGAGGGCAAGGTAACGCGCTATACTCCGGTGCCTGCTGCTGAGTTTTGCAGCAACAAAATCAGTTGTCTGGAGGAGATAAAAAAAGATATACTCCAACAGCTGCCGGTGCTGAACAATGATCCTGAGGGGTATATCACCATCAAGGGTGCGCAAGAGATTATAAATAAAATGCGCAATACCGTGGGTCAGGCACAGGCAAGAATTTATCTGTCGGCTAACAGCAGAATGCTGGAGCTGCTGCTGCCGGAGCTGCAGGCTGCTTTGCAGCGTGGCTTGAAGGTAGTAGTTATCGGCGATAAAAGCTTTTCTTTGCCGGGAGCAATCTGCTACGGAACAAATAAGCAAAGCGAGCAGATTCGTCTGATTGCCGATTCACACACCGTTTTGACAGGAGATTTACAGGATGATGAGGATTCAACCTGTTTGTATTCCTGCAAACGCAATTTAGTTGATTTATTTAAGGAAGCGCTGCAGAATGAAATTGCGCTGATTAAATTACAGAAAGGTGATATAAATGTCTAAGAAAATTCCGTTTGTTACTAAAGAACAATTAGAAAAAATCGTTTCCCAATATCCTACTCCGTTCCATCTGTATGATGAGGCCGGTATCCGTCGCACCGCGCGTCTGGTGAACAAGGCTTTTTCCTGGAATAAGGGCTTTAAAGAATATTTTGCAGTAAAGGCTACACCTAACCCCTATCTGCTGCAGATTTTGCGCGAAGAGGGTTGCGGTGCCGACTGTTCCTCCTATACCGAGCTGCAGATGAGCGATGCCGTAGGCTTTAAGGAGAGCGAGATTATGTTCTCCTCCAATGCAACTCCGGCAGAGGACTTTAAATTGGCTCGTAAATTGAATGTAACCATCAATCTTGATGATATTACTCATATTGACTTTTTGGAGAAGGTTGCCGATATTCCGGAAACCGTCTGCTGCCGTTACAATCCCGGCGGACATTTTGCCATTGCCAACAACATTATGGATAACCCCGGCGATGCAAAATACGGTATGACTCATGAACAGATTATTGAGGCTTATAAAATCCTCAAGAGCAAGGGCGTAAAGAATTTCGGTATTCATGCCTTCCTGGCTTCTAATACCGTTACCAACGAATACTATCCGGAGTTGGCACGTATTCTGTTTGAGCTGGCAGTTGAGCTGAAGGAAAAAACCGGCGCGCATATCTCCTTTATCAACCTCAGCGGTGGTATCGGCATTGCCTATAAGCCTGAGCAGCAGGATAACGATGTACTGGCAATCGGCGAAGGCGTGCGCAAAGTGTTTGAAGAGGTGCTTGTACCTGCAGGCATGGGTGATGTTAAGCTGTTCACCGAGCTTGGCCGTTACATGTTGGCACCGAATGGCGCTCTGGTAACTACCGCTATCCACCAAAAGCATATCTACAAAGAATATATCGGTTGTGATGCCTGCGCTGCTAACCTGATGCGTCCCGCTATCTATGGTTCCTATCATCATATTACTGTTATGGGCAAGGAAAACGCTCCCTGCGACCATAAGTATGATGTAACCGGCGGCCTGTGCGAGAACAACGATAAATTTGCCGTAGACAGAATGCTGCCCGAAATTAATATCGGTGACCTGCTCTTTATTCATGATGCTGGCGCACATGGCTTCTCCATGGGCTATAACTATAACGGCAAGCTGCGCAGTGCTGAGCTGCTGCTGCAGGAGGACGGCAGTGTTAAAATGATTCGTCGTGCAGAAACCCCGGCAGATTATTTTGCCACCTTCGATTTCGGCGAGTACGGACCGAAGCTGGCAGAAGAAGCAAAAATTAAAATGTAAAAAACAACGCTTAGTGACGTTGTTTCACTAGGACTGAGGCCTGAGGGCTTCAGTCCTTTATTATTGTGTGATATAAGCACTTGCCTGAAAGCTGCTTTTGATTTAAAATATATAGTGAATTGTCGGAAGCTTTAGGCAATAATGCTTCCGAAAAAATTATCAGGCTGTGAGGGAATGCAGCTGAATTTTGGAGGATGTGCTTATGCAAAATAAATATGCTGTTTACGAGGAGGCGTTGGCGGAGGAGCTTATTCCCGCCATGGGCTGTACCGAGCCTATCGCTATTGCTTACTGTGCTGCTGTGTGTCGCGAGCAATTAGGAGCTTTCCCGGAGGAGATCGAAATTTGGGTTAGCCGTAATATTATCAAAAACGTTAAGAGCGTTGTTGTTCCGAACACCAACAAAATGAAGGGCATTGAGGTTGCCTGTGCTGCCGGTGTCATTGCTGCTCATTCCGAGCGTCAGCTGGAGGTTCTGGCTTATATCAACCAGGAACAAAAGGCTGAAATTAAGGCTTTGGCTGAATCCGGCAAGATTAATATTCACGTTTCCGAAGAACCGGATATTTTCTATATTCGCATTTTCCTGGCAGCAGGCGGCAATAATGCCGAGGTAACTATCCGTACGGACCATACTAATATTACCTGCATTAAGAAAAACGGCGCTACTGTTTTGGAAAAACCGATTGTTCCTGCTGAAGAAGAGGCTAAGAGCCTGTGGAGAATCGAGGACGTTCTGGATGCGGCCCGCAATATGCCGTTAGATAATGTTAAGCATCTGCTGCAACGTCAGATTGATTTCAATATGGCTATTTCTAAAGAAGGCCTGACTAATGATTACGGTGCCAGCATCGGCAAGATTTTGCTGCGCCGTGATCCGGACAGCCTGCGTATCCGTGCACGTGCCAGCGCTGCTGCAGGCAGCGACGCGCGTATGAACGGCTGCGAGCTTCCGGTAGTAATTACCTCCGGCAGCGGCAACCAGGGTATTACCGCTTCTGTTCCTGTTGTTGTTTATGCCCATGCATTGGCTGCAGGTGAAGAAAAAATGTTGCGTGCGGTACTGCTGAGCGACCTGGTTACCATCTACCTGAAGCAGGGTATCGGCAAGCTGTCTGCTTACTGCGGTGCTATCAGTGCCGGCTGCGGTGCAGGTGCGGCAATCGCTTTCCTGTATGACTGCACCGATGACCAGATTGAGCATGCTGTAGAAAATGCTCTGGCTATCAACAGCGGTATTATCTGCGACGGTGCTAAATCCTCCTGCGCAGCTAAAATTGCTATGGCTGTTGAAGGCGGTTTGATGGGCGTTGATATGTCCGTGGCAGAACGTAACTTTGCCGGCGGTGACGGCATTGTCCAAAATACTGCCGATGAAACTATTGCTGCAGTTGGTAAAATTGCCAGCCAGGGCATGGTAGAAACCGATAAAGAAATTATTGATGTAATGCTTGGCCTGTAATCAAGGCAAAGATAAGAGAGTCTGCTGTTTTAGCAGACTCTCTGTTTTTATGTACGGTATATAATTATTCTTCTACCATTTTGGTAAGCTCTTCTACATGCTCGGTAGCAGTAAGGATATAGATGAAATCGCCGCTGAGCAGGCGAGTGTCACCTGCCGGGATGAGTTGTGATTCACCGCGCTTGACATCAACTAAGAGTGTATTCGGCGGCCAGGGAATATCTTTGATAAGCTTGCCGCTGACACTGCTGCCGCTGCAAACTGCCAGCTCGATAACGTTGCGCTGCTCCAGTACAGCCGGTTCTGGCGCTTTTTTGTGTAGCATGCGCTGCATAAGCTCCTCGTATATTGGCTTGCTGTGGCACAGCTCTGCAATGACGAAGGCTACCATAGCAGCAATCGCCAGCGAAAGCAGCTGCTGGTAGCTGGCAGTCATTTCCATAATCAGTACGGTACCTGTGATAGGCGCGCGTACGGAAGAAGCGAAGAGTGCAGCCATGGCAACTACCATAATATTTGTGGCATATGCAGGCTCAATCCAGCCAAGCATAATCAGAATCTGAGCGCAGATACTGCCGCAGAGAGCACCGATAACGAGCATCGGCAGGAAGAAACCGCCGGGAACGCCGCAACCGTAGCTGATGAGCGTAAAAATCAGCTTGCCTGCAAGAAAAATCAGCAGAAGCTGCAAGGATACAGGCGCTTTGGCCAGATGATTAATCAGCTCGTTGCCACCGCCCAAAACCTCAGGCAGGAAGTAACCCAGAATACCGGCGCAGATGAGGGCAAAGGCAATCTTCTGTACAGGGCGCTTGAAGCAGGGCAGGCTGTAAAAGCGGCCGATGTTCAGCAGTCCCCAGTTAAAAATGACACCTGCCAGACCGCTGGCGAGAGCAACTAAAATGACGATACCGTAATAGCTGATGGGAAGCAGCTGTAAGTCGGGGATATCAAAAATTGTCGCACGGCCGAAAATAGCGCGGGAAATAATCGTCGCAGTGAAGGCTGCTGCCATGGAGGGCAGCAGAACCATGATGGAAAAGTTGCGGTGCAGCTCTTCCAAAGCAAAGATTACACCGGCGAGCGGAGCGTTGAAGGCTGCCGCAAGACCGGCGCTGGCACCGCTGGTCAGCAGATAGCGTTCCTCCATGCGGGTGCGTCCCATGAGGCGGCTGACGCCCTGCGCAGCTACTGCGCCTAGCTGGATGGAAGGGCCTTCGCGTCCTAGGGAAAGACCGGCGCCGATGCCGATGATGCCGGCGGTGAGCTTAACCCAAAGAATGTGCAGCCAGCGCATTTTCATCAGGCCTAAAATTGCTCCCTTAACCTGTGGAATGCCGCTGCCTGCCGCCATAGGCTCGATGCAGTTGAGCTTGTGCAGGATGAAGGCGATGGCGATGAGCACGGCGAACCAGCAGGCGTTGATGCTCCAGTCGCTTACCCATAGGCGGTTGTAGAGCGCTCCGCGCAGGTATTCCATCTCCGAAAGGGCGAAGCGGAAGAAGCTGATGACTATACCGGCGAAGATACCGGTGAGGATACCCTCCGCAAACAGGCGCAGGCGGAAGCGGTGCATGTCGCTGAGCGAACGGTAGGTTTTGAATTTTTGTTCTTTATCGTCCATAAATATAACTCTTTTCTTCGAATTTTTGTAACTAATATTATAGCACAAAAATAACCTTACAGATGCACAGAATGCTCATATAAAAAGAAGTTGGCACAAATATACCAACTTCTTTTGCCTGTGTATTGATACCGGAAGAAATATCAGAGGTTTTGTTGTGTTTTACCGCATGAGCTTCAAATTGAAATAAAAATAAGGTGTATAATAATTATACACCTTAATCAGTATATTCTACTCTTAAGCAGAGCTTAACCAGCTCTTCCTTTGGCTTAGAGGTAGACCAGAAGTTGCGCAGCGGGAAAAGATAGATGCCTCCATGAAAGCTTAATTTATTTTGTTTGATGAATTTTCTAATACGTTCTTTGATTTTGTTGTCGACTACACCGTATTGGGCATTACAGTAAACACACAGGTAGAGGCCTTTTTCTTTGATGAATTTTATTGGTTTTTTATAATCTAATTTACTGTTTGCAGTAATGAATACATTGTATTGTGTTAAGGTGTTTTCGTTAAAAAATTCGCCGCTGTCATAGTGAAAGCCCATTAAATACTCCTGAAATGATTCGTAGGAAAATACAGGCAGCATATGATTGGCTAAAATCTTCATCCTTTGCTTTATCGGTTTTTGAAAGCTAATGGGCTCGCTGAAATAAAGGCATTCCTCTTCCTGGATTTCCAGGAGGATCTGGTTAAGCGGCAGATTGTCAATGTTGTTTAAAAAGGATATTTTCTGCTGCATTGTTGTTTCCAGATATAATAATTCCTCAATCTGCTTTTTATATTCCTGCTGCTTGTTGCGATATATTTCTTTAAGCAGGTTTATATCCTTGCTTTTCAAGTATGCTTTAATCTCTTTCAAAGAAACATTTAGTTTTCTTAATGAGATAATAATTTGTAGAGTAAAATACTGCGATAAAACGTAAAATCTGTAGCCGTTTTTATCCACGAATTCCGGTGAAAAAATATCGTTTTTATCATAATATAACAGCAGCTGCTTGGATATGCCGAGCAGTTTCGCCAGTTCACCGGGAGTGAAATAACGTGAATCCTTCATAAAAAACCTCTTGACTGTATAAGCGTTGTATATTGTAAGATAATACTGATAATGTGATATAAGTTATCAAAAGGATAATATAATTATTTTACACCAAATTTTCGCAAAATTCAAGGAGTGGTTGAGTGATGAGTTCAATGAGTAAGAAAATGCTAAACAGTGCTGTAGCTTTGGGTTGTATGCTATTTGCTGCGCCGGTAATGGCACATGAAGCTTTAAATGAGTATGTACTGGATCCCATGATGGTTACTGCTGCCCGTTATGAGCAAAGAGATATTGATATTCCTGCTGCAACCGAAATTTATGATCAGGAGAAGATTGAAAAGCTGGGTGCCAACAACGTTATGGAGGTTGTCAGAAATATCCCTGGTTTTACCCTGATGGCTTCACCTACTGGTAACACCTATATTGGTTTTAGAGGTTTGTCTAGACGTAACGTTGCAATTTTGGTAAACGGAATTCATTTGAGTCAAGATGGTAACTATGACCTGGAATCTATTTCTACCGATATTATTGAGCGTATTGAAGTTGTAAAGGGTGGTTCTACTGTTCTTTATGGCAGTGGTGCCAGTGCTGGTGTTATCAATATTATCACTAAGAAAAATGCATCTGTAAATAAAGTTTTAGTAGGCTTTGGTGATAAGAATAAATTTAAGGGCGCTGTTAATGTTGCAAACGACAAATTGCAAATGAGCTATAGCAGACAACAATCTAAGGATAGAGGTTTTGTCTATAAAAACAGAGGTGCAAGCAATTATTATACCGGTGATAAGCTAGAAAAGGACAGCTTGAATCTGCAATATGCTATCAGCGATAACTTATCAATGCAATATATGTATAGTAAGAAGGTTTCCGATTGTTCTAAATTAATTAATGGAGTTCGTAAGCCTGGATTCCACAGTGATATTAAATATAACTTAGGCCAAATCAGATACGAAAATAATGATTTGCTAGCTTCTGTTTATTTTAGAGATAGAGATTGGACTTATAATACGAATTATAAACAAAATGGTCATAACTATGGTATTGATATGCAGGATAAATTCCAATTAGGCAAGACTATGCTGACTGTTGGTTTTAATTATGAAAATGAAACTACTGATAATGAAGATACCAGAGATACTGTGAAACGTGATAGCGGCGCTGTATTCTTTATGACTGAGACTCCTGTTTCTGACAAAACCAAAATTCTTTTAGGTGCTCGTGAGGCTTATGTTGAGGAATCCGGCAGCAAGTTATGTCCGCAGCTGCAAATTATGCATTCCATCGGTAAGGATGATAATATCTATTTAAATATTAATCGTTCTATGCGCGCTCCAGAGGTTAATGAACAATGGGGTACTGGCGATTACATTATGAATCCTAATTTAAAAGCAGAGCATGGTTGGAACTATGAAATTGGCTGGAAGAAAAAGTTGTCAGATAACGAGTTGTTTAAAATCAATGCATTTCATATGACTCTCAATGATCGCATTTATGGTCAAAGTATAGATGCAGATACAGCGATTTATTTAAATGCAGATAAATACAAAAATACTGGTGTAGAAGTAAGCTACGAAAAGGCTGCGTCCGACAAATTTAGCTATAATTTAGGTGCTTCCTATGCAAACCCCCAACAGAAAAAGCATGACAAGGAATGGGAAAGAGTTGACTTTAAATTAGGTTTACATGCAGGAATTGGTTACAGCGTTGGTAAGACAAATGCCGATATTTATGCTAACTATATGGCAGAAAGAAGCCATAATGTTAAACCTATGTTAGACCTTACTCTGAACGTAAAGCAACAGATTACCAATAATGATGCTTTGAAATTTACTGTTTATAATCTGCTTAACAGAGATGATATCAGAACCGGTTCTACTACCGGCACCGTTGCTATGCTGGAGGAACGCAACTGGATGCTGTCTTACGAGCACAGCTTCTGATGAAAGGCTTGGCTGATTATGCGTAGATTATTTTTCCTTGTTCTTACCGTGCTGGCTGTTGTCTATTGCTCCGGCTGTGCCGGTACTGTTGACAAGCAGAATGATGCTGCTAAAAAGCAAAGCTATGTTGTGCAGGATGTACGCGGCAAGAAGCTGTCCTTTGAGTCTAAGCCTCAAAAAATAATCAGCCTGTATGTTTATGGTGATGAGGTGCTTTTAGGCCTTGTTGACCATAAGCGCATAGCAGGCCTGTCCAAATGGGTGCATGATGAGGATTTGGCCATGGGTGCCAAGGAGGCTAAGGATGTTACCAAAATTGCGGAAAGCAATCCGGAGGCTATTCTTGCACTGAAGCCTGATCTGGTGCTGCTGCCGGACAGCAGTAAGCCGGAGCAGATTTCCAGCTTGGAGGATGTGGGAATTAAGGTTTTTGTTTATCCCGCCGCATCCAGACTGAGCAATATTCCCAAGACGATTAAGGCTATCGGCGGTGCTGTAGGCGAGCCGGAGCAGGCTGAAAAGCTGATTGCCGAGATGCAGAAAAAAATCAGCGCGGTTGAAGCTAAGGTTAAAAAAATGCAGCCTGAGGACAGGAAAAAAGGATTGCTCTTTCTGCGCTTTGGTGCTATCGGCGGCAAGGGAATTATTTTTAACGATATCATGACTGCTGCCGGTGTAGAGGATTGCTATGAAGCAGCACGTCATACAATTGCGGATAAGCCGGGAACGAGCCGTATTTTGAGTAAAGAAGAAGTAGTACAGGCAAATCCCGACTACATAATTATCGGCACCTGGTCTCAGGGCGGTACTTATAAATCGGGTAATGCACAGCTAGAAGAATTGTATTCCGATCCTGCTCTGGCTACAGTAACTGCTGTAAAGAAAAAGCAGGCGATTGTAATTCCGCAAGGCTATGTAAACTGCCTGTCGCAACATGCCGCTGACAGTGTAGAGCTTCTGCATGAAGCAGTTTACGGCAAATAGAAACCAAGGTCTTTACGTGATATTAAATAACATTTTATGGGGGTGGCGGTTTTATCTGCTGCCCCTTGTTTTTTGAGGAGAAGAAATATGCTGCAAAAGAAAAACTATAGCGATGATATTTTGCATAATATCAGGCGCTTGAGCGAAGTGAATGAGCAGAGGGATATCAAGCCTTTGATGGCGACATCCTTTCCGGGGACTCATTGCCCGCTGATGGGGGTTCTGATGACCGTAAGACAGATGCCGGAGGTTGTTACTGTTATCATCGGTACAGATGAATGCACCTATTATTCCAAGCTGTTGGCGAATATGAAAATATTCGGCAGTCTTAAGGAAAGCTGTGTTTCCGTAGTAATAGATGATTATAATGTGACCTTCGGTACAATTAAGAAAACGAAAAAGGCCGTTGCTGAAATTTTTGAGACAGGTGCGCCTAAGTGCATAGTTTTGGTAACAACCTGCGTTCTGGAAATTATAGGTGATGATTATGATGCACTCGTTGATGAGCTGGAGGAAAAGTACCATGTTCCGGTTCTGCTTGTGCGTACAGAGCATTTTCAGTGCAGGGACCATCTGCCGGGTATTGAAAGAACATTGACTGCCACTGTAAAGCTGATGCGGAAAATGCCGACGGAAAATGTTGTCAATATTCTTGGAAATGGCGCTCCTTTGCAAAAAAATTCTGCTTTGCTGCAGCTGCTGGAGCGGGCCGGCGTACAGGTGGGACTGCAGCTTCCCGGCAAATGCAGTCTGCAGGATTTGGCGCTTGCCGGCAGAGCCAAGCTGAATATCGTTGTTGATGAGCTGGGGCTGGAATTGGCGAAGCAGATGCAGGCAAGGCTGGCTGTGCCTTATGTTTACTTTCCGCCGATGTGTAATCCGCAAAATATATTGCAGGCCTATAAGGAGCTTGCTGCGGCCTTGGCTGTGAAATTGCCTTCTGCTGTTACAGAGACTTGGGAGAAATGTCTTGCTTTGCAGCAGCAGGTGCGGGAGAAGCTGCAGTGTGCAGGCTATATCTACGGCAACAGTCCGTATAACTGTTGGGAGCTGAATATTTATCTGGCAGCTTTGGGATTGAAGCCGCTGATGATACAGATGAGCACTCTGAAAAACAAGGAAGCAAAAAAAGAGCTGCTGCAATATGCGGATCCTTATATCTGCAAGAGTGCCAATCTGGCAGCGATGGAATTTGTCTATGATAAATTAAAGCCTCAGCTGTATATAGGCAGAAGTTTTACCGACAGCCTGGAAAGAAAAGGGATTTTCGGTATAGACAGTATGCCGGGACAGGATGTATTGGGCTTTGCAGGCTGTTTCGGCTTGCTTAAGCGTTTGCTGGATTTTACGCAGACTCAAATAGAGGAGAAGTGAATATGGCTTTGATAAGAAATTTTCCGGTGCCGTCTGACAGGATGGGCATAATCAGCACGCTGCTGAATATTGAGGATGCTGTTGTGCTGGAGTATGGTCCCGAAGGAACAACACATTTCAGCATGAATTTTTTCAATAAGCTGGGGCAGGATTACCCCAACAGACTTTTTACCACCGGTGTAGATGACAGTGATATCGTTATGGGCAGCACTGAGAATCTTGAAAGAGGTATTTTTGAGCTGGATGCGTTATATTCGCCTAAGGCTATTTTTGTGCTGACTTCTTCTGTAACCTCTATCATCGGTACGGATATCGTGGGAATTTGCGACAGCCTGCAGAGCAAGGTTCAGAGCAGGCTGATTCCAGTAAATTCCTCCGGTTTGGGCGCAGACTACAGCGCCGGGTTGCGAAAAATATACCTGCAGCTGGCCGAGCTGTTTGCCAAGCCGGCCAGTGCGAAGCAAAGCAAACGCTATAATATTTTGGGTGCTTCGCCGTTGCATTACAGAGCAGAATCCGATATTTGCGAAATAGAAAGCCTGTTGCGTGAAGCCTTTGGCTATGAGCTGCTGCATTGCTTTGCAATGAATACGACTACGGATACGATTGCCGAGCTTGGCAGCGCCGAGCTGAATATTGTTTTGGCTACCGAAGCGCTTCCTTGTGCGGAATATCTGCAAAGCGTTATCGGTACGCCTTGTGTTTATCTGCCGCCTTACGGCTATAGTCAGACGACAGAGTTTTTAAATAGCGTTGCAGCGGTTATAGGCCAGCCGGTTAAGGAAGCTATGCTGCAGCGTTTGGAGGAAAAAAACCGCAGACTGAAAATGCTTTTAAATTCTCCGCTGCTGAGCAGAACTCCGGGTACGGTATTTTTAAAGGGTGATTATGATACAGTAAAAGGCTGGGGCGACTTTTTCAAGGAGCTCAGATTTAATATTGCTCATAGCGTGTGTGCACATAAAATAACGGGCGCTGCAGCAGAAGCGGGCATAGAGTACTTTAAAGAGGAGAAGGATTATCTGCAGCTGCTGCCAGCTATCCGTCATTGTCTTATTTTGGCTGATGAGGATACTATTGCCAAGACTGATGCGACAAACCTTAAAATCTGCGTGAGCCACCCATGCTTCAGTCACAGGACAATTGCCAAGCATTTGCCGTTCATGGGCGAAAGAGGTGCGGATATGCTTTTTGAGTATATTCAGCAGTACGTGAATATGTAACTTCAATTTCGGTTGATTATTGGCAGACAAAAATCCCCTTGGGCTTTCAAGCTCAAGGGGATTAATAATTTTCAGGTCAAATTTAATTTAAGCCTTGGCAGCTTCTGTTTCTGCAGCTTCTTCCTTAGCGTAGTCCGGGTCGAATTTCGGGTTCAGGTAGTTCTGATAAGCCCAGGCCAGCAGAGCACCGGAAATATTGTGCCATGCGGAGAAGACTGCACCGGGAACGGTTGCGGCAGGCAGAGCAGCGAAATGTGCTTTTGCCAGGCCGGTTGCCAGACCGGAGTTTTGCATACCAACTTCGATGGACAAGGCAACAGCCTTTTTCCAGCTGAGGCCGGTGAAGCGGGCGATGGCAAAGCCAAGGGCGTAACCGCAGCAGTTATGCAGAATAACTACCAGCAAAATCAGGCCGGGAGCCTTCAGAATCAGGTCACGGCTACCACCGATAACACCTGCGATAATCAGAGAAATTGCAATGGAGGATACAGCCGGCAGATAGTCGGTTGCTGCTTCGGCGAGCCTGGGCAGGAAGGATTTAACAGCCAAACCTAAGCAGATAGGCAGAATAACGATTTGTACGATGCTCCAGAACATGCCTACCGGGTCAAAGTTAATCTTTTCACCGATAATCATGTAGGTGATGAACGGAGTCAGAATCGGAGAAAGTACAGTGGAAACACTGGTCATGGTTACGGAAAGTGCAACGTCGCCCTTGGACATAAAGGTGATTACGTTGGAGGAGGTACCGCCGGGGCAGGTGCCTACCAGTACAACGCCGGTAGTCAGTGCCGGGTCCAGATTAAAGGCAACGGACAGCAGGTATGCCAGGAAGGGCATTACGAAATACTGAGCGCAGCAGCCGATGAGAATATCGAGCGGGCGTTTCAGTACCAGCGCGAAGTCCTTCAGGTTCAGTGTGGTGCCCATGCCGAACATTACAATGCCGAGCATGCAGCTCAGAACGCTGATGCCGTGCACCTTACCTAATACCCACAAAAAGTTCTGCGGCATTGTGAGGCCGAGAACCAGAAAAACGATGGCGATGATGCCAAAGAATTTGCCGATTAAAGCACAAAATTGTTTCATTATGAAATTACCTCTTTCCCTTAATAAAAAAATAATATTTTTAGAGAGTAGCGGCAATGCTCTCTCCTTTGTATGTAATGTCCACTATTATAACAAAGACAGAAGAGGAAATAAAGAGTTTGGTGTAAAAAACGGTAAAAAATTTTAAAAATCGCAGAATTGTGTTATAATGTTAATATAAATTACAAAAAATACGGACGGAGGTACGCTACTTGTATACTATAAGCAGAGATTACCGCAAAGAAATTGTGATTGAAAAATCACGTTTTATCTGCTCGCTGAAAAAGGTGCACAGCGAAGCAGAGGCCCAGGAGTTTATTAAGGCCGTAAAAAAAGAGTTCTGGGATGCAACGCACAACTGCTCCGCCTATATCGTGGATGATCTGGCACAGCGCTCCAGTGACGATGGCGAGCCGAGCGGTACTGCCGGTATTCCTATGCTGGAGGTGCTGCGTAAAAACGGGCTGACGGAAACAGCAGCAGTGGTGACACGTTATTTCGGCGGCATTAAGCTGGGTGCAGGCGGACTTGTGCGTGCTTACAGCGGCAGCGTGGCAGGCGCAGTGAAGGAAGCTGGCCTGGCGCAGAAAATTTTGCTGGGCTATTACAGCTTTTTATATGATGTGAACAGTGTCGGACGCATTCTGAACGTGCTTTATCAGCAGCAGCTGTTTGAGATTGCCGATGTGCAGTATGACCTGCGCGCCAAGGTTATCCTCAAAATGCGCGCGGAGCAAAAGGCAGAGGCCGAGGCCTGGCTGACAGAGAACCTCAATCAGCAGATAGAGCTGGAGCAGGAAGGCACAGAGTTCGCTGAGGTGGCGCTGTAGCTTTTAATAGGAAAAACTATACGAACAATCTCCCTTAGGCTATTGCTTGCGGGAGGTTGTTTTTGTTTTAGCATTGATACTGTTCAAATAAAAAGCTTTCAGCTTTGTAGCAAATAATGTATAATAATATGAATGAAAAGATTACTGACAGGAGGTAGAAGCGAGTGATTGAAGAAAGAGTGCCACCGCAAAATATAGAAGCGGAGCAGGCTGTGCTTGGCGCGATGCTTATTGATAAAGAAGCTATTGCCAAGGCGACCGAAGTGCTGTCGGCGGATGATTTTTACCGCGAAGCGCATCGCGTTATCTTTAGTGCGATGCTGGAGCTTTATAATAAAAATGAAGCAGTAGATATGGTTACTGTTACGGAAATCCTCAAGCGTGACAATAAGCTGGAGGACATCGGCGGCATTGCCTACATCACCAGTCTGGCGAATGTGGTGCTGACGGCGGCCAACGTCAAATACCATGCGGATATTGTTGCCGAAAAATCGGTTCTGCGTCAGCTTGTGCGCGTTTCTACCGAAATTGCGGCCATGGGCTATGAGGCCAATGAGGATGTCGGTACGCTGCTGGATACAGCGGAAAGCCGCATTTTGGAAATTTCCAACCGCAAGAAAAAGACGGATTTTACAGCGATTAACGATGTATTGATGGACAGCGTGCAGAGCATTGAAAGCCTGCTGCAGAACAAGGGCGGTCTTACAGGTCTGCCGGCAGGCTTTGCGGATCTGGATAAGCTGACGAGCGGTCTGCATCCTTCCGATTTTATTATTCTGGCAGCGCGTCCTTCCATGGGTAAAACTGCGCTGGCGCTGAACATTGTGCAGAACGTAGCGCTGCGTGCGCACAAAGTCATCGGCGGCGAACCGCGCAGTGTAGCCTTCTTCAGCCTGGAAATGAGCAAGGAGCAGCTGGTTAACCGTATGCTGTGCGCCGAAGCAGGCATCGACAGCCAGCGCCTGCGCGTAGGCGAGATGCATGACGAGGACTGGACGCACCTTTGGGATGCCTGCGATACGATGAGCCGTGCGAAAATCTATATTGATGATACGGCGGGCATTACGGCGATGGATATGCGCAGCCGTGCGCGCCGCCTGAAGGCAGAGCATGGTCTGGATTTGATTGTAGTCGATTACCTGCAGCTGATGCAGGGCAGCGGCAAGCGCAATTATTCCGGCGACCGTCAGCAGGAGGTTTCGGAAATTTCCCGCTCACTGAAGGCTTTGGCGCGTGAGCTGGATGTGCCGGTGCTGGCGCTGTCACAGCTGAGCCGCAGCGTAGAATCGCGTCAGGTTAAACGTCCTATGCTCAGTGACCTGCGTGAATCAGGTTCTCTGGAGCAGGATGCGGATATCGTAGCATTCCTGTACCGCGAGGATTACTACAATCCGGAAACGGAAAACAAGCATACCGAGCTGATTATAGCCAAGCACCGTAACGGTCCGGTAGATACCGTTAATCTGTTCTTCCAGAAGCAGTTCACCAAGTTTGTCGGCTTTACGAAGCGCGAAAGCTGAGCATAAAATACAGCGACACAATAAAAGTCCCGGGATTTTAACATCTCGGGACTTTTTGAGTATTGCATGGAGCATTGCCTGATGGGGGTTAAAAGCGTGAAAATTATTCTCTTGACAAAAGGTTTTTTATGATAAGTGTAAAAAAGCTTACAAGGAAGCTGCGAAAAAACCGAATATTTTACCTAAAATCAACAAAAAATGTTCATAAAGCTTGCGATAAGACGCGGAAAATGATATGATATTTATGCAACAAAGTGTAGTGAAGAATCTGAAGGTAATATCTGTGGCTTTCAGATGTTTTTTCATGAATAAAATTGTCTTGGGAGGCATACAAAAATGATTGATCGTTATACTCATCCTGAAATGGGTAATATCTGGACACTCGAAAATGAATTCCGTACCATGCTGAAGGTAGAAATTCTGGCTTGCGAGGCTATGAACAAACTGGGCATTGTGCCTGACGAAGCGCTGAAGGATATTCAGACGAAGGCTGACTTCCGTCTGGACCGCATTAAGGAAATTGAAGCAGTTACCAACCATGATGTTATTGCTTTCCTGACTAATGTGGCTGAGTATGTAGGCGATGCGTCCAAATACATTCACAAAGGCCTGACCTCCAGCGACGTAAAGGATACTGCACTGTGCTACATGACCGTACAATCCGCAGACCTGATTATGCGTCATCTGGTAAACTTCCATGAAATTCTGCGCCGTCGTGCCGCTGAATTCAAATATACCGTTATGATCGGCCGTACTCACGGTATCCACGCAGAACCGATGACCTTCGGTATGAAATTCCTGCTGTGGTCCGCTGAAATCGAGCGTGACATTGAACGTCTGAAACAAGCGCGTGAAATGATGGCAGTCGGCAAGCTGTCCGGTGCTGTAGGCACTTACTCCAACATCGATCCGTTTGTAGAAAAATATGTCTGCGAAAAGCTGGAGCTCACTCCGGTACGCCTGGCAACCCAGGTTATCCAACGTGACCGTCATGCACATTTCATGACTACTTTGGCAATCATCGGTTCCTCTCTGGATAAGATGGCAACCGAAATCCGTAACCTGCAGCGTACCGATATCCGTGAAGCTGAAGAATATTTTGCACCCGGCCAAAAGGGTTCTTCCGCTATGCCGCATAAACGTAATCCTATCACCTGCGAAAAGGTTTCCGGTATGGCTCGCCTGCTGCGCGGCTATGCAGTAGCAGCTCTGGAGGATGTAACCCTGTGGCATGAACGCGATATCTCCCATTCTTCCGTAGAGCGCGTTATTCTGCCGGACGCAACTATTGCTCTGGACCATATGCTGCGTAAGTTCTCCAACATCATCGACAAGCTGCTGGTATATCCTGATGCAATGATTGCCAACATGAACAAAACCGGCGGCCTGATTTTCAGCCAAAACCTGCTGATTGCTCTGGTTACCAAAGGTGTACTGCGTGAGGACGCTTACAAATGGGTACAACGCAACGCTATGGCACGTTGGCTGCAAGGCGCTGACTTCAAGACCAACGTTGAAGCTGACCCGGATATCAAAAAATATCTGACCGACGAAGAGGTTGAGCATTGCTTCGATCCGAAACCGATGCTGCGCCACGTTGACGAGATTTTTGCTAGATTTGGTTTATAATTTTGATAAGGAGTGACTGCTAATGTCATCTGTTGTAGTTTTAGGCGCCCAATGGGGCGATGAGGGTAAAGGTAAAATTGTTGACTATTTGGCGCAAAAGGCTGACGCTGTAGTTCGTTACAGCGGCGGCTCCAATGCAGGCCATACCGTTGTAGTTAACAACATTAATTATAAGCTGCGTCTGCTGCCCTCCGGCGTACTGTTTAATGATAAGACTAACGTTCTGGGCAATGGCGTTGTAATCAACCCCGGCGTTGTGTTGGCTGAAATCGCCGGCATGAAGGAAAAGGGCATTGATTGCAGCAATCTGGTTATCTCTGACCGTGCACACGTTGTTCTGCCGTATCATCAACGTCTTGATGAACTGCAGGAGGAAGCACTGGGCAATCATAAAATCGGCACCACCAAAGGCGGCATCGGCCCCTGCTACATGGATAAGGTTGCTCGCGTAGGCATCCGTATCTGCGATCTGATGGAGCCCGAAACCTTTGCTGATAAGCTGAAGGTTAATCTGGAAGCAAAAAATGCTATTATCACCAAAATTTACGGTGCAGAACCGTTTGACTATGATACCGTACTGAAGGAATACCTGGCTTATGCAGAAGAGCTGCGTCCGTACGTTGCCGACACCGGCGTTGTTATGGATGAGCTGTTCAGCGCCGGCAAAAACGTTCTGTTTGAAGGCGCACAGGCTACTTTCCTCGATATCGACCATGGTACCTATCCGTATGTTACCAGCTCCAACCCGACTGCAGGTAATGCCTGCACCGGCAGTGGCGTAGGTCCTCGCTTCATCGACCATGTTGTTGGCGTAGTTAAGGCTTATACTACCCGCGTTGGTGAAGGTCCCTTCATCACCGAGCTGCTGGATACCGACGGTCCCGGCAACCAAATCCGCGAAACCGGCCATGAATACGGCACCGTAACCGGTCGTCCGCGTCGCTGCGGCTGGTTGGATGCTTTCATGCTGCGTTACAGCGCACGCCTGAACAGCTTGGATTATCTGGCAATTACCCGTCTGGATATCCTCGACCAAATGCCGAAGATTAAAATGTGCGTTGGCTACAAGATTGGCGATGAGGTTCTCAAACGCATTCCTGCAAGCCTGAACGTTCTGGCTAAGGTTGAGCCGATTTTCGAAGAGTTCGACGGCTGGATGACAGATATCAGCGGCATCCGCAACTATGACGAGCTGCCGGAAAACGCTAAGAAATATCTGGCTAAAATCAGCGAGGTATCCGGTGTTGAGCTGGGTATTATCTCCGTTGGTCCTAACCGTGAGCAGACCATCGTTCTGAAAGAGCTGCTGTAAGCTTAGGCTGCTGAAAAAACAGCAAAAATATTTTAAAAAGTACTTGACTTTCCTTGTGTTAGTCTGTATACTATTAATGTTGCTAATTTATGGCGACAAATGATTCACTAGCTCAGTTGGTAGAGCACCTGACTTTTAATCAGGGTGTCCCGAGTTCGAGTCTCGGGTGGATCACCAACGAAAATATGCCGTTCTTCGAAAGAAGAACGGCTTTTTTGTATTTGCGGGTATAAATTCCGGCAAAACAGAATATAGTCCTGAAAATTTCCTCCTTGCTAATCAATTCCTGCGGTAGTAATATGTAAGTGATAAGCAAAGATTTTACAGACTTTTTCGGAGGTGCTTTGATGAAAATAGTAGTTATGGAGCCGTTAGGCGTAAAGATGGAGCAGATTAATGCCTTGGCAGCACAGCTGCAGGCTGCAGGTCATGATTTTGTGTATTATACTGAGAAAGAAACCGACCAGACGAAGCTGCTGGCGCGTGTGCAGCAGGCCGATATTATCATGCTGGCCAACCAGCCGCTGAGTGCGGAGATTATCAACGCCTGCCCTAATTTGAAAATGCTTTCCGTGGCCTTTACCGGTGTAGACCATATTGCGCTGGCTGCCTGCCGTGAGCGCGGAATTTTAGTGTGCAATGCCGCAGGCTATTCTACCAATGCGGTAGCAGAGCTGACCTTCGGTTTGGCTATCAGCGTTATCCGCAACATCGTTCCCTGTGATGCACGCTGCCGTCAGGCAGGAACGAAGGATGGCCTGGTAGGCTTTGAGCTTTTTGGCAAGACCTTCGGCGTAGTGGGCACCGGTGCGATTGGCAGCAGAGTGGCGAAGATTGCCGCTGCCTTCGGCTGCAAGGTGCTGGCCTACAGCCGTACTCCGAAGGCAGAGCTGCAGGCTGACGGTGTAAGCTATGTAAGTCTGGATGAGCTTTTGGCTGGCAGCGATTTTATCAGCCTGCATGTGCCGCTGACGGACGCAACCCGCGGACTGATTAATGCCGAGGCTATTGCCAAGATGAAGCCGACGGCCGTACTGCTGAATACTGCGCGCGGTCCTGTTGTGGACAGCGAGGCGCTGGCACAGGCGCTGAACGAAGGACGCCTTGCCGGCGCAGGCATTGATGTGTTTGAGGGCGAGCCGCCGATTGCGCCGGAGCATCCTCTGTGCCATGCGAAGAACACCGTGCTGACACCGCACGTGGCCTTCGCCAGCGCCGAAGCACTGGCTGCACGTGCTGACATCGTCTTTGCCAACATCGAACAATGGCTGGCAGGCACACCGCAGAACGTAATTAAGTAAAAACACTATGAAAAGGCTCAATAATTTATATTATTCCAAGAGAATAAAAGAGCTTTTGGCAGAGCTGCAGACAGCGGGAACAACGCTGGTTGTTGCTCCCATGGGCTACGGCAAAACACTGGCAGTGCAGTACTTTTTGCAGGAGCAGGAGCGCTGCGGCAAAAAGGTACTGCGCCAGAGTATTTACGGCGCCGGTGCCGATGCCTTCTGGCAGGGAGTGTGCCACAGCTGGCAAAATACGGAACTGGGCGCTGCGCTACTGCAGCAGTCTTTGCCTGCCGATGCTAACGCAAGAACGCTGGTACTGGAGCTGTTCCGTCAGCTGCTGCCGCAGGAGCCTGTCTATTGGTTTATAGATGATTTGCATCTGTTGGAGAGCAGCGAGGCGATTGATTTTCTCTTTGCTCTGAGCAAGGCAGGCTTTGCTGATTTGCACCTGCTGCTGGTAAGCAGAGGGCAGATTTTTGACGGCAGCCGTCTGCTGGAGCTGGGACGTAAGGTCTTTTGCCTTGATAAGCATGATCTGGCGCTGCAGCGTGACGAGCTGGCGGAATACAGCAGCAGATGCGGCTTGCAGCTTACAACGCAGCAGCTGGATGCTTTGCATGAGGCCTGCGAGGGATGGTTTTCCGTTACCTATCTTAACTTTTTGAACTACGACAGGTATCAGCGCTTTTGCCTTGATACAGGCAGCGTTTATGAGATGATAGCCAATGTACTGCTGCGGCCGCTGCCGCCGGAGCAGCAGCGCCTATTGCTGCTTATGGGGCAACCGGAGGAATTTACGCCGGAGCAGGTGGCCTTTGCCTACGGCACAAGCTGCAGAGAGTCTGTAAGCAGGCTGCTGGAATGCAATGCCTTTATTATCAGGCTGGCCAACGGCAGACTGCGCTGTCACCATATGCTGAAGCAGGCAACGCGCCATGCTTTCGGCCTGCTGCCGGAGGCTGAGCAGCAAATGTACTTCCGTCGCTTGGGACAATGGTACGCGCAGCAGAGGGAGTACGAGGAAGCGCTGGACTGGCTGTACCGCGGCCGTGATTTTTACGGCCTGCTGGCTGCAGTGCAGCAGCTGCGCGACTGGTCGATGCGCCCGCAGCACAGGCAGCATCTTTTCGACTGGCTGCGCGAATGTCCGCCGGAAATCTTGTGGCAGTATCCGCAGGCGGTGCTGATAATTATGCGCCGCATGTTTTCGCTGAACATGGTGCCGGAAATGCTGCAGGTCAAGGAATGGTACGTAACGGCGCTGGAGCGCAACACTGCCCTCAGCCAGCGCGAGCGTGATAATTATTACGGCGAGCTGGAGGTTATTCTGAGCTTTTTGGCCTTCAACAGCATCACCGGTATGAGCGAGCATCACAGGCGTGCCTACAAGCTGCTGAGCGGTGCTCCGCAGACACTTAGCAAGCAGGGCATCTGGACCTTCGGCGCGCCCAGTGTTCTGGGGCTGTATTTACGCACGGGCTGCAGTCTGCGGCAGACGGTGGAGGATATGCAGGAGTGTATGCCACCGTACTATCTGCTGAGCGGCTGGCACGGTGCCGGAGCCGCCGAGCTGACGGAGGCGGAAGCACTTTTGCTGCAGGGACGCATTGACGAAGTGGATATGCCTCTGCAGAAGGCGTATTATCAGGCGGAAAAGCATGGGCAGGAGTGCATTACTATCTGCTGTGATTTTCTGGAGATGCAGCGCGATCTTTTCCGCGGCGTTTACAGCAGTAAGGCGGAAGCGTACAGCCGCCATCAGTGGCAGCTGCAGCCGTGGAAGCAGAGCATGCTGCTGAATACTGCCGATATGTGCGCCGGCTTTTACTATGCATTGCTGGGCAAGCCGGAATATATCCCAAGCTGGCTGACGGACGGAAACGGACAGCAGCCTTCGGTGCTTTATCCTGCGCGTCCCTGCCGCAACTATATCAGCGCCCAGTGCCTGCTGGCACAAGGGCAGTATACGGAGCTTTTGGTGCGCTGGTCCGATTGGGAGCAGGAATGCCGTCCCTACAGTAATTTTTTGTGCCTGCTGTATTTGCAGGTGCAAAGGGCGGCGGCCTTTGCCGGCAGAGGCGATGTAACGAGCTGCCGCGCTTCGCTGAAGCAGGCGCTGGCAATGGCTGAGGCGGATAAGCTTGTGCTGCCGTTAGCACAGAACATAGCGCTGCTGCGTCCTTATCTGGAGCAGGAGCTGCAAGGTGAATTTTCAGCAGCGGCGGCAGCGGCGCTGCACCTGGGGCAGCAGCTGGAGGCGGGCCGGGGACAGATTATGTCCGCACGCTTTGCCAAAGCAGGCCTGCAGGAGCTGACGGAGCAGGAGCTGCAGATAGCGCAGCTGGCGGCGGCACGCCATACGAACAGGGAGATTGCGCAAAGGTTGTCGCTGTCGGAGGGGACGATTAAGCAATATCTCAACAAAATTTTTGCCAAGCTGCAGATTGATGCGGCGGCCAAAAATAAAAGACATCAGCTGGAGCGATTTTTCTCCAACTCTTAACTAAAGGTTACTTATAGTTAATATTGATCCGGTATATACTGTAAATGAAGAAGTATATGCCGGGTCTTTTTATATCCGGCGGTTAGGAGGCGGAAAAATGAAACGGCTGAAGGTTGCGCTCGGGGCGTGTCTGGCGATGCTCGTGGCTTTTACGGCATTGGCGTGGGCGGCGACGCAGTACAAAACAACTATTAAGGTAAACGGTACCAAGCTGAATGTGCAGCGCTATGTAGAGGGCAAGGGGCCTATGAAGGATAAGGCGGTGCTGCTCAACAAGGATAATAAGGTTGTTGTGCGCTGGAAGCAGCGCGAGCTGAAAAAATGGTACTATGACGGTGATAAATATTTCCGCTTTGTACCCTACAGCTATGATATGAAAAACCTGAAGCCGGGCAGATATCGCTTGGTAACGACCAGCAGCTTCGGCAAGGGCGGTGCGGTTAAAAAGACTGTCAACATCAGCTACAAGCCGCAGAGCAAAATGCAGTTCCGTGCGTCCAAGATTATCCGCAAGGGCAACGGTGATGTTTACCAGCGCCTGTATTTCAAAAAGAATAATTCCACGGGCAAGACCTGCTATGCCCAGATTTTCAATAAAAATAACAAGCTGGTCTACAGCACGAAATATAAGGCAAGAAATGCCAATCAGGATTTTGCCTTCAGCTGGAACGGTTGGGCGAGCGGCAACAGCGGCAAAAAATGTGCTAAGGGCGTATATACCGTGAAATACTGGATGGATGGCGTTAATCCCAAAACTGCCAAATTCCGTCTGAGCATTTGAGGAGGGGAGCATAATGAAAGAAAAAATGATGCGTATTATCGTAACTGTTATGCTTACCCTGCTGCTGTGCAGCCTGACGCTGCTGGCAGGCGCCGCCTCCAAAAATGACTGGAAGAATACGGCAGGCTGCTATGTGTGGACCGAAAGCAGCCAGTATAATAACGGCGTGCTGAATATCAAGCCCTTGGGTGATGATAAATACCTTTATGAGCTGAAGGTTATGCGCGGCAGTGAGGAAGAGGACAGTGCGGAGGATTTCGTTACTGCCGGTGTTTTTGAAATTAATGAAGATGGCGACGGTATTGCCGAGGTAGATTACCAAAATAATGATACGGTAGAGCTGCGCTTCGTACTGAAGGACAAGAGCATTACCGCCTATCAGGACGGACCGCTGCCGCTTGATGTTCAGGGTGAATACAGATTTAACGAGGACAGCTTTGATGTATCCGAGGCTGCTGCCGCCGCGCTGCTTGCCGGCCTGCCGGAAAAGCAGACGGGCTTGCCGGAGGATGCCGATGATTATAAGCTGCTCTATGCGGAGGAGCCTGTGGACGGCTGGTTCTACCAACTGACGGCGCTGGATGATGAGGGCGAGGTTATTGCCAAATTTTTGGTAGCTGCCGATTTGAGCGCTGTGTACCGCAACGATAAAGAGGATGAGGTAAGCCTTATTTACGGTGACCCGATCAATATGCTGGCTGCCAAAAGAGCACCGCTTGTAGAGGAGGATGAGCTGGAAGGCCCTGCAATCGAAAGCGGCGAGCTGGAGGGTGACGAGGATGCCCACGACCTGCCTGCAACCGCAGCTTCCGAGCTTAGTCCGTTGGTGACGGTGGCTCCGGAGGAGGCAAGCCTGAAGGTGGGCGAGCGTACACGCATAGTTGCTTCGCTGCCGGGCTGCGTAGGCTATAATGTAACTGATTTGCGTTCCTCCAATAGTGATATAGTGAAGGTGGACGGCGATGTGCAGCTTTTGGCTGTGAAGCCGGGAACTGCGACGATTACCGGCAAGCTGCTGCTGGAAAAGGGCGAAAAGGCCTTTATGACGCAGATTACTGCCTATGAGCCGAAGCTGGAGGCTCCGAATCTGCCGGCGCACTTGGGAATAGACGAGGCGCTGAAGCTGGAGGCCTACGTTGTGGGCGAGGCTGACGGCGTGACACCGGAGTGGAGCGTGAGCGATGAAAAAATTGCTGTTATTGAAGATGGCAAGCTGATCGGCAAGGCAGACGGCGTTGTTACCGTTACGGCAGTCCATGGCGAGATGAAGAGCCAATGGCCGGTGGCTGTGGGCACGGCGGAGCTGCCTGCTGCCGAGGATGAGGAAGAAAATGAGGATGACGATGACGGTTTTGGCCTGCTGACGATTATCGGCGGCGTAATTATCATCGGTGGTGCTGCTTTCTTCTTCCTGCGCAGAAAACGCAAATGATAAGCTGATGCTGTAAAGCTTTATGCTTACCGAAAAAATAATATGAAGCATCGGAGGCTGACCTGTGTCAGCCTCCTTTGTGCGCCTGCGGCGATGCTGTTGTTTGTGCCCGCAGGCGTATTTTTTTGTGCGGGTATATGGTGTTACGTCCGTTTTTGCCTGCCCAAGTGTCCTTGCCGTTGCCTGCAGGCGCGGGAAATCACAGTTATTTTACACTCTGACAATGTTTCACAAAATCTCTGTAAAAAAAGTAACAAAAAGTTTTCAGTTGGACGTTACAAATGGCGAAAAATCTAGTATAATAATATTAAAGTGTATTATACTTTACAAAATCTCTGAGATCTCAAACTGGCGCCAAATCAATCAAAGCAAAATGAGGTAGAATAGTAGAAATGTTTTTTGATTCTTATGACACACCAGTCTTCAGACCTCCCAGTGAGGCACGCAGCTTTATTTTGCGCGTTACGCGCGGTTGCGCACATAATAAATGCACCTACTGCAACATGTACAGAGGTGTTCCCTTTCAGATTTTAAAGGATGAAGAAATTTCCCGTCAGATAGCGCTGGCGGCCCATTACGGCAAGAATAAGGTGCGCCGCGTCTTTTTGGCGGACGGCGATGCTTTGGTGCTGCCTACGGCTAAGCTGTTGAAAATTCTGCAGGTACTGCGCGAGCAGTTTCCGCATCTGCAGCGCGTTGCCAGCTATGCTGCGCCTAAGGATATCCTGCGCAAGAGCGAGGAGAAACTGCGCCAGCTGAAGGAAGCAGGCCTGAAGCTTTTGTATTACGGCATGGAAACAGGCGACGATGCTACGCTGAAGGCTGTCAACAAGGGTGTTGATGCCGAGCAGGCGATTGAAGCGGGACGCAGAGTCACCGCCAGCGGCATGAAGCTTTCCATGATGATTATTCTGGGCCTGGCAGGTGCGGAGGGCAGTGAACGCCACGCACTGGCAACTGCTAAGGCGATTAATATTATCAAGCCGACGCATTTGAGCGCGCTCTGCCTGATGCTGTACCGCGGCAGCGAGCTGCTGGACCAGTACGAGGCAGGCAAGTTCAATCCGCTTTCACCGGCAGGACTGATGCGCGAGCTGAAGCTGATAATAGAAAATATAGATTTACCTGCGGACAGGCACTGCCTTTTCCGCAGCAACCATGTATCTAACTACGTTCAGCTGGCAGCAACTCTGCCGCATGACAAGCAGCGTCTGCTGTGCGATATTGATTACAGTATTGCTCAGCTGAGCAAGCTGAAAAGCTGGGACGTATATAACTACAATTAATTTTTAATTTTGCAATTGAGCGGGGCTGATGGAAATGAAAAAGAAGCTTGCCTCTATGCTGGCCGTAATCATGCTGGCCTGCAGCCTGCCATGGCAGGCACAGGCTGCAGCGCCTATTGTCAGCAACAAACCGCATAAGGCACCGGTGGCAACGCCGCCGGCCGTAAGCGAGGCGCAGCCTGTGAGGGCGGTGCCGGAGCCTGCTGCCGTCAAAGCCGATACCGCAGCCAAGCCTGCTACCGAAGTGAAGGCCCCCAAGCAGGTGAAGCCTGAGAAAAAGGCGAAGAAAACCGCAAAGAAAAAGTCTAAAAAAACGAAGGAAAAGCAGTCCAAGGTGCAGGTGCAGCAAAGCAACTGGCGCCTGAAGGTGGCACAGCAAAAGCTGCAGGTGCTGGGCTTCAGTGACGAGCGCCCCAGCGGACGCATGACAGAGGCTACCAGCAGTGCGCTGAAGAGCTTCCAGAAGCAGCACAAGCTGAAGGCGGATGGCGAGCTGAATGATGCAACCTATCATAAGCTGACCTGGGAGGCCTTTGCCAAGGAGGGCATCCCCAAGGTTAAGGGCAAGGAAATCGTCAGCCGTGCTGCCAAATACAAGGGTGTTCCCTATGTGTTCGGCGGAACCACGACCAAGGGCTTTGACTGCTCCGGTTATGTGCAGTATGTGTTTAAGGACTGTAAGGCCAAGCTGCCGCGACTGGCAGACGAGCAGGCGTTACAGGGGATTTTTGTAACGCAGAAGCAGCTGCGGCCAGGCGATTTGGTATTCTTTACCACCTACGCCGCGGGTGCGTCGCATGTGGGTATTTATGCCGGTGACGGACAATTTTGGAGCGCATCCTCGTCCAAGGGTGTAATGCTTTCGTCGTTGAAGGACGATTACTGGAAACAACGCTATTATGGAGCACGCCGGGTGTTGATTACGAACGGCGAGGTTTATAAATAAAAGTTCTGCTGACGGCAGCCGACTGCCAGACAGCGGGGGAGGGTATAAAATATGATTCGTGAGAGAAGAAATAAGGACAAGCTGGCTTCTTATTACAGAAAGTTTATGGAAGAGGGGATTGTTGACCCCAACGTGCATCCGTGGGTTGCAGACAGCTGGCAGCGTTGCCGTGCTATGCATCTGCCGCACGAAACTATGCCCAAAATCAATAAGCTGAGCCACGAAGAGATTATCGCACACCAAAAGACACATGAGTTCATTGTCAAATATGTTGACGGTCTGTATGAGCAGAGCAAGCAGCATTTCAATATCCATAACCTGAGTATGCTGCTGATTGACGAAAACGGCTATGTAATCAAAAACTACGCTATGCCGTTCTTCCAACGCATTATCGAGGATATTCAGGGTATGCGCGTGCTGGAGGAGGATGTTGGTACCTCCAGCATCAGCATTGCGCGCGAGCATAACGTGCCCTTTTTGATGTTCGGTCCGGAAATGTGGATTAAGGACAGCCATTCAGGCGATGCCTGCAGTGCGCCTATCTGCGTAAACGGCAAAATCCGCTATATTATTTCCTTCTTTTCCTTGGATCAGAACGATTTGCCCTATGATTTGCTTTTGAGCCTGCTGATGACGATGAAATATTCTATCGAGCAGCACCTGAATATGCTGGAGGCCTGGAGCATTAACCGCATTATGATGGAGCAGCTGCCGGTAACCGTTTACTGGCTGGGCAAGGACGGCAGCGTGAAATACTGCAACGAAAACGGCCGCAAGCGTCTGGAAGGACATGAGCGTCTGGAGGACGTGTTCCTGAACTACGAGCATATTCCTATCAAAAAAGCGTTGCGTGGCGTAGCAACACAGCGTCGTGAAATCACTTGGATTACCCAAGACAGAACCTTTGAGGATATTACCACCGTTATGCCTATTAAGGTTGGCAGCGAGGTAGAAAGTGCTTTGGTGCTTTCCATGTCCATTGAGGATTTGAAAACAACCATTGCCCATGCAACCGGTTACAGCAGCCGTTACAGCCTGTACAGCATGGTTGGCGAAACCAGCGAATTTTTGGCGCTGCAGCATAAGGCAAGCCGCGTTGCCCGCACCGACCATAATATCCTGCTGCAGGGCGAGCCCGGTACCGGCAAGCAGCGTTTGGCACACGGCATTCATCAGGCCAGCCACCGCGCTGCCGCTCCGCTGATTGCGGTAAAATGTCACAACGCATCTATGGCAGAGCTGGAGGCTGAATTCTTCGGCACCAATGAGGACGGACAGCAGTCCGCAGGTAAGCTGGAGCTTGCTATCGGCGGTACGCTGTTCCTTGATGAGGTAGAAAAGCTGCCGCTCGAAATGGGCGACAAGCTGGCTGATGCACTGACGCACGGTCTGCCTGCAACGGAAAAGGGCGGCAAGCCGCGTATGTTCGACGTGCGCGTAATTGCTGCCTGTGATTCCAACCTTAAGCGCCTGGCAGATAAGGGACTTTTCTCCCGTAATCTGTATGAGCTGGTGCTGGATACCACCATGCGCGTGCCGCCTCTGCGCGAGCGTGTAAAGGATATCGAGGTTATCGCTTCGCATATTCTGGTGGAAATGTCCGCACAGCACAACCTGCCGCAAAAACGCCTTTCTCCTGAGGCTGTTTCCCTGCTGCTGTCCTGCAGCTGGCCGGGTAACATCAAGCAGCTGCAGGGTGTTATCGAGCAGGCCTTCTTCCACACTCCCGGCAGCATCATCGAAGCAGAAAACATCAAGCTGCCCGGTGACAAAACCTTGGAGCGCTCCTGGAAGTATGACAAGGAAGCCTTTATTGCAGCTTGGAAATCCGCCGGCGGCAATATCAGTAAGCTGGCAACAATGCTTGATGTCAGCCGTGTAACCTTGTACCGTTATCTGAAGAAGTACGGCCTTGGACCGAAAGCAAAATAAAATTTAACCTGAATGCCCTCGAAGCAGGCTTGCCTGCTCCGGGGGCTTTTGCGTTTTTTGCGGCGAGGTTGGCGCTGCGAGGCGAGTTTAGAAGAGAAAAGTGCAACATGTTGCAGAAATCTCTTGCAGGAATGGTGTTGAGGGTGAATGTTGGGAAGAAAAAGGCAAATTTAGAAGAGAAAAATGCAACATGTTGCAAAAATCTCTTGCAGAAACGGCGTTGAGATTGAATACGGGGAGAAAAAAGGCTATAATAGAAGAGAAAAATGCAACATGTTGCAAAAATCTCTTCTAAAGAAGGTGAGCTAATGGAAATACGCAGAGATTTTTATTTGGACAAGCTGATAAAACGCAAGCATAACGGGTTGATTAAAATTATTACCGGCATTCGCAGATGCGGTAAATCCTATCTGCTGAACAACATATTTTATCAGCATCTGCTTTCATGCGGTATAGATGATGCGCATATTATCCGTTTTGCTTTCGACTCCGCCGATGATTTGCAAAAGATAGGTGAAAGTCTTATTGCCATGGGAAAGGAAAAGCGTGGCGTAAATCCGGAAAAGTTTATGGCTTATGTTAACAGCAGGCTTGCTGATGAGGATATGTATTATCTGCTGCTCGATGAGGTACAGGAAATGGATTGCTTCGAAGCTGTGCTTAACGGGTATCTGCGCAAGGCGAATATGGATGTATATGTTACCGGCAGTAATGCTAAATTTCTTTCCAAGGATATCATTACGGAATTTGCCGGACGCGGCGATGAGATGCATATGTATCCGCTTAGCTTTGCCGAATTTATGAGTGTTTATCCCGGTGATAAGTATATGGGCTTGGCGGAATATATGCTTTACGGAGGAATTCCGGTAGTTGTGCTGCGTGAAGGGACTGCCGAAAAGGCTGCCGCTTTGCAGAATTTGTTGAGTGAAATTTATTTGAGTGATATTTATAAGCGCAACCGTATCCGTAATAAGGGAGAAATGGAGGATTTACTTAATATACTGGCTTCGGCCATTGGCTCTTTAACTAATTATGAAAAGCTGAAAAATACCTTTAAAAGTGTCAAAAAATCCAAAATTACTTCTACCACTATCAAAAAGTATCTGGATTGCCTGGAAGATTCTTTTTTAATTGAAGCAGCTTCGCGCTATGATGTAAAGGGCAAGGCCTATATTGATACTCCGAAAAAATATTATTTTTCTGATTTGGGGTTGCGTAATGCGCGCATTAACTTCCGGCAGTTTGAACAAACTCATTCTATGGAAAATGTAATCTACAATGAGCTTTGCATGCGTGGGTACAGCGTTGATGTGGGTGTAGTGCCTATTGCTGTGAGAGATGAAAGCGGCAATGTAGTAAGAAAACAGCTGGAGGTTGATTTTGTCTGCAATATGGGCTCAGTAAGGTACTATATACAGTCTGCATATTCCTTGCCGAATGAAATGAAACGTGCACAGGAGGTACGCCCTTTGAAAAATATTGATGATACCTTCAAAAAAATTATCATTACCAAGGATATTGTCCCGCCCTATTATGATGAATACGGAATTCTTACAGTGAACATATATGATTTTTTGCTGGATAGTGATAGCTTGGAAAAATAAAGCAGTTCGTTTTGGCATTTCAGTTTGATTGCCCTCGAAGCAGGCTTGCCTGCTTCGAGGGCTTTTGCGTTTTTGGCGCTGCGAGGTGAATTTAGAAGAGAAAAATGCAACATGTTGCAAAAATCTCTTGTAGGAATGGTGTTGAGGGTGAATATTGGGAAGGAAAAGGCAGATTTAGAAGAGAAAAGTGCAACATGTTGCAAAAATCTCTTGTAGAAATGGCGATATTTCTTAGTCGCGTTAAGTATAAATAAAATTTAAAAAAGAAATAAAGACAAGGTAGTGCTAAAATTTCTAGTGTTGAACTGCATAGTAGTCTGAGTATAGTAAGAAAATGGCAGTTTTGCAAAAATATAGCGTGCTAGAAAAATTTTCTTGCACATACAACTGCGATGCTATCGAGCTGTTTTTTTGACAAATGTATATGTGCTGGCCTTTTTGGTGCCTTTAGTTAGATTTTGTGCCTGAAAAAAAGAATATGAATACATAAGCTTTTGCCTAATATATTGCATAATACGGAAAAGTGTTAAACTCAATTTGTAAATAAAAAAATTAAATAGTCAACTGATTTTAATGTAAAACAATATGCTTTTAAACTATAAAGACAAGAACAATGCTTGTCTGGTGCGGACAAAGGTGGTATAATAAAAAATAAGGTATATGTTGAGAGAACAATTATCTGATTAATTAAAATATATCTACCTTTGGTCTTTGATATACAATTGTGGATGTTCGTCTAATGATAAACCACAATAGTAGATGTCTGAATAGTACAGTATATTAAAGCTATTACAAAAATTAAATACATTAAATAAAGTGCGAAAATACAGTGTTATTTATTAATAAAAATATATTGTTGCATAATAAAATACGCTTCCTCACGTGGATTGGGGCCACGTAAATATATAAATATAAAAAGTTTTTTGGAGGAATGTAGCATGAACAAGGTATTTAAAGTCATTTGGAACGAAGCACGCAATGCTTACGTTGTTGTTTCGGAAATCGCGAAGAATAGAGGCAGCAAAAGCTGCTCTACAAAAAAGCTGTTGGCAATGCTGATTGCAACGGGTGTGATGACCTGTGCAAGCTTTGACGTGCTGGCGGCGCGACCTACGGCTGCTCAAACGGCTCAGTCTCAATATGTTGCGTTTGGTGATCAATCAGCCAAGCTGATTGATGGACAAGAACGGAACATTGATGGGCATAAGTATATCTATGATGCAGACCAAAAATATTGGGTGCGTGAAGGCTATATACTGAAGGTTGAAGAAAATGGTGATTTGCATACACCGCTTTCCGCCAATAGCAAAGCTTCTGATGTAGCATATATTGGTAATGGTGATACAGATAGCATTTTACAATCAGTAACTTCTATGGTTTCAGCAAGTGGTACAGTAACCAATATGGGCGAATCATTAAACAAAATTAATGCAAGTGCTTTTGCTGGTGTAAGCCACGGTGGCGGAACTGCTGTTGACGGAAAGTGGGATTATATTATTCAGGATTCCAGTTGGAAAGATAAAGATTCTGTTGCGTCCGGAAACTATAAAGACGGTTATGTTGATTTAATTGACCAAGTAAAGGGGATCCCTAAAGGATTTGTAACTGCCGATGCATCTAACACAGCTCTTAAATGGGATGATACTAAACAGACCTACACTTATAACGGAAAACAGGTAGATTATAGCAACGTATACGTTATTGATGGTAAGATTGGTGTGTTTACTAATAAAGATGGCAGTGATTTCTATAAAGGCACCGTCTTTGGCAAAAACAATGAAATCCTTATGACTGTAAAGGATGCTGATAACCATTTCTATAGCTACTGGGCTTCCGAGGTTACCGACCCGAGTGCTACCATGCAATCTTATCGCTTGGTTGAGTATAAGAAAGATTTGGCTGCATTAGTGGAAAATGATAAGATGCTGAATCGTAACGATATTAAAGAAGTTACCATGACTACAGATGCTAATTCTGCAATTATCGGCCTGCTGAGAAATGGCGATACCGAAGCAGGTGCGCCTGTCACAGGTGCTATTACTGTTACCAGCGGTGGCGGTACTGGCGGCAGTGACACTTTCGTTAAGATTTCTAATGGTACAGTTAATCAGACCTTTGCTACCGGTTCTAAGGTAGAGGCTATTGGTACTCCAGAAGCTACAGCAGGCATTAAAATCAATGGTCAGGAATATACTATCAAATCCGGCTCTGTAGTAAGTGTTGCAAAAGATGCATCAAACAAAACTACCACCATTACTGTTGATGGCAAAGCAACTACCATTACAGATACCGATACTACTTACACTGCAGGCGATGGCATCGAAATTAATGGTGGCAATGCAATTTCTGTCAGCAAAAATCTGACCGGCATGCAATCTATCAAAGGCGCAGGTGCAGGCAGCATCAGCTTTGATGGTGCTAATGTTAAGGTTAACAATACTACCTTTAGTAAAAACAGCGTAGTAGTTGGCGTAGCAGGCGATGGCAAGCATCCTGTGCGTATTAACGGTGAGAGTGGAGAAATCCTTGGTTTGGGTAATGATACCATTACATATACAACTTTTGCTCAAACAGATGGTAAGGCTGCTACAGAAAAACAGCTGAAGCAAGTAATGGATGAGGGCTGGAATTTTACTACAGATAGTGGCGCAAAAACTACTGTGACTGTTGGCGAAGCTGGTAATGAAGTTAAATTCAACGGCGATAGTGCTAATATTGAAGTAACCAATAACGGTAAAGATATTAAGGTAGCACTGAAGAATGATTTGACTGTAGACAGCGTAAAAGCTGGTGACTTCTTCATGGATAAAAACCAAGGCGTAGGCTACGCTGACAAGGCGTACATCACCAGCAGCGGTCTGAATGCAAATAATCAGAAGATTACCGGCGTAGCAGATGGCACTAATGACACCGATGCAGTCAACTTTGGTCAGTTGAAAGAAACTAACACCAAGGTAGAAAACCTTAAGGTAGAAGCAGGCAAGCACACTACTTTGGTTGCTGGTGAAAATGTACAACTGAATCAAGAAAATACAGATAAGGGATTGCAATATACCATCAACGCTAAAGACACCACCTATGCAGCAGGCAATGGTATTACTATTAGCGGTGCAAACAATGAGATTTCTGTAAAAGTGAAGGCAGGCGAAAACAACCTTCAGGTTACTGACGCTGGTCTGGAATTGAAGAAAGACCTGACCGTAGACAGCGTAAAAGCTGGCAGTTCCTTTATGTCTGCTACAGGTATTGGTTATGGCGATAAGGCATACATCACCAGCAGCGGTCTGAACGCAAATAACTAAAAGATTACCGGCGTAGCAGCAGGTAATGCTGACACCGATGCTGTAAACGTAGGCCAATTGAAAACAGTAAGTGAAGTAGCAAACCAAGGCTGGAAGCTTTCTACTAACGGCGATGCAGCATCTAAAGTAGCACCCGGCGAAATTGTTGACTTTAGTGGTGACAAGAACATCAGCGTAAGCCATAACGGTACTAAGGTTAAAGTAGAGCTGAATGATGAGCTGGAGGATATCAAATCCATTAGCAATGGTGATTCCAGAATCAACCTGAATGCAGATAGCATCAGCATTTCCAATGGTAATAAATCCTTTGCAATTACTAACAGCGGTATTGGCATGAGCTATATCACTGCTGATTATAGTGCAAAATCCATCATGCTTGGTGAAAACGGAACAACCATCAGCGGTGGTTTAAATGTAGCTGGCAGCAAGATTACCGGTGTAGCAGCAGGTACAATCGCTGCAGGCTCTACTGACGCAGTAAACGGTAGCCAGCTGAATGACATAAAGAACAGCATCAATACTGATATCAGTAACAAGACCTTCGGTCTGAAAGATGATAAAGGCAGCGAAGTTACCAGTACTTTGGGCAATACTGTTCAGGTTAAGGGTGCAGATGGTATTACTTCTACCGTTAAAGATGGTGCATTGGAAATCGGCCTTAAGCTGCAAGAAGGTTCTAACCTCGTAGTTAACAGCAACGGTCTGGCACTGAACACTGCTCTGACTGGCATTCAATCCATCAATGGTACTGGCGCAGGCAGCATCAGCTTTGCAGATGGCGGCAATGTTAAGGTTAATGATGTTACCATTGAAAAAGGCGGCAAGATTACCGGTGTAGCAGCAGGCACTACTGAGAAGGATGCAGTCAACTTTGGCCAGTTGGACGCAACAAACAAAAAAGTAGATAATTTGACAACCGAAGTAGGTAAAGGTTGGGTTGTAGCAACAGAAAATGGTACAGCAACTAAGGTAGGAGCTGGTGATACCGTAAAATTCAGCGGTGCTGACAATAATATCAAAGTAAGCAATGATGGTACTAATGTAAAGGTAGAGCTGAACAAAGACCTGACTGTAGACAGCGTAAAAGCTGGCGACTTCTTCATGGATAAGAATGAAGGCGTAGGCTACAAAGGTAAAGCATATATTACCAGCAGCGGTCTGAACGCAAATGGCCAAACGATTACCAATGTAAAAGCAGGCGAAGCTGAAACCGACGCAGTAAACGTAGGCCAACTGAACGCTGTAAAAGCGGAAGCAAGCAAGAAAACTACTTTGTCTAACGGCAAGAATACAACTGTGACATCTGTAACGACTGACGGTCAGACTGATTACAAGGTAAATGTTGCAGGTGATTTAAAAGACATTACATCTGTTGCTAATGGCGCTTCGGAGATTAAGCTGAATGCAGATAGCATTATCATTGCTAATACAAACAAAACTTTTGCAATCACTAACAGTGGTATTGGTATGAGCTATGTAGCTTCTGACTACAGCACAAAAGCAATCATGCTTGGTGAAAATGGTACAACCATCAGCGGTGGCCTGAATGTTGCAGGTAGCAAGATTACCGGCGTAGCAGCAGGTACTGCTGCTACCGACGCTGTAAACGTAGGCCAATTGAACGCTGTAAAAGAAACTGCCAACAAGGGTTGGAAGCTGAAAACTAACAATGGCAATGTATCTGATGTAAAACCTGGTGATGAAGTTGAATTTGATGGCGATGATAACATCAAAGTAAGCAATGCTGGTAATAAAGTTAGCTTTAAGCTGAATAACAAATTGACCGGCATTGAATCCATCGCCGGCGTAGGCGGCGGCAGCATCAGCTTCTCCGGCGGAAACGTTACTATCAATAATAATGTAACCTTTGGCAGCAATGGCCAAATCCATAACGTAACCGCAGGTACCGCTTCTACCGATGCCGTTAACGTAGGCCAATTGAATGCAGCAGTTCAAGCAGGCAATACCGATACCCATATCAAACCGGGTGAATACGGTGTAGGTGCTGACAACAAGGTTAATATGGACGTTGTTGATAAGACTGGTACGAAGATTAATACCGTTACCATTACCGATGTTGCTAAAGCAAGCGATTTAGGTAACGTTAATAACATTAACAATGACCTGAAGAACTCGAATGGTACTACCACCGTTGTTGATGCTGTAAATAACTTGAACCAGAAGCTAGATAACAAGGTTGGTGATTTGCAGTACAGCAAGGTAGACAAAGGTGATATTGCGGATGGCGACAGTACTACTACCGCAATCGGCAAGTTGGATCAAAAGCTGAATGATGTAGCAGCAACCGCAGCTAAACAACACACTACAGTTAGCGGTAGCGGTAACATCGTTGTAGAAGATCCTACTATCAATGCTGACGGTGGCAAGAATTATAATGTTAAACTGGCAGACGATATCAATGTTAACAGCGTAACCGCCAATACCTTTAAAGCTGACCAAACTGTAATGAACAAAGACGGCCTGAAGGTTGGTGAAAAGGTTAGTGTAACTGAAAACGCTGTAACTGCTGGCAAGACCTCCATCAGCGATGATGGTGTTAAAGTTGGCGACAAAACCTATATCAGTGCTGACGGCCTGAATGCTAATGACCAAAAAGTTACCAACGTATCAGACGGTAAGGTGGAAAAAGATTCCAAAGACGCAATCAATGGCGGTCAGCTGCATCAAGCAAAAGCAGATATCAACAACCACATTGATCGCGTTGAAAATCAGGTTGTAAGCAACACCAACCGCATCAACCAGTTGGGCAACCGTGTAAACAAGGTTGGCGCAGGCGCAGCTGCTCTGGCAGCCCTGCATCCGATGGACTTCGATCCGGACGACAAACTGACCTTCTCTGCAGGCTACGGCAACTACGGCGGTGAAAACGCTGCAGCGATCGGCGCATACTATCGTCCTGACGAAAAGGTAATGTTCAGTGTTGCAGGTACCGTAGGCAACGGCGAAAACATGGTTAACGCAGGCGTATCCTTCGCTCTGGACCGCACCAACCATGTAAGCAACAGCCGTACCGCTCTGGCTCGTGAGGTTATCGACCTCCGCGGTCAGCTGGCAGTAATGGGCGCTAAGATGGCTAAGATGGAAAAAGCATTCGGTATGCTGGATGAAACCAAGACCAAACTCTTCCCGGATGTTCCGGCTAACCACTGGGCATATGAATACATCGCTAAGCTGGCAGGCAACGGCTACATCGAAGGCTATCCTGACGGCAACTTCGGCGGTGACCGTCTGATGACTCGTTATGAATTTGCTGCAATGCTCTATCGTGCAATCGAAAACGGCGCAGCTCTGGAAGAAAAGATCATCAAAGAATTTGAGCCTGAATTGGGCCGCATCCGTGTAGACCGCATCAGCGGTGAAGATGGCGATCGCGATAAGATCGAACGTGTACGCGTAAACGATACTAAAGGCGAGCGCGACCATTACGGCAACAAGCTGGTAAAATAAATTGTCGGCAGTGACAAGTGAATAAAGTTCAGTAAACAGTAAAGGCGTTCTCCCGCAGGGGAGAACGCCTTTTGCAGTAATGAAATATGCCCTGAGTATAATAATATTTTTTATTTAACGAACTGTTGTTTTTAAAGCGCTTCTGTGTTATAATTACCTTAGTTGCATAGGTAGCCGCATTTTGGCGGAGCTTATGCCTGGTCGTGCGGACCAGTGGCGCCTGTCGAGCTTTCGGCAGGCGCCTTTTCCTTTATGTCAGTCGCAATTGCCGGCTTATATATTTTTACTGCAAATTATGCTATAATCAAAGGAGGAAACATATGCAAAAGCAAATCTCTAATCTCTAATCTCGATAAGCTGACTCTGTCTAACGATTTTCTTTTCAAGCACGTTATGCTCAGAAAACGCATCTGCAAGCATATTCTGGAGGAACTTTTACACACCCAAATTGCAGATATTACCTATCTTGAAGCAGAGCAGACTATTGATGTTTATCCTGACAGCCATGGTATTCGTTTGGATGTTAGAATTGCAGATGCTGCCAATACTCATTACAATTTGGAAATGCAGGTAAAGAATCCTGTTAATCGTGCTACAGGAAAATTTCTGTTGCCTAAGCGTACTCGCTACTATCAAGCTATGCTTGATACGGATATGCTCCAAAAAGGTCAGGATTATGACGAATTATCTCCTACGTATATAATTTTCTTCTGTCTGTTTGATTTTTTTCAGGATTCTCAGCGTATTTATACCTTTAAGAAGCGTTGTCTGGAAAACATGAATATTGAATTGGCAGATGAAGCAGTTATTATGTTTCTCAATACCTTGGGAACCAAAGGTGATGTGTCACCGGACATTCAAAGTCTGTTTGACTACATCAACAGCAATACTATTACCAGTAATTTTACACGTGAGGTTGCTGACACGATTGTGGAAATTAAAAATGACAAGAAAGTGAGGGATGCCTATATGACTTACGAAATGCGTATGAAAGACCTGCGTGACGAAGCACATGCCGAAGGTCTGGCTGAGGGTAAGGCTCAGGGTCTCGCCGAAGGTAAGGCAGAAGGTCTCGCCGAAGGCAAGGCAGAAGGTCTCGCCGAAGGCAAGGCAAAAGAAAAGACTGCAACTGCAAAGCGTCTTTTAAGTATGGGATTATCTGTAGAGGATATTGCTAAGGCTACTTCACTTTCCGTTGAGCAGGTTGAAGCAATTAAGGCGGAATGAATTTGATAAAGAGTTTTTGCTTACAGTAAAGGCGTTCTCCCGCAGGGGAGAACGCCTTTTTACATTGTAACGAAAGCAGTTAAGCTGTTATGGTATACGCTTTATAGACTGCTTGCGGAGCTGGCACCTACCACTTTTCCGGAATTCCGGAGAAGTCGGCAATCGTCAGCATACAGCAGCTGCCGGTGGCCAGCAATGTATCTGCATCGGTATCATATACATGAATCTGCATAGTAATCAACTGGTCATTATGCGAAACAACCTCAGCCTGTGCTTCTACCATTGCACCGGAAGGAGCGCTCTTAATGAAATCTACGGTCATCGATACCGTAACCACGCGCTTGCCCATAGCGGCGCAGGCGATGCCGGTGGCATTATCCACCAGTGTTGTAAGCAAGCCTCCGTGCAGCTTGCCGTTAAGGTTTGAGTGGATAGCAGGGTCGATGCGCAGGCCTACTGCAGCTTTGCCGCAGCTGATGCTGTGAACCTTTATGCCGCAGTGCTGCATAAAAGCGTTATGCGTGTAGATATCTTTTACGCTTCGGATAATTTCTTCCGGTTGCATAAATCATTCCTCCTTTAGACAGGCGTCCAGCGCTTGGGCAACGTCGTTGCATTGCTCAAGGCTTGCTACCCAATTTTGTAAACGTAATGCCTTTGCTTCACCGTAAACAGGTACGGCAAGGCTCATAAACTTGGCGCAGAGCTCATCCCAGGTCAGAGGATTTTCCGGATCTCCCTTAGGATAATCAACCTGCATTGTAAGAGTTTGTCCGTTATGCAGCTGAATTTCTACTCTGGAAGCCAGTTTGGAAGCATCTGCTGCATGAAGCTGTTCCATAGCCTCATCACGGATAACCTCGATGTGCTGCATTAAATCCGTAAGCTCCGGGTTATGGATACATTCCTCGGTGAACTGTGCAATGCCTACTTCGCCGAACTTCAGCATAGCAGCGGAGCAATATTGAATACTGAATTTGCCGCCGTAGGGAGTTTTCGGCTGCGGATTGTTGATCAGATAGTTGGTAATATCGTTGACGTACAGCTTAATTTTAGCGATATCCTTGGGCTGCAGGGAATGAGCCTTGCGCAGCTCCTGAATGGCGTAAAGTGCGGCATGGGCGTGCTTGCAGCAGGCGTAGGGCTTGAAGGAGTTGATGTCAATTTTCAGCTTGTCGGTGCTCATGCTTTCGGTAAGCTTTTCCAAATGCGGTTCTTTGACCATGGCACGGCAGAAGCCCTTTTCGCCTTCTAAAATTTCACTGGCTGCAGTAAAACCCTTCTGCGACAGATAAGCGCTGAGAACACCGCTGTAGGAAGCCTTGCCCGTGTGCAGCGGCTTGCTCATGGCACCCTCTTTTAAAAACTCCCACAGGCCTGCTGCCTGGGTACCGGCGCTGCCGTAGCACATCATTGTCTGCTGTGCGTCAAGACCGAGAGCGTTGGCGGCAGCAGCACCGGCGGCGATGGTGCCTGCGGTACCGGTAGTATGCCAAAAGAAGTAGGATTCCGGGATAACTGCTTCGCCTACGCGGCCGCTGGCTTCGTAGCCTGCACAAATTGCTGCAATGAGCTGCTTGCCGCTTTTGTGTTCGGCCTCGCAGATAGCCAACGCTGGGGAAACAACAACGCAGGCCGGATGGATAATCGACGGGTTATGCAGGTCATCAAAGTCCAGACTGTGAGAGGCAGCACTGTTGATAAAGGCTGCGTTCAGGGCACTGGCCTTTTTGGCGGGAAGGCTGCCGAAAATATTCGCCTGTGGTGCATCACCTTGCAGGATAACATCATGTATAATACGTACCGGTTTTTCCTGAGAACCGCGGACAGCAATTCCCAGCCAGTCCAGCAGACATTTTTTAGCCATTTCGATGCTGTGAGCAGAAAGCTTTTCGTAGCACAATTCTGCGGTAAATTTTGCTAATGCTTTAGTTGTCATTGTTAATACCTGCCTTTCTTTAATTTTAACTATTGCCATGGTATTCGCCAAATGCAACGTAAACACCTGCCTTAGCCTTAAAACAAATTACCTCCCTGCTGGTATTCTCCGAAAACCTCGCGCAGTACGCCGCAGATTTCGCCTAAGGTTGCATAGGTTTTAACAGCATCAATCAGATAAGGCATAAGGTTAGCTTCACCCTTGGCAGCTTCCTTCAGAGCTTTCAGGGAAGAATCTACTGCGTGCTGGTCACGGTGAGCCTTCATTTCATTTACACGGGCAATCTGACGTTCCGCAACACTTAAATCTGCCGTAATAACATCATTTGTTTTGACAGCCTTATTGTCCGCAAATTTGTTGACGCCGATGACTGTACGCTTGCCTTTTTCGATATCTGTCTGATATTCGTAGGCATGGGCAGCCATTTCACCTTGCATATAGCCTTGTTCGATAGCAGCAACCGCACCGCCCATGGCATCAATTTTTTGGATATATTCATAAGCTTCTTTTTCAAATTTGTCAGTGAGTGCTTCAACATAATAGGAACCGGCCATTGGGTCGATAGTATCGGCAACACCGCTTTCGTAAGCGATGAGCTGTTGGGTGCGCAGAGCAAGCGTTGCACTTTCTTCCGTCGGGAGGGCAATGGCTTCGTCATAAGCGCAGCAGGCCATCGACTGAATGCCTGCAAGTACAGCGGACATAGCCTGCCAGGTAATGCGGGCAACGTTGTTCAAAGGCTGTTGTGCTGTAAGCACGCTGCCTGCGGTATGAACGTGTACGCGCAGCATCTGTGCTTTGGGAACGGTGGCTCCGTAACGCTCTTTCATGATGCGTGCCCACAAGCGGCGGGCAGCGCGGAATTTGGCTATTTCAGAGAAGAAATTCAGTCCTGCGGTAAAAATCCAGCTGATGCCGGGAGCAAAATCATCAACCTTTTGGCCTGCTTTGATCGCAGCATCAATATAGGCCATGGCATTAGCGAAGGCAAAAGCAATTTCCTGTACCTCGGAAGCACCTGCTTCGCGGATGTGATAAGCGCCAACACTGATAGTATTCCATTTTGGGATATTCTGCGAGCAATAAGCAAAGGTATCTGTGATCAGGCGCATGGAAGGACGTGGCGGAAAGATATAGGTTCCACGGGCGATATATTCCTTGAGGATATCGTTTTGAATAGTGCCCTTCAGCTGCTCAGGCTTTACGCCCTGCTTTTCGGCAACAGCAACATACATTGCCAAAAGTACGGCTGCCGGACCGTTGATGGTCATCGATGTGCTGACCTTATCCAGCGGAATACCTTCAAAAAGCTTTTCCATGTCAGCTAGAGAATCAATTGCTACGCCAACCTTGCCTACTTCACCTTCGGATAACGGTGCGTCACTGTCCAGACCGATTTGTGTAGGTAAATCCATAGCTACGGAAAGACCGGTTTGCCCTGCCTGCAGCAAATACTTGTAACGGGCATTGGTTTCTTCGGCAGTGGCAAAGCCTGCATAAGCACGCATAGTCCACAGGCGGCCTCTGTACATTGTGGGCTGTACGCCACGGGTGAAGGGATACTGACCGGGAAAGCCGAGTTTACTGTTATAATCAAATTTTTCATCGATATCTAAGGGTGTATATAAGCGCTTTTCGCTTAAATGCTGCCGTTCAGGGAATTTTGCGATTGCCTTGGCAACCTTGGCATCATAGGCATCTAAGCTAAGCTGTAAATTTTCTCGTGTAGTCATAATGATTTTCCTCCTTGGATTTCTCTTTCATCGTGCCTGTTTTTTCTAACGCTATGTGCATGTCGAAGGCGTGTTCCAAATCAACAGGCTCATGGCCGTTTTTTCTTTGCGCCATTTTCAGGTAATCATAAAGCTGTTCCCTGAAATCGGGGTGGGCGCATTTTTCGATAATCAGTTTGGCCCGTTTTAGAGGACTCAGACCGCGGATATCGGCTACACCTTGCTCGGTAATAAAAACCATCGTATCATGTTCGGTATGATCTGCGTGTGAAACCATGGGAACTACGCTCGAGATATTACCGCCTTTGGCAGTTGATGGGGTAGAGAATATTGTCAGGTAACCGTTGCGCATATAATCTCCGCTGCCGCCGATACCGTTCATCATACGGCTGCCCATAACATGGGTAGAATTTGCCTGACCGTAAATATCAAATTCAAGCGGTGTATTCATGGAGATAACGCCGAGGCGGCGGATGACCTCCGGATTATTGCTGATGTCGAGCGGGCGCAGAACAATGCGATTACGGTAGAGCTCGGGATCTTCTTTATACATCTCCCAAACTGTCGGCGATGGGGTGAAGGCACAGCCGGAGGCTTGGGTGACCTTACCGCATTTGATCAGCTTAAAAACAGAATCTTGCAAAATCTCCGAGTACATAGTAAGATTATCAAATTTAGATTCTGCCAAACCCATTAATACAGCATTGGCTATGTTTCCTACGCCGGACTGCAACGGCAGCATTTGCTGTGGCAGACGGCCGTGGCGCTGCTCGTGCTCCAAAAAATCAACCAGGTTAGCGGCAATTTTTTTGCTTGCTTCATCAGGAGCGCTTAAATTGCGTACATGGTCGACAATGTCTGATTCGACGATGCAGGTAATTCTGTCAAGTCCGCAGCTTACATAAGGAGAACCGATGCGGTCGCCGACATGGTAAATAGGAATTTCGGTGCGCTCTGGTGGTTTGCTGCAGATGTAAATATCGTGCATTCCCTCCAGCGTCAGCGGGATAGATGTGTTGACCTCAACGATAATTTTTTTTGCATGCTTTACAAGCATAGGCGTGTTGCCAACACCGGAACCGAGAACAATGCTGCCGTCTGCATTAATAGCAGCGGCTTCAACGATTGCAACATCAACATCGCCGTAAAAGCCGTAGTCGATTTGTTGGGCAAAGTGGCTTAAATGCTGATCAATATAGGTTACGCTGCCGGTGTTGATCTGGCGGCTGAGTATTTTGTTGGAGGCTGCATAATAAGGCATGCGTCCGCTGATACCGCCGACTTCGGCAAGTGTTTCTTCGATTTCCGGTCCGACTGAAGCACCGCTCCAAATATTGATACGGCATTTTTTGCCGGCCTTGATGGCTTTAGCGAGAGCAAGTGTGGTTTTCTTAGGATAGCCAGAGGGGGTGAAGCCGCTGACACCGACATTCATACCGTCGGTAATCAGTGTGGCTGCTTCGTCCGCGCTGACTATTTTGTCAAATAGGCAGGGGGTGCGCAAACGTGTTGCATCCAGCATTTCAAAAACCTCTTTTCTTTTTTGGAAATTTCCTTATCTGCTTACAGTTTAAATCTATCAACATATAAAGTAAAATACGGAAAATACATTTTACATATAAAAAATAAATATACGTTAACTCGTTCTTTGATGCGGGAACAGGATAATCAATGATATATAGTGGTCTGTTTTTAGAAAAAAACGAAAAACTTATACTTTTATTCCTAATCACTTATAAAAATAATCTATTGGAGTTATATGCGTTTTGCATATGCTGTCATTGGTTTTATGAAAAATTTAATTTTAAAAACTAAAAAAGTACTCAGAAATATTGCTGTATAGTATAATAAAGGCAGAGAGAAGTAAAGGAGAACTATATATGGACATAGAATATTACCGCAATTTTATTGCCATAGTTGAGGCCGGCAGTATTTCTGCCGCAGCTAAGCAGATAGCGATTGCCCAGCCGGCGTTGAGTAATCAGCTTAAGGTGCTGCAGAAGCGTTTTGGTACGCAGCTGCTGCATGTGCGCCGTGGTGGTCACAGCATTGAGCTTACGGATGCAGGCTGTATTTTATATAACAAGGCTAAGTATATCTGCTCGGCAGAAAACAGCGCTCTGAAGGAGATAGTTGACTGTCAGGCAGGCTTTAGCGGTACGCTGCGCATCAGTCTGTCACCTTCGATGTCAATAAACTTTATTAAAAACTTTTTGAGTGATTTTTACAGAGAGTTTCCGCATATTAATTATGAGCTGTATGAGGTGCCGATTGACGAACAAACCCAGCAGCTTTTGGAGGGGAAAACGGAAATAGGCATTGCCAATGCACCCCTAAAGCAGTCTAAACGCTTTGAAACGCTTTTCAGCCGTAAAGAGCGTCTGGTTGCGCTTTTTCATAAGGATAGCCCGTATCTGAAAAATGATAAGCCTAATATCCTGCTGGATGATTTGGAGGACATTCCGTTATGTCTTTCGCGTGGCTGTTCTGAGCTGTTTTTTTCTGTGTGCTCGGATTCACACATTTTCCCGCAGGCTATGAGTATTAATACTACTAAGCTTTCTGCCATAGCCTGGGCAGAAAAAAATACCGGTGTGGCGATTGTACCGGCACCGGCTGTAGAATTGTTTCCAGCGAATCTGGTCCGCAAGGAAATCAAGGATGAGCGCTTGTTTCTGGAGATGACGCTGTCTATAGTTAAGGGCAGAGAGCTGTCGCAGGTTGCGCAGACCTTTATTAATTATTATATGCAGAATAAATAAAAATACGCCTTAGGCTGTTGATGCCTAGGGCGTTTTTTTGCCTTCTTACTTTATTTTTTTCTTCGGGCGGTATTCCGAAATAAACAGGCCGCTCATCGTTAGGATGGTGCCGAGTGCTACCAGCAGCGTGATTTTCTCCTGCAGGATAATTGCTGAGGTAATGACGGTGATAACAGGAACCATATAAATATAAACGCTGGCCTTGACTGCGCCCAGCTCCTTTACTGCCAGATTCCAGGTGACAAAGCAGAGGGCGGAAGCGCCCAGTCCCAGAAAGACGATATTGAAAAGATAGGTAGTATTGGCGAAGCGCGCCAGGTTCAGTTCAAAATCCAGAAAGCCTAGCGCCGGCAGCATAAAGAGAATGCCGTAGAAAAAGGTTCTGCGAGTGGCGAGGATAACAGGATAGCCGTAGCTGCTGATTTTTTTCGTCAGCAGGGCATAAAACGCCCACACGACAGCGGCGGAAATCGCTAGCAAATCACCCAGTGGATTGAGCTGCATGGCTGCGCCGTTGAAGCTGATGCAGGCAATACCGCTCATCACGATAAAAAAGCCGATGATGAACTGCTTGCTTAAGCTGCCGGCAGAATGCATAAAATAATGCGCCAGCAGCGCGGTAAAGAAAGGCGCTGTGCTGCCGATTACGCTAACGTTGGAGGCTTGCGTATAGGTCAGGGCGATGTTTTCCAAAAGGTAGTAGAGGCAGATGCCGCAGAGGCCTGCTGCCATAAAAACAGGCTCCTGCTTTTTATCTGTTTTCAGCATTTTAGGATAGGCCAGCCAAAGGGCGAAAAAGGCCATCATAAAGCGGAAAAAAAGGATTTCCAATGGCTGAAAGCCGGTAAGTAAAACCTTGGTAGAAATAAAGGTTGTGCCCCAGGTAGCAATCGTAATGAGGGCAGCAAGGTGACCGATGTAGCGAGTGTTTTGCATTTGCTTAGGAATCTCCGTTCTTTTAGTGCGCAGTAAAGCGTACTCTATGATTTTAGCAGACTAAAATCCTGCTATGAACAAACTATCCCCTCTGCCGGTATGACAGAAGGGATAGGCTTTAAGTTTTTATTTTGTGTGCTTATCTTCGGCAGCCTGCTTATTTGGCGCCGCAGCAGCATATTTTGTCAGGGCAACCTTAGTGATGTGGAAGTCACCTACGGCAGCGGGGCCGTCGATACAGCCGTTGGAGCAGGCCATTCCTTCGATATAGCTACAGTCGAGCTTGCCTGCGGCAGCAGCCTTGACGGTGTCGCGGCATTTGTCCAGTCCGGAGCAGTATTGCGCATTATGTACCTCACCGCCCATAGCGGCAACCGTATCCTGCACGGCAGCGCTTACGCCGGCCGTCAGCGGGAAGCTCAGGCCAAGCTTGGAGGCATCGCGTTCATAAGCAGTATCACCGCTCATTTCCGCAAATTTGATATCCTTGCCCTCCAGCATACACATAATCTCTTCAAAGGTCAGCACGTAGTTGATGGTTTCACGGTGCTCGCGTGCTTCCACCTTTTTGGCGATGCAGGGACCGATGAACACAGTAACGGCATAGGGATATTTTTGCTTGATTAATTCGGCGCAGGTAAGCATGGGGGAGGGAGTGTCGGAAATCTTGTCCGCAGCCTCCGGCACCTGTGTTTTAATCAGCTTAACAAAGGCAGGACAGCAGGAGCTGGTCATAAAGCCCTGCTTGGCAGGAACCTTCTCTAAATATTCCTCTGCCTCCTTAACGCTGGTGATATCGGCGCCAACGCCAACCTCTACAACTTCAGCGAAGCCTGCTTTTTGCAGTGCCTCGTAAATTTGTGCCATGGTAATCTTCAGACCGTATTGGCCTACGATAGAAGGTGCCACAAGGGCGATAACCTGCTTGCCCTGCTGGATTTCGCGGATAACGCGGATAATATTGCTGCGCTCGTCAATGGCGCCGAAGGGGCAGGCATTGCGGCAGGCACCGCAGGAAACACATTTTTCATGGTCAATGACAGCCTTACGGTTTTCACCGATGCTGATGGCACCGATGGCGCAGGCACGCACGCAGGGACGATGGATTTCGATAATCGCACCGTAGGGGCACATCTGCTTGCAGCGACCGCATTCGATACATTTCGTTTTATCGATAAAGGCGCGGTCCTGAATAATGCTGATAGCCTTTTTCGGGCAGTTATTCATGCATTTATGGGTGATGCAGTGGCGGCACATATCTGTAACGTAATAAGCATCAATCGGGCATTGGTCGCAGGCTGCGGGGAGCACGTCGATAATCGGCAAATCGGTGCGCTCAGGCTCGTTCAGCGTCAGCTTGGCAGCCTCGATGATATTGCTGGAGCACTCCTGGCCCAGCGCCATATCAATACGGTTTTTCAGTACGGCTCTTTCTTTATAAACACAGCAGCGGTAGCGCGGAGTGTCCTCGCGTACCTCCTGCAGAATATCGTAGACGTGGTCAGGCAACTCATTATTCCAGGTGTAGCGGGATAAATGCTCCAGCACCATGCGGCGCAGCTGCGCAACAGCGGTTAATTCCATAAGGGTTCCTCCTTGGCAATTAGTTATATTGCGTTTTGCATTGCATACTCTATACTGTACAATTCTTTACAGAACGCAAAAATCCTGCTGAAGAGTATACGTAACGGTTTTAATAATGTTAAATTTGGTATTTTTCTAAACAGTTATATAGATGCATCTGTCAAAAAATCTCTGATATTTTTATGGATAATACCATTACGGCTCATATCGAATTCGTCGAGTGAAAGCACATATTTCGGATAATTATCGGTAATTTCATTGTAAACACCGAACTCACGTTGAATAGTTTCTTCTGCAGCCAATAAGTACGTAACTTGAATATAAATTTTTTTATCCTGTTTTTCACAGATAAAATCAATTTCTTTGGTATCTACCTTGCCGATGCTCACCTTATAACCACGGCGTAAAAGCTCCAGATAAACGATATTTTCCAAAATGAGATTGATATCCTTCATGTTGCCGCCGAAGACTGCTTCGCGGATGCCATGGTCAGCGACATAATATTTTTCGTTGATAGCAAGCAGCTTTTTACCTTGTATATCCTGACGTTTTACCTGATAAAACAGAAAAGCATCGGTGCAGGCTTTAACGTAGTTGATAATGGTTTCTGTTGCCATACTGCGTCCTTCGCTTTTCAAATATTTAGAAAGGACATTTGCAGAAAAAATGGTACCGATATTTGCAGTTATGTAGGTAAGTATGCGTTCAAGCATGTCAACATCACGTATATTGTTGCGGCGTACAATATCTTTCAGTTCTACTGATGTATATACATCCTGTAAATATTGTTTGCAGGCAGCTTCGTTATATTGCAGGGCTGCCAAATATGGCATTCCTCCGAAGTGCAGGTATTTCTTGAAGCAGTCTGCTTCACTTGTATTAGGCTGTATAGTATTATATAGCTCAATAAATTCAGAAAATGAAAAAGGATAAATAACAAATTCTACATAGCGTCCTGCTAAATAAGTGGCTAATTCACCGGATAGGAGCTTGGCATTGGAACCGGTGATATAAATATCACAATTAAGCTCTATACGTAAGGAATTAATACATTTTTCCCAATCTTTTACCTCTTGGATTTCATCAAAGAAAAGATAAATTTTTCCTGTTAAAGCTTGGGTTTGGCTTATTATTTCATCATGAAGAGCCTGGGCATTGCAAAGCCTGGCAAAGCTCATATTTTCAAAATTATAGGAAATAAGCTGTTGGGGAGTAACTCCTTGTTGTAACAGCTCTTGTTTTATAAGATCTAACATAACAGATTTACCGCAACGTCGGATACCTGTAAGTACTTTTACTAAATCACTGTTAATGAATGGGCGGATTTTTTTCATGTAAGATTCTCTTTTGATCATGTAAATCACCTCACTATCTATATAATATATCAGTTATATCTTAAATTCAAGACGAAAATCGAATTTCTATCAGATATAACTGAAACTTTTCGTGATTTTAGATTTTTATCAGTTATATCTGATAAAAATCCCGCTGTTGTAGTCAAAAAAAGCATACTTTTTTAGTATACGCAGAAAAAAATTAAAATTTTTTCCTCTTACCCCCTTTACAAATTGAAAACCTAGTATTATAATAAGCGCATAAAGCAACAACGTGGTTGTTGGGTCGAAAGGTCCAAACTTCGTGGTTGCTTTTTCTGTTATATCAGCGGTGAGAATTATAATTTATATCTTACCCATGATAAGTGCAACGAAGCACCGTAGCAGCGCAAGGCGCAGCTGACGGTGCTTTCTTATTTACAGAGCCAGAGAGAAGAAAATCTGTAAAGCACAAAAAACTGTATTTCAAATGAGGGATTTACACTTCGTAAACCCAAGGAAATTCTCAGAGAGAAATTAGGGAGGTTTTACAATGAATGATGTACCGAAACTGTTTGGCAGCTTAGTTTTTAACGAAAGTGTTATGAAGGACCGTCTGCCGACTGCAACCTATAAGGCATATAAGGCAGCAGTGCTGGCAGGCACTCCGCTGAATCTGGAAATTGCTAATATCATCGCCAATGCTATGAAGGACTGGGCTCTGGAGCATGGCTGCACTCATTTCACCCATTGGTTCCAACCGATGACCGGCATCACCGCTGAAAAGCATGAAAGCTTCATTTCTCCTACTGCTGAAGGCCGTGTAATCATGGACTTCTCCGGCAAAGAGCTGATTCAGGGCGAGCCTGATGCTTCCAGCTTCCCGTCCGGCGGCTTGCGTGCAACCTTCGAAGCCCGCGGCTATACAGCATGGGACCCGACCTCCTATGCATTTATCAAAGATAACTGCCTGTGCATTCCTACAGCCTTCTGCTCCTACACCGGCGAAGTGCTGGATAAAAAGACTCCGCTGCTGCGTTCCATGAATGCAGCCAGCAAAGCAGCCTGCAAGCTGCTGAAGCTGTTCGGCATTGATACAATCCGCGTCAACAGTACTGTTGGCCCGGAACAGGAATATTTCCTCGTAGATAAAAAAATGTGGGAAAAACGTAAAGACCTGGTTTACACCGGCCGTACCCTGTTCGGTGCGAAATCTCCGCGTGGCCAGGAACTGGATGACCACTACTTCGGAATTATCAAACAAAGAGTACTTTCCTTCATGAAGGATTTGGACGATGAGCTGTGGAAACTGGGCGTACTTGCCAAGACCGAGCATAACGAGGTTGCTCCGGCACAGCACGAGCTGGCACCAATCTTTACCACTACTAACGTAGCATCTGACCATAACCAACTGATGATGGAGTTCATGAAACGTGTTGCTCTGCGCCATGGTCTTGTTTGCCTGCTGCATGAAAAACCTTTTGATGGTGTAAACGGCAGCGGTAAGCATAACAACTGGTCCTTATCTACGGAAGAAGGCCTGAACCTGCTGGATCCCGGCAAGGAGCCGTACAAAAACCTGCGCTTCCTGACCTTCCTGGCAGCAATTATCAAGGCTGTTGATGAATATCAGGATCTGCTGCGTGTATCTGTTGCCAGCGCCGGCAATGACCATCGTCTGGGCGCTAACGAAGCTCCTCCGGCTATCGTATCCATGTTCCTTGGCACTGAGCTGACTGCAGTTCTCGAAGCTATTGCAGCTGACAAGGTTTACAACGGCAACCCGGAAAGCTACATTAAAGTAAGCGACGATACCATTCCTGCTCTTGTTAAGGATAACACCGACAGAAACAGAACCTCTCCCTTCGCCTTCACCGGCAATAAATTTGAATTCCGTATGCTGGGCAGTATGTTCTCCATCGCCGGCCCAAACATCGTACTGAACACCATCGTTGCCGAAGAGCTGGATGAATTTGCTGATAAGCTGGCAGATGCTCCTGATCTGGAAGCAGCAGTATATGATTTGGTTAAAGAAACCTATAAAGCTCATAAACGCATTGTCTTCAATGGCAACGGTTATACCGATGCATGGGTTGAGGAAGCTGCCAAACGCGGTCTGCTGAACCTTAAATCTACTCCGGAGGCTCTGCCGTATCTGGGACATGCCAAGAACATCGAGCTGTTCGAAAAGCATAATATCTTCACAAAAGCCGAGGTTGAATCCCGTGTAGAAATCCTGCTGGAGAACTACAGCACCACGATTTCTATCGAAGCAGCAACCATGCTGGATATGTTCCATAAGGACATCCTCCCGGCAGTTACCGCTTATACCAGAGATTTGACCAAAGCAGTACTTGATAAAAAGGCTGCCGGTGTCAGCGCAGGCTTTGAAGGCGCACTTGCCGATAAGCTGAGCAAGCTGGGCGGAGAAATGTATGCATCCTCCCTGAAGCTGGAAGATGGCTTGAAGGAAGCAGCAGAAATCGGCGATAGCGAGAAACAGGCTCTGTACTATCACGATACTGTTCTTGAAGAAATGGGCAAGCTGAGAAGTGCTGTTGATGCTGCCGAAGCTCTGACCGGTGGTAAGTATCTCGACTATCCGACTTATGGTGAGTTGTTGTTTGGTGTAAATGAGTAAGCTGCAGTTGCCTTCTCGACAGCCTTGAGTAAGGTGTGTTAAGATAAAATAATATATATAACTCATACACAATGGGGTGTATCCGAAAAATCGGGTACGCCCCTTTTTCTTTAGCTAATGCCATGTGAGCGCTGCTCAATGACACGTTAAAAAATATTATAATTTGAGGGGTGTTTACAAATGGACAAATATGTATCTGCCGATACTATATGGGTGCTGATAGGTGCCTTCCTGGTATTTTCTATGCAGCCGGGCTTCGCAATGGTTGAAACAGGCTTTACCAGAGCTAAAAATGCCGGCAACATCGTCATGAAAAATGTCATGGATATGTGCCTCGGCTCCATCGTTTTCTGGGTTTTGGGCTTTGGCCTTATGTTTGGTACCGATATCGGCGGCTTCATCGGCATGCCGGACTTCTTTGTAAAAGGTGATTACGGTGCCAGCTATCCAAGCACTGCGTACTTTATCTTCCAGACGATGTTCTGTGCTACCGCAGCAACCATTGTTTCCGGTGCTATGGCAGAACGTACCAACTTCCTGGTTTATTGCATTTACAGCGTATTAATCAGCGCTATTATTTACCCGATTAGCGGTCACTGGATTTGGGGCGGCGGCTGGCTCGCACAGATGGGCTTCCATGATTTCGCCGGTTCAACTGCCGTTCATATGGTAGGCGGCGTTGCTTCTCTCGTCGGTGCCAAGATGATTGGCGCGCGTATCGGCAAATACAATGCCGACGGTACGGTAAACGCTATTCCCGGTCACAGCATTCCGCTTGGTGCCTTGGGCGTTTTCCTTCTTTGGTTCGGTTGGTTTGGCTTCAACGGTGCTTCCACCGTCTGCGCAACCGGTGATGACGCCTTGGTTTCCATGGGTGCTATCTTCATTACCACTAACATGGCTGCAGCAGCTGCTGCTACCGCAACTATGATTTACACCTGGATTCGCTACGGCAAGCCTGATGTTTCCATGACACTGAACGGCGTGCTTGCAGGTCTGGTAGCAATTACCGCAGGCTGCGATATGGTAAGCCCGGCCGGCGCTTTAATCATCGGCCTGATTGCCGGTGTGCTGGTAGTCGCTGCAGTTGAATTCTTCGACCAGAAGCTGAAGATTGATGATCCTGTCGGTGCAATTTCCGTTCACGGTGTCTGCGGTGCCTTCGGTACTCTCGCAACCGGTCTCTTCGCTCTTGACGGCGGCATCTTCTATGGCGGCGGTACTGATTTCCTGGTAAAACAAATCCTCGGCGTTGTAGTTGTAGCAATCTATGTTGCGATTACGATGACGATTATCTTTAAAGTTCTTGATAAGCTCTTCGGTCTGCGTGTTAAGGAATCCGAAGAAATCAAAGGCCTGGATATGGAAGAGCATGGCCTGCTCAGCAGCTATGCCGACTTTATGCAAACTCCGTTGGAGGCACAGACCTCTGTTACTACTACTTATGTTACTCCGGTCAAGGAAACTGCAGCTAAGCCTGCAGGCGCAGTAAAGATGAGCAAGGTTGTTATTATCACCTCGCAAAATCGTTTCGAAGCATTGAAGAATGCTTTGGATAAGCTGGGAATTACCGGCATGACTGTTACCAAGGTTCTGGGCTACGGCATCCAGAAGGGCTCCACGGAAATGTATCGTGGTGCTGAGGTTGCTGCACACCTGCTGCCGAAGGTAAAGGTTGAAATGATTGTTTCCGCAATTCCTGTTGCAGCAGTAGTCAATGTTGCTAAGCAGGTTCTGTATACCGGCAAATACGGCGATGGTAAAATCTTCATCTATGATGTTGAGGATGTTGTTAAGATTCGTACCGGTGAAACAGGCTATGATGCTCTGCAGGATTATCCTATTGAGGAAAAATAATTTGCTTCTCCCTAATCAAACTCCCTAATAAAACAGGAAGGCGCTCGATGTCTTGCGTAATGCAGGCTAAGAGCGCTTTTCTGTGTATTGGAGGAGAATGCTTTTATAATCTTATTATGGCGAAAAAACTTGCAAAACTGCATTGTTTAGGCCAAAATAAGATTGAATCGTATTTTAGTCGGATTGGAGTGAATGCTATGAATAAAAACGTTGCTTTATATAATGAGATGATAGCTTTTTTTGCCGGAGATGCACGCCGCTGCCAGCATTTTATCAAGGTTGCCAACCTGGCCAAGCAGCTGGCTGAGAGCGAGGCTGCTGATGCAGAGCTGACAGAGCTTGTGGAGGCGGCCGGTCTTGTGCATGACTGCGGTATTAAGCCGGGTGAAGCCAAGTACGGCGCCGGTCATTGCACCGGTAAAATTCAGGAGCAGGAAGGACCTGCGGTAGCACGCGGGCTTTTGCAAAAGGTTGGCTATACACCTGAAAAAATTGAACGCATCTGCTATCTTGTCGGTCATCATCATACATATAATATGATTGACGGCCTTGATTATCAGCTGCTTGTGGAAGCAGATTTTATGGTAAACTTTTATGAAGACGGCATGCCAAAGGAGAATATCGCCAAAGCAGTGGAGCGGATTTTTAAAACAGAGAGCGGAACGAAGTTGGCTAAGACTATGTTCGGACTTTGATATACAATGCTGTGGCTTGCTGGTCACAGCATTTTTCTTGCTATTTTGTTCTATGCTTGCTAAAATAAACAGGATTAGGTTATTTTTTGGAGGCATAGAATATGAAGGAAATTTATGATTTAGCAGAACAATATCATAACGAGGGCAATAACTGCGTGGAATCCGTAGTTAAGGCGTGCAATGACGGCTTAGAGCTGGGCCTGCCGGATGTGGCAATCCGCATGGTGTCCGGCATGGGTGGCGGTATCGGCCGCAGTGGCTGCGTGTGCGGTGCGCTGAGCGGTTCCTGCCTGGTTATCAGTTCTTTCGTTGGCAGATTGGATCCGTCTGAAAAGCATCAGACAGAGGTCTATAAATATACGCATGAGTTTCATGAGCGCTTTACCAAGCATTTCGGCACTTCCTGCTGCAGAGCACTGAATCGCCTGAGCTTCGGTACACCGGAATACAGAACTAAATGTATTAAGATTACTGCCGAAGCGGCAGACATGGTATCTGATTATCTGCAGGAAAAGGGCATGGTAAAATAATACTTAGCTGCGGAGCTTGCAGAAGGACTGAGGGAGGTCAGGCTGATGGAAAAAACTGAGTTGAAAAATATTGTAATTTTGGCAACCGGCGGTACTATTGCCGGCAAGGCTGCCTCCGGTATCCAGATGACAGGCTATACTGCTGGTGCCTACAGCGTTGCCGATTTGCTGTCAGGTGTGCCTGAACTGGGCGAGCTGGCGCATATCAGCGGCGAGCAGCTGTGCAATATCGACAGCAGCAGTATTACCGATGCGTTGCTGCTGCGCTTGGCGCAGCGCTGCAATGAGCTGTTGGCGCAGGAGAATGTCGACGGCGTTGTTATTACCCATGGTACTGATACTATGGAGGAAACAGCCTTCTTCCTGAACCTGACGGTGAAGAGCGCTAAGCCGGTGGTCATCGTGGGCGCAATGCGTCCTGCCACCGCAGTCAGTGCCGACGGACCTTTGAATATCATCAACGCTGTTAAGGTTGCTGTAGATGCTGCAAGCGCCGGACAGGGCGTGCTGGTGATGATGAACGATGAAATCTACAGCGGGCGTGACGTGACCAAGACGAACACGGCGAATGTGGCAACCTTCAAGGCAACGAACGGTGGTCCTTTAGGCTTTATCGTTGGCGGTGAGGTACATTACTATTATCGCAGCGTGCGTCCGCACACACTGCAGAGCGAATTTGACGTAACTGGTGTTACTGCTTTGCCGCGCGTGGATATCATCTACACGCATATCGGTGAGGACCGCGTATTTGTGGATGCGGCACTGGCAGCAGGCGCGCGTGGTCTTATCTACGCCGGCAGCGGTATGGGCAGCGTTCATGAGGCTGTGGAAGCGGCGCTGGCGGAGGCTGTCAGCCGTGACGTTGCCGTAGTGCGTTCGAGCCGCACAGGCAGCGGTATTGTTGCCGCAGGCCTGGAGCGTTGGCAGGAGCAAGGCTTTTTGTATGCGGATAATTTGAATCCGCAAAAGGCACGCCTTTTGCTGCAGCTGGCACTTTTGCGGACGCAGGAGCGCAACGAGGTGCAGGAGATTTTTAACCGTTATTAAAAGATAAACAGCATAAAAAGCAAAAAAAGCTATCAGCGGGCAAAGCCCGGTGATAGCTTTTTTAATGCGCTTTAAAATTTTACCATCTTCTGTAACCGTTATGGTGCTTGGCACGTTCTGCCTGACGGGCAGCGCGTTCTGCTTCGTAAGCCTCGCGGGCAGCGAAGAAATCCTCCAGTTTCCAGCCACGGTTAAACATTTCAATCAGCAGCTTGCCGGTGTTGTTGGCATCGTCAAAGGCGGTGTGCCACAGGCCGGCGGTGTTGACCTCCTGTTCCTCGGTGGCCTTTTTCAGACCGGTGGTGTAATCATCACCCTTCCACAGGCGGTAGGCCAGCGCCAAATCAAGATAGTCCTCGTATTTTACGGGGTTTTCGATTTTATGACGCTCGCAGCCTGTCTGCAGTACCTTGTAATCCTCGGTTCCCCAAGCTACAAAGTAGGTTTCGCCGCTTTCATACAGCGCTGCCAGCTCCTGCACCATGGCAGGAAATTCAATGGCCTGCTGCATATCTTTGGCGGTTATCATGCAAAAATCCATAGAATCCTTGGCCTGCTTAGGATAAAAATGTGGTTTGACAAAGCTCTGGATGCGTCCGCAGTCGGTTAGCGGTTCGCCGTCCAGATTCACTGCGCCGATTTCGATAATCTCGGAAAAGAAGCCGCGCGGACGGCCGACAGGGCGCTCGTAGGTAGTAAATTCAAAATCAACGACTAAAAATTTCTTCATTGCAATTCCTTCTTACACTAAAGCATAGCCTGCTGCTCAGTGCTTTTTACCGCAGCATTTTTTATACTTTTTGCCGCTGCCGCAGGGACAGGGATCGTTTGGATAAACCTTTTTCGCTTTGGCACCTACACGGGTATTTTGCTGAGCTGCCTGCTGTGCGTCACGCAGCAGCTTGATAGTTTCGTTAGGAGTGTGGCCACCGAGGCAGAACATACGGGTTGCACTGTTGCGGGCGTTCTGCAGCAGTACGGAAAGTCTGCCGAGATGGCTGTAATTGTTCCAAGCGGGAATATTAGCCTGCAGCTTCTGAATCAGCTCAGAGGTATTGCCGTCGGTTTTGGAGTTTTCAAATTCATAGATGTACTGGCACCAGTAATGTGCATCCAGTGCCGCAACATTCAGCTCTTGAGTGAAGAAGTCATGCAGATCCTGATATGCGGTAGTAGATTGCATATAACCGTAGTGGGAAAGCATGGTGATTTCCTTTACGGTAGGCAGGTATAGGCCGAAGGGCTTTCTGCCCTGCTCCAGTCTGGTGTAGAAGTCATCGCTGTCATTTTTCTTGAGCAGGATGCGGCCATCTTTAATTGCGCAGGGGTTAAAGTTGCTCGGAACCTCGGCCAGCAGCTGCGGCAGAGTTTCCGGAGTAAGCTCAAAGCCTGCTTTTTGATTATACATTTCGCAGAAAAATTCTACTGGCAGGATAAGGTGCAGGCTGGACATTGCGGTGATGCAGTCCAAAAGCCATGCCAGCTGTTGGCGGTGAGCCTGGAAATCTGCGGTGTTGATTTTTTTGTAGACGGTGCGTGCTTCCTTTACTGCTTCGAAGCAGTCATCGGGATAGGAAACAATGTAGCCCATAGAAATAAAGGGCAACAGCAATGCATATTCGCTGTAGGTAGGATGGAAGCATTTTTTCTCCAAGGCTGCTTCGAAGGCCTGAATATTTTCGTCCGGCATAATAGCAAAACGTTTTGCTGCAATTTCCGGCTTTTGCATTTCTGTGCAGATTTTTTCTGCCAGCTCGTCCTTTTTGAGCTTGCTGTAGGTGATGCAGAGCTGACGCGCTGCAAAAATTAATTTATCCTTAGTGAAGGCTTTTAAGTAATCCAGCAATACAGGTTTACGGGATGGTTGATTCTTGGTTTTGGTTGTACTTGCAGACATATTGATAGAAAATCTCCTTCTTTGTAATCTTACGTATCTCTTAATTATAAATAAAAACAGGAAATATAGCAAGTGAGGAAATTTAATATACAGTTTATTATACGCTTTTCGGCGGTTAAATTTATTTTTCAGCCTCTACTTGCTGGCGACGCATAGCAGGAATCAGGAAAAAGGCACAGTAAATAAAGGAAAGCAGCACGATTGCGCCGCCGCCGAGACCGATATAAGCGATGGACGCATGTGTGCAGATAAGTCCGCCCAGATAGCTGCCGCTGCCGATACCAAGATTATAAATGCCGGAGTAAATCGACATAGCTACAGCGGAGGTGCTCATAGTAGTTGTGCGCAAAAGCTCTGCCTGGCCTACAACGTTGAAGGCGGTAACGAAAATGCCCCAGATTGCGCAGAGCAGCACCAGCAGATAATGATTGATGCTTACGGGGTAGAGCAGCAGCAAAACAACTGCAACGCCAAGTACGGTGATGCGGAAGAAGTGATAGCGGCATTTATCATACCATTTGGAAAAGGCTGCGCTGCCCAAAAGTCCGGCAGCACCGAAAATAACCAAGGTGATGGTTATCCAGGCATCATCCATCAGCGCAATCTGCTTCAGGTAAGGCTCGATATAGCTGTAGGCGGTGTAATAGCCGGTGGGGAGCAAAAAGGACATCATATAGAGGCCGATGAGCACAGGATTTTTCAGCATTACCGGCAACTGCGAAAGCGTAAACGGTTCGCTTTTTTCCAGCTTGGGGAAAACAAAGAACATATAGGCCAATACGATGAAGGCCAAAACGGCGATGCACATAAAGGCCATGCGCCAGCCTACGTAAAGGCCGATGATACGTCCTAATGGCAGGCCGACGATGATGGCGATGGCCGTACCGGTGACAATCATGCTCATAGCCAGTGCTTTAAAGGGACCTTTGACCAGACGCACGGCGATAGGCGAGGCGACTGACCAGAAAATGGAGTGGGCGAAGGCTACGCCGATACGCGAAAGCAGCAGCGTCCAAAAGCCGGTGGCGAAGGCAGAGGCTACATGCGATACGGCGAACAGGCTGATGGTTGCCAGCAAAAGCTTGCGCAGCGGATAGCGGGAAGCGGCAATCATCAGCGGCAGGCTCATGAGCATTACGACGTAGGCATAAATGGTAATCAGCATGCCGGCCTGCGCTTCCGTCATGCGGAAGTCTGCGGCGATATCGGACAAAAGGCCTATGGGCATGAATTCCGATGTGTTAAAAATAAAAGCGGAAACGGTCATGCCGATTAACGGCAGCCATTCGCGGGTAGTTATTTTGTTTTCCATATATATAAAGCACCTGACTTTCATTCTATAAAATTGCGGTGTATATTATAGCACAGCATATTTGTGTGCTACAAGCAAAAAGATTGTAAATTATTGGCGTGGGGGATGTTGCGGAGTTTTTTTTGAAAAGGGCTGTCGTTAAGGGGCAAAAACAGTAAAGGCGTTCTACTTAAGTACGGTAGAACGCCTTTAATTATAATATTAATTTTAGTTTATGGTTACTGCTCAGCTTGCAATGCTTCAACCTGTTCAAACGGGAGAGAAGTAGCCTTGGCGATATCCTGTACAGAAAGGCCCATGCTGAAAAGACGCTTAGCAGCAATGTTGGCATTTGCTTCGCCCTCAGCAATGCCTTCACGCCTTTTATCTAATAAACGTGCTTCCATAAGCATAAATTCTCGCCTTACTTTTGTATCTAATTTGAGATGGCTGATTTCATCGTCAATTTGCTTGGTGAAATCAGTATTAGAGTGATTAAGATTCTTCTTTCAGCTTCTCCACATCAGCGAGAGATAAACCGGAAAGTTCCGTGATTTCCTGCAGGGAATAGCAACCTTTAGCTAACATGAGTTTAGCGACTTTAAGTTTATGTTCGGCTTCACCTTTTACTAATCCGATAGCTTCGCCTTCAGCAAGGCCAATCTCCTTGCCTTCGGCAATGCCCTCACGTCTTTCATCTAACAAACGTGCTTCCATAAGCATAAATTCTCGCCTCACTTTCGTATCGAGTTTCAGAT
>ERZ835080.112-NODE-112-length-91951-cov-11.961957_pt1 | contig 91951 bp, 68 predicted proteins | sample MGYA00519688_ERZ835080 | MGnify/ENA primary metagenome ERZ835080 (study PRJEB31850, sample SAMEA3708770) | human gut metagenome | biome: human gut; feature: human-associated habitat; material: faeces | place: China | collected 2014 ... | reverse complement strand
CTCACGGCCTCTTGAACCCCATTCAAGCGCGCTACCAAAACTGCGCTACACCCGGATATTTGTTGTGGCTCATCGCTCACAGCTCCATTAGTATACCCGCTGCAGGCCGTTTTGTCAAGCGCTTTTTTTATTTTTCTTGGATTTTTTCTGGATTTTTCGCTCATCGTCCAGAAGCTCTCGATGGTGCGTCCATTTCATTTTCGGTGACTGCCATTGCCACGGCAAAGACGCTGTGGGCGCCCGCATCCAGCAGTGCCTGCGCACAGGCTGCGGCGGTAGCGCCGGTGGTGATGACGTCATCCACCAGCAGCACCCGCTTCCCTTCCACGAGCTCCGGCTCCTGCGCCCGGAAGGCACCGGCCGCATTTTCCAGACGCTCGTCCAGCGAGAGTCCTGCCTGATGGCGTCCGGCCCGGACGCGGCAGAGCGCCTTTGGCAGCAGCGGGAGGCCCAGTGCATGGGCCAGAGGCTGCGCCATCCGTTCCGGCACATTGTAGCCGCGCCGACGGCTGGTGGCAGGCACCGGAACGATGCAGTCGTAACCGATGGCCGCACCGGAGACCAGACCCGGCACCGGCTCTGCAAAGTGCATTTCCACTTCTGCCCCGAACAGCCGGGCCGTCATCTCCACGCCAAGCTCCACCGCCGTCCAGCTTTCGCCTTCGTATTTGGCGCGGAGGATGGCGCTACGGACGACGCCCTCGTACCGGTAGGGCGCAGCCGCCCCGTCCAGAGCGCCCAGATAGTGGCGGCTCGCGTCCAGCCGCATGACCGGGCCGCGGCGCAGCTCTTCCAGCCGCGGTGTACACACCTCACAGAACGGAAGCGTTCCCAGCACCCTGCGGCAGCAGGGACACCGCCTCGGGAAAAGCAGCTGGCGCATCTGCCGGGCAAGCCGCGCGGGGCGGCTGTAGTAGCCTGTCATCAGTCTTTCTTGACGGCGACGATGATACGCACCTTTTTGCCAGCCGCGCAGCCAAAGTTGTCGTACCAGCCGGTAAGGTAGTAATCATCGGAGTTGACGGAAGTGAGCTTGGTGTAGTAATACTGGCCCTTGTACCACAGGTAGACCTGCGTATCATCGGCCATTTCAAACCTTTCGCCCTTGGAGGAAAGGACGCTGGCCGCACCCACCTTGTCGATCTTCATGGGCATCAGCTGCACCATGTTGCGGACAGAGCCGGTCGTCTCCTGGCAGACCGCGATGCCGCCGGCCAGCACAGGATACTTGATGGAAGTGCTCAGACTGACCTGCTGGCCGCTGACGTAGCCGATATAGGTCGCACCGCTGCCGATGAAGTCGAATATCTGGCTGAAGGGAGTGCCGGTGATCTTGGCGATCTGCTGGAAGCCGAGGCCCAGAAGTGCGCCGGTGTTGCTGGTCAGGCGTTCCCACGCGGTGCTGAGGATGTCGCCGGAGATAACGCCCCACAGGATCTCTGTGGTGGTGGGTACCATGATGCTCTTCACCTGACTGACGACTGCATCGGTATCAATGGTGCCGTCACCCGGCTGAGCCTTGATGGCGCTGAGAAGGGTGCTGTAGTTGGCGGCGACATTCTTCACATCGTCCAGCACACCGTAGTACCACAGGTCACCGGTCACATCGTTCAGGATGAGCTTGTCGATCTGCCCCTGCGGGTTGGTGGTGTAGTAGCGGACATCGGAAGCCTTTAAGTTTACCCCCGATAGGCGGCTGGGACGAACCGTCCCAGCCACACCCCCTGTACTCGTATCAAGGATCTGCACGTCATCCGCCAGAGCCCTATCGCCCAGCGCGGTGGCGTTCTCGTTCACAGTGCCGCTGACGGAGCGCTCATCGATCGTTTCCACGCTCTCGCCTTCGGGGCTGACCCGCACTTCCACCAGCCAGCCGGTGGGAAAGTTCAGGCTTTTGTCTACGTTCACCTCGCGGGCAAGGCCGTCGGTACACAGGACCTTGACGGTCTGAAGCACATCGGCGCTGTTGTCCTCGTCGATGAGGTTGCGGGCGGACGACTGCACCACGCCGTAGAAGACCTCGTCGGCCTCCTCACCGGTGATGATGCCTGCGGCCACATTGTTCATGCCCAGCAGCAGAGTGACCACCTGGCCGACACCGCCGCCGTTGAGGGAGGACACCTGGGAAGCAATGGCCGTGCTGCCCAGCGTGTAGGAGGTGCCTGCCACCGTAATGGAAGCGGGAGCGCTGGCCGTGGGAGACACCTCGGTGATGCGGCCTGCGGCACGGCGGGTATAGACCCACAGGGTCTTGAGGCTCTCGCTGTAGTAGTAGACGTCGTATTTGTTCAGCTCTGCGGAGCCGGAGACCTTATCGTTGCGGTAGACGCTGGCAGGGACGAAGGGCAGTACTGTGCTCTCCGAAGCCACGAAGGGACCTTCCAGGCTGCTGAGCAGGATGGTGGAGCCGTCCACCTGACCATTGCTCACGGTAAAGCCCAGGGTCGTGCCGTAGGCCGAACCGCTGGCGTTGTTGGCGGTGAGGGCATTGTAGAGCAGGACGGCGCAGTCCTCGTAGTTCATCGCTTCGCCCTGACGGCGGTCGAGGCTGGCACGCAGGCCCAGCTCGCCGGCCTTGTTGAGCTGGGCGTTGGGGAACGCGCCGCTCAGGTCGGTCATCTTATAGCCCATCAGCTTGAGCACTGCGGTGCAGGCTTCTTCCAGCGTGACGGCATTGTTCGGACGGAAGCTGCCATCGGTGTAGCCGTTCATCCAGCCCTGCTGCACGGCGATGCGTACATAGGGCGCCCATGCCGAGGAGCCGGGCAGGTCGGTGTAGAGGGTCCCCACTGCCCCCTGGGAAGAGACGCTCTCCCGGTAGGTAGAGTAAGAGGTCAGCATTCTGGCAAATGCGCCGCGGGTCACGGCTGCATCCAGTGCGCCGGACTGCTCGGAATCCATGGCACCCAGCGTGATGGCAAACTGGACGGCGGTGTTGTTGCCCGCAGCCGATGCCGGCATCACCAGCATCGACACTGCGATGCTGACCGCCAGCAGAAATGCGAGAAGACGTTTTTTCATTGTGATCTCCTTATAAAAAATGTTAAACCTCTCAGTCTCGCTTCGCTCGACAAGGCCGGGTTGCGGCACCCAGCATCCGCTGCGCATTGCGCGCGTCTTGCTGGCCGCTGCCCCAGCAACGACTCCCTGTTTCCGCCACTGGCGGCGGTCGTCGTTGTTGCCCCTACCGAGGGGAGCCTCTGGCGAAGAGAGAAAGCTTTCCGTACTGCCAAGGCCTCCCCTCGTCAGGGGAGGTGGCTGCGCCAAAGGCACAGACGGAGAGGTTAATCATATCTCAACGCGTCAATGGGGTTGAGCCGCGCGGCGCGTTTTGCGGGCAGATAGCCGAACAGCACTCCGATGAACACCGAGATGCCGAAAGCTGCCACGATGGAGTTGAAGGACGGACTGACCGTGACGTCCATGCCGTCGGTGAACATGGGAAGCACCTGATTGGCGATGGCCGACACGATATAGCCAAGGACGATGCCCAGCGTGCCGCCGAGGGCCGAAGTGGTAGCTGCCTCGGTGACGAACTGGGCCAGAATGGTCCTTTCCTTCGCGCCCATTGCCTTGCGGATGCCGATCTCGCGGGTGCGCTCGGTGACCGACACCAGCATGATGTTCATGATGCCGATGCCGCCCACCAGCAGCGAGATGCTGGCGATGCCGGTGAGGATGACGATGACCATGTTGATCATCTTATTCATCTCTTCCAGCCACTCGCTGGCGCTGTAGACATAGTAAGCACTGTCGCTCTTGAAGATGTCATACAGTCCCTGCTCCACCGCAGCCTTGGCCTCGTTGGCCTGGCCCTCGTCCACCATGATGGCGGAGTAGGAGTCCGGCGAGCTTTCGTTGGAAAGGCGCATGGCTGTGGTGTAGGGCAGGTAGACGCTGTCGTCGTCGCTGCCCTCCTGCTGGTCGTGATTGGAGATCTTGGCCTTCAGCACGCCCACGATGCGGAACTTGTACGCGCCGAGCTTGATGGTCTGGCCCACCGCATTGCCGCCGTAGGCCGTGCGGTTGATATAATCGCCGATGACGCAGATCTGCTTGTTGTCTGTGATGTCCATATACTGGATGTTCCGGCCCTTGGCGAGGGTGTAGCCCTTCGACTTGATGTAGTTCTCATCCACGCCGTACACCGTACCGTAACGGTATTGCGTCGTCCCCACCTTGGGGGTGTTGTCGCTGAAATCCAGCTGCGGCGAGATGGAGGAAAGCAGTTCGGGGTTCTTTTTGACGATGTCGTACAGATCATCCACCGTCGCGGTGCGGGAACCATAGCCCCATATCTGGATGGAGAGGGTGTTGGTTCCCATTGCGGAAAAGCTGTCCCGCATGCTTCTGGTCATGCCGTTGCCCAGACCGACGATGACGATGACCGCCATGACGCCGATGATGATGCCCAGCATGGTCAGAAACGTGCGCAACTTATTGCTCCAGACGTTCTGCAGTGCCTGGCGGAAAGTCTCTAATACCATTATTTTGCTTCCTCCTGTGCCGGTTCGGCGGACATGGTGGGCTGCACGATGGCCTCAGGCGCGTGGGCGTCGCCGTCGTACACCACCTGTCCGTCCTCCAGACGGATGATTCGCTCCGCCTGCACGGCGATGGAATTGTCGTGGGTAATGAGCACCACCGTATGACCCTCTCTGTGGAGCTGCTGAAGCATCCCGATGACCTCGCGGCCGGTGTGGGAGTCCAGAGCACCGGTGGGTTCGTCGGCAAGGATGACCGCCGGGTTGCGCACCAGAGCCCGTGCGATGGAAACGCGCTGCTGCTGGCCGCCGGAAAGCTGGTTGGGCAGGTTCTTGAGCTTGTCGCCCAGACCCACCTTTTCCAGCACATCCCTGGCCAGCTTGTGGCGCTCGGCGCGGGAGATGTTGGCGTAGACCAGCGGCACCTCCACGTTTTCCAGAAGGTTCAGCCGGGGCAGAAGGTTATACTGCTGGAAGATGAAGCCCAGCATCTCGTTGCGGACATCCGCCAGCTCGTCCCGGTTCATCTTGCCCACATCCCGGCCATTGAGCCGGTAGACGCCGTGGGTGGGGACATCTAGACAGCCGATGATGTTCATGCAGGTGGACTTGCCCGAACCGGACTGGCCCACGATGGCCACGAACTCCCCCTTCTCGATCTTCATCGTGATGTGGTCGGCGGCCTTCACCAGCGTATCGCCCATCTGATAATACTTGCACACCTGCTCAAATTCGATCAGAGCGCTCATGGGGCACCTCCTTACCAGATACTGTCGCTGTAATAGTCATCCGACACAGAGCTGGTGTCGTAGGCCACCGTGTCGTCCTCCTGCAGGCCGCTCTTGATCTCGGTGTAGCTGTCGTCGCTGACGCCGGTCTCCACCTTGACGTAGACATAGCCCTCCGGTGCGTCCATGTCTTCCACCGCATTGGCTGCGCTGGGAGACTTCTTGCTCACCAGCACATAGCCGCCGCGGATAACGGCAGCATTCGGCACGACGAGGGCGTTGTTGGCCTCGGCCACGACGATCTCAGCGTTGGCGTTCATGCCGGGGCGCAGGCCGTCGGTGTCATCGATGCGGATGGTGATGGGGTAAGTCGTGGTGCCGCCGCTGGAGCTGCCCTTCATGGATACACGGGTGACTGTGCCGACATAGGTCTTGTCCGTCACAGCGTCAGCGGTGAGCTGGACTTTCTGGCCCACGGACAGTGCGCCGATCTGCAGCTCATCCACATTGATGACCATCTCCAGATAGCTCAGGTCGTAGATGACGCAGAGGGTGCTGCCGGAGGTCAGGGCGTCGCCCTGCTTGGCGTCCTTCTCAATGATGGTGCCGCTGATGGGCGAGGTGATGGTGTAGTTGGACATATTGTCCTGCTGGTTCTGCATCGAGATCTCGGCGCTGCGCAGGGACTCGGAAGCAGACTGGATGGATTCGGTCAGATCGTCGCCAGTCAGCTCGATGAGGATGTCGCCCTTGGAGACCGCGTCGCCCTCCTGCACATTGATGGCGGAAACGGTGCCGCTGGCCAGAGCGGTCAGGGTGCGCTCTGCCTGATAGGCAAAGGTGGCGGAGGCGATGGAGCTGACGCCGTTGATGCTGGCGGTAGCGGCCTGAGCGGTGGTCAGACCGCCGGCATTGTTGACCCGGATGGTGACGGTGCGCACCAGCAGGTTGCCGGTGCTCAGCTCGTCGGTGCCGGTGACGGCGGTGACGGTGCCTTTCAGCGTCTCAAAGGTGCCGTCCAGCACCACGTCGGCGCTCTGGCCCACCGAGAAGTTGGCGGCGTCGGCTGCCGGGAACAGCAGGTTCAGCAGCATCTTGGAGCTGTCGCGGATGACCGCCACCTCCTGGCCGCTGGTCACTTGGTCGCCCTTTGCGACCTTGAGACTGCTGACCGTACCGTCCACCTCTGCGCGGACATACTGGAGGTCTACGGTCTTGTCGTAGCTGCGCTGGGCCTGCTGCAGGGCGATGCTGGCCTTTTCCAGATTGGTGGAGGCGTCCGAGCTGTCGATGGTGTAGAGCACATCGCCCTCTTCCACCTTATCGCCCTCTTCAAAGCCGCCGGTGAGGATCTTGCCGTCCACCAGAGACTTGACGGTATATGTATTGGCCGGGTTCAGCGTGCCGGTGCCGCTCAGGGAGTTGGAGACATCCTGACGGACCGGCGTCGTCTCGGCGTAGGTCACATCGCCGCTGGCAGCTTTATTCCCGCCGCCTATGAGAAAGACAGCGCCCGCTGCCGCCACGACGACCACCGGCACGAGCCATTTCCAGTTCTTTTTGGCGAATGCAGACGCACCGGACTTGGCTTCTGTGGTTTCAGCAGCCTCAGCGGACGCATCCTTTTTCTTTTTCCAGATCATGCTTTTCCTCCTATGGTATGCAAAAGGGCAGCGTGACCCCTTTGCACGAAAAATCCGTTATTGGTAGTGTATCGCATTTTTCTGAAATACACAAGCGTCCAAATTTCATTTCACCTTTTATTTACAAAATTATTTCCGGTTTTTATGCAAAAAAGACACCCGCAGTGTCCTTTGCAGAACATTGCGGGTGTCTCGGATGATCTTGTCTTGTCAGGATGCGGCTTCGGCCTCGCTCAGCGGAGCCAGCTTCACATACACCCCGGCAGGGACGCAGGCCGCCCATGCACCTTCCTCGCTCAGCTGGCCGAACTGCTCACAGACATGGTCCGGGCATTGGCTGTCCTGAAACGAGATGGTGCCGTCTTTTACCTGTAAATGAACGACATAGCTGCCCACATCGTACAGGTAATCGTAGTCCTTATCCAGCGGCAGCACCTCGGTGATGCCGCCGCCGAAGTCCACGACTGCTGCCAGCGGTTCCGCCTTGCTGCGCGGACGCAGCAGAAAGACCAGCAGGGCAGCAGCCGTCAGGACGACGGCTGCGAAGAGGAGGTTCGCCTTCCAGCTCAGGCGTTTTGCGCCTTTTGCCGGTCGAGGCTGCTTGCGGGTGCTCATGCAGCGTAGTCGCTGGCAGCGGCACCGGCAATGCGGCCAAAGACGGTGAAGTCAGCAACAGCGTTGCCGCCCAGACGGTTTGCACCGTGGACGCCGCCAGTCACCTCACCTGCTGCGAACAGGCCGGGGATGACCTCGCCCTTCTCGTTCAGCACCTCGGTGTTGGCGTTGATCTTCAGGCCGCCCATGGTGTGATGGACACCGGCGGTGACCTTCACAGCGTAGTAGGGAGCGGTGTTCAGGGGGTTGGCGAAGCTGGTGCGGCCGAAGTCGGGGTCATTCTTGGCCTCAACGTAGCCGTTCCACTTCTCCATGGTCTCTGCGAAGGCAGCGGCATCGACGCCCATAGCCTTGCCCAGCTCCTCGTAGGTAGCGCCGGTGACGGTGTAGCCCTTCTTGATGTAGCCCTGGATGACGCTGGAAGCATCGGCCATGGCCTGATCGACGACCAGCCAGCTGTAGCTGCCGGTCTGAGCGATCTCAGCGGCAGAGACGACGTCGCGGGTGCCGACCTCGTCGATGAAGCGCTGGCCTTCCTCGTTGATGAGGACAGCGCCGTCGCCGCGCAGGCCCTCGGTGATGAGGGCAGCGGTGTTGGCCTCAACGGTGGGGTGGATCTGGATCTGGTCCATGTCCACGGTAGCAGCGCCGATGGCCTCTGCCGTCTCGATGCCCTGGCCCTGGATGCCGGGGGCGTTGGTGGTCATGAAGCCCTTCAGCTCAGGCTTGTACTTGACGACCATGTCGAGGTTTGCACCGAAGCCGCCGGTAGCCAGAACGACTGCCTTGGCGTTGACGGTGACGGTCTCACCGGAAGCACCGGTGGCCTTGACGCCCACGGCAGCGCCGTTGGCATCGGTCAGGATCTCCGTTGCGGTGGTGTCCAGCATCATCTTGACGCCGGCCTTCTCGCAGTTCTCCTCCAGCAGGGGGATCATGTAGGAGCCGACGGAAACGGTCTTGCCCTCTGCGTTCACAGGGCGATGGATGCGCTTGACGGATGCACCGCCGAAGCTGGAGACGTTGTGCAGGGTGATGCCGTGCTCGTCCAGCCAGTCGATGGCGTCAGCGGAGTTTGCGCACAGGGTCTCGACCAGCTCGGGGTCGTTGATGCCCTTGCCGCCGATCATGGTATCCAGCTCCATCAGCTCGACAGAGTCGAAGTAGCCGGTGGGGTTGGCCTGATAGGCAGCCCACTGCTCGGAGACGGTCTTTGCCAGAGCGGTGATGGTCTCGTTGTCGGCGTACTTCTCGGCAGCAGTCTTCAGGGTCTTCTCGACGCCGGCAGACTCGCCGAACTCGTTCTCATCCTGATAGACGGTCTTGCCGGCGTTCATGCCGCCGGTAGCGCGGACGGAGTTGCCGCCCACCATGGACTGGCTCTCGAGGATGACGACGCTCTTGCCCTCAGCGGCAGCGGTGATGGCAGCAGTCATGCCTGCGCCGCCTGCACCGACGACGACGACATCTGCGTCAACGGTGGAGTCCTCGGCGGTAGTGTTGTTTTCCACAGCGGTCTTGTAGTCATCGGGGTTCAGGCCGGCAGCGGTCAGGGCAGCTGCAGCAGCCTCCTTGATGGCGGTAGAGGTGATGGTAGCGCCGGACACGCCGTCCACGGCGATGCTGCCGTTCTCGGCGATCTCGCCGGGCATCTTGGCGATGGCCTGAGAGCCGACGCCCTCAGTCTCGTCCTTGCCCTCGGCGGTGCAGCCGGTGATGGCGCTGTCGGTCAGGGTCAGGGTGACGGAAACGTCGCCGCCGAAGCCCTTGGCAGTGGCGGTGAAGTCACCGGACACACCTGCGTCAGAACTGGTAGAGGCAGACTTTGCACCGCAGCCGTAGCCAAACAGGCTGACCGCGATGACCGCTGCCATAGCCAGTGCAGACACGCTCTTCTTGATCTGAGCTTTCTTCATGTTTTTCCTTCCTTGATTGCTTCGTGGTTTGTGGTTGCGAACATCTATCAGCATAAAAAGGGAGCCGCTCTTTTACAAGCGGCCCCCTCTGCCGAACTTGGGAAAAGGATTTAGGCGTTAGCCTGTGCAGCAGCAACAGCGCAGGCGACAGTAGCGCCGACCATCGGGTTGTTGCCCATGCCGATGAGGCCCATCATCTCGACGTGTGCAGGCACAGAAGAGGAACCTGCAAACTGAGCATCGCCGTGGACGCGGCCCAGAGAGTCGGTCAGGCCGTAGCTGGCGGGGCCGGCTGCGACGTTATCGGGGTGGAGGGTACGGCCCGTGCCGCCGCCGGAAGCGACGGAGAAGTACTTCTTGCCGTTCTCGATGGCCCACTTCTTATAGGTGCCGGCGACCAGGTGCTGGAAGCGGACGGGGTTGGTGGAGTTGCCGGTGATGGAGCACTGGACGTCCTCCTTCTTCATGATGGCAACGCCCTCCATGACGTCGTTGGCGCCGTAGCACTTGACAGCTGCGCGCTCGCCCTCGGAGAAGGGGATCTCCTTGACGACGGTCAGGGTCTGAGTGGGGATGTCGTACTCGGTCTGCACATAGGTGAAGCCGTTGATACGGGAGATGATGTAAGCGGCGTCCTTGCCCAGGCCGTTCAGGATGACGCGCAGGGGGGTCTTGCGGACCTTGTTTGCGGTGCGGGCGATGCCGATGGCACCCTCAGCAGCGGCGAAGGACTCGTGGCCTGCCAGGAAAGCGAAGCAGGTGGTGTCCTCGCTCAGCAGACGAGCGCCCAGGTTGCCGTGGCCCAGACCGACCTGACGCTGCTCAGCGACAGAACCGGGGATGGTGAAAGCTTCCAGACCCTCGCCGATGGCGGCTGCGCACTCGGCAGCATCGGTCAGGCCGCGCTTGACGGCGATGGCGGTACCCAGGGTGTAAGCCCAGACAGCGTTATCAAAGCAGATGGGCTGCACACCGCGGACGATCTTGTCGCAGTCGATGCCCTTAGCGAGGAGCATCTCGTTGCAGGCGTCCAGAGATTCGAGGCCGTTGGCCTTCAGGCATGCCTCGATCTTCGGCATGCGGCGATCCATAGATTCAAAAGTTGCCATGAGTTGTTCCTCCTCTCTTATTCCTCACGCGGGTCGATGTACTTGACAGCGCCTGCTTCCTTGCTGAAGCGGCCGTAAGTACCCACGTTCTTCTCGTAAGCCTCGTTGGGGGTCTTGCCGTGACGGATGTCCTCCATCATCTTGCCCAGCTTGACGAACTGATAGCCGATGACCTCGCCGTTGGCATCCACAGCCAGCTTGTTGATGTAGCCCTCGGTCAGCTCCAGATAACGGACGCCCTTCTCCTTGGTGGAGAAGATGGTGCCGGTCATGGAGCGCAGGCCCTTGCCCAGGTCATCCAGACCTGCGCCGATGGGCAGACCGTCCTCAGAGAAAGCGGTCTGGCTGCGGCCGTAGACGATCTGCAGGAACAGCTCGCGCATCGCCACGTTGATGGCGTCGCAGACGAGGTCGGTGTTCAGAGCTTCCAGAATGGTCTTGCCGGGCAGGATCTCGCCTGCCATAGCAGCAGAGTGGGTCATGCCGGAGCAGCCGATGGTCTCCACCAGAGCCTCCTCGATGACGCCGTTCTTGATGTTCAGAGACAGCTTGCAGGTACCCTGCTGAGGTGCGCACCAGCCCACACCATGGGTGTAGCCGCTGATGTCCTTGATCTCATAGGCCTTGACCCATGCGCCCTCTTCGGGGATGGGAGCCGGACCATGCTTAGGACCTTTGGTGATCGGGCACATATTCTGTACTTGCTGCGAATAGGTCATAATCATACTCTCCTTTTGACAAATTGATGCCGTGCGGCAGAAGCTTCTCTCCCCTGCCGCCTTGCATTGACCGGGCCGTGCCGCTCTCTTTTCAGCGCCTCTCCCGGTACTACCACGCACAATTTTATTATAGAGGACGTTGGCCCAATTTGCAAGTCATTTCTGACAAATTTTTCGCAATCTTTTTTCCATTTTCGTTTTTCTGCGCAGGAGCGCAACTTCTCAATTCGGTTTTTTCTGCGGCTCCCGCCGCACCGGCGTGACGGCCCAGATGCAGGCGAAGCCCGCCGCTGCGCCCGCGATGGCGAGGATGTGCCGCCCCTGCTCGAATCCCCAGAGATCAGCGATGCAGGGGAACAAAAGGCTTCCCACGCTCTGCCCCAGCGCCAGAAAGCCGTAGTTCACCCCGGCGTGGGGCAGGCCGAACAGATCGGTGGAGAGGGCGGGCAGCACCGCCGCCAGCGCCGAGTAGCAGAACGTCAGCCCCGCATACACCGCCACGACGGCCCACCCCCGGGCAAACAGGAACGCCGCCGAAAGCCCCAGTGACACGCCGAAGAGGATGAGGTCAGTGGGGCGGCGGCCGATCTTGTCGCTGAGCAGGGGCATCAGCAACCGCCCGGCCGCACTGCCCACGCTGCCCAGCACCACGGCCCAGAGGGCGGCGCTCTCGTCCAGCCCCCGCTCCATCCCAAGCTTCAGGATGATGGGGCTGAACAGCAGCACCGCCGGGGTGGAAAAGCAGACCGCTCCGGCGCAGAGCCAGTACTGCCGCGTGCCAAGCATCTGCCGGGGCGAGAGGTCGAGGGGCGGCGCGGCCTTAGCCTTTCCCTGCCGGCTGGGCTGAGGCTTTTCGGGCGGCGGGTCGGTCAGCAATGCACTGCCCGCGAGGCAGACCGGCAGGGTCAGCGCACCCAGCGCCCAGAACGCGCCCCGGATGCCCTGCACCGGCCCGAAGCCCCGCAGGGCCGTGCGGACAAAGACGGTCAGGAACGCTCCGCTCAACCCCACTGCGCCCCCGATGACGCCGGTGGCGAGGCCCTTCCGGCCCTTGTACCACTTCTGGGCACAGGACTGGATGGACGGATAGAGGAAGGCCGTGCCGAGCCCCGCCGGGATGCTGAACACCCCGAAAAACGCCCTCCCCTTCTCTGCCGGGAGAGCCGCCGCCGCGAAGAATCCGCCGCAGAGCAGGCCCGTCCCCCACAAAGCCGCAAAGCGTGGCCCCTGCTTATCCTGCAGAAAGCCGCCGATGACGCACCCGATGCCGAAAAATGCGATGAGCACTCCGAAGGCATAGCCTGCCCCCTGCTCGCTGAGGCCGTATTCCTCCATGACGGGTCTTTGAAACACGCCCCACGCGGCGGGCAGGCCTGTCAATACCTGAATGGCCGCGCCCGCCGCCAGGATGGCCCAGGGTCTTGTTTTCTGCATTTCGTGCATCACCTCAGAGAATAGTGTGTCCTTTTCGATTGACAAAAAGACAGTATCCTTTATAATTAGAAGCGTATCATAAAAATCATCTCTTTCGTCACGTTGCTTCTGTGCCTAAACCTCTCCGTCACGGCTCCGCCGTGCCACCTCCCCTATCGAGGGGAGGCTTTGGCATTTCGGAACACTTGATCTCTTCGCCAGAGGCTCCCCTAGTAGGGGAGCTGTCTGCGAAGCAGACTGAGAGGTTCGGTTCAGTATCTGCCATCCGCGACTGAGAGGGCTATACAGAAAGAGGACTATCTTATGAAAACTCAGGCCTTAAAAGGTATGCGCGACCTTCTGCCCAACGAGCAGACCCTGCGCGACTACATTCAGGGCAAAATTCTCGAGACTTACCGCGCATCCGGCTTCGAGCGCATCTCCACCCCCATGCTGGAGGATATGGAGAACCTCGACAAGTCCGACGGCGGCGACAACCTGAACCTCATCTTCAAGGTGCTCAAGCGCGGCGACAAGCTCACCGCCGCCCTGAACTCCGGCGACCCGAAAGAGCTCTCCGACATGGGCCTGCGCTATGACCTGACCCTGCCCCTGAGCCGCTTCTACGCCGCCAACAAGGACAAGCTCCCCCACCCCTTCAAGGTCATCCAGACCGACCGCGTCTTCCGCGCCGAGCGCCCCCAGAAGGGCCGTCTGCGCGAGTTCGTCCAGTGCGACATCGACATTCTGGGCGACGAGAGCCCCAACGCCGAGGTCGAGCTCATCGACGTGACCACCCGCGCCCTGCTGGGCATCGGCTTCGACGGCTTCACCGTCAACATCAACGACCGCCGCATCCTCCGCGGGATGCTGGAGAGCATGGGCTTTGCCGCTGACACGCTGGATTCCGTCTGCATCACCTTCGACAAGATGGATAAGATCGGTGCCGACGGCGTGAAGGCCGAGCTTCTCGAGAAGCAGCTGCCCGAGAGCGCGGTCAACGCACTGGCCGACTTCATCGCCGCCGGCGAGGTGACGCTGGACGCTGTGGCCGCCCGCTGCGCAGACCCCGCCATCGCCGACGACCTCAAGTACGTCCTCGCTACCGCCAACGCCATGGCCGCCGGCCGCTATCAGGTAGCCTACTGCCCCAGCCTCGTGCGCGGTCAGGGCTACTACACCGGCATGGTGTTTGAGATCACCTGCCCGCAGTTCAGCGGCGCAGTCGCCGGCGGCGGCCGCTATGACAACATGGTGGGCAAGTTCCTCGGCACTCAGGTGCCGGCAGTCGGCTTCTCCATCGGCTTCGAGCGCGTCTGCGGCATCCTGCTCGAGCAGGGCTATCAGATCCCCGGCGCAAAGCAGAAGATCGCACTGCTCTACGGCAAGGACGCCGACTTCACCGCCGTCCTGAGCAAGGCCGCTGCCCTGCGCGATGCCTACAACGTCACCGTCCTGCCTCAGGGCAAGAAGCTCGGCAAGCAGCTGGGCCAGCTGGAAGCAGCAGGCTTTGCCGGTGCCGCCTTCATGGACAAGGACGAGGTAAAGGTCTTTGCCGCTCAGTAAGGGCTGAACAAACCAAAAGCACTGCACTCCCCAAAAGCGGGCGGGTGCAGTGCTTTTTGCGTTTATGGCTGCCGGGTCAGCCGGTTTTTTTGGCGTTGGGGTACACCCGCTCCATCCGGGCGTTATCAAAGTGCTCGTCGAGGAAGACGTCCAGCTGGTTCGCCGGGGCGATGCCGCTGGTGCGGGCGTCGTACCGGGCCAGCGCCAGTGCCGAAAGCCCCATGTTCACAGCCATGAACACCGTCAGCACCACGGTCATCCAGGGCAGGATGTGCTTTTTCAGGTTTGCCATCAGCTTTGCGACGAGGGGGTAGCCGTACCGGATCCAGACCACCGCCGCGATGCCCCAGAAGAAGCAGTAGAGCAGGTTGACACGGCCTCCCAGATTGAACTTGAAGCCGCTGTAGTCCCAGAAGATGACGCCGAACAGCAGCTCACCCACGGCGCTGCAGATATACTCATATGCGCCGCCCATCACGAAGCCGAACAGGAAGATGGAGCGGTCGCTCCGCTCCTCGCTGCCCCGCAGCAGGACCGCCGCCATGACCAGCGCCAGACCCCACACCACGCTGAAGGGTCCCCACACGAGGCTCGAGCGGCTCATCCAGACGCCCGCCGTCACCCGGCAGAACAGCGTCTCCACCACGTCGCCGAGGAAAGCCCCGATGACGAAGAGCCAGACGAGGTCGCCGAAGCTCAGGGCCTTTTCTTTCTGAGCAGCCGGCTCGGGCTGGACGATGGTCGGGTAAGCCCGCTGGATACGCTTTTCCACATGGGCGATGAGCCGCTGACGCAGCTTGTCCGAGTGCTTTTCCAGCTCGAGGTTGAGCTGTTCCAGCCTCGGATGGCTGGCGGCGTACCGGTTGACGGCCAGCGCTGCGCCCAGCTGGTCGAGGACGGCCAGCGTCATCGCCGCCCAGACGCCGATATGCAGCAGCCAGCCCGGCAGCAGGGCGCAGAGCCGCAGCAGCAGGACGTTGCCCCACAGCACGCTTGCCATGCCCAGCAGACCCCAGAGCACCGAGTACTGCAGGCAGACGTAGCCGTCCAGATTGAACTTTTTATCCGAGTAGTCCCACCAGCGGCGGCGGTGCATCCTCTCGAGCAGCTTGGCCGTCACCCACTCCACCACGGTGGCGTTGGCCGCACAGCCGAGGAAGAGGGCCACCGGCGTCGAGCGCAGGTCGGCAAAGCCCACCGCCATCAGCACAGCCGCCGTGCCGTAGACGAAGCAGAACGGGCCGGACGCCACGCCGCGGTTGACGAAGGCGCGGCCCTTGATGGTCGCCACCACCGTCTCGGCTACCCAGCCGAGGAACGAGTAGACCAGATAGAGGACGCAGAGGGTATAAAAATTCAGCTCCATTGCCTGTTTCCTTTCCCATATAAACGGTTATAGGGCTATTGTATGCAGTTTTGGCCGCGTCAACGCTGACGGAGAGGTCGGACTGCGGAGAACTTTCTCTGAGACCCGCGCGTTATCTGATAAAGTGGCATTTTTATCACGCAGCATCGTCCAAAATCCCACTTTATCAAGGTGATAAACTGAGGCTTGCTGATAAAGTGGGTCACTTTATCAATCAGGGTCACTTTATCAAGTTGATAAAGTGACGTTTTATAATGATGGTACGTTATTTTTTGGTCACTTTCTCATATAATCTACCTCAGTAGAGCGTATCACTTCATCAGCCCCATCGTCCAGGCCCGGACCAGCAGGCCCAGCAGGACGACGGCCAGCAGCACTACGGTGAGAGCGCGGCTCTGGGTGCGCTGACGCTTCCTGCGGCGGGCCGTGGTCTGCATATTCTGGCGGCTGCGGCTGTTCCGGCCGGAAGTGTTCCGGCTTCGGCCTGATGTCCCCTTCGAGGTCGTGCGGCTTCCGCCGCTCTGGCGCTTGCGGGAGGTGCTGCCGCTTTTCTGGGACTTCTGACGGCGGGGCGCTTCGTCCTCAGCCTTCTTCTGAGGCTCGATGGTCTCCGACGCGCCGCAACGGGACAGAAAATCCTCCGCCATCCGGTAATACTTTTCGAGGTCGCCGGTAGTCAGGGCCGTTCCCTCATAGCCCGCTTCCAGCTCCTCCACGGCCTCGTTGAACCGGATCGCCGCCTGTGCGGCTGCGGTCCTGTCGGAGGCGTGGGCGGCCTCGTTGCGGGCCATCCGCACCGCGTTGCAGGCACGGCGGGCCGCTGCCGGGTGGGGCGTACTGCCCAGCAGGTCCAGAGGCCGGGCGGCGTCCTTTTCCGGGTCCAGCAGGATGCGCATACAGAGGGTGGTATCCAGCTGCTGCCAGCCGGTGCGGCCATTCAGCTCCGGCAGGCGCTCGTAGTAGTCGGGGCTCTCCTTCTGGCGCTGGGCCAGATGCTTCAGCAGGGCGTCCACGCTGTGAGCGCCGGGCTTTTCCTCCCAGTGCCAGCGCAGCAGCTTCCGGCTGATGTCGTCGCAGGCCGCTTTGATCTCGAACGCGGCCTGCAGATATTCTTCTGACATAACAATTCTCCTGGTTTTCAACTTTCTCGATAAGCAGCCCCTCGGTCAGGGCGATGCTGTCGCTGTGCCTGAGCCTCCCGGCGAGCAGCCTTGCCCTCTCAGGCGCTCCGCGCCAGCTCTCCCAAAGGGAGAGCCTTTTCGCAAGCAAAACAGCGGAGGAAGCCTCTGCCTCCTCCGCCGTACATCCTATTTTACATCATGAACTGAGAATACACGAAGCCGCACAGGGCGATGCCCGCACACACGATGGCGGTGATGGGCGGCACCCAGCGGATGAGCGTCTCAGCGATGCTGTCACGGGGGTCTTCCTCTTCGCAGTCGTCCTCCTCGTCCAGCGGCTTTGCCTGCAGGCGGGACGGCGCGGCGACGGGAGTCGAGGGTACCACACGGGTGCCGTACTTCTCCACCTCTTCGTCCGGCGCAAAGGACTTGGCCGGGCGCACCGGCTCCGGCTGGCGGGGCAGAACGCGGGTCGCCTCCTGCTCCGGGGCGCGGGTCACCACGCGGGTCGCGTCCATCTCAGCGGCAGGCGCATAGCCGGACGCAGGCTCCGCCGCCCGAGGCGGGATGATACGGGTGGCTTCCTCCTGCGCCGCACCCACGATGCGGGTAGGCTCCTCCGCAGGCGCGGCGGGGCGTACCGGCTGGGCCGCAGGCTGCGGCTCCGTCTCCGGCTGGCGCACCGGGGCTTCCGGCTGCAGCAGGGTGTTCAGCGCGTTCTGCAAAAGGATGCGGTCGCTGCCGCACTCGGAGCAGTAAACGGTGTCCTCTTCCTTCGGGTGGAAGGCACCGCAGGCGCAGTACCAGCCGTTCTCGAAGACCTGGGGCATGAACTTCATGCCGGTGCGGTTCATCCGGGCTTCGAGGGCCTTCTGCATCTCGACGCTCAGGCGGCGGGGGGCCGGCAGGCGCACCCGCTTGATGCTCTCGAGGTGGACGACCTTCCTGCCGCTGTAGACATTGCGCAGGGTAACGTCCACGCTGGTGATGGCCTTCTGGGTGACAAAGACGGCATCGTCCATGCCGAAGCTCTCGCCGGGCTTTGCGGTAAGGTCACGGTACTCGAACTCGTCCTCACAGAGGATGACGCCGTCCACGCCCTTGCACTTGAAGTGGATCTCCAGTGCCGTCAGGGTCACGCGGGAAATGTTCTTAAAGGTCAGACAGACCGCGTGTTCGCCGCTGACTTCGCCCTTGAGCAGCTCCACGCAGACGAACTGCACCGGGCTGCCCGGGGTGTAATAGTTGGCCCGTGTCCGCGCGACCGGTTCAAAATTTTCCTCCACAACACTCTCCCCTTTCTCTTGGTTTACTGGTTGGCTTCGCCTTCATCCGGCGTTTCGGGGGCCGGGGCTTCCTGCGGGGCGGCATCCACTGCCTCAGCAGCTTCGGCAGGCTCCGCAGCCTCTGCGGTCTCGGCCTGTTCCACAGGCTGGACAGCGGGCTGAGCCTCGGCGGGCTTTGCGTCGGGGTCCTCACGCGGGGGCAGGGTCTCGCCTGCCATCACGGCGTTGAACTCCTTCTCGTTCAGCTTCTCGCGCTCCATCAGGGCCTGTGCCAGCGCATGGAGCTGGTCGATATGCTCCGTCAGGGTGCGGCGGCAGGTCTCGTAGGCCTCGTCGATGATGTCCCGCATCTCGCTGTCGATCTCAGCAGCGGTGGTCTCGCTGTAGCCCTTGCCCTGACCGAGGTCGCGGCCCAGGAAGGTCTCCTCCTGAGAGGTGCCGTAGACCACAGGGCCAAGGCGCTCGGAGAAGCCGTACTTGGTGATCATCTGGCGGGCGATGTTCGTCGCCTGCTGCAGGTCGTTGGACGCACCGGTGGAGATGTCGTCCAGGATAAGCTGCTCGGCTACGCGGCCGCCCAGACTGGACACGATGTCCTCGAACATCTCGCCCTTGGTGACGTAGCTGCGGTCTTTCTCGGGCAGATACATGGTGTAGCCGCCGGCCTGACCGCGGGGGATGATGGTGATCTCATGCACACGGGGGTGGTGCTTGCAGTAGAAGCCCGCCACAGCGTGGCCCGCCTCGTGGTAGGCGGTGAGCTTTTTCTCTTCGGGGGTGACGACCCGGCTCTTCTTCTCGGGGCCGGCCATGACCTTCATGGAAGCCTCTTCGATGTCCTCCATGGTGATAGCCTTGCGGCTGCGGCGGGCAGCCAGCAGAGCGGCCTCGTTGACGAGGTTCTCGAGGTCAGCGCCCGCAAAGCCTGCGGTGCGCTGTGCGATGACCTTGAGGGAGACATCCGGGGCGAGGGGCTTGTTCTTGGTGTGGACCTTCAGGATCTCCTCGCGGCCCTTGACGTCGGGCAGGCCGACGTAGACCTGACGGTCGAAGCGGCCCGGGCGGAGCAGGGCCTTATCGAGGATATCGGCACGGTTGGTGGCTGCCATGACGATGACGCCGTCGTTGGCCTCGAAGCCGTCCATCTCGACCAGCAACTGGTTCAGGGTCTGCTCGCGCTCGTCGTGACCGCCGCCGAGACCGGCACCGCGCTGACGGCCCACAGCATCGATCTCATCAATGAAGATGATGCAGGGCATGGTCTTTTTTGCCTTGTCGAAGAGGTCGCGCACACGGGATGCGCCGACGCCGACGTACATCTCGACGAAGTCAGAGCCGGAGATGGAGTAGAACGGCACACCGGCCTCACCGGCGCAGGCGCGGGCCAGCAGGGTCTTGCCGGTACCCGGAGGGCCGACGAGCAGCACGCCGTGAGGGATGCGTGCGCCCAGAGAGTTGAACTTGTCGGGGCTCTTGAGGAACTCCACGACCTCTTTCAGCTCTTCCTTCTCTTCGTCTTCACCGGCCACATCGGCAAAGGTGGCGGTCTTCTTGTTCTCGTGCTCGTCCTTGACCTTGGCTTTGCCGACATTCATGATGCCGCCGCCACCGCCGACGCCGCCCCGCATCATCGAGAACAGCAAAAAGCCGGTGCAGCCCAGCATCCCCAAATAGAAGATGATCTCCATCCAGGGGATGGTCTCCTTGAGAGAAGTGTAGTCGTAGGTCATGGGCGCGTCGGGGTTCGCCGCGTCGTAGGACTCGATATACTTGTCCACGTTCTCGATGAAAACGTAGGCGTAGGGCAGCTTGTAACGGACGGTGACGGTGCCGTCGTCCTCCTGCACTGCGCCGGTGGACTCCGACGAGGAGGAGAACATCCCGCTCAGCAGACCGCCGGTGGCCTGTGTGGTGCTCTGGGTGGAGGAGACGTCCGGCAGGGGCAGGTCGCCTTCCTTCAGGTTCAGGGTGATGACGCTGGTGTTGCGGTCCAGCGTGAAGGACGTGACCTGATTGTGCTCAAAGTAATGGACGACGGTGGAGTAGCTCATGGTCGAGCCGCTGGTGCTGCCCGACCCGCTGCCCATCACCGACCAGACCATCAGCACGGCGGCCAGCGCCAGTGCGAGGATGAGCGGATTGATACGAGGTCTCTTAGGTTGCAAAAGGATCAACTCCAGTTCTGGTTTTATTTCTTACTTTTCGTAGACGCTGGGTTTGAGTACGCCGATGTAGGGCAGGTTGCGGTACTTCTCGTCGTAGTCGAGGCCGTAGCCCACCACGAACTCGTCCGGCACCGCGAAGCCCTCGTAGTCCGGGGCGATGTCGGCCTTGCGGCGGCTGGGCTTGTCGAGGATGGTGCAGATCTTCACCGAGTTCGGGTTGCGCATCTTGAGCATCGGCACGAGGTTCGACAGGGTGATGCCGGTGTCGAGGATGTCCTCCACGATGAGCACGTCCTTGCCGGAGAGGTCGCCGTCCAGATCCTTGATGATCTTGACGAGGCCGGTGCTGGTGGTGTTGCCGCCGCCGTAGCTGGACACCACCATGAAGTCGATGCTGCACGGGATGCTCACGGCGCGCATCAGGTCGGCCATAAAGACCACCGAGCCCTTGAGGATGGAGACGAGGACGAGGTTTCTGCCCTCATAGTCTTTGCTGATCTGAGCGCCCAGCTCAGCCACTTTCGCTTTCAGCTCCTCTTCCGAAACGAGGACCTTCAAAATATCGTCATGCATGCTCATGATTCGATTCCTCCAAAATTTTCTAGTTCCACCTGCAGCAGCTGCCCGGTGTCCGGCCCGGGGGCCAGCCCATCGGCAAAGCCCTCTCCGCAGACCCACAGCACCTGTCTGCCTGCCGCCAGCAGCGGCAGCGTGTCCCGTTCCCGGGGCGGGATGCCCGCCTCGTTCATCCATTTGCGCAGTTCCCGGTCTACCCCCCGCCCGGCCGGACGGAAGCGGTCGCCGGGCTGACGGCAGCGCAGCCGCAGAACAGGACATATCGAGTTTATTTTAGCATAATCTGCCTGATTTTTTAAGTCTTTTTTATGAACACCCTGTGTTTTTTCTTCAAAACAGGCCGAAACCACCCGGATATGCAGCGTTCTGCCGCCGGGCAGCGGATAATCGCCGCCCTCCGGCAGAGATACTTCAAATTTCGGACCGTCCGCTTTTTCGCCCTGCCGGCGGGTGTTTTTATCGGCTTCCTCCCGCCAGAGCACGCCGTCCCGGGCGCAGAAGCGGACGGCGTCGGTGAGCTGCACCGCGCCGCTGCCCTTTTCCACAAGGTCGGCCAGCAGGCGGATATATTTTTCCTCCGCGTCCCGCACCGGCTCCACAAGGCTGTGGAGGGCCATGTCGAGGATGAGCGGGTCAGTCTGCCGCAAAGGCTCTGACAGCCACACGGGCTGGCCGCTGCGCAGGGCGTATCCTGCCCCGCCGGGCAGGCTTTCTGCGTCCGCTGCTCGGGCCGAAGCCAGCAGCGCATCCGCCTGCCGGGCGAAATATTCGTCCGCCTTGGCGGCTTTCTCACAGAAGCGGGCCAGATTGCGCTCGGCGGCGCTGTTGACCCCGCAGAGGGCGGGCAGTGCGCCGTGGCGCAGACGGTTGCGGGCGTAGTCGTCGGCGTCGTTGGTCTCGTCGGTGACCCAGCCTTCGCCGCAGGCGCGGCAGACGGCCTCGGTGTCGGCCCTCGTCAGGCAGAGCAGAGGCCGCAGATAGCCCGGGCGGCTGGGCCGGATGCCCGCCGCGCCGTGGAGGCCGGTGCCTCTGGCCAGCCGGAACAGCAGCGTCTCGGCCTGGTCACTCCCAGTATGGGCAGTTGCAACGGCATCTATCCCGTCGGCCAGCACCCGCTCAAAGCAGGCATACCGCAGGCGGCGCGCCCAGTCCTCCCCCGCCCGGGGCTTTCCTGCCTCGGCTTCCAGCTCAGCGGCATGGAACACCCGCAGCGTCAGGCCCAGCCGGGCGCAGACCTCCCGGACGAAGGCTTCGTCCCGGTCCGCCGTCTCCCCCCGCAGGCCGTGGTTGACGTGGCAGACCGTGAGGGCGATGCCCTTTTCCTCGGCCAGCGGGCGGATGAGGCAGAGCAGGGCCATGCTGTCGGCCCCGCCCGAAACGGCCAGCGCGAGATGCTTTTTGCCGTCCAGCAGCTTTTCCCGGGCGCAGAAGCCGCGCACCGTCTGTAAGATCTCTTCGTAGTTCATCAGCGTTTGAAGTCCACATCCATAAAGCGGGTGTGGGCGCCGTCCCAGCCCAGCGGCACCGTGCTGGTCTCGCCGTGACGGTTCTTTGCCACGATGCACTCGGCGGTGTCGGCGTCCACCTCCGCGCCGTCGGGGTTCTGGCTGGCGTAGTAGGAGTCGCGGTAGAGGAAGAGGACGCAGTCGGCGTCCTGCTCGATGGAGCCGGAGTCGCGCAGGTCGGACAGCTGGGGGCGGTGGCTGGAGTTGTTGCCCTGCTTTTCCACCGCACGGGACAGCTGGCTCAGAGCGATGATCGGCACGTTCATCTCTTTGGCCATGATCTTGAGGTTTCGGGTGATGGAGCTGATCTCCTGCACGCGGTTCTCGCTGCGCTGGCCGCTGGTCATCAGCTGCAGATAGTCGATGACGATGAGGCCCACGTTGGGGCGGGCGGGGTCTTGATTGACCCGGCGGATCTTCGCCTTCATCTCGGTGATGGTGATGCCCGAGGTGTCGTCCATATAGATGGGTGCGTCGTGCAGTTTTTCGGTGGCGAGGGCCAGATACTCCCAGTCCTCGGCCCGGAGCGCACCGGTGCGGAACGCCTGACTGTCGATGCCCGCTTCAGCGGAGAGGATGCGGTTGGTCAGCTGCTCTTTCGTCATTTCGAGGCTGAAGATGGCCACCGGCACCTTCTGCTGCATGGCCACGCGGGTCGCGATGTTCAGCGCGAAACTGGTCTTGCCCATACCGGGGCGGGCAGCGAGGATGATGAGGTCGCCGCGGCCAAGGCCGGTGAGGACGGTGTCCAGCAGCCGGAAGCCGGTGGGGATGCCCTTATACTTGTCGGCGTCGGGGCCGCTGATCTTTTGCAGATTTGTCAGCGTCTCCACCATGCTGGAAGAAAGGGGCGTCAGGGCGCTGGAATCGCGGCCGGAGCGGATCTCATAGATGCGCTGCTCGGCGTTTTCCAGCAGCAGGTCGGCGTCGGGCTCGTCGCCCGCGTCCTGCAAAATGTCCTTTGCGACCCCCATCAGCTGGCGCACCAGATACTTTTCCTGCACGATCTGCGCATACGCCTTGACGTTGGAGATGCTGGGGACCGTCTCGGCGAGGCCGGTCAGGTAGACTTTCGCCTCGTCGGCGCTGGGGAACACGCCGTCCGAGATGACGGCGTCCAGCAGGGTGACGAAGTCGATGGTCTGGTCGCTGGTAAAGAGGCGGAGCATCTCGGAGTAGATCTGAGCGTTCTGCCGGGTGTAGAACATCTCGGGCCGGATGATCTCGACGAGGTCGGTCAGGGTCTCGGGTTTCAGCAGCACCGCGCCCAGCACGCTCTGCTCGGCCTGCATATTGTAGGGCAGGTTGATGCCCACGCTCTCGAGGTTGAGTTCGTTATAATGTCGTTCGTTCGGCATGGCAGTTATCCTTCTGAATCGTTATCGTGTCTGTAAAGCCAAAAAGCGCCCCCTGCCGAGAGGGGGCGCAGATAGCGGTCAAATCAGGCCTGCTCCACTTCTACCTGGACCTTGAAGGAAGCCACGACACCGACATGGAGGCGGACTTTGCCGTTGAAGACGCCCGCGTCCTTGATGTCCTTGGTCTCCAGTTCGATCTTCTTCTTGTCGATGGGAGAACCGGCCAGCTGGGCCAGAGCCTCAGCGACTTCCTTGCCGGTGACCTTGCCGTGCAGACGGCCGGAGGCACCGCCCTTGGCCTTGATGACCACGGTCTTGCCCTCGAGCTTCGCGGCCACAGCCTGAGCGGCGGCCACATTCTCAGCCTCGTGGAAGTCGGCAGCGGCCTCCTTGCCCCGTGCGATATTCACCGCGCTGGCGTCGGCCACAGCGGCCAGCTTGCGCGGGAACAGAAAGTTGCGGGCGTAGCCGTCGGAGACCTCGTGGATCTCGTCCTTCTTGCCGATGCCCTTGACGTCCTGCTTCAGAATCACTTTCATGATAGTATCCCTCACTTCTCACCGGAAAACCGGTGGATTTCTATGGTTAGTATAGCGCATTTGTCGCCTTTGAGCAAGAGGAAGCGCGCATTGCAGCATTTTCCTCAAGTGAACTCCCCCAGTCTGCTTCGCAGACAGCCCCCTCTGAGATGGGGCCTTTGGCAAAACCGAAAGCTTGCCCTTTTCGCCAGAGGCTCCCTCGTTGAGGGAGCTGGCATCACGCAAGTGATGACTGAAGGAGTTTTCTTATTTCAGTTCCTTTGCAGCCACGTCCAGCGCCGCCTCGATGACCTTATCCATGTCGTAGTACTTGTACTCGCCCAGACGTCCGCCGAAGATGACCCCCGGCTCGGCGTCGGCCAGTTTCTTGTACTCGGCGTAGAGCGCGCCGTTCTTCTCGTCGTTCACCGGGTAGTAGGGCTCATCGCCGGGCTTCCACTCGGCGCTGTACTCGCGGCTGATGACGGTCTTGGGCTGGGTGCCGAACTCAAAGTGCTTGTGCTCGATGATGCGGGTGTAGGGCGTCTCGGCGTCGGTGTAGTTGACGACGGCGTTGCCCTGATAGTTGTCGGTGTCCAGCGTCTCGGTCTCAAAGCGGACGCTGCGGTACTGCAATGCGCCCAGCTTGTAGCCGAAGTAGGCGTCCACCGGGCCGGTGTAGACGACCTTATCGGCCAGCTTGTCCAGCTCTGCCTTCCCGGCCAGATAGTCCACGCCCAGACGCACTTCCACACCGTCCAGCATCTTCTCCACCATGGCGGTATAGCCGCCGCCCGGGATGCCCTGATACAGGGCGTTGAAGTAGTTGTCGTCGTAGGTAAAACGGACGGGCAGGCGCTTGATGATGAAAGCGGGCAGCTCGGTGCAGGGGCGGCCCCACTGCTTGCCGGTGTAGCCCTTGATGAGCTTTTCGTAGATGTCGGTGCCGACCAGGCTGATGGCCTGCTCCTCGAGGTTTTTCGGCTCCGTGATGCCGGCCTCGGCACGCTGCTGCTCGATCTTCGCCTTCGCCTCGGCGGGGGTCACGACGCCCCACATCCTGTTGAAGGTGTTCATATTGAAGGGCAGATTGTAGATCTCGCCGTGATAGTTGGCGACAGGGCTGTTGGTGTAGCGGTTGAACTCCGCGAACTGGTTGACGTACTGCCACACAGCCTTGTTGTTGGTGTGGAAGATGTGGGCGCCGTAGCGGTGGACGTTGATGCCCTCCACCTCTTCGGTGTAGATGTTGCCTGCGATATGAGCGCGCTTGTCGATGACGAGGCAGCGCTTCCCGGCCTTCTTGGCCTCATGGGCAAATACCGCGCCGTACAGGCCAGCGCCAACGATAAGATAATCGTACTGTTTCATTACTGTTTATCCTTTTTCTTCTGTTCGGATCCCGACTCGAGGCCGCTCTTTTTCTGGGCCTCCCGGTACTGGTCGATGGCCGTCTGGATGCGGCTGCGGGCCGCCTCCGGGGTGATATGCTTGAGCTGGGCCGCTGCCATGGTCTGATGACCGCCGCCGCCCAGAGACTCCATGATGACCTGCACGTTCACCGCGCCGAGGCTGCGGGCCGAGATGTTGACGCCGCCGCCCACCTGCACGGCCACGAAGCTGGCCTCCACGTTCTGGATGGTCAGCAGGTCGTTGGCCGCCTGGGCGATGGCCACCCGGGCCTCGGGGGCCACCTCGCCGCTGACGGTGATGGCGCAGCCCCGGTACATCTGGGCTTCCGATACCAGCATGGCCTTGGTGGTGTACTCCACCATGCTCACGTCAAAGAGCTGACGCACGTGCTCCGTCTCCGCGCCGTAGCGGCGGAGGGCCGCAGCGGCCTCGAAGGTGCGCACGCCGGTGTGGAGGGTGAAGTCACGGGTGTCCAGCATGATGCCGGAGAGCAGTCCCTCGGCCTCGATGCGGTTGGGCTTGTCGTCCCGGTCGCCCACATACTGCAAGAACTCCGTGACCAGCTCACTGGCCGAGGATGCATAGGGCTCGTGGCAGACGAGGTCGGCCTTCTCGATGAAGCCGACGCCCTTGCGGTGGTGGTCGATGACGGCCACCTTGCCGCATTTTTCCAGTATCTCTCGGCTCTCCACCAGACCCAGCTGGTATGTATCCACGACGATACAGAGCGTTCTCTGGGAAATGATGGGCAGAGCTCCCTTGGGGTCGATGAAGTCGTCCTCCTGCCCTGCCGCGATGAGGGCGTTGATGAGGCTGCCCGCCAGGGTGGCGTCACGGCGCACGGCGATGACTGCCGGCACATCGCAGATCTTGCAGATGCGCAGCACGCCCTCGGCAGAGCCGATGGCGTCCAGGTCGCTCATCCGGTGGCCCATGATGACCACATGGTCGGCCTCTTTGATGAGCTTGACCAGCTGGTCGGCCACGATGCGGCTGCGCACCTTGCTGCGCTTTTCCACGCCGTGGCTGACGCCGCCGTAGAAGGTAAAGCCGTCCGGGGTCATCTCGGCGGCCTGGTCGCCGCCGCGCCCCTGCGCCATATCCAGCGCCTGAACGGCCATGTCCTGAGCCTCCCGCAGGGTCTTGGCCCCGCGTCCGATGCCGATGGAGATGGAGAGGTTCACGCTGGGGTCGAGGGCGCGGATCTTGTCCAGCACGTCGTAGCCGCGCTTGGCGAACTGCTCCAGCTGGCGCTCTTCCACCACAGCGATGTAGCGGCCACTGGCCACCCGGCGCAGAAAGCCCGTGCCGCGGCCTATCATATCTTCCAGCACCCGGTTGATGCCTTCCAGCAGGCGGGCGCGCTCGCTGTCCAGCATATCGCTGAACACGTCGTCGTAGCCGTCCACGAGGAAGACCAGATAGCCCGGGCGGCTGGCCTTATATTCGGCCTCCACTTTGCGGAGGGCCGTTTCCTCATTCAGGACAAGAAGGGTCATGCTCTCGGCCTCGCCGGGGACGGTGGAGCTGTGAGCGCTCCACACGCCGTCGGCCAGATTGAGCAGCTGGCCGCTGACCTTGCGTGCCTCCTGCAGGTCGAGGCCGGGCAGCACTTTCTGCACCCGGGGGACCAGAAGGGCTTCGCCCTTCATCAGACGGGTGCGGAACTCGGTGTTGTACCACAGCACCGTCTCCCCCGAAAGGAGGGCGGCGGGCTGGCTCAGCGGCTCGAGGCTGAACTGCGTCTTGGATTTTTCGAAGCTGCCGCCGCAGACCCAGCGGGCCACCCAGCTGCGCACCCGGTAGCGGAACACTCCGAACAGGGCGAACCACAGCACCGCCAGCACCACCAGCACAGGCCAGATGGCCGGGCGCTGCACCAGAAGCACCAGCACCAGCAGGGCGCAGAGCACCGCCAGCGCAGCGGTCAGCATTTCAAGAGTCCATCTTGGTTTTTGTTTCATGAAGTGTTATGCCTCCTGCGGGCAGACTCAGACCTCCATCAGGATGGGGAGGATCATGGGGCTGCGCTTGGTGCGGCGGTAGATATAGCTGCTCAGGGCCTCGCGCACCCGGGTCTTGACGCTGTTCCAGTCGCGGACGTGCTCGTCCACGCAGCGGTCAAGAGCCGTCTCCACGATGCTCTGGGCGCCGTCCATCAGGCTCTCGTTCTCCCGCACATAGACGAAGCCGCGGCTCACGAGGTCGGGGCCGGCCAGAACTTTGCCGGTCTTGCTGTCCACGGTGGCCACGATGATGACGAGGCCGTCCTCAGACAGATGCTTGCGGTCCCGCAGGACGACGTTGCCCACATCGCCCACGCCGAGGCCGTCCACCATGACAGCGCCCGCCGTTACCGGCTCGCCCAGCTTCATCTCGTCCTGACTGAGGATGATGTTGGAGCCGTTCTCGGCAATGAGGATGTTGCTGGTGGGGATGCCGAGGCTTGCCGCCGTGATAGCGTGCTTTTTCAGCTGCTTATATTCGCCGTGAACGGGCAGGAAATACTTGGGTCTGGTCAGGGTGAGCATCAGCTTCTGCTCTTCCTGACAGGCGTGGCCGGAGACATGGACGTCGTACATGCCCTCATAGATGACCTCTGCGCCCAGCAGGAGCAGACCGTTGACGATCTTGGTCACGCTCTTCTCGTTGCCGGGGATGGGCTTGGCCGAGATGATGATGAAGTCGCCGGGGCCGACGCGCACCTGACGGTGGCTGCAGGAAGCCATCCGGCTCAGGGCGCTCAGAGGCTCGCCCTGACTGCCGGTGGTCACCAGCACCACCTGTTCCGGCGGATACTGGTTGATCTCATCGATGCTGATGAGGGTGCCTTCCGGGATGTGCATATAGCCCAGCTCCTGGGCCATGGCAGTATTGTTGACCATGCTGCGGCCGCTGAAGGCCACCTTGCGGCCATCCTCCACGGCGAGGTCGATGATCTGCTGGACGCGGTAGATGTTGGACGCGAAGGTCGCAATGATGATGCGCTTGTTCTGCGCCCGGGCAAACAGGCTGCGGACACCGGCGGCCACCTTCTGCTCGGTGGCGGTGAAGCCGGGACGCTCCGCGTTGGTGGAGTCGCTCAGCAGAGCCAGCACGCCCTTCTGGCCGTACTCAGACAGAGTAGCAAGGTCGGTGGGGCCGCAGGCCAGCGGGGTGTAGTCGATCTTGAAGTCGCCGGTCTGGATGATGGTGCCGGCCGGGCTGTCGATGGCGAAAGCCACCGCGTCCGGGATGGAGTGGTTCACATGGATGGGCTCCACGGTGAAGCAGCCCAGCTTGAGCTTCTGGCGGGGGGTGATCTCCACGAACTTGGTCTTGCCTGCAAGGCCGAACTCCTCCAGCTTATTGCGGATGAGGCCGCAGGTCAGGCGGGTGCCGTAGATGGGCAGATCGAACTTCTGCAGCAGATAGGGGATGCTGCCGATGTGGTCCTCATGGCCGTGGGTGATGAGCAGGCCCTTGATCTTATCCTTATTCTGCACCACAAAGGTGAAGTCGGGGATGACCATATCGACGCCGAACATATCGTTATCCGGGAAGACGAGGCCGCAGTCCACGATGATCATATCGCCGCAGCACTCATAGACCGTCATGTTCTTGCCCACTTCGCCGAGGCCGCCCAGCGGATAGATATGGATGGGCGTTGCAGCCTCTTTGGGCTGCTGGGGGCGGCGGGGCCGGCGGGTGTAGTGGGGGCGGCGGGAAGTGCGGGGGCGCTTTTCGCCGGACGCATTGGCCGCAGCGGGAGCGTGGTTCTGTTCTTTTGTCTGTGCCATCGAAAACCTCCAAAAATTCAATCAGCAAAGCACAGGTCTGCCCCGGAAGACAGCCTGCCCTGCATTAAGGGAAGCATAAAAACGCATCTGCTTCCGTCGGATGCATCGTATAGAAATCATTTTATCAGCGTTGTTTTTATACCACGCTGTTGGTTCCGCAGGAAGCCTTTTGCCCGTCCAGTCCATCTGTTCGATGCGACCGCGGCGCTTCGGCAGGAACGCTGTGAGCGCACCCACGGCGCGCCCCTATACGCATTTCGTTGCAACAAGTATAGTATTTCTCGCCTCTTTTGTCAATTCCAAGCTTGGGCCGGGCGGTGGTAAATTATGCCCTGCCCCTTGACAGACGGGCCAAAATGGCTCTAAATAATAGGTACTACAAACATGATGCAGGAGAGACGCATGAAACAGGTCGAAGTTTACACCGACGGCGCGTGCAGCGGCAACCCCGGTCCCGGCGGCTGGGGCGCGGTGCTGCGCTACCGCTTTAACGGCAAGGTCTACGAAAAGGAGCTCAGCGGCGGCGACGCCTCCACCACCAACAACCGGATGGAGCTGACAGCCTTCATCGAGGCGCTGCGCCAGCTCAAGGAGCCCTGCGAGGTGCGGCTGTGCTCCGACAGCCAGTATGTCATCAACGGGCTGGAAAAAGGCTGGGCCAGGGGCTGGAAGCGCCGGGGCTGGAAAAAGTCCGACGGCTCCCCTGCCCTGAACCCCGACCTCTGGGAGCAGGCCCTGGAGCAGGAGGCCCGCCACAAGCTCACCTACGTCTGGGTCAAAGGCCACGCAGGCCACCCGGAGAACGAACGCTGCGACCAGCTTGCGGTCGCCCAGAGCCAGGCACATGGCGGGAGACAGGGACGATGAACGATGCTTTTCTGCCCGGGAACGGGTTTGACACCTACGAAGAACAGGACCGGGTCCTGATGGGCCTGAACGGCAGTGTGCGCAGCGGCGTGGCTGTCCGCATCCTGCAGCAGCAGGGCTTTGCCGTGGCGGCAGCGGTCGTCCGGCTGGCTGACACCCCCGAAGAACACGCCGCCGTGGACGCAGCCAGGGCTCTGGCAAAGAAGCTGGACGTGGAGTGCGTCACCCTCAACGCCGAGGCTCTGGCCGGACAGGATGCCGAAGCCGCCCGCTTCGCGGCCCTGCTCACTGCCGCCGACAAACTGGGCATCCAGTACGTTGCCTCCGGCCGCTACGCCCGCATCGAGACAGACGCACAGGGCATGAGCCACCTGTTCGCCCCCGAGAGCGGCGCACCGGACGAGAGCGGAACGCTTGCCGCCCTCCCGCCCGAGGTCCTGAGCCGCCTCATCCTGCCGCTGGGCGATTTCGCCCCGGAGGACGTGGCAGAGATGGCAGCAGATTTTAAGCTCTGATATGCAAAAAAATCCCCTGTGCCGCAGCACAGGGGATTTTTGTTGTTTCTATCAGTTCTGGGGATGCACGATGTCGCGCCAGTCGAGGTCGCCGCGCTCAAGGCCGTGGATCAGGACCTCAGCGGTGGCGATGTTGGTGGCCATCGGGATGTTGTGGACATCGCACAGGCGCAGCAGAGTCATCTCATTCGGCTCGCTGGGCTTTGCGTTGATGGGGTCGCGGAAGAACAGCAGCAGATCCACCTCATTGCAGGCGATGCGGGACGCGATCTGCTGGTCGCCGCCCTGTACGCCCGCCAGAAAGCGCTGCACCTGCAGGCCGGTGGCTTCGGCGATCATCTTGCCGGTCGTACCGGTTGCCACCAATTTATGCTGGCTCAAAATCCGGCAGTACGCCGTACAGAACTGTACCATCAGCTCTTTTTTGGAGTCATGCGCAATCAGTGCAATCGTCATCGGTCAACCTCTCCTTTTTCCCGCGCCCCTGTCTGGAGCAATCATCTTGCACATATCATAGTATCACAGTTTCCGTCTTTTTACAACTGTTTTTCGGGCAAAAGTTCTAATTTTTCATAGATTTCTGCCAAATCCACGCACCATCGCTCAGGCGGCGGGCTGTTCTGCGGGAGCGGTGTCGTCTGCAAGGGCGTCGTTGTTTTCCACAGTCTCCGGCACAGCATCCTGCCCGTCGGCTGTCGTGTCAGCCGTCTCGCCTGCTCCTGTCTCGTCCAGCGTCAGGCTGCCGTCCTTCATGGCGTAGTAGGCGTCGAAGATGTCGGCCACGAGGTTGCCGGCGCGGGCGCCGCCGCCGCCGTACTCGATGACGATGCCGAGGGCGATCTCAGCGTCCTCTGCCGGGCCGTAGGCGATCATCATGGTGTTGGTGTAGTGCTTGCGGGTGCTGCCGACGTAGTACGTCTCGCTGCGCTGAGGGGTGCCGGTCTTGCAGGCGATGGTGACGGGGTAGTTCTTCAGGCCCGACACCGTCTCCGACACGCCGATCATACCCTGCCGCACGAGGTCGAAGGTGTCGCCCCGGTCCTCGATGACGTCCATCACCTCGGGCTGGGTCTCCTGCAGGACCTTGCCGGTGTTGGTGTCGAGGATGGCCTTGACGAAGTGGGTGCGGTAGCGCACGCCCCGGTTGGCCAGCGTGCCGGCGTAAGTCGCCAGCTGGACGGGGGTGACGACGGTATTGCCCTGACCGATAGCGGCCTGGACGTCCAGTGAAGCGGTGTAGTTGGAGTCGTTCTTTGTGGTCAGGCGGCCGGTGGCCTCGTTGACCTCCACGCCGGTGCGGGTACCAAGGCCCATCTTGTAGGCGTAGGCGTCGTAGACATCACTGGTGGTGCGGCGGCCCACATCGTAGAAGAAGATGTTGCAGCTCCACTTGATGGCTGTGATGACGTCGATGTTGCCGCTGTGACCGTGGCGGGTACACTTGGGGCGGTAATCGTCATAATAGGTATAGACACCGTTGCAGTAGACAGTGGAAGAGCGGTTGATGATGCCGGAGTCCAGCGCCGCCACCGCCACCGCAGGCTTGAAGGTGGAGCCGGGGGTATACAGGCCCTGCAACGCGCGGTTGAGCAGGGGCAGGCCCGGGTCCGAGCTGTACTGGCTGTACTGGGTGGCGAAGAGGTTCTGGTCGTAGCTGGGGTAGTTGGAGGCGGCCAGCACACTGCCGTCCTTCGTGCTGATGACCACCACCGCACCGGCGGCAGCCTTGGCGGAACTGCCGCTGTTGTAGGTGCTGTTGATCATCTCGATGTTCTTGGCCAGCGCCCTGTCCACCGCCTGCTGGAAGGCGCTGTCGATGGTGAGCTGGACGGTATGGCCCGGCTCCGGCACGGTGGTCATCGCAGTCCCCACGATGACGCCGTCCGAGCTGCGGGTGATGGTCTCAACGCCGTCCTTGCCCCGCAGCTCGTCTTCGTAGACGGCTTCGAGGCCCGACACGCCGATCATGTCGTTCATGTTATAGCCCTTTTCCCGCAGAGGGTAGGTGGTCTGGCCGTTCTCGTCGGTCACCTTCCACTTTTCGGCGGTAATCTTGCCCACACGGCCCAGCACATGGGGGATGATGCTGCCCTCATCGTAGCTGCGGGTGCTGGTCTCTACGATCTCCACACCGGGCATGGTCAGGCTGTTCTCCTTGATGGTCGCCACGGTCACTTCGCTGACATTCTCGGCCATGACGAAGTTGTTGACGTTGGAGAACGCCTGCTGCTGCATCTCGTAGTGGATGCCGCCCAGCACCCTCTGCCAGTGGAAAGGATAGCTTTCCAGCTTGTAGTCCTCCACCAGCTTTTCCATCACGTCATCGGCGGTGGCATACTGCTGTAAGCCCAGCGAGTCCTTCATGGCCGCGAGAGCCTTCTGGTCGCTGGTGCTGTCGGCCTGCGCGGTAAAGCTGTAGTGGCCCGCCGCGTCCGGCTCGCCGATGAGCAGCGAGTCGTTCCATTTTTCGCCGTGGGCTTCCAGCAGCTCCACGATGCGCTGCAGCATGGCGTCAAGGTCTTCGTCCCCCATCAGCAGCTTGCTGAGCACCACATTGTAGCTGGTGGTGCTGGCCGCGATGCGGCGTCCGGCGCTGTCCACGATGTCGCCGCGGGCAGCGGTGACGGTAAAGTTATAATCGGTGGTGTTGGTCGCCTGCGCCTTGAAGCTGTCGCTGTTGACGAGCTGCAAAAATATCAGCCGCAGCACATACACGGCGATGAGCACCGAGGCGGCAGCGATGAGCCCAGCCATCCGGCGCACCACGATCTTGTGTTCGTCTTGATTCATCCGTTTTCCTCCCGGCAGGGTCTGGCATCACACCACGCCGTTGTCTATCTTGAATTCCGTGCTGATGCGCTGCACTGCACGGTGGAGCAGCCAGCTCCCCGGGGCCGTCATCAGGGCCGACGGCAGCACGACCCAGAGAAAACGCTCCCCTGCGCCCGCATAGCCCGGCATATAGTAGAAAAACAGCCAGTCCGCCGACAGCACCAGCAGGGCGCAGACCACGGCCAGCAGCACGAAGTTGGAGGGGGTGTCCTTCAGATAAAGCTGCACGACCACCGACACGCCGAAGCAGAGGATCATCAGCTCCAGCGCCAGCATCCCCACGGTGCGGCCGGCGGTGTAGTCCCACATCAGACCGCACACCGCGCCAAAGATGGCCCCGGCGAACTCGCCCTCTGCGGCAGACACCGCCAGACAGAGCGGCAGCAGCCAGAGCGGCTTCGCGGCCCCGAACTGGAACAGCCCCGGCATGGTCTGCAACACCGTACACACCACCAGCAGAAGGATATAGCAGCCCCATTTCAGCCTCTGGCTGCGGCTGCGCTTGCGGCGAGATTCCATCTCCGGCCCTCCTCAGTAGTTGGTGATGATGAACACATGGCGCACCGTGCGGGGGTCTGCGCCCGGCTGGATGACGGCCAGCGTCGATTTGCCGCTGGCCTCGGGGGTCAGCTCCTTGATGACGCCCACCAGCACGTCCGGCGGGAACACCCCGCCCAGACCCGTGGTAATGACCTGGTCTCCCTCTCTGCTCAGGGTGCTGCGGGCGAGGTTCGAGAGGATGCACAGACCGTCGGCGGCGTAGTCGGCGCTGCCGGTGATGATGCCGTTGTCCCGGGTGCGGGACACGACGCCCGCCGCATTGAAGCTGGGGTGCAGGATGGTCATGATCTTGCAGCTGGTGAGGTCGGCTTCCCGCACCACGCCCAGCAGATAGCCCTCATCGCTGATGACGGCGTCATTGACGGCCACACCGTCCAGTGTGCCTCTGTCCAGCGTGAAGCCCCAGAAGGAGTCCAGCGGGTCGCGGCCAATGACGAAGGAGGACGTGTAGCTCATCTCCGGGTGCTGCTCCTGAATGTTGGCCAGCGCCTTGTAGGCTTCGTTCTCGGCCTTGAGCTTGTCGTAGTCCACCATCTGGGAGCGCAGAGCGGCGTTTTCCTCGCTGAGCTGCTGGTTTTCTTCCAGAATGGCGTCGATGTTGGCGTAGTTCTCCCACAGGGAGGCCACGCCGCTGCTCACCGCCGCTGCTGCCCGCTGGAACGGGGCTGCGGCCACGCTCAGCAGCTCCTGCGGGGCGGCGGTCAGGCGTCCGTTCGCGCCTGCATAGGCCATGATGCCCACGAGGAAGACCGCGATGGCAATGAGTATCTTAAATTTCCATGTGTCAAAAAAATCCTTCAAGGCGGGTTCCTCCCGAATCTGCAAAAAAGCGCGGACAGCCGTGCCATCCGCGCTCAAAACTCATCTTCTGCGGCGCAGCAGCGCAAAGGTCCTCCCTCAGCGTACCGCCGCAAATGGCACAGCCGAGGCTTACATATGACCGCCGTCGGTATCCAGAACGTCGTGCAGGACATCCACATGGTCCAGCACAGCACCGGCACCCTTGGCCACGCAGTCCAGCGGGTCCTCAGCCACATGGACATCGATGCCGGTCTCGCTCTCAATGAGCTTGTCGAGGCCGCGCAGCAGTGCGCCGCCGCCGGTCAGGGTGATGCCGTGGTCGATGATGTCGGCGCTCAGCTCGGGCGGGGTGCGCTCCAGAGTCTCCTTGATGGCGCTGGTGATCTTGACCAGGCACTCCAGCAGAGCCTCACGGACATCCTCGGAGTGGACGACGACGTTCTTGGGCAGGCCGTCCACGAGGTTGCGGCCCTTGATCTCGAGGGTCATCTCGGGGTCCATCGGGTAGGCAGAGCCGATCTCGATCTTGATCTGCTCGGCGGTGCGCTCACCGATGAGAAGGTTATACTTGCGCTTGATGAAGGCGATGATGGCCTGGTCGAACATATCGCCGGCCATGCGGACGCTGCGGGAGGCCACGATGCCGCCCAGAGAGATGACAGCGATCTCGGCCGTGCCGCCGCCGATGTCCACGATCATGCTGCCGGTGGGCTCGCTGATGGGCAGGCCCGCACCGATGGCAGCGGCCATGGGCTCCTCGATGACCGACACCTGACGGGCGCCGGCCTTCAGAGCGGCCTCACGCACAGCGCGGCGCTCCACCTCGGTGACGCCCGACGGGATGCAGATGACCACGCGGGGGCGGGAGAACATACTGTTGCCGCAGGCTTTTTTGAGGAAGGTCTCCAGCATATTGGCGGTGATGTCGAAGTCGGCGATGACGCCGTCCTTCAGGGGGCGGACCGCCACGATGCTGCCGGGGGTGCGGCCGATGACGGCCTTTGCCTCAGCGCCCACGCAGCGCACTTCGTCGCTCTTGGTGTCCACGGCCACAACAGAGGGCTCACGCATGATGATGCCCTTGCCCTTCATGTAAACGAGGGTATTGGCAGTACCGAGATCGATACCAACATCCTTTGAAAACAAACTCATATAGTCTTCTCTCCTTACGATTTTCCAGGGTCTATTCCAAAACGCAGAGCCGCCCGCTCAGACCAACGGGCAGCTCATCGCAGAATAACACGTTTTTATTATAGCCGCAAGGCGCGCTTTTCTCAAGCATTTCCGTAAACTTTTTCGAGTTTTTTCATTTTTGGCCGCCGGGGCCGCTTTTCTGTGTCCCGCATCAGAATCTGCTCAGCAGACGGGCCGTCCGGCTGACGGGCAGGCCCATGATGGTGTAGTAGTCCCCTTCCAGCCGGTCGAGCCAGAGGGCTGCGCGGCCCTGAATGGCGTAGGCACCGGCCTTGTCGTAGGGTTCCTTCGTGGCCGTGTAGGCGTCGATCTCCCCTTCCGAAATCGGGAAGAAGGTCACCCTGCAGCTGTCCACGAAGCTCTCGGTGCGTACGCCGTCCGACACGCAGACGCCGGTATGCACCTCGTGGGTCGCGCCGGACAGGGCGCGGAGCATCCGCTTTGCGTCCTCCACGCTGTGGGGCTTGCCGAAGACTTCGCCGCCCACATCCACGACGGTGTCACATCCCAGCACCACCGCGCCGGGATGGTCTTTTGCCACAGCGAGGCACTTGCCCCGGGCCAGCTTTTCCACCAGCTGGGCCGGAGTGGGTGCAGTGACTCCGCTCTCGTCGAAATCACTGACGCAGATGGTGAAATCCGTCGTGTATAAGCTCAGAAGCTCCTTCCGGCGCGGACTGCCGGAGGCTAAGATCAGGTTCTTCATCATCATTTCCCCGTCGAGCCGAAGCCGCCCTCGCCGCGGGCGGTCTCATCCAGCGCGTCGGCCTGCACGAATGCCGCCGTGTACACCGGCGCGATGCAGAGCTGGGCCACCCGCTCGCCGGGCTGGATGGTATAAGCCTCCGCGCCCAGATTGACCATCGGGACTTTCAGCTCACCGCGGTAATCGCTGTCCACGACGCCGACACCGTTTGCCATGCAGAGGCCGTGCTTGATGGACAGACCGCTGCGGGCATAGACCAGCGCCACAGCGTGTGCGCCGGGCAGCTCGATGGCAAGGCCGGTAGGCACCAGCACCCGCTGCATGGGCTGGACAGTCAGCGGCTCATCCAGCACAGCGCACAGGTCGGCGGCGGCAGAGCCGGAGGTGGCGTAGGCGGGCGTCTTGGCGCGGGGGTCTAACACTTTGTATTTTACAGTAATGGGTTCCATAGTATACCTCTTTTATTTTCAGTTCGTTCCCTTAAAGTACAATCCTCTCGTGAACTCTCCCTCAAACGGTGCGTGCTGGCGGATGCTGTCGAGGATGGCGGCGGCCTCTTCCCTGCTTTCCAGCGTGAAGTAAGCCACGCCGTAGTCCACGGTCAGCGCGCCGGGCTTGTCGCCCATATAGATGGGGACTGGATTATAAATAGTACGGACGCCCAGCCCGCACCGCACCGGGAACTTCTTCGCCTTGCGGTCGGTGAGCAGGCCGGTCTTGTCGCAGTGGGCGCAGTCGTGGATATTCTGCAGCGGGCAGGCACGGGTGACCATCAGCGGCATATGGCCGTAGGTGATGACGCCGGTCGGCACAGGCTTGCCGTCACGCGTCGGCGCGATGGTGCTGATGTCGCTGTCCTTCACCTCGGGCAGGATGAGCACCGAGCGGAGGCCAAGGTCAGCATAATACTGGGCCGCGAGGTCGTTGGTGACGTTGAGGCCGAAGCCGCCGGTCATGGGCAGGCCGCGGCAGAGCCGCAGGTGGGCGATGTTGCTCACCTCATAGCCCGCAAAGCCCGCGTCCTGGGTGGCCGCGATGCGGCGGGCGGTATCCTCTTCCAGTGCGCCGAACATGACGCGGGGCAGTTCGAGAAGAGTCTTCTCCCGCCACTCGCGGGGGACGCGGTCGGCCTGCGCGATGGGCAGGATGAGGTATTCCACCCCGCTGAGCGCCTGCTCCGGCACCTGCTCCCAGCGCTCGAACCGGGCGCGGAGGGTGCGGTGGGGCGGCAGAGTGCGCAGCGGCAGAGGCGGAAGCTCCACCTCATTCACCGGCCACGGGCGCAGGGTCTCCCGCTTTTTCAGCAGGGCGTCCAACGCCTCACGGCGCAGCTCGTTGATGGCACTGCCCGGCACGAACCAGGGGCCGCCATCCATCTCCACGTCGATCCTCTCGGCAGAGAAAGGCGTGCCGCCGGTCTTGCTCAGGCTGCGGCTCAGGCTCTCGGTGGGGTCGGTGCGGGCGGGCTGAGGTTCGGCGTCGCCGTAGGCGAAGGCTTTGTTGGTGCCGTCGGTGACGGTCAGCTTCTCGCCGCCCTCTTCGATTTCAATTTTCATCTCCACCGGCACCCGGGAACGCTCCCGGCGGTACAGCTCCCGCAGGGCAGGCAGGGTCTTCTTGGTCAGCTCGGCGTCGGCCTCGCTGCGGACGCCGAACATCGTGCCGTCGATCTTTCCGTCCAGATAGCCGGAGGTGAAGCCGGAGCGGCTGAAGGCATTCTTCAGCAGGTCGCGGTCATAGGCGCGGCCCTCGCGGCCCGCCAGACAGGCGCTGACGGCAGCAGCGACATACTCCGGCGTCCGCAGACGGCCTTCGATTTTCGCCGATGCTACGCCGATGGCCTGCAGCTTGTTCAGCTTGTCGATGACGGAGTTGTCCTTGAGGGACAGGTGGTGCAGACGGCCCGGCTTGCCCTCGGGCAGACTGTTGGCCTCGAAGGGCAGGCGGCAGGGGCCGGCGCAGGAGCCGCGGTTGCCGCTCCGTCCGCCCAGGAAAGCCGACATATAGCACTGGCCGCTGACGCACATGCAGAGTGCGCCGTGGACGAAGCACTCCGTCTCGATGCCGCAGTGCCTGGTGATGTGCTCCACCTCGGGCAGGCTCAGCTCACGGGCCAGCACGACCCGGGCAAAGCCCAGCTCTTTCAGTTCCAGTGCGCCCTGCAGGGTGTGGACGCTCATCTGGGTGGAACCGTGGCGGGGCAGCTGGGGCGCGATGTCCCCGATGAGCTTCGCCACCGCGAGGTCCTGACAGATGACGGCGTCGGCCCCGCTGGCAGCAACGGCCCGCACGGCGTCGGCCAGACCCGTCAGCTCGCCGCCGTAGACGGTGGTATTCAGCGCCACGTGAACGGCCACGCCCCGGGCATGGCAGAACCGGACGGCTTCTTTCAGGCTGTCGGCATCAAAATTGCCCGCACCGGTGCGGGCGTTGAAGCCGGAAAACCCCAGATATACTGCGTCCGCGCCGCTGAATACTGCTGCGCGGAGCATTTCTTCACTGCCCACAGGGGCAAGGATCTCAATTTTTGACATAGCTCTCCCTTTGACATTTATATAATGTAAGTCACTTCTGCTGCAGCTTGGCCAGCTGTTCCCGCAGAGCGGCATTTTCCCGCTTGAGGGTCTCGTTCTCCGCCTTGACCTTATCCGCTGCCAGCTTCGCCTTGGCTGCATCGGAAATGTAGTCCTGTATCTGGCTGCGCATATTCTCGGCGCTGCCCGCGCTCTTGCGGTACTCGTCCAGATAGTCCATCGCGCAGAACACCGCCGCCTTGGTCACAGAGAGGTTGGCGTTGTTGTCCAGCAGCTTCGTGATGTCATCGTCCAGCTTCTTGGCCAGTGTGGTGATGTAGTTCTCGGTATCGGTCGTTGCGATGGCGTAGGGTGCGCCTGCAATGGTCACTCTCACTTTATTTACCATATCGTCCTCACTTTGCGCGGCACACGCCCTGCCGGGCCGGTCATTTCCGGTCATTTTCCGTTGTTTCCGGGATTTTCGGAAGCCATTTCAGCCCTGACAGGAGCGCTTTGCTGCGGCTTTTTCATGTTCAGCCGAGTTTGTCCCCGAATTACCCGCCCGAACCGATGCATTTCGGGGCAAACACGGCCCTTGTCTCCCTTTATTATAATATAAATAGTGCGCGAGAAAAAGTGCTATTTTTGAATTTTTGGCATATTTGTCAGAAACATTGCTATAAAAATGTCAGATACGGCAAAAATGGTTCCTTTTTCTTGCAATCCCCATCCGGAGTGATTATAATACTATTGTTATGTGTTATGCGAGGGGCGAGGGAATTAGAGGAGAAATGCCCTGTCACCGTACTAATTCAAAAAATTTAAGCATTCGTGCGGATAGGAGTTCATTTATGACTACAAAAGAATTTGCAAAAATTCTTCAGGACAAGCTCACCAGCGAATATGGTGTTGACCTGAGCGTTGCATCTCATCAGCAGATCTACCGCGCTCTGGCCCTCATCTGCCGCCAGATGATGAGCGAGAACCATAAGAAGTTCCAGTCCAAGGCCATCGGCACCGGCTCCAAGCAGGTGTACTACCTGTGCATGGAGTTCCTGATGGGCCGCAGCCTCAAGATGAGCCTGTTCAATCTGGGCCTGAATGACGCTGCCCAGAAGGCTCTGGCCGAGGCTGACATCAGCCTGGACAGCATCTACGAGGAAGAGCCGGACGCAGGTCTGGGCAACGGCGGCCTGGGCCGTCTGGCCGCCTGCTATCTGGACGGCATGGCCACCACCAGCATCTGCGGCACCGGCTACTCCATCCTGTACGAGTACGGCATCTTCAAGCAGAAGATCGTGGACGGCTGGCAGCAGGAGCGCGCCGACAACTGGCTGCCCGGCGGTCAGGTCTGGCTCAAGAGCCACCCCGATCAGGCTGTGGAAGTCCGCTTCGACGGCGAGATCCACGAGAACTGGGACCATGGCTTCCACTATATCCAGAACACCAACTACAACAGCGTCATGGCCATCCCCTCCGATATGTATGTTCAGGGTTACGACGGCAAGGGCGTTGCAAAGCTGCGTCTGTGGCAGGCCAAGGCTCCCGACTTCGATATGTCCAGCTTCTCTCTGGGCAACTACAACACCGCAATGAGCAAGAACGCCAGCGCTGAGCTCATCTCCAAGGTGCTGTACCCCAACGACAACCACGTTGAGGGCAAGATCCTCCGCCTGCGCCAGCAGTACTTCCTGTCTGCTGCCTCCATCGGCGACATCGTCCAGAACCACCTGTCCACCTACGGCACCCTCGAGAACCTGCCCGACAAGGTGGCTATCCAGCTGAACGATACCCATCCGACCCTCGCCATCCCCGAGATGATGCGCATCCTGCTGGATGAGTGCGGCTTCGGCTGGGACAAGAGCTTCGACATCTGCCAGAAGGTCTTCTCCTACACCAACCACACCGTCATGGCCGAGGCTCTGGAGAAGTGGAACGTGGACATCTTCAAGATGACCCTGCCCCGCATCTACCAGATCGTGGTCGAGATGGACCGCCGCGCCCGCGAGAAGCTGGAAGCGGCCTTCCCCGGCGACCAGGGCAAGATCAACTATATGGCCCTCATCGGCGACAATCAGGTGCGCATGGCCAACATCTGCGCCTACACCGCCAACAGCATCAACGGCGTCTCCAAGCTCCACAGCGAGATCATCAAGGAGAGCGTCTTCCACGACTACTACCTGTTCAAGCCTCAGGCTTTCAAGAATGTGACCAACGGCATCGCTTACCGCCGCTGGCTGCTGGCCTCCAACCCCGAGCTGTGCAAGCTGCTGGACGAGACCATCGGCACCGGCTACAAACACGACGCCGCCGACCTGTCCAAGCTGAACAAGTTCGCTGAGGACAAGACCGTCCTGAAGCGCCTGAATGAGATCAAGCTGGACAACAAGAAGAACTTTGCCGCTTACCTCGAGAAGAGCACCGGCCAGGTCATCGACCCCAACTCCATCTTCGACTGCCAGGTCAAGCGTATGCACGAGTACAAGCGCCAGCACCTGAATGCGCTGAACATCGCTGCTCAGTACCTGTACCTGAAGGAGAACCCCAACGCCGACTTCATCCCCAAGACCTATATCTTCGGCGCAAAGGCTGCCCCCGGCTACTATATGGCCAAGCAGATGATCCGCATGATCTGCAAGCTGGGCGACCTCATCAACAACGACCCCGTTGTCCGCGAGAAGCTGCGCGTGGTCTATCTGGAAGAGTACTGTGTCTCCCTGAGCGAGCACCTGATGCCCGCAGCCGAGGTCTCTGAGCAGATCTCTCTGGCAGGCACCGAGGCTTCCGGTACCGGCAACATGAAGTTCATGCTGAACGGTGCCATCACGCTGGGTACTCTGGACGGCGCAAACGTCGAGATTGCCGACGCCGCCGGCAAGGAGAATGAGCTTATCTTCGGTATGCTGACCCCCGAGGTCAACAACCTCAAGCAGGTGGGCTACCATCCCAACGCCTTTATCACGGGCGACGACGTTGCAAACGCCGCTCTGAACTTCCTGGAGCGCGGCTGGAACGGCGAGAGCTTCCACGAAGTCACCGAGAACCTGCGCAGCAGCGACCCCTATATGGTCATGGCCGACTTCAAGGACTACCGCCGTGCTCAGGCCGACCTGCAGCGCCTGTACGCTGACCGTGAGCACTGGGCTAAGATGAGCCTGAAGAACATCGCCAACAGCGGCATCTTCAGCGCTGACCGTGCCGTTCTGGACTACGCACGCGACATCTGGCACGCTTCTGCCGTCAAGTAATCTTTCCTAAATAACGCAACGCCCCGTGGCATCGCTGCCCGGGGCTTTTTTTGAGAAAGGACGATCCTTTTTGCCTTGTCTGTTCAATAGTTTCGACCCCTACTTCAAGCAGCCCTTCGGTGCGGTGCGCGCCGGTCAGAGTGTGCATTTGTCCCTCTGCATCCCGGAGGAGCTGGGCTATGTAGACCCTCATCTCGTCCTACAAAAAGAGGGCAGGTACGATGTTCCCGTCCACTACCGGATGAAGTTCGACGGCCAGACGCCCCATCAGAACCACTTTTCGGTGGACGTCACCCTCAACGACGTGGGCCTCTACTTTTACTATTTCGACCTCTACACCGACTTCCGCCGCATCGTGCGCGGGCCGGACAACTGCGGCGTTGTGAGCTGGCAGGAGGGCGAGAGCTGGCAGATCACGGTCTACGAGTCCGATTTTGAGACGCCCGACCCCATCAAGGGCAAGGTCTTCTACCAGATCTTCCCCGACCGCTTCTGCGAGGGCGTGGAGAACAAGCCCATGCCCTTCCCCGACCGGCTCTATCAGGCCGACAAGCACGCCGAGCCCTTCTGGCAGCCCAATGAGGTGGGCGGCCACCTGAACGAGGACTACTTCGGCGGCGACCTCAAGGGCATCCAGATGAAGCTGCCCTACCTGCGGGAGATGGGCGTGGATTACCTTTACCTGAACCCCATCTTTGAGGCCCACTCCAACCACCGCTACAACACCGCCGACTACCTCAACGTAGACCCCCTGCTGGGTACCAACGAGGATTTCGAGGCTCTCTGCGCCGAGGCCAGGAAGTACGGCATCGGCATCGTGCTGGACGGCGTATTCAGCCACACCGGCTCCGACAGCCGCTACTTCAACCGCGAGGGCCGCTACGGCGAGGGCGGCGCCTATCGTGACCCCAACTCCCCCTACCGCAGCTGGTACGATTTCGATTCCAAGTATAAGGGCGGCTACCGCAGCTGGTGGGGCTTCGAGACCCTGCCCGAAGTCAACGAAGAAACTCCTTCCTACGTCGAATTTATCACCGGCGAGGGCGGTGTCATCGACACCTGGCTCCGCAGGGGTGCAGCAGGCTTCCGTCTGGACGTGGCCGACGAGCTGCCCGACGAGTTCATTGAGAAGGTGCGCACCGCCGTCAAGCGGGTCGGCCCGGATAAGTTCCTTCTGGGCGAAGTGTGGGAGGACGCCACCACCAAGTTCGGCTTCGACAAGCGCCGCACCTACCTGCTGGGCAAGGGCCTCGACAGCGTGATGAACTACCCCTTCAAGAACGCCGTTCTGGGCTTCGTCTGCGGACGGGACGCCGGCCAGACCATGACCGACATCCTCTCCATCTGCGAGCACTACCCCGCCCCGGCCCTCGATACGGCCCTGAACTTCCTCTCCACCCACGACACCGAGCGCGCACTGACCGTCATTGCCGACGAGCCTGCCAATGGCCGGGGCCGCGAGTGGCAGAGCGGCCGCTGCGTCACCGGCGACGCCTACGAGGAAGGAATGCTCAAGCTGCGGATGGCTTACGCCATCATCTACACTCTGCCCGGCGTCCCCTGCCTCTACTACGGCGATGAGATCGGGATGCAGGGCTACCGTGACCCCTTCAACCGCGGCTTCTACTGCTGGAACAGCCACGAAGAGCGGCTGAAACCTGTTCTGGCACAGCTGGCACAGCTCCGCCACACCTGCGAGGCCTTCCGCACCGGAGAGCTTCGTGTCCTGCGGGCGGAGGGCGGCGTCCTCCACTACCAGCGCATCGGCGAGTTTGAGGCGGCAGAGATCATCGTCAACCGCACCGAGCATATCATCGTGGAGTCGCTGGCCTCCGGCAAGCACACCGAGGTGAACCCCATGGGCTTCACCATCGTGGTGGAAGAGGTCGGCCACAACCCCAACCACAGCTACTACGACTATAAGTGACCCCCGCCCCCCTGCCCTGCCTGCGGCATCCCGCCCGGCGTGAGCAGGGGATTATTCATAATCTGTCTCTGTACTTTTCAGACGTTTTGCTCTATAATGGGGAAAAAGGAGGGAGAACTCATGTCTGTTGACCCCATTTTCTGGCTTCTGGCCGCCATCGGCTTCGTCGTTCTCGAGGCCATGACCCTGAATCTCGTCTCCATCTGGTTTGCCGTGGGCAGCGCCGCAGCCCTGCTGAGCTGTCTGGTCACCGGCTCCTTCCGGGTGCAGGCGGTGGTGTTCGTGGCGGTCAGCACCCTCTGCCTGCTGGCCCTCAAGCCCCTGTGCGCCCGGCTTCGCAAGCCGCCCACGGCAACGAACGGCGACCGCGCCCTTGGCCGGGAGGCCGTCGTGCTCACCCCTGTCTCCGCCGAGGCCACCGGCCGTGTCCGGCTGGACGGCGTGGACTGGAACGCCCGCTGCGCCACCCCCGGCGACACCCTGACCCCGGGCCAGAGCTGCCGGGTGGCCGAGATCCACAGCACCCTGCTCATCGTGGAGCCTGTCCTGACCGAGACCGCCCGCCGGGCGGCTCACTGATATGAAAGGAGCGTCCCTATGCCTATCATGCTGTTCCTTATCCTCATCCTCATCTTTGTCATCCTGCTGGTAGTCGTCACCAACATCGTCATCGTGCCGCAGTCCATGGTCTACGTCGTGGAGCGTCTGGGCAGCTACTCCGAGACATGGAGCGCCGGCCTCCACGTCAAGATCCCGTTCCTCGAGCGGGTGGCGAAGAAAGTCAGCCTGAAAGAGCAGGTCGCCGACTTCCCCCCTCAGCCGGTCATCACCCGCGATAACGTCACCATGCAGATCGATACGGTGGTCTTCTTTCAGGTGATGGATGCCAAGCTCTACACCTACGGCGTCAACCAGCCCATCGCGGCCATCGAGAGCCTGTCAGCCACCACCCTGCGCAACATCATCGGCGAGATGGAGCTGGACCACACCCTCACCAGCCGCGACACCATCAACAGCAAGATCACGGCCATCCTGGATGAAGCCACCGACAAGTGGGGCATCAAGGTCAACCGTGTCGAGGTCAAGAACATCATCCCGCCGCGCGAAATTCAGGAGGCCATGGAAAAGCAGATGAAGGCAGAGCGCGAGAAGCGCGCCGTCATCCTGAAGGCTGACGGCGAGAAGCAGGCCGCCATTACTGCCGCCGAGGGCGAAAAGGAATCCGCCATCCTCCGTGCCGACGCCGTCAAACAGCAGCGCATCCTTGAGGCCGAGGGCGAGGCGCAGGCCATCCTCGCCGTCCAGAAGGCCAACGCCGACGCCATCCGCCTGCTGAACGAGGCCATGCCCAACGATAAGGTGTTGGCCCTGCGCAGTCTGGAAGCGCTGGCCAAGGTCGCCAACGGCAAAGCCACCAAGATCATCATTCCTTCGGACTTGCAGAATCTGGGCGGCGTCGTTCCCAGCATCAAAGAGCTGATGACCGACCCCAAAGATGCAGAATAAGAGGTTTCTCCTATGATTTACGATACCCTGAACAATCTCCCCAACTATCTCGGCATGAGCGACAACCTTGACGCTGTCATCGAGTTCGTCATGGCCCGGGACATCAACAATCTGCCCGCCGGAAAGACCCGCATCAACGGCGACAAGGCTGTGGTCACGGTGAGCACCGTCACGCTGCAGACCTCGGACAAAGCGCTGTTCCAGCGCCGGGACAGCCACCTGACCCTCGAGACCGACCTTGAGGGCAGCGAGCTGTTCGAAGTTTCGCTGGGTGAGCTGACCCCCACTAAGCCCGCCGACGAGGCTGCCGACCTGACCGTCGGCACCGCCGGCACCAGCATCGCCGGGATGCTCTGCGAGGGGCGCTTTGCCCTCTATCTGGCCGGTGAGCCCTACAAGGCCGGCCTGAAGGCGCAGGGCTGCGGCAAGCTGAAAAAGGCCGTGTTCAGCATCGAGCTGGACGAGGACGAAGAAGAGGCCGCAGAGGAATAACGGAGGCTTTCTATGAAGCGTTTTCTGGGCATTTTCGCCACCGCGCTGCTCTTTCTGTTTCTGTTCACCTTCTTCGGCGGCTCCTATTTTCTGGACATCCAGCACCACTTTTATGCGTGGATGTTCCCGGTCAGCCTTGGCATCGCCTTCGTCATCTGGGCGTTCTGGCGGCTGGACGACAAAGTAGAGGCCCTGCATAAGCGGGTGGACGAGCTGGAAGCCGCCCGGCAGAAAACAGACGAAGCCAAATAAAAAAGCAAAGCTCCACGCAGCGTAGGTTGTGTGGAGCTTTTTGTTATGGTATCCTTTGGACAGAGAGAAACAATCACAAAGGAGAGTTTATATGGATTCTTACGTCACCGGCACTGCCATCCGGCAGCTGCGGGAAGCCAAACACATGACGCAGGCAGAGCTGGCCGAAAAGCTGGCCGTCAGCGCAAAGGCCATCTCCAAGTGGGAGACAGCCCACGGCCTGCCCGATATTTCCCTGCTGGAGCCGCTGGCGGCGGCTCTGGGCGTCAGCGTGCTCGAGCTGATGCAGGGCGCACCCGTCGTCAACCGCAACCGTGCCGCCAACCTGCTTCGCTCCAAGCTCTATGTCTGCCCCCTGTGCGGCAATGTGCTCCACGCCACCGGGCAGGCTGTCGTGAGCTGCTGCGGCATCACCCTGCCGCCGCTGGACATCTCTGAGGCGGACGACGCCGACGAACACCATCAGCTGACGCTGGAGCGGGTGGAAGATGAGCTTTTCGTCACCATCCACCACCCCATGACCAAAGACCACTACATTTCCTTCATTGCCTGCCTCACCGGCGACAAATTGCAGCTGGTCAAACTTTACCCTGAGGGAGACGCCAGCTGCCGTTTCAAAATCACCGGTGCGGGCGTACTCTACTTCTACTGCAACCGCCACGGCCTGATGAAAGCACCGGACTTCCGTGCCGCAGCTCGCCATACGCCGTCCCAGAAGCTCCATCTGCGGGAGCCGGACGAGGGCGACCGGGAGCAGGTCATGGCCTACCGGGAAGAATTTCTTGCCATCAGCTCCCGGCTCGACGGCACTTCGGCGCTGGACAAATACGACGACTTTGGCCAGTGGCTGGCTGACATCCGCAGGCTGAAAGACCCAGCCACCACGCCTGCCGGGTTCGTACCGGCCACCCAGTATCTGGCTCTGGACGAGCAGGAACATCTTGTCGGCATGACCAACCTGCGCCACCACCTCAACGACTATCTGCTGGCCTACGGCGGCCATATCGGCTACAGCGTCCGCCCCTCGGAGCGGAAGAACGGCTACGCCAGCCAGATGCTCCGTCTGACCCTCGAAAAGGCCAAGGAGCGCGGCATCTCCAAAGTGCGCATCTGCTGTGACCACTATAACATCGCCTCGGCAAAGACGATTCAGTCTAACGGCGGCGTACTGGAAGATGAGATGTTTGACTCCTCGGATGGGATGCTGACCCAGCGGTACTGGATTGAAAACCGATAAGACGCAAAAAGGCTCCGGCAGTGCCGGAGCCTTTGCTCTTATTCAAAAATCAGCCCAGATGGAGCATATCAATGAGCACGATCATGGCCAGACCGTAGTACACCACGACGGCCACGAGGTCGTTGATGGTGGTGATGAGCGGGCCGGACGCCACGGCGGGGTCGATATGGATCTTATGGAACAGCATGGGGATGACCGTACCCACCAGGCTGGAAATGACCATCGCCACGATGAGGGAAAAACCGACGCAGCCGGAGAGCAGGAACGCCTGCCCCCACGCATAGGCTTTGAAGAAGTGGATATAGCAGCCGAGGAAGCCCAGCGCCATGACGGCCAGAAGCGCACCGTTGACCAGACCCACCCGCATCTCCTTCCAGAGCAGATGCAGCTTTTTGGAGGTGGTCAGGTTCTCGTCCACCAGCACGCGGATGGTGACGGCCAGCGACTGGGTGCCGACATTGCCCGCCATATCCAGCACCATGGACTGGAAGCAGATGACGATGGGCAGGACAGCCACCACTGACTCAAAGGCACCCACCACCGAGGACACCAGCATCCCGAGGAAGAGCAGAGCGACCAGCCAGGGCAGGCGCTTCTTGACACTCTCGAAGACGCCCTCGTTCAAATCTTCTTCGCCGGTCAGGCCGCCCAGCTTTGCGTAATCGTCGCCCATCTCGTCATCGACCAGTTCGACGACATCCGCCGAGGTGATGATGCCCACCAGCTCGCCGGCATCGTTCAGGACAGGCAGAGAGCGCTCGGCGTAGTCTACGATGCGGTCGATGCAGTCGCTGATCTTTTCGTGGTCGGTCACATAGGGGTAGGACCGGGCAATGAGCTTTTCGAGGCTGTCCTCCGCCCGGGCGATGATGAGGTCTTTCAGGTCGATGGCGCCGTAGAACTTGTCGTTCTCGTCCACGACGTAGAGGGTGGAGATGTTGTCGTTCTCGCCCGCCTGCTTCACCAGCTCACTCATGGCCTGCCGGATGGTCATGTCCTTCCGGATGCAGATGTAGTTGGTGGTCATGCTGCTGCCGATCTCGTCCTCGCCGTAGGAGAGCAGCATCTTCACATCTTCGGCGGAGTTTTTGTCCAGCTGGCCGACGATCTTGGCCTTATCCTCTTCCTCGAGGTCGTCCAGAGCGTCCACGGCGTCGTCCGAGTCCATGTGGGAAACGACATTGGCGGCCTTGTCGCTGGGCAGTTCTTTCAGGTAAGGTTCTGCGTCGTCCAGATAGGAGAAGATCTCGGCCACGGTATCCACGCCCAGAACGGCATAGAGCTTCTGGCGCTCGTCGGGCGTCAGGGCTGCGAGGGCGTCGGCAAGGTCGTTCTCGTGGTAATCCGAGAGCTTTTCGGCCAGCTCTGCCTGCGGCAGGCCGCTGTGGATGAGGGCGAGTATTTCCTGCTGGTAGTTCTTCTGCTGCATCTTGGGTTCCTCCTCCCCTTTTGGGGCATAAAAATACACCGCGTCGTCTTTTGGTCAGACTCCTGCGGTGTATCATGGGCAGATGCATTCAGGACGCGGCAGATTCAATCCATACTGCCTGCATCGCAGGAGGAGCGTTGTTTGGGTTTGTCTAATTGGTCGCCGGACATCGTGTTCGCTTCCTCCTGTAAAGTATTTGCCTTTTTCAGCCCCGTCATCATACTACGGCTGGACGATTTTTTCAACCCCTTTTACAAAATTTTTACCAGATTATTGCCAGATCGTATAAAAGAGCAGCCGCTCTCCCGTGAGGAAAGCGGCTGCTCTCAGTTGTTTTGCAGAAGCTTCGCTTAGTATGCGACGCCCCAGTAGACCATGGTCTTGGCGGGCTTGCCGCAGCAGGGGCAGACATCGCTCAGATGCTCCTGCTCGAAGGGCATGCAGCGGCTGGACAGGCCGACCTCTTCCTTCATCTTCATCTCGCAGGCCAGGTCGCCGCACCACATGGTCTTGATGTAGCCGGTGCCCGCCTTGGCCAGCTCCTTGACCTCGTCCATGGTGGTGGCAGCCCAGGTGCGCTTCTCACGGTTGGCAAGAGCGCGCTCGTACAGGTCCTTGCGCAGAGCCTCCAGCTGGGCCGGGATGGCGGTCTCCAGCTCGTCCAGGGAGACGAACACCTTCTCGCGGGTGTCGCGGCGGACGAGGACGCACTGGTTCTTCTCCAGGTCCTTGGGACCGATCTCGAGGCGCAGAGGCACGCCCTTCATCTCCCACTGAGAGAACTTCCAGCCGGGAGCGTTGTCGCTGTCGTCCAGCTTGACGCGGACGTACTTGGAGATCTTCTCGGCCAGCTCAGCAGCCTTCTCGGAGACGCCGGGCTTGTGGGCGGCGATAGGCACCACCACGACCTGGATGGGGGCGACAGCCGGGGGCAGGATGAGGCCGTCGTCGTCGCCGTGGGTCATGATGATAGCGCCCACCAGACGGGTGGAAACACCCCAGCTGGTCTGGAACGGATGATGCAGCTGGTTGTCGCGGCCGGTAAAGGTCACGTCGTAAGCCTTGCTGAACTTATCGCCGAAGTAGTGGCTGGTGCCGCTCTGCAGGGCCTTGCCGTCCTTCATCATGGCCTCGATGGTGTAGGTAGCCTCCGCACCGGCGAACTTCTCCTTATCGGTCTTGCGGCCCTTGACAACAGGGATGGCCAGGTCCTGCTCGCAGACGTCTGCGTAGCAGTTCAGCTGCTGCTGGGTCTCAGCCTCAGCCTCGGCGGCAGTCTCGTGGATGGTGTGGCCCTCCTGCCACCAGAACTCGCGGCTGCGCAGGAAGGGACGGGTGGTCTTCTCCCAGCGCACGACGCTGCACCACTGGTTGTACTTCATGGGCAGCTCGCGGTAGCTGTGCAGCACCCGAGACCAGTGGTCGCAGAACATGGTCTCGCTGGTGGGGCGGACAGCCAGACGCTCTTCCAGCTTGTCGGAGCCGCCCATCGTGACCCACGCCACCTCCGGCGCGAAGCCATTGACCAGCTCGCCTTCCTTCTGCAGCAGGCTCTCAGGGATCAGCACGGGCATTGCCACGTTCTCATGGCCGGTAGCCTTGAAGCGGGCATCCATATCCTTCTGGATGAGCTCCCAGATCGCCTGACCATAGGGGCGCAGGATGATGAAGCCCTTCACGCTGGAATACTCGACCAACTCTGCCTTGACGCAGATGTCGGTATACCACTGTGCGAAGTTCTCCTCCTGACTGGTGATCGCCTGTACGAGCTTTTTGTTGTCTTTTGCCATTTTAATCTTATCCTCCCAAGGCCGTGCGCCAAACGCTCATCGTTCCGCACGAACCCATATATAAAGCCCCGCCGCCTACTCTGCCGTGTGCAGAGGCGCGGATGCGGGGCTTTTTTGCCTGTTGGTCGCTCAGCCCTTGTGGCTGTCCACAAACTTCACCACATCACCCACCGTGCGCAGGTTCTCGATGGCGTCGTCCGGCACCTCGATGCCAAACTCATCCTCCAGCGTCATCACCATATCCACGATGTCGAGGCTGTCGGCCTCAAAATCGCCCATAATGTCACTGTCCATCGTGATCTTAGCGGGGTCGATGTCCAGCTGTTCTGCCAGCAGTGCGCGGATCTTCTCAAACGTATCCATGATAGCGGTCTCCTTTTGCTTTAATTTCGCATCTTCACGCTGCGCAGACCGTGGCAGCCCTTCCCACCTCCCCTTTGGCGGGCAGACTGTCTCCCTGCGCAGAACGCTCTCTTTCTTTATATCCCATGATATGCTTATTGTCAAGCCCCGTTTTGCTTCCGGCATAATTTTCCGGGCAAAAATTCCGTTCAAAATCTCTCTGCCGTCCCTTTTCTGCTTGACAGAAAGGCCGTTCGTACTTATAGTAATAATAGCCCTTTTGGGCTCTCCCTTTGGGAGAGCTGTCACCGCAGGTGACTGAGAGGGCAAGCCCGCGGCAAAAGAGCCGCCGCACAGCGATAAGCGCCCCCTTTGTCAGAGCAAACTTATCGCTGTGTGTTCGCTTTCTCGTCAGCATCCTTGCCCTCTCCGTCTGCTTTGCAGACACTGCCCGGGTTGCGGCACCCAGCATCTGCTTCGCTTGCATCCTGCTGGCCGCGGCCCCAACAGCTTCTCCCTGTTTCCGCCTCTGGCGGCGGTCGTCGCTGTTGCTCCCAAAGGGAGAGGCTTTCTCAGGAAAGGCCGACTTTGCAAAACAAGAAATCGATGACGGAAGGAGTATTATGAAGCTTTCATTCACCAAAATGCAGGGCTGTGCCAACGATTATATCTATCTCGACTGCCGCGAAAGCGGAGTGCCGGAAAACATCGCAGCCCTTTCGCAGGACCTCTCCCGCCGCCACTTTTCCATCGGCGCGGACGGAATCATCTGCATCTGCGCCCCGGTGACGGCCGGCGCAGACGGACGGATGCGCATCTTCAACGCCGACGGCAGCGAGGCCCAGATGTGCGGCAACGGCGTACGCTGCGTGGCCGAGTGGCTCTACACCCACGGCGTCGCCAAAGAGACGCTCGTCGTGGACACGGGCAGCGGCCCTAAGACCATCACCCGCAAGGGCCGCAAGGGCCGCCAGCTCTGGCAGGTGGAGATGGGCGGATACTCCGCCATGGCGGCGGCTCTGCCCGCCGTGAATATGGGCGAAGGCCCGCTGGTGGACTGCCCCCTCACCGTGGAGGGCAGGACCTGGCGTGTCGCCTGCATCAGCGTGGGCAACCCTCACTGCGTCACCGTCGTGGACGATGTGGACAGCCTCAAGCTCGAGGACATCGGCCCGGCGTTCGAGAAGCACCCGAACTTCCCGGAGCGGATCAACACCGAGTTCGTGCAGGTGGTGGACTCCACCCACCTGAAAATGCGGGTGTGGGAGCGGGGCAGCGGCGAGACCTGGGCCTGCGGCACCGGCACATGTGCCACCGTGGCGGCGCTGACCGAGCTGGGCGTCTGCCCCGCCGGGGAGGACGTCCACGTCCAGCTGCGCGGCGGTGAGCTCATCATCCGGGTGCTGCCGGGCAAAAAGCTGCTGATGACCGGCAGCGCGGTCACCGTATGCGAAGGCGTCACCGAAGTTTAAGCATCCCTGCCCTCTCCGTTATGTTTTTGGCGCTCCCTCTGAGGGAGCCGGACGCGGAGCGGCCTGAGAGGGCAAGCCACTTATAAAGAAAGAATTGAGGGAAAGTATCATGAAAATGAACAAACATTACAATGAGCTGAAGGCCAGCTACCTCTTCGTGGACATTGCCCACAAGGTCGCCGCCTATCAGGAGGCACACCCCGAGAAGGAGATCATCCGTCTGGGCATCGGCGATGTGACCCAGCCTCTGGCCAAGTGCGTCGTGGACGCCATGCATGACGCCGTCACCGAGATGGGTACCAAGGAAGGCTTCCACGGCTACGGCCCCGAGCAGGGCTACCCCTTCCTCAAGCAGGCCATTCAGGGCTACTACGCAGGCCGCGGCACCAAGCTGGACGAGGACGAGATCTTCATCTCCGACGGTGCAAAGAGCGACCTTGCCAATGTGCTGGGCCTGTTCGATGTGGACAACACCGTCCTCGTGCCGGACCCCGTCTACCCCACCTATGTGGACGACAACGTCACCGATGGCCGCAAGATCATCTATGGCCGCACCAGTCAGGAGAACGGCTTCCTCGGGATGCCCGACGACAGCGTGAAGGCTGACATCATCTACATCTGCAGCCCCAACAACCCCACCGGCGCTGCCTACACCCGCACCCAGCTCAAGGCATGGGTGGAGTACGCCAGAAAGAACAACGCCATCATCCTCTACGACGCCGCTTACGAGTGCTTCATCTCCGACGGCGAGCTGGCCCGCAGCATCTTCGAGATCGAGGGCGCCCGCGAGTGCGCCATCGAGATCTGCTCCTTCTCCAAGATCGCAGGCTTCACCGGCACCCGCTGCGGCTACACCGTCGTGCCGAAAGAGCTGGAGCGTGACGGTATGAACATCAACAAGCTCTGGCTGCGCCGCCAGACCACCAAGTTCAACGGTGTGCCTTATGTCGTGCAGCGCGGCGCTGCCGCCGTCTTTACCGAGAGCGGCATGGCTGAGATCCAGCACAACCTCGACTACTACCGCAAGAACGCCAAGGTCATCGCCGACGCTCTGGACGAGTGCGGCGTGTGGTACTGCGGCGGCAAGAACAGCCCCTACATCTGGCTGCGCTGCCCCGGCAGCATGAAGAGCTGGGAGTTCTTCGACTGGCTGCTGGAGAACTGCGGCGTCGTCGGCACCCCGGGCGTGGGCTTCGGCGAGTGCGGCGAGGGCTACTTCCGCCTGACCGCTTTCGGTGACGCCGAAAAGACCAAAGAGGCTGCCCAGCGCATCAAGACCGCCATCAAGGCTCTGTAAATTTTATCGCACAAAAAGAGGGAGGCACCCCGCCGGGGTGCCTCCCTTTTTGCTTGCGGTTCAGCGCTCAAAGGTCGTGCTGAGGGTCGTGCTCCACTCCCCGCCGGGGGCGAGGCAGGCCGCAGCGGCACGCTGCTCCCACTCCTGCGGGTCGTCCACCGAGGCGGGCAGCGAGTTCCACGGCTCGATGCAGACGAAGCGCAGCGGCTTCGACAGGGCCGACCAGATGAGGGTATAGGGGAAGCCGGCCACATCGCAGACGATGCTGCGGCCGGTGTCCTTCTCGTAGATGCCCAGCGTCCTGGTGCGCAGGCCCGCCATGCAGAAGCTGTCGTTGTCGAAGAGGTCGTTGGTCAGCTGGATGGCCTGCTGGTTCTTCCACTGGTAGTAGCATTTGCCCGTCAGCAGACCGCCCCCGCTGGCGTCGAGGATGACCGGGCTCTCGGGCTGGTCGAAGCGGAACTCGTAGTCCTCGACGGTGTGGCTGTCATCGAACGGCACCTGAAAGGCCGGGTGGTAGCCGATGCCGAACCGCAGCTCTTCGGCACCGGGGTTCGAGACGGTGAGGGTGTGGTGAAGGGTCTTTCCGTCCAGCCGGAAGGTGCTGGTGAGCAGGAAGTCGAAGGGGAACTTCTCCGCCTTCATGGCCTCATCCGGGCGCAGCTCCAGCCGGATGGTGTCGCCCTCCGCTTTCAGCAGAGTGTGCTCCACGTCCCGGGCAAAACCGTGCTGGCCACCCTTGTAGGTCTTGCCGCCATGGGTGAAGCTGCCGTCCTTGAGCTTGCCCGTCCACGGGAAGAGGATGGGCGCGTGGCGCTTCCAGACCGCCGGGTCGGCCTGCCAGAGCAGCTCCTCCCCCGCCGCGTTCTTCAGGCTGACGGCCTCGGCACCGTGAGTGTCCACCGTAAGGCTCAGAAATTCGTTTTGAATGGTCGCCTGCATTTTCAGTATCTCCTTTGTCCTTCTTATTTTCCGGGGCCTGCTGTTTCCAGTATACTCCCCCGTGTGCCAAAAATAAAGCCCCCTTCCCATGCTTGCACAAATCGTCACTGGGCAAAAGCCTTCACCCCTTGGGGACAGATTTCCCCCGACCGGGGGAAGCCTTTATTCGGAAGCACGATTTCCATGCTCTGCTTGCTTCAACAGGGCTGTGCCAGCGGCAGGGTGACGACAAAGGTAGTGCCGTTTTCGCTGCTGCTCTCCACAGTCACACTGCCGCCGTGCAGTACGGCGATCTCCCGCACAAGGGCAAGGCCAAGCCCCACGCCGCCCATCTCCCGGCTGCGGGACTTATCCACCCGGAAAAAGGGCTGGAAGATGCTCTCCCGGCAGTCTGCGGGGATGCCCGGGCCGGTATCCGCAACGCGCAGCACGGCAGTTTGCTTTTCCCGCCGCAGAGTGACGCGCACCGCACCGTCGAGGCGGTTATACTTGATACCGTTTTCCACCAGATTGAACACCAGTCGGTAGATCAGCGCATCACTGCCCACCATGCCCAGTTCCGCGCAGTCCTGCTGCAAGGAGATATTGTTTTTCTGGGCAAGGGGGGTCAGGTCGGTCAAAATTTCCTCCACCAGCGGTGCAAGGGCGATCTGGTCAGTACGGGAGATCGATTGCAGATTGCTCATCTCTAATAAAGTGCGCACAAGGGCGGTCAGGCGATCCAGTTGCTCCCGCAGAGAGCTGACCAGCCCGGCAGTCTCGGCATCCATGGCTGGGTGCTCCTCTGCAAACAGTTCCAGCTTCGTCTGCAAAATAGCCAGCGGGGTGCGCAGCTCGTGGGCTGCGTTGCCCGCAAACTGCCGTTGTAATTCAAAGGACTGTGCCAGGCCATCCAGCATCCGGTTTACCGACCGGCTCAACTGCCCGAATTCCTGCACGGTATCTTCGTCCAGACGGACGGTAGCAATGCTGTCCTGATCGACCCGCTGCGCCTGCTGCGCAAGCTGCTGCAACGGTTTCAGAGCTCTGCCGCTGACAAAATAAGCGATGGCCGCGCTGAGGATGGTGACCACAGCAGTGATGCACCAGCCCTTGCGGCCAAAAACCACCTTTGCATCGTAGACTTCCTGTGAAAAATGCGCCAGCAGGCTGGACATTTCCTCCTGCGGGATCTCGATGGTCAAGGAATCCTCACTGCCGGGCTGATACTGCATCATAAAGCCGTTGAGGGCATCCATGCCGGTTGCACCGGTGCGGTATAAAAGCAGGTTCATGCACACGCAGACACAGGCGATGAGCAGCGCCGTCAGCAGGGTGATGCGCCATTGCAGGGACAACCGTTTCATTGTACCTCTCCTCCGATCTCGTAGCCTTCCCCGATGCGGTTGCGGATGGGGTCGTAGCCCAGCACCGCCCGCAGCTTTTTGCGCAGGGCAGAGATATGTACCCGGATGGAGTTGCTGAAGCTGTCCACGCTTCCGTCCCAGACGTGCTCAATCAGCTCTTCCTGACTGACCGGGCGTCCCTGATGCAGCAGCAGATATTCCAGTACGCCGCTCTCCTTCCGCGTCAGGGCAAGGGTCTGACCATCCACCGTGGCAACGCGGCTGCGGGTGTTGAAGCTGAGCCGCCCGCAGCACAGGCAGACGTCCTGCTGGATGAACTTGCGCCGGGTCAGGCTGCGCACCCGGGCTTCCAATTCTGCAAGGTGGAATGGCTTGGAAAGATAATCGTTCGCCCCAGCATCCAGCCCCTCCACCTTATCTGAAATTTCACTGCGCGCCGATAAAATCAGCACACAGGTCTCAAGGTCGTGCTGCCGTAAGCTGCGCAACACCTGCATCCCGTCCACCTTGGGCAGATTGAGGTCCAGCAGTACAAGGTCGTACCGCTCTGCCGTCAGCGCTTCCAATGCGGCTTCGCCGTCTGCACAGGCGTCCACCTCGTACCCGGACAGCCGCAGCTTCCGGGCAATGTCCTCCCGCAGGGAGTGCTCGTCCTCTACCACCAAAAGGCGCATTTTGTTTTCCACCCTTCCCGTAAAAAATCCATTTCTTGCGTTTTTCTTCATTATAACAGATTATAGCAGACGGTGTTAAGATTCGTGTTAAGATTTTCTTAGCAGAAATTTTATCCCGGATAGTGTATACTGGTGCCATCAAACAACAGGAGGCTATGATGTTCATGACAAAAAAACAGGCGCAGTTGCTTTTGCTTGCTGCCGGGGTACTGATGCTGCTGTTCGGCGTATGGCGGGGCGAGGCAGACACCGTATTTTCAAAAGCCATCCGGCTGTGTATGGAGTGTGTGGGCATTGGATAAGAAAAAATTAAATCCCCTTGCCCGGTTCCGGGGCTTTATACAGGCCGGAGCGACCCTTTTAACCAACATCCACCTGCCCAACTTTGCTAAAGGAACGCTGTATCAGGGCAATGGAAAATACGTCTGCGTCCCGGGGCTGAACTGCTATTCCTGCCCGGGCGCTGCCGGTGCCTGCCCGGTGGGGGCGTTTCAGGCGGTAGTGGGCTCTTCCAAATTCCGCTTTTCCTACTACATCACCGGTATTCTCATCCTTTTCGGGGTGCTGCTGGGACGGTTCATCTGCGGTTTCCTCTGCCCGTTCGGGTGGTTTCAGGAGCTTTTGCACAAGATTCCCTCTCCCAAGCTTTCCACCAAAAAGCTAAAGCCGCTGCGCTATTTAAAGTATGCGGTGCTGCTGGTCATGGTGGTGCTGCTGCCATTGCTGGCGGTCAACGAGCTGGGCATGGGCGACCCCTTCTTCTGCAAATATCTCTGCCCACAGGGCGTGCTGGAAGGCGCCCTTCCCCTCTCCCTGACCAATGCTGGCATCCGCGCCGCGCTGGGCAAGCTGTTCACCTGGAAGGCCTGCATTCTGCTGGCAGTCATTGTGGGCAGCGTGGTGTTCTACCGTCCCTTCTGCAAGTGGCTGTGCCCGCTGGGCGCGTTTTATGCGCTGCTGAACAAGGTCTCGCTGTTCCAGATGCGTGTAGACACCCACAAATGCGTCTCCTGCGGCGCCTGCGCAAGGGCCTGTAAGATGGACGTAGACATTACCAAGACCCCCAACCACGCCGAATGTATCCGTTGTGGGATGTGTATGAAAGCCTGCCCCACGGACGCCATCCAGTACAAGTTCGGGCTGGGAGACCAATCAAACACCGAAACAACAAAGGAGTAAAACCATGAAATTCAACCGTGTAACCGCACTTTTGCTCAGCCTTACGCTGGCTTTCAGCCTTGCCGCCTGCGGGCAGGGCGCGTCCTCTGCATCTTCTGCATCCTCTTCTTCTGCCGCTTCCTCTGCGGCAGCGGAAACCAAGACCGAGGAGCAGCTGCTGGCCGAGGAAAACGAGATCCTTTCCGCAAACGATGCCCTGTGGGAGAAGGTGTTCGCTTCCATGGACAAAAACATGACTGAGACCACTCTCAGCACGAACTACGGCGATTTTCTGCGCAGCTCCGTGGAAAAGACAAAGGACCAATTCTCGGATGAGGAGTACAAGACCCTGACCGCCGATGCAGAAAAAATCCGTGCCATCGAGGAGCAGATTGCCACCCTTGCCCTCGCGGACGCGGCCGCTTCCGGCGCTGCCGCACAGGACACTGCCTTCCCCCAGTTTGAGGGCAGCGATTTAGAGGGCAACCCGGTGGACAACAGTCTGTTTGCGGGCAACGCTTTTACGGTGGTGAACTTCTGGTTCAACGGCTGCAAGCCCTGCGTAGAGGAACTGGACGACCTGAACGCCCTGAACGAGAAGGTCAAGGCACAGGGCGGCGAGGTTGTCGGCATCAACACCGAGACACTAGACGGCAACCAGCAGGGCATTGATGCCGCCAAAAAACTGCTGGCTGCAACGGGCGCAAGCTACCGCAACATCTACTTTGCCTCCGGCAGCGACGCCGGCAAGTTTGCGCTGAACATCATGGCCTTCCCCACCACCTACGTTTTTGACCGGGACGGCAACGTTGTGGGCCAGCCCCTGCTGGGCGGCATCGACAAGGAAGAAAACCTTGCCGCCCTGCAAAAAAATATTGACGCTGCCCTTGCCAAGGACAACGCCAAATAAGCTATTCTCCCCTGCCACGGAAATCAACCTTTAGAGTTCGTCCCAGAGCAGCCGGATGAGGGGCAATTTCCCGTAAGCTGCTGCTCGTTTGCGCCCTCATCAGTCACCTGCGGTGACAGCTTTCCCCCAACCGGGGAAGCCTTTAGAAAAAATTTGATTTCTGTAATTCCCTGCCGCCTACGGGCGGCTTTTTTTGTTTGCACCGGGCATTGTCATGCACGCCCGGGCGCCCGGTGGAATAGGCTGTACCGAGCCTTATCTTGATTTCAAGCAAAGGAGAGTTTTTATATGGCTACCGGAATTCTGCGCATCCAGGCCTTTGCGGCCCGTCAGTCCAGCCCTGTCGAGGGTGTGACCGTCACCGTCAGCGGCGACGGCTTCACCGCCATCCGCCTGACCGACGCCGAAGGCAACGCCGACGACGTCACCCTTACCACCCCCGCCTGTGCTCTCTCGCTGGACGAGAACAACACCACGCAGCCCCCCTACGCGGTCTGTGACCTCGTGGCCTCCAAACCCGGCTACCGCACCGTCCGCATCCAGGGCGTGCAGGTCTTTCCCGGGCAGGTGACGCTGGCCCAGCCCGAGATGATCCCCGACACCGAGGAGATGCGGGACACCCCCAACTCCCCCATCGTCATCCCACCCCACAGCCTCTTCACCGGCGACGGCGGCAGCGGCCCGAACCCGTTCCTCGCCTGTGTTCCGCGGGTGCTGGACCGGGTCATCATCCCGAAAAATATCACCGTCCACCTCGGCAAGCCCGCCGCCTCGGCCCGGAACGTCACCGTCTCGTTCCGCAGCTATATCGCCAACGTGGCGTCCAGTGAGGTGTATCCGACCTGGGCTGACGAAAACAGCCCAGCGGGGCGGTCAACCTGCCTGCCGACTCAGAAATTCCATTCGATCGTGATTTTTTGTTCTCCGGTAAGCGGATCTTTTGGGCTGACGATGACCCGATGGACCAACAGCACAACAAGTTCACGGGTCAGCTGTGAAACCTGTGCCAGTTCACGGACACGCTGCCTCTGCGTCTGGACTCCACCGGTTTCTTCCTGCTGTTGTTCCAGTTCCGTTTCCAATGTATCGATCCGGCTCTCTGCCTTTTTCACTTCTTCCAGAAAGGTCTGGTTCATTTCAGAAAACTGAACGGCATCGATCAACCCTGACACCTTATCCAGATACAACTCCTGCATGGCCTTGCGCCGCCGGGCTGCTTCGCTCTTCAACCGCTTCAGCTCGTCACGCCTGGCCTGCTCTCGCTGCCGGATGGGGTCATCCTGTTCTGGAAGGGTAACTTTTTCAGGGTCAAAATAGGCTGCCGCATGCGCCCGGATACGTTCCAGTACCGCATTCTCCAACGCGTCCATATCGGTACAGGTCCTGTTGCCGCACACTTCCGGTGCGCGCTGGTGCATCCGGCAGCGAACATAGCGTCTTTGGGTTCCATCCGCTCTCGGCTGACGGCCAGTCTGCTCCATGCAGCTGCCACAGCATCCACAAACCACTTTTTTTGCCAGCGGATGGATCGTTCCCTTCTCGCCGCTCCGGGTGCGCTCCTGCATCATCCTTTGGACCGTTTCAAACATTTCTCGCTCAATGATCGCTTCATGGGTATTTTCTACAACGATCCACTGCGATTTTGGAAGCCAAATCGTCTTTTCCGACTTGTAACTTATCTTTTTATGCTTTCCCTGCACCATATTTCCGATATAAAGCTGATCATGTAATATTTGATATACGGTGGGACTGCTCCAAAGAGCCGCATTTGTATTCTTTAATGCACTGCGGTAATGGATGCCATGCAGCTGCTTATAGGCTGTTGGGCTTGGAATTTTTTCGTCATTCAGGATGCGTGCGATCTTGTGTGCGCCGATCCCGTTAAGAGCCATGGAGAAGATCCGCCTTACCACGTCGGCCGCTTCCGGGTCGATGATGAGTTTTCCTTTTGCATTTGGGTCTTTGCAGTATCCATACCGTGCAAAAGAGCCGATGAACAGCCCCTCTTTCCGCTTGTGGTCAAGCACCGAGCGGACATTGGTGGACAGATCTTCCAGATACCACTCGTTGATCAGGCCGTTGATCTGGCGGGATTTTTTGTTCGCGGTATCGTTGGTATCCACATGGTCTACCACCGCGATGAAGCGGACGCCCCACTCCATGAACTTTCCGTGCAGATACTTTTCCACGAGCTCCATGTCACGGGTGAAACGGGATTGCGTTTTGGCCAGTACCACATCAAACTGATGTTCGCTTGCGGCTTGCAGCATCGAATTGAATGCCGGACGGTTCCGGTCGATGCCGGAATAGTCCTCATCCGAATAGATCTGGTAAATATCAAATCCGTTCTCCAGGGCGTACTGGAGCAGCATCGACTTTTGATTCTGAATGCTCTCCGATTCACCAATTTTATCTTCATCTTCTTTGCTCAGGCGGCAATAAATTGCTGCTCTCATGATCTGCCCCCTTCTTTTTGTACACGAGCATCCATGCGCAGCATAACGCATCCCTCCTTCCAATTCAGGGATGCCAGATCAGGCGCAGGATCTTGAAGGAACCGCATTGAGCAATCCATCGATGATATATCGCTCAAATTCCTTTTGAAACCGTTCTTTGCGCTGTTCGTTGTTGTCCGAACGAAATTTTTCGTGCAGAATAAAAGGAGTTTTTTTCATCGAATCCCCCTTTTCGGTCCACCTGGTCGTGATATGGGTCACTTCAGTCTATTTCCAGTCAGCGAAATTCAGAACTTTCCAGATTTTTCATGCAAAATATTGCAAGACGTTCAAAATCAACTTGAAACGCTTTTGCCGCAATGGTACAATTACATTGTCATTTTATGGAAACTCGGCGCAAAGCCCCGTGCGGACAGGCCGCAAGCGTCGGAGTTCCTGTGGGATGTGCCTGTGGGATGTGTAAGAATCGCTAAGGCAGCACTGCGCTCCTGCACTTGCGTAGTATTGCTTTCCGAAAATATGAGAAAGTATATTTATATGATGAAAAAGATCTCCCGCCGCTCGTTTTTGCAGGTCTGCGGCATTACTGCGGCAGCGGCAGCGATGACGGCATCGGCATGAGTGAGGAGTTTCAAAAGACCCTTTTTGACCCCTTTACCCGGGAGGAAAAATCCGGCACCAACAAGGTGCAGGGTACCGGCCTTGGCATGGCCATCACCAAGAGCATCGTAGACCTGATGGGCGGTTCCATCAGCGTGGAGAGCGCCCCCGGCAGGGGTACCCGCTTTGAGGTCGTGCTGGAATTTCCCATTGATGCCGAAGCAGATACGGTGCAAGAGGCACAGGTGCTCCCGGAGGAAGCAGAAGAAACTTCTTCCCTGTCCGGCATGAAGTTCCTCTGCGCCGAGGATAACGCCATCAACGCCGAAATTCTGGAAATGCTGCTGGAATCCAAGGGCGCAAGCTGCACCATCTGCTCCAACGGTCAGGAGCTCGTGGATGCCTTTGCCAGCGTCAAGCCCGGCGAGTACGACATGATTTTGATGGACGTGCAGATGCCGGTGATGGACGGCCTGGAGGCCACCCGCCGCATCCGCAATGGCGAAAATCCGCTGGGCAGGATCATCCCCATCCTTGCCATGACTGCCAACGCCTTCCTTGAGGATATGCAAAAGAGCAAGGAAGCCGGCATGGACGAACATCTCTCCAAACCCGTGGACATTGCAGCTCTGGAACAGACCGTAAAACGCTTCCGCGTTACCTCCCCCATTAAAAAATAGCGGAAAAGCGCGTTTCCGCAGATGAAACACACAAATGATGTAGAAGAGGGTCAGAACGTGAATACACTTTCCGAGATCGAGGAATATTACAAAGCGCGTGAGCAGCAGCTGTTGAAAAAACTTCATCAACAGGGAGCCGCTCTTGCCGCAGCGGAGCAGGCGCTGAAACAACTGACCGAAAATCAGAAAGTATCGGAGGACGAAACAGCCCGACAGCGCGCTGCACGGGAGCAGGCATTCGAAGAAAAGCTCTATCGGGATCCGCTGACAGGAATTTACAACCGCCGCTATTACGAAGAAGTTGCCCGCAAAACCATCGGCCCGGCGGGTGTCGCACTGATGGATGTGGATGATTTCAAGATCTGCAACGATACCTATGGGCATTACGCCGGAGATATGGCACTGAAAACGGTGGCAAACACCATCCAGTCCTGCATCCGGAAGTCGGACCTGCTCATCCGCTACGGCGGAGACGAATTTCTGCTGGTGTTACCCGGCATTCCGGGAGACTTTTTGCAGACCAAACTGGAACAGATCTGCACCGCCGCGCAGATGGCATCTGTACCCGGCTATCCGCATTTCCGTATCTCGCTGAGCATTGGCGGAACGATACAGTCCCTCGCCGACCCTATGGAAAACATCGTTCGCCGGGCGGATCGGCTGATGTATCAGGCAAAGTGCCGCAAGAATGCCGTTATGGTGGAGGTTCCGGGGCATAACCTGGCGGCTTTGGAAAAACTTTTGCAGAACAAGCCACAGATCTTACTTGTGGATGACTCCGCAATGAACCGCATGATGCTGACAGAGATCCTGGGAGACAGTTACCACATTCTGGAAGCCGAAAACGGACGGGAATGCATGGAAAAATTGCAGGCAGAAACCGGAAACATTGCACTGGTGCTGCTGGACATCAATATGCCCGTTATGGACGGCTTTGAAGTGCTGAAAGCCATGAATGCCAACCACACCATCGAGGATATCCCGGTCATTATGATCTCCAGCGAGGACTCCGATGCGACGATCCGGCGTTCCTATGAGCTGGGCGCAAGTGATTATGTCAATCGCCCCTTCGATGCTCGTATCGTGTACCGCCGTGTGACCAACACCATCAAGCTGTACGCCAAGCAGCGGCGGCTGGTGCAGATGGTCTCTGAGCAGATCCGCGCCCGTGAAAATAATACGGATATGCTGGTGGGTGTACTGAGTCATATCGTAGAATTCCGCAACGGCGAAAGCGGCGCCCATGTGCGGCACATCCGTATCATCACCGAACTGCTGCTCCGCCGTCTGTTGGAGATCAGCAGCAGATACTCGATCACTGCGGAACAGCAGGATATGATCCCGCTGGCTTCTGCCCTGCACGACATCGGAAAAATCGGCATTGACGAAAAGATCCTCAACAAGCCCGGCAAACTGACCCCGGAGGAATTCGAGGTCATGAAGACCCACAGTATGCTGGGAGCCAAGATGCTGCATGATCTGGATAATTTTGCAGAGCAGCCGCTGCTGCAAACGGCCTACGAGATCGCCCGCTGGCATCACGAACGCTGGGATGGGCGCGGCTACCCGGATGGACTGAAGGGCGATGAGATCCCCATCAGCGCACAACTGGTCTCGCTGGCTGATGTGTACGATGCTCTGACCAGCGAACGCTGCTACAAAAAAGCCTTCTCCCACGAAAAAGCCGTGCAGATGATCCGGAACGGCGAGTGCGGAGCGTTCAACCCGCTGCTGCTGCAGTGCCTGACAGATATTCAGGCTGACCTGAAAGAAGAATTACAGCAGCACAACTGAGCAATGGATGCAATAAAACAGGAGAACAAAAAGCCCAAATGAAACACAGAATCTCACGCCGTGCATTTCTGCGCGGCTGCACGCTGCTGGCGGCATCTGCTGCCGTCGGCAGTCTGACTTCCTGCGGCGGAACCAACGCGAAGGACAGCGGTCTTCCGCAGCTCATTGTGGGAAGCGATACCTATCCGCCCTATATTTATCTGAACAATGACGGCGTTCCCGCCGGGATCGACGTGGAGATCGCCACCGAAGCCTTCCGCCGCATGGGATATGCTGCCCAGTTTGAACCGATCGATTGGGAACAAAAAACAGCTCTGGTGGAAAGCGGTACCATCGACTGCATCTGGGGCTGCTTTTCCATGGATGGGCGCGAGGAGGTATACCGCTGGGCGGGACCCTACATGGTGAGCCGTCAGGTGGCTGCGGTGGATGCCGACAGCAGCATCCGGACACTCGGCGACCTTGCCGGAAAGACCATCGCCGTGCAGAGCACCGGCAAGCCGGAGGAGATCTTTCTCAGCGGCTCCGACCCGCGCATCCCGCAGACCGTCGAGGTGTTCAGCACCGAAGACCGCAGCGTGCAGTATGCGATGCTGGCCTGCGGCTATGTGGATGCCATCGCTGCCCATGAGACGGCCATCCTGCAATACATGAAGGACAATTCCGTGGAGTTCCGCATCCTCGAAGAACCGCTGCTGGTCACCGGTCTGGGCATCGCCTTTGCCAAAAACGACAGCCGCGGGCTGGACATCCAGCTGAACGCTGTTCTTGCGCAGATGCGCACAGACGGCACACTGGAGCAGATCCTTGGCAAGTATCTTGAACATCCTTCGCAGTATCTGGAGGTGGACACCATTGGCACGTAAAAACAAAACCATCTCAGATACATGGAGATGGGGGCTCTATCTGGTCATCGGCGTGCTTTTTATGGCCGGCGTCGTTTTTTTCTCGAGTTGGCAGGCACTGCGTGCAACGGAGGCTCGTTTCTGTCAGATCCTTGATTTTGTCAAATCCCAGTCCACCAGCTTTGAAAAGCACAACGATACGATTGTGGCCAAAGCGCTCCGCCGCACGGCGGTATCGGTGCATCAGCTGGCACAGGACCCTGCGCTCGACCTTTCCGACCCGGAATGCCTGAACAGGCAGGCAGAGCTGCTCTGGCTCACAGGTATTTCGGTTCTGGCCCCGGACGGTACGCTCCTGTGCGAATCCACAACGAACGGCATCGGCTATGCCCGGTTTGGAGAGCAGCTCAAAAATGATGCCCTTCTGGACGTTTTCTCTTACCCGCAAAAGACCTACCTGAAGCGGGTCCTGCTGGAGGATGGGTCTGCCGTGGATGTTGCGGCACACCGGGCAGAAAGCAAAGAGGTGATCCTGCTTGCCTACCGCTATACCCCGGCAGAATTTATAGAGGGAACGGCCTTGTCCATCCAGAGCGTACTGGACGGCTACTCGGTTGAGACCAGCGGCACATTGTTCATCGTGCAGAACAATCAGGTCATTGCCTCCAACCGCCCGGAGCTCATCGGGCAGGATGCTGCGGACAGTCCGCCGGTGCGGGAGATCCGCAAAGCCGGGGCTGCCGAAACGCTGACCCATACCCACGATTGGAACGGCTCCGGCTGCTATTTTGGAATGTACTGCCACGGAAGGTCTTTCGATCTCTACGCGTATACGGATGAAAAATCCGTCTTCCGTGAATCGTTTCCGCTGATTTTGATGGCGCTGGCCGGTTACATCCTGCTTGTAATGGTCCTTCGGGTGCTGCGCAGACGCTCCGTGCAGGAGATGGAGCAGCAGAAGAAAGAGCAGGAGAAGAAGTATCAGGCTCAGCTGGAGGAACAGAACCGCAAACTGGAGATCGCACTCCAGCACGAGGGTGCGGCAAACCGTGCCAAGCGGGAGTTCCTGTTCAATATGAGCCACGATATTCGCACCCCCATGAACGCCATCATCGGCTTCACCTCGCTGGCTGCGACCCATATTGATAATAAGGAACAGGTGCTGGACTACCTGAAAAAGATCTCTACCTCCAGCCAGCATCTGCTTTCCCTCATCAATGATGTGCTGGATATGAGCCGCATCGAGAGCGGAAAAGTAAAAATTGAAGAAAAAGCGGTGCATCTGCCGGACCTCGTCCACGATGTGCGCTCCATCATCCAACCCGATGTTTCGGCAAAGCGGCTGTCGCTTTTCATCGATACCATGGACGTGGAGAACGAGGACATCATCACCGACCCGCTGCGGCTGAACCAGATCCTGCTGAACATTTTGTCCAACGCCATCAAGTTCACTCCCACAGGCGGTACGATCAGCCTCCGCATTGCCCAGAAGAACGGTGCGCCCAAGGGCCGTGGCTGCTATGAGTTCCGCATCAAGGACAATGGCATTGGTATGAGCGAAGCGTTCCAGAAGCACATCTTTGAGGCATTCAGCCGGGAGGAAAGCTCCACCGTCAGCGGCATTCAGGGTACCGGCCTGGGCATGTCCATCACCAAGAACATTGTGGATATGATGGGCGGCACCATCGCGATCGAAAGTGAACCGGGCAAGGGCAGCGAATTCATCGTAGATCTCTGCTTCGCACTCAGCGGACAAAAGGTGGAGCCCAGGCAGCTCCCGCAGTTGGAAGGGCTGCGCGCATTGGTAGCAGACGACGATACCGACACCTGCCTGAGCGTCAGCACCATGCTGTCCAAGATCGGGATGCGGCCGGAGTGGACGATCTCCGGCCGGGAAGCGGTGATCCGCACCCGGTACGCCATGGAGCAGGGCGACGAATTCAGCGTCTACATCATCGACTGGCTCATCCCCGATATGAACGGCATTGAGGTCGTGCGGCAGATCCGCAAGGTGATCGGGAAAAGCTGCCCTATCATCATTCTGACGGCCTACGATTGGACGGATATTGAAGAGGAAGCCCGCGCTGCCGGAGTGACCGCCTTCTGCGAAAAGCCGCTGTTCCTTTCCGAACTGCGCAGAGTGCTGGCAGAACCGTACGGTGCAGAGCCTGCCTGTAAGCCAGCGCAGCCAGATGCCTCCGAGCTCAAGAGAAAGAAACTTTTGCTGGTGGAGGACAATGCCTTGAACCGTGAGCTCGCGCTGGAGATCTTGAAGGAAGCGGGCTTTGCGGTAGACACTGCTGAGGATGGCGAGATCGCTGTCCAGAAGATGAAGCAGGCGGCCCCCGGGCAGTACGATTTGATCTTAATGGACATCCAGATGCCCAAGATGGACGGTTACGAGGCGACGCGGCAGATCCGCGCCCTGCCGGATGCTGCAAAGGCAGGCATCCCCATCTTTGCAATGACGGCAAATGCCTTTGAAGAAGACCGTCAGAATGCATTGAAGGCCGGTATGGACGGCCACATTGCAAAGCCGCTGGATATTCCGCATCTGCTGCAGGTCCTCGCAGATGTACTGAGATCATAACGGCTGCCAGCCGACAAAAGCAAAAGCACCCGCAGCAGGCTTTCCAGAGGCTCTTGACCTCTGGAAGCGAATGCTGCGGGTGCTTTATTTATTTTCTGTCTGACAGGCGTTTGGCTCACAAAATTTTGCGCAGCTCCTGCACAAGGTCGCCGATCACGATGGGCTTGGACAAAAAGCCGTTCATGCCGCTTTCCAATGCGTTGCGGCGGTCCTCGTCGAAGGCGTTGGCGGTCATGGCAAGGATGGGGAGCTTTGCCCGGGCAGGGTCATCCAGTGCGCGGATCTTCCGGGTGGCGGTGTAGCCGTCCATCACCGGCATCTGCACATCCATCAACACCAGATCATAGCTGCCCGGCGCTGCGGTGCTCACCTTTTCCACCGCCACTTCACCGTTTTCCGCCGTATCGACCCGGAAGCCGTACTCGCACAGGATCTCCTGCGCGATCTCGCGGTTCAGCTCGTTGTCCTCTACCAGCAGGATGTGTCTGTCCTTGAAGTCGGCGTTCTTTTCCGGCAGAAGCTCCTGCGACGCATCTGTCAGCTTCTGGCCGAGGGCGCTCATCAGGGTCTCGCGCAGGTCGGATATGAACATGGGCTTGGAACAGAAGGCGGTCACACCGGCGGCCTTTGCCTCCACCTCAATGTCAGACCAGTCGTAGGCCGTCAGGATGATGATGGGGGTATCGTCGTTCAGGCTGCGGATCTGGCGGGTGACCTCGATGCCGTTCATATCCGGCAGCCGCCAGTCGATGATATAGGCGTGGTAGACATCGCTCATCTCGATGGACTGCCGCGCGCGCAGCACCGCTTCCTTGCCGGAAAGGGTCCACTCCGCGCGCATTCCCACCTTGACCAGCATCTTTGTCACGCTGTCGCAGGTGTTGAAATCGTCGTCCACCACCAGAGCCTTCAGGCCTTCCAGCTCGGTGATCTTTTCCACCGGGCGGTGCTCTGCCTGCACCCGCAGCGGCACACGAATGATAAACTCGCTGCCCTTGCCCTGCGCTGTCTGCACCTCGATGGTGCCGCCCATCATATCCACGATGTTTTTGGTGATGGCCATGCCAAGGCCGGTGCCTTGGATACGGCTGACCGTGGAGGTGCGCTCCCGCTCAAACGGCTCAAAGATTTTTTTGGCAAATTCCGGGCTCATGCCGATGCCGTTGTCCTTGATGCGGAACTCGTACTGCCCGCAGCCGCGCACCTGCCCGGCAAGCTGGCGCACTCGCACCGAGACCGTGCCGCCCGCCGGGGTAAATTTGATGGCGTTGGACAGCAGGTTCAGCAGGATCTGGTTCAGCCGGGTCTTATCGCAGTAGACATCCTCGTCGGTCACATCCATCGCATCCATATAAAGCTCCAGCTGTTTTGCGTAGATCTGCCCGCTGACGATGGTTTTCAGATCGTGCAGCACCTCCGAAAGGTTGACTTCCACCTCTTCCAGATGGAGCTTTCCGCTTTCGATGCGGCTCATATCCAGCACATCGTTGATGAGCGAGAGCAGATGGTTGCTGGAAGCAAGGGTCTTGGCCAGATAATCCTTCACCCTCTCCTTGTCGTCGATATTGCTGATCGCCAGAGTGGTAAAGCCGATGATGGCGTTCATGGGGGTGCGGATGTCGTGGGACATATTGGAAAGGAAGGTGCTCTTGGCGCGGTTGGCAGTCTCGGCGGCGGCAACGGCATCCGAAAGCGCCTGATTCACCTGTTTGTCGGCGGTGCGGTCGGACATGACCAGGATGTATTTGGTCCTGCCCTCCACCTCGCTGCCTATGGCGATGTTATGGAACCAGCGGCGCTCTTTGGTTTCCAGATGCTCAAACTCGAGATCCCATTCCCGCTGCTGCCCGCTGAGAAGCCCATCCAGAAAGTTTTTGCCCTGCTCCGGGGCGCCCAGCTTGTCCAGAGCATGGACATCCTGCCGGACTTCTCTCCACGGGATGCCCAGAAGCCGCTCAATGTTCGGGCTGACGTAATCCGTCTGGGAGGTTTTTGCGTCCAGCATCAGAAAAACATCGTCCACGTTCAGCGAGAGCTTCTGGAACAATTCATCCCGGTACCGGATCTCGGTATCCTTCCGGCGCAGGGTGACATGGCTTCTGAGCACAATGAGCAGAATGGCCAGCACCGCAAGACCTGCGGCGATGCCCGCTACGATCTGCGCCGTGCGGAACCACAGTTCGTCCAGATTAGCATTGACGATGCTGACCGGCACAAGCCCCAGCATCGTCCAGCTCTGGACCGCCGTGCCCTCGTAGACCAGATAATAGCTGGTGTCGCCCAGTTTGACCCTCAGGTTTCCGCTGCTGCCCTGTGCAAAGGCATTGGACAGATCCAGGATCTGCGCCTCGGAAAGATCGGAATGGTCGCGCAGCATCGCAATGAAGTTGTAGATCGTTTCCGTGCGGTTTACGGAATTGTCGATGACCACCCGCCCATCCGGGTAGATGACATAGTTGCTGGCATTGCCCTCAAAGGCAGAGCTGTCCAGCAATCTCATCACCGCATCATTATAATAAGAGATGGCAACGGCATCGTAGGCAAAGCCCCGGTAGCTGCCCTGCGTTTCGGGACAGATGAACGCCAGCATCTGGGGCTTGCCGGGCAGCGCCGTGTTCACGACGACATCCTCATCGTGAGCGAGCTTTTCGTCCAGATTGGTCTGCAGGCCAAGATAGCCGGTCTCCCCGGTCACGGTCATGTAGTTGCCGTCATAGGTAAGAAAGTAGAATTCGGCAAACCCAGCCTCCTGCTGTGCCGCCCTGATATACGCCTGTATTTCGGCCTCATCCGAGGCAGTTTCCAGAAAGCCGTTGTACAGATGCAGGTAGCTCACATTTTTGCGCACCAGCTCTTTCAGCATATTATTGGATTTATGCAGCACCTCTTCCAGATGCGAGGTACTTTCCTGATAGATGGTCTGGGACACAAACGAGATGTACCGAACGCTGAAACCTGCTATCAGCAAGACCAGAAGAAGGACGGCCGCAACAGGGAGCCACTTTTGCCGGGGATGGCAGTTTCGTTTGGATTCGTGCTTTTCGTCTTCCATCCCGCTCACCTCAGTGTCATGTAGTTTTCAGGCTCTGCAAGCGCTGCGCCGCCGCCGGAGAGATGATCGCGCCATCTGTTTTTTACCCATGTATCTCCGTCCAAAGACCTGCCGCTTTCGCTCGCAAGCAGCGCTTCCATCTGATTTTCCGCTGCCAGACAGGTCACGGTAACGGTGTCGTCGTCCCGGAGCGGCTGTCCGTTCCGGGTGATGCCGGTCAGGGTATAGCTGCCGCCTGCCTCTTTGACCTCCACGGCAATGCCGCTGACCACCGGCAGAGAGCCGCGGTTGAAGGGCACAAACCCACCCTCGCAGCCCTCCACAAAGGCGCGGACGGTCTCCTTCAGCTCTGCGCCGGTCATAGTGCGCTGGCGGGACATCAGACCGTTGGGCATGATCATGGAAGCGGCCATTTTCTTGTTATAGTCTGCCTGCAGCACACTGCCGGTAAAGCTGTTTGCGGTGGCAAGCAGCACATCGGTGCCATAAACGCCCCGCAGCGTGTTCGCCATAACGGAGAAGGAGGCGCTGCCGCCGTTTGCGTGGAAGACATTGGAATAGCTCTTCCCGGAGGTCAGCACGATCTCGTCATCGGCAGGCGTTTCTTCGGCAAGAAGCTGGGCATTGAACGCACGATAAGCCTGCTGTGCCGTGTACTCGCCCGCGATCATTTTGGAGACAACGTCCTTGGAGACGGCAAAGAAATCGTTGGAGGCGATGCGGATATACATGTGGTTTTCTTCCACCACATCGCGCACATCCTTCATGTACTCGGTCAGGCGCAGGGGGACGTTCTGGCTGTAGCTCAGCAGGTCCTGCCCGTCGGCAACGATGCGGCTCTGCGCCTCCTCGGAGAGCATGACGTTCAGCACCTTCATGGCTTTTTCGCGGCGCGCGTTGTCCTGCTCGAGGTCACGGTTCAGAGCGATCTGGAAATAGGGGGTGGTCATGATCCACTTTTCGCCGTTCTGGCTGAAGAAGGGCAGGAAGATCGTGTCGATGCCCTCATCCTGAAACATCTTGACACCCGCAGAGCTGCCAAAGTACATGGCAGCTTCTCCGTTCCGGAACATCCCGGTCACATCGTCATAATTCAACGCAAGATCGTCTGCCGTGAGGTGGGTATCCTGAATGAACTGCGCCATCCGCTCAAACGCCCCCGGCCACACGGTGTCGTCCAGACCCACCCGTGCGGTGCTGGCAGGGTCGCTGTAAGCAGTGCGCCACTTGCGCCCATCAGTCGTGGTAAGCTCGGCAGCGGAAAGCCCCTGCAGCGTTTCCATGCAGGTGTAGTCGTAGGTATAATCGGCGGTAAAGCCGCGGATGCCCACCTTCTCAAACGCCTGACAGGCCGAAACGAAGCTCTCGTAATCGGTAGGCAGGGGGATACCGTACTGCTCAAAAAGGCTGCGGTTGACCACAAAGCCGTGGGCATCCGCGCAGACCGGCAGCCAGTTCACGCTGCCGTCCTCGTTTTTGAAGCTGTTGAGGTAGGTGTTGTACACAGCGCCCGCCTCGTTGGTCAAGGCAAGGTTCATCAGGCTGTCCTTCAAGGGAGCTGCATCGTGCAGCGAGAAGCGGCAGCTGGTGATAATATCCGGCAGACCGCCGTTCTCCTCCAAAAACTTGTAAAAATCCAGATCGTTGTTTCCCACGATGAATTCAATATTTACATCCGGCAGCTGGGACTGGATATAAGGCGCATAGGTCTCGTACAGGCTTGTACTCCACAGATACACCTGAATGGTCTGAGCATCCTCCTGCTTTTCCACATTTTCGGCGGTTTTTGTTCCGCATCCGGTCAGTACAGATAGACCTATCACCAATGCCGCAAGTGCAGAAATAAGGCGGTGAAATGTTCTTTTGTTCATTAAATCGTTCTCCTCACAACTCTTGGGCAGCTGCCGTTCTGCACTCCCGAATACCACAAAAAGGCATTGATACAGCATGACAGAACTATAGGATAATTTTACCACCGCCATGATGGATTTTCAATAAAATTTCATATGTTGATTCATAAAAGCAGCGTGTCCGATTTCTTTGCGCCAGTCGATGCAGCTTTTTTTGAACAGTATATATACCAACGTATACAGTATGTATGTGTAACATTATAACAGAAGCATTTCAAGCGTTCATGCTTGTGAATACTGCTTATGTTCTATTATTATCCCTTGACAAAAAGGCCGCCGAGGATGCCGCCCGAACCAGTTCCTGCATCTCGCTCCGTGCCTTGCGGCAGTCCGGGCAGGCAGCTTTGGCCGGTTGGGTTATTTTGCTCCCCGTGGCCCGAGCAGGCCCTGCGGGCCAACATCCACTGCCAGATCTCGCTGGCTCTCAACCGCATCTACACCGAGTGGTACCCCAGCAAGGGCTACAGTTTCAACATCACCAACTCCACCAGCTACGACCAATACTACGTCCATGGCCGGACGGTGTTCGACGTCATGGTGCGGCTGACGGACGACATCTTCAACACCTATATCCGCAAGACCGGCACCGTGAACCCCTACTACGCCGAGTACTGCGACGGCAAATCCGTCACCTGCCCCGGCCTCAAGCAGTGGGGGACGGTCACGCTGGCCAATCAGGGCCGCAGCGCACTGAGCATCCTCAAATACTACTACGGCAGCAACATCGAGATCATCCGCACCAACAACATCCAGTCCATCCCCCAGAGCTACCCCGGAAGCCCTCTGCGGCAGGGCAGCACCGGAGCGGCGGTGTTCACCCTGCAGCGGCAGCTCAACCGCATCACCAAGGACTATCCCTTCCTCGGCCTGCTGACGGTGGACGGCATCTTCGGCCGCAAGATGACCGAGACGGTCAAAAAGTTCCAGAGGCAGTTCAACCTCACCGCCGACGGCGTGGTGGGCCGCAGCACCTGGTATAAGATCAGCTATATCTACGTCTCGGTGAAGGACCTCGCCGAGCTGACCAGTGAAGGCGAGACATTCAGCGGCACCCTCCCGGACGGCCCATGGAACTTCGGCAGCAGCGTCCTCAAACAGGGCTCCACCGGCAGCGAGGTAGAGCAGGTGCAGTTCTGGCTGAGTACGCTGGCTCAGTATGAGAGCAGCATCCCCTCTGTCACGGTGGACGGCGTCTACGGCAGCGGCACAGCGGCGGCCGTCCGGGCGTTCCAGCGGCGCTACGGCCTGACGGTGGACGGCATCGTGGGCCTCACCACATGGACCGAGCTGTACGACCAGTTCCGCAGCATCCAGTCCGACAACGGCACCCCCAACGCCTACCCCGGCACCGCCCTGCGCCAGGGCAGCAGCGGCCAGAACGTCCGGCTGGTGCAGTTCTGGCTGAAGATCGCACGGACGGTCTATTCCAGTCTCAACAATGTCACCGTAGACGGCATCTTCGGCTCGTCTACCGCAGCGGCCGTGCGGCGGTTCCAGACCTACTTCGGCCTCACCAGCGACGGCGTCGTGGGCCGGACGACATGGAACAAGCTCTACGAAGTCTACAACGACATCGCCAACCGCCTGCTTTCGCCCAACCTGCGGCCCGGCGAGTACCCGGGCGTGCTGCGCAATGGCTCCACCGGCACCGCCGTCCGGGAGCTGCAATTCTACCTCTACCTCATGAGCGCCTACCAGAGCAGCATCCCCTCTGTCTCCATCGACGGCCGTTTCGGCGCGGCCACTGAGGCCGCCGTGCGGGCCTACCAGCGGTTCGCCGGGCTGACGGTGGATGGCATCGTAGGACGGAAGACATGGGATTCGCTCTACGGCAAAGCGTCGGCCCTCCGCTCGTCCGGGCCGGTGGTCACCCTCAAGCGTCTCCCCTACCCCGGCACGCCGCTCACCGTCGGCACCGACAGCAGCGCCGTGCTCTACTACACCCTGCTTTTGCAGCGCATCGCCTACTACTACGACAGTGTAGCGTCCCCCGCGCTTTCCAGCCAGTACACACAGGAGACCGCGGACGCCACCGCCAGCGCGCAGGAGCTTCTGGGCCTGCCCGCCACCGGCGTGGCAGACGCCGAAACGTGGACAGCAGTGGAAGCCCTGAGCTTACAGCTGGCGGCCTTCACCCCCAACCCCGACCGGCATCCCGAGCAGGGGCCGGACTACCCGGGCCGGGCCATGAAGGAGGGCAGCGCAGGGCCTGACGTCAGCCTCATCGAGGGCTGGCTCAATGACCGCTCCCAGCTCTACTGCGAGGAGGACTACGTCGCCGACAACGCTGTCTTCGGCCCGGAGGATACCGCCGCTGTGAAGGAGACGCAGCAGCGGGCGGGTCTTGAGGCAAACGGCGTCGTGGACCGGCCCACCTGGGCCGCACTCCGCGCCCAGAGCCATACTGCCTGCGACAGCTGCACCGAGGAGGGATGAGAGATGGCACGCTTACTGGTCTATGACGCCTACGAGAACAAAGTCTACACCTATTCGAACCTGCGCGAGAACGACCCCATGCCCTACAGCACCGGCAGGACTCTGACCGTGCGGGAGTTCCGGGGCAAATCGAACAGCCCGGTGCTCTGGACGACCATCGCGGCAATGGAAGCGTGGAACCTCACCCGCCGCAAATACGGCAGGGGCATCCCGGTGGGATACGCCTTCCGCCGCATCTGGGAGGGAGGCCACGGCACCCGCAGCCAACACTATGCCGGCGTGGCCTTCGACGTGGGGCAGAGTCTCAGCCAGACCCAGCGCACCGCCATCTACAACGCCGCCCGCTCCACCGGGGCGTGGGGCTATGTCGAGCCGCTGAGCCAGACCCCCACATGGGTCCACTTCGACCGGCGCTACGGCACACCCGCCTGCAGAGGCACCACGGCAGGCTACCCCACCCTCCGCCGGGGCAGCCGGGGCTGCTACGTCATGATCCTCCAGGACGCCCTCTCGACGCTGGGCTACCAGACCGGGAACCGCATCGACGGCATCTTCGGCAGCCGGACGGAAGAAGCCCTCAAGGGCTACCAGCGGCGCACCAGTCTGCGCGTCGACGGCGTCTGCGGCTGCAACAGCTGGAAAAAGATCTCCACCGCCGTGCTGAGTGTTGGACGGACGAAGACGACGATCGATTGATTTTATAGTAGTGTAAAATAAAAAGGCTGCTGCAAAGTACAACCTCTCAGTCTCGCTATCGCTCGACAGCTCCCCTAGTAGGGGAGCCTCTGGCGAAGAGATGGGGCTTTCCGCCATGCCAAAGCCTCCCCTCGATAGGGGAGGTGGCACGGCGAAGCCGTGACGGAGAGGTTGCTTGCAGCGGCCTCTTATTTTTTATCATTCAATCGTCCACCACAACATCCTCGCTGAGCACCTGTCCGATGGGCTTTGCAATGCACAGATCGGCCTCGGCGTCCGCATTCGTAGGCTGCATATTGATGACCACGAGGTGGTCGCCCCGGAAGTACCGGATGAGTCCCGCCGCCGGGTAGACCACAAGGCTGGTACCGCCGATGATGAGGGTATCAGCGCGGCGGATGGCCGAGACGGCCCCGGACAATACCTGCTCATCCAGCCCCTCTTCGTAGAGGACGACGTCCGGCTTGATGATACCGCCGCATTTGGGGCAGCGCGGCACACCGGTGCTGTTGGCGATGAAGTCCACATCGTAGAACGCGCCGCACTTAACGCAGTAGTTGCGCAGGGTGCTGCCGTGGAGCTCGTACACCGTCTTGGAGCCTGCCGCCTGATGGAGGCCGTCGATGTTCTGGGTGATGACGGCTTTCAGCTTGCCCTCCCGCTCGAGCTTCGCCAGACGCAGATGCGCCGCGTTGGGCTTTGCTCCCTTGACGATGAGCTTATCGCGGTAGAAGCGGTAGAACTCCTCGGGGCGCTCTTCCCAGAAGGTGTGGCTCAAGATCGTCTCGGGCGGGTAATCGTATTTCTGATGGTAGAGGCCGTCCACACTGCGGAAGTCCGGGATGCCGCTCTCGGTGGACACGCCCGCACCACCGAAAAAGACGATGTTCTGGCTCTGCGAAATGATTTTTTCCAACTTTTCAACCATATTCAACACCTCTTTTGTATCTATCGACGGAAATCAGTGCAAAATTTTATGCATTCTGCATTTTGTTTTTCACATTTCAACGGTCATTTTCCGCAAACATCTGCCCCAGATGGGCGAAAATATCCTGCGGGAGCATCCCGTACTCGCCTTTTTGGCGGGCGGCACGGTCAGCGGCAGCACCGTGGAGCCAGACCGCACAGGCGGCGGCTTCGCAGGCGGACAGACCGCAGGCCAGCAGGGCCGACGTCATACCGGCCAGCACATCGCCGCTCCCGCCCCGGGCAAGCCCGGGATTGCCGGTGGGGTTGACGCAGACGCGGCCATCCGGGGCGGCGACCACGGTCCGCGCCCCTTTCAGCACCACGACTGCGTTCCACTGAGCGGCATACCGCCGGGCGACGCCCTCCCGGTCGGCCTGAACGGCCTCCACCGAAAGCCCCGTCAGCCGGGACATCTCCCCCGGGTGGGGCGTCAAAATCAGCTCTTTGGCCGGGCGCGGCAGTTCCTCACCCGCGTTCATGAGGCTGGCGGCGGCGTTGAGGCCATCGGCGTCCAGCACCGCACTGCCCGAAAAGCCGGTGAGCAGCTTCTTCACCAGCGTCCGCGTCTCGGCGGCGCGGGCCGTGCTCTGGGCAAGATAGCCCAGCCCCGGCCCGATGAGCAGGACGGTGGCCTTCTGCCGGAGGATGCGGGGGATGCTCTGGGGGGAGATGCCCCCTTCTGCCCCCGGCTCACAGGGGCAGAGACAGCATTCCGGCAGGCGTGCCGACACCGCCGCCAACACCGGCTCGACGCTTGCCAGTGTGACGATGCCCGCGCCGGTGCGCAGAGCGCCCTCGACGGTCAGCGCCGCCGCACCGCGGTAGCAGGCGCTTCCCGCCACAGCCAACACCGCGCCGAAGCTGCCCTTGTTGCTCTCCCTCGGGCGTTTTGGGATGTGTGACCAGACAGATTCAGCCGTAATTTCGGGTGTCATGCTCACGCCTCCCCCTGAATGCAGCGCCTTATCTCTTTTTCCACGTCCTGCACCTCTTCGTGGAACATCCGGGCCGAGACGCGGAGGGCGCCGTGGCCCAGAATGATGACCTGTTCCATGCCGTCGGAGGTCGCCACCCGGACCCGGCGGTTCCTGCCGATCTCGTGGGTGACGCGCTCGATGAACATATCCGCCGTCTCGGCCTCTTTGGTGTAGACGACGTGGATGTTGTGGTACTGCTCGATGCTGCCGGGACTGCCCGGCACACGGTAGGCATCGAACACGAGGATGAGGACGCACTTTTTGAAGCCCTGATAGTTGCAGAGAATGTCCATCAGCCGGTGGCGGGCGGCGTCGAGGCTCTCCTTGGAGAGGGCGTTCAGCTCGTCCCACGCAAAGATGATGTTGTAGCCGTCCACCAGCAGATATTCGGGGGCGATCTCCCACTGCTCGGCGGCGAAATCGGGCCGCTCCCGCTTCTGCACCGGGCGGAAGGCCGCCAGCGGGTCCCGTTTGATGGGGCCGTAGGTGCGCTCAAAAATTTTCAGCAGTTCGGCGTCCTCTTCCAGCGTGGCGCGGTAAGCCGCCATCCGGCGGGGACGGGCAGCGGTCTCTTCTGCTGTCGGGGCGGTGTGGCCCCAGCCGCTGTCCACGTGCATATGGCTGCGCACCTGCTCCCACGGCACCACAAAGCCCGCGCCATGGGAGCAGAAGACCGAGTCAGCGGGGTTGTCCAGGTCGTGTTCCGGTTCATAGCCCGCCGCCGCGATGACCTCCGCTGCGTTGTGGCAGGGGCGGTATCCGTCCAGCGTCAGGTTCAGGTGTCCCCTGCCCCGGGTGTAGCTGACCACCTCCATGGGGTAGCTGCGCATGGCAGCCACCGGTGCAAAACCGGTGAGGGCGGCGGTCTGGCCGTCGGGGGCGGTCTCGGGCGGGTCAAAGCTGCCCTCCATCCGCTGGACGTCGCTCATGGCGCGGCCAATGTTCTCCGCAGGCACTTCCAGCCGGAAGGAATACCACGGCTCGAGGAGCTGGGTCTTTTTGATCTGGTCTGCCATCATGAGGCCCTGCCGCACGGCGCGGTAGGTGGCCTGCCGGAAGTCGCCGCCTTCGGTATGCTTGAGATGGGCGCGGCCCGCGATGAGGGTGATCTTCATATCCGTCAGCGGCGCGCCGATGAGGACGCCGAGGTGCTGCTTTTCTTCCAGATGGGTCAGCACGAGGCGCTGCCAGTTTTTGTCCAGCTCTTCCTCCCGGCAGTCGGCGGCAAACTGCATCCCGCTGCCCCGGGGCAGCGGCTCGAGCTTCAGATGCACCTCGGCATAGTGGCGCAGAGGCTCATAATGGCCCACGCCCTCGATGGCCTCGGTGATGGTTTCCTTATATAATATGCCGCCGGAGTCGAACTCCACGTCCAGCCCGTACCGCTCGGCCAGCAGGCTCTTGAGCACCTCGAGCTGTATCTCGCCCATGAGCTGGACGTGGATCTCGCCCAGCGTCTCGTTCCAGACGACGTGGAGCTGAGGTTCTTCCTCTTCCAGACGGTGGAGCTTGCCCAATGCGGCATGAACGTCCGCGCCCTCGGGCAGACACACCCGGTAACTCAGCACCGGTTCCAGCACAGGGAGGTCGCTGTCCCGCTCGGCCCCGAGGCCGGTGCCGGGGCGGGCCTTGGTCAGGCCGGTGACGGCGCAGACCTGTCCCGGGCTGATGGCCTCTGCCAGCGTATACTTTGCGCCGGAGTAGAGCCGCAGCTGGTTGGCCTTTTCGGCCCAGGGCTCGCCGTCCGCTTCGCCGGTGAGCTGGGCTTTGACTTTCAGCTCACCGCCGGTGACCCGCAGCCAGGTCAGCCGCTCGCCCCGCTCATCCTGCGAGACTTTGAACACCCGCGCACCGAAAGCTTCCAGCGCCGGGGCGGCGCGGGTGTATTCGTCGAGGCCGGCCAGCAGCTCGTCCACACCCTGCAGTCCGCCGGCATTCTCCCTCTGCAGGGCCACGCCAAACCAGCAGGGAAAGACGTGCCGCCGGGCGACGGCCGGGATGATGTCCTCCGCCGTCAGGCTGCCCGCGTCCAGCATCTTTTCCATCAGGCGCTCGTCGCAGAGGGCCAGTGCCTCGTCCCGTTCGGCCTGCTCTGCGCCGAAATCCACGAATCCGTCGCCCAGACGGTGGGAAAGCTGGCTCAGCAGCGCCTCTTTGCCCGGGCCGGGCAGGTCCATTTTATTGATGAACACAAAGGTCGGGATATGATACCGCCGCAGCAGACGCCAGAGCGTTTCGGTATGGCTCTGAACGCCATCGGTGCCGCTGATGACCAGCACTGCGTAGTCGAGCACCTGCAACGTGCGCTCCGTCTCGGTGGAAAAGTCCACATGGCCGGGGGTGTCCAGCAGGGTGATATTCGTACTTCCCGTTTTCAGCAGGGCCTGCTTGGAAAAGATGGTGATGCCACGCGCCTTTTCCAGCGTGTCGGTGTCGAGGAAGGCATCTTTGTTATCCACCCGGCCCAGCTTGCGGATGCTGCCCGCGCGGTAGAGCATTGCCTCGGAGAGGGTGGTCTTGCCGGAGTCTACATGGGCAAGGATGCCCACCACCAGCTGTTTTTCGCTTTTTTCTGCCATGTCCGCTGCCCTCACACTGCGCCTGCGATGAGGCCGATGATGAGCAGCGCTCCGCCCAAGAGCAGATTCGAGAGCATACTGCAGTAGGTGCGCTCTTCGGGTTCCAGCTCCTCGAAGGAGACGATGCGCTCATCGGCAAAGTCCACGATGGACTTGGTGGAGTGGAACTTCTTCTTTTTGCCCAAATCCTTAAACTCTTCGCCTAGATGATGGATGGTCACACCGTCCAGACGCAGGTAGTTCACCCACGCCCACGCCAGCAGCACAACACCCAGCAGCAGGGCCGGGGCCTGCCACATCGTGAAGGTGCCGTCGCTGACGTAGCGGTCCCACAGCAGCATCAGCACGGCCACCACCGACACCCGGGTGACGGATTTATACAAAATGGGGCGGAACATATATTTTTGATACATCGAAACCAGCTTTTTCATCCAAGGACGCTCCTTTTATAGAAGTAACATTCTTTTTTATTGTAGCATGATTTTATGAAAAAAGATAGCCGCTTTGCGTTTTCCAACTTTCGTTGTATCCATTCGTCATCTTGTAAAGGTATGACTTCTTTCCATCCTTTACCGTTTTTTTGCCGTCATTTTTCAGAAAAAAGCATCCGTTACCATTTTGTTTCTATTTCAGCGCTGTATGTCATTGACTTCTTTTGCCCACAATGTTAGAATACGAAAGGTGCGGTCCCGGGCGCTTTGTGCGTTTTTGGCACCCGGAGCGCGCCGTTTTTTGCATTTAGGATAGGAAAAAAGGAAAACAATATCTCGGAGGAGCGTATCTCAATGAACATCGATTTTGAGTCCCGCAACATCACCCGCCGCAGCTTCCTGAAGGGCGCCGGCGTCGTGGGTGCCGCCGGCCTGCTGTCCGCCTGCGGCGGCAGCAAGTCCAACAACTCCGGCAGCACGGATGCTTCCGGCGCACAGGCCCCCAACTCCACCGGTGCCACCCCCCTCAAGGAGTACATCTCCTGGGAGTCTGCCAACCGTGAGATCGAGAGCTGGAACATGCTGTACAGCCAGACCCTCACCGACGCCAACGTCGTCACCAACCTGTGGGACGGCCTGATGAGCTTCGACTGCTACGGCAAGCTGGTGCCCGCCATCGCCACCAGCTGGGAGGCCAACGAGGACTCCACCGTCTGGACCTTCCACCTGCGCGACGATGTGGACTGGGTGGACTGCAACGGCGAGGTGAAGGAGCACATCACCGCCACCGATTTTCTGGTCGGTCTGGAGTGGGTGCTGAACGCCTCCAAGAACGAGGCCAACAACACCTCCATGCCCACCCTGTACATCGTGGGCGCTGAGGAGTACTACGAGAAGACCAAGGATATGGGCGCGGCCGCCGCCGACCTGCGCTATCAGGATATGCTGGACGCAGGCGTGGGCATCGAGGCTCCCGACGACTACACTCTGGTATTCACCTGCAAGCACTCCTGCCCCTACTTTGATACCGTGGCCTCCTACACCAGCTTCTACCCCGCCTCTCAGGCGCTGATCGACGAGCTGGGCATCGAGACCTTCCGTGGCTGCGACAACACCAACATGTGGTACTGCGGCCCCTATATCGTCGAAGAGTATATCCAGGGCAACACCAAGAGCTATATCCCCAACCCCCACTACTACGATGCTGCCAACGTCAGCCGCTTCGAGCGTCTGACCGTGACCATGATCTCCGATCAGGCCATCGCATTCCAGCTCTACCAGAACCGCGAGCTGGACGAGATGGACCTGAACGAGAGCACCATCACCACCATCACCTCCGACCCCAACAACGAGTACAACAGCCAGCTCTGTGAGAAGCGCGCCCGCCCCACTGCCTACGCCATGCACTTCAACTACCAGAAGAACAACGCCGACGGCACCCCCGATGTGAACTGGAACAAGGCCATCGCCAACACCGCTTTCCGTCAGTGCTTCTACCGCGGCCTGAACCTGAAGGCATGGTTCTCCCGCTACAACAAGATCAACCCCCTGAAGTGCGAGAACGACTACTACACCATGAAGGGTCTGTGCTACAACACGCAGGGCGTTGAGTACACCACTCTGGTGGCCAAGGAGATGGGCTTCGACGCTGAGAAGTACGACGGCGAGACCATGATCCGCCTGCGTGCCAACGGCGGCGACATCTCCGCCCTGAAGAAGCAGGCCATGGAGGAGCTGAGCGCCATCGGCGTCACCTTCCCCGTCAAGGCCACCTACTTCATCATCGCCAGCAGCACCTCCGCACTGGACAACGCCACCATCCTGAAGCAGTGCTTCTCCGACAGCTTCGGCGACGACTTCATCAAGCTGGACGTCCAGACCTTCGTTTCCAGCCTGACGCAGGAGGTCCGCACTCCCCAGCTCCAGAGCTTTGTCATCAACGGCTGGAGCGCCGACTTCGGCGATCCCGTCAACTTCCTGGGCCAGGAGATTCTCCACGACGACAATGCCTACTACGCACACTACTACTCCAACATCGCCCGGGTGGCTGAGGCTCCTGCCGACTACCAGAAGGACCTGATGGACGCTTTCGAGCAGTACACCGATCTGGTCAATGCCGCCAGCGCCATCGTCAATGACACCGACGCCCGCTACGAGGCCTTCGCCAAGGCTGAGGCCTATATGCTGGAGAATGTGCTGGTCAGCCCCACCTACTACGACGTCGCATGGTCCCTGACCCACGCCAACGAGTACAGCAAGATCAACGCCATGTACGGCAGCTGCAACTACAAGGCCGTCAACTGGGAGACCAGCGAAGAGGCCTACACCACCGTCCAGTACGAGCAGTTTGCCAAGGCATTCGAGCAGGCTTCTCAGGGCTGATCCGGCGCGAACAGCCATTCAATTTCAGCTTACGCATGAAATCTTTTCATTTTTATGTGTTTGCTGAATCAATAAGATTCAATCCGTACCAGAGTGGTTTTTCTTGACTTCCCGCCTGTGGGATGATAGAATATTTGCAATCGATACAGGTTCTGCAATGGCGCAGAAACAGATCAATAAAATCTGTCTCTGCGCCCTTTTTGTATCTTTTTTTACCTTGTGGGAAGGTAAAATAGTATGGACAGGACAGGGATTTGGGAAACGCAGAGCCGTACCAATCATTACAGGAGGGAAAGAATATGTACCACGATTTTGAGTCTCACACCATCACCCGCCGCAGCTTCCTCAAGGGTGCCGGCGCTGTTGGCGCAGCCGGTCTGCTGGCTGCCTGCGGCGGCTCTTCTTCCAGCACCGCAGCCAGCGCTTCGTCGGCTTCTTCCGGTGCAGCTGCTTCCGGCAAGGGCCTGAGCGAGCTGTTTACTTACGAGACTTCCGGCCGTGAGATCGAGAGCTGGAATATGCTCTACAGCCAGCAGGCCATCGACTTCAACGTGACGACCAACATCATCGACGGTCTTATCAGCTTCGACAACTACGGCAAGCCGGTGCCGGCTCTGGCTAAGAGCTGGGAGCACAACGAGGACTCCACCGTCTGGACCTTCCACCTCCGTGACGACGTGGACTGGGTGGACATGAACGGCGAGGTGCAGGACCACCTGACCAGCAAAGACTTCCTCGTGGGCTTCGAGTGGGTGCTGAACGCAAAGAAGAATCAGGCCGCCAACACCTCCATGCCCTCCACCACCGTCGTGGGCGCAGCCGACTACTACGACAAGACTTACGGAATGGATGACGCCGCAGGCGAAGCCCTTACTTACGAAGATATGCTGGCCGCAGGCGTCGGCATCGACGCACCGGACGACTACACCATCGTCTACACCTGTATAAATCCCTGCCCCTACTTCGACACCGTGGCTTCCTACGTCTGCTGCTATCCGGCACCCCCGGCTCTGGTGGAAAAGCTGGGCGTCGAAGGCTTCCGCGGCGTGGACTACACCCAGCAGTGGTGCTGCGGCCCCTACCTCATCGAGGAATTTGTGGCCGACAACTCCAAGCGGTTCATCCCGAACCCTCATTATTATGCGGCAGACGAGTGCAGCCGCTTCGAGCGCGTGTCTCTGAGCATGATCACCGACCTGACCGTGGGCTACCAGCTGTATCAGAACCGTGAGCTGGACGAACTGGAGCTGAGCGAGAGCACCCTGACCACCATCACTTCCGACACTTCCAACGCCTACAACGACCAGCTCTGTGAGAAGCGCCCCACCAAGTACGCCTACGACTTCCATTTCAACTTCTACTGCCTCAACTCCGACGGCACCCCCAACGAGAACTGGAATAAGGCCGTGGCCAATCGGGCATTCCGCCGCTGCTTCCAGGAGGGCCTGAACCTTATTCCCTACTACGCACGCTTCAACAAGATCAACCCCCTCAAGTGTGAGAACAACTACTACACCATGAAGGGCGTCTGCTACAACTCCAAGGGCACCGATTATGTTGATCTGGTGGCCAAGGAGCTGGGCATCGACGGCGAGAAGTATGACGGCGAGACCATGGTCCATCTGCGCAAGTCCACCGCCGACTCCATCGCCGCCCTCAAGAAGCAGGCCATGGATGAGCTGACCGCCATCGGCGTCACCTTCCCGGTCAAGGCGCCCTTCTTCTTCGTGGCCGGCGACACCGTGGCTCAGGACAACGCCACTGTTCTGAAGCAGTGCTTCACCGACAGCTTCGGCGACGACTTCATCCAGCTGGAGCTCGGCACCTACGTTTCCAGCCTTGCAAAGGAAGTCCGCATCCCCAAGCTCCACGGCTTCGTCATCAACGGCTGGGGCGCAGACTTCGGCGACCCCGTCAACTTTGTGGGTCAGGAGATCCTGCACGACTCCAACGCCTACTACGCCGTCAACTACTCCAACATCCAGCTGGTGGCGGAGGATCCCGCCGATTACCAGAAGGAGCTGGTAGACGAGTTTGAACAGTTCACCGACCTGGTCAACGCCGCCAACGCCATCGTGGACGACACCGACGCCCGCTACGAGGCTTTCGCAAAGGCCGAGGCCTACATGATCAACAACTCGCTGGCTGTCCCCTGCTACTACGATGTCCGCTGGTGCCTGACCCACGTCAACGAGTACACCAAGATCAACGCCATGTTCGGCCCCTGCAACTTCAAGTACGTCAACTGGGAGACCAGCGAGGACGCCTACACCACCGCTCAGTACGAGGAATTTGCCAAGGCTTTCGACGCCGCAAAATCTTAACTTTTTCTTAAATCTTTTCCGCCGGGAGTTCCTGCTTCCGGCCCGTGATCCACACACGGGAGCTGTTCTTAGCCCAAGAACAGCTCCCGTTGTTTTGTTTTTGGGCCTGTTTATCTTATTTTCGTCACTCTTCACCACAGTAAAGTAAATTTATTTCATCTCTATGCAGAGTACAACTTTCTTTTGAAAGAAAAGGCATTTCACATTCCATTGACAACTATTTATTTCGATGGTACAATATATGTCGTGTTAAGGATTTTACGGGAGGAGCACAGGCGCAGACAGAGGGGTCTGTTTCTGCGCTCTTTTGTATTCTCTGGTAATACAGAGGGGCAGATAATCTCGTAGGAGTGGGAAATCGGCAGGGCAAGGTACCCTGCGCCATAGAGCCGAGACACGAAAGAATAATTGGGAGGAAAACACAATGAACGCAAATTTTGAGTCTCATTCCATCAGCCGCCGCAGCTTCCTCAAGGCTTCCGGCGTCGTGGGCGCTGCAAGCATCCTGGCCGCTTGCGGTGGTTCTTCCAGCAGCACTGCTGCCAGCACCTCCGGTGCTGCCTCCGGCGCAGCTGCACCCGCAGCCGACGCCATCACCGATTACGTCTCCTTCGAGACTGCCAACCGTGAGCTGGAGACCTGGAACTTCCTGTACAGCCAGTCCGCTTCCGACCTGAACGTCACCACCAACTGCTGGGACGGCCTGCTGAGCTTCGACTGCTACGGCAAGGCAGTGCCCGCCATCGCATCCAGCTGGGAGCACAACGAGGACTCCACCGTCTGGACCTTCCACCTGCGCGACAATGTCGATTGGTGCGACGTCAACGGCGAGGTCAAGTCTCACCTGACCTCCAAGGACTTCCTCGTGGGTCTTGAGTGGGTCCTGAACGCCCTCAAGAACGAGGCTTTCAACACCTCCATGCCCTCTGAGACCGTCGTGGGCGCTGCTGAGTACTACGACCTGACCAAGGACAAGGGCGACGCTGCCGCCGACATGACCTACGAGGATATGCTGGCTGCCGGTGTCGGCGTCGAGGCACCGGACGACTACACTCTGGTCTTCACCTGCAAGAACCCCTGCCCCTACTTCGACACTGTCGCTGCCTACAACAGCTTCTATCCCGCCTCTGAGGACCTCATCAAGGAGCTGGGCATCGATGGCTTCCGCTCCTGCGACTACTCCACCATGTGGTACAATGGTCCGTACCTCATCGAGGAGTACATCCAGCAGAACACCAAGAGCTTCATCCCCAACCCCAACTACTACGCCGCAAACGACTGCACCCGTTTCGAGCATCACACCATCACCATGATCCCCGACCTGTCCATGGGTCTGCAGCTGTACGAGAACGGCGAGGTCGATAACATCGACCTGACCGAGTCCAACCTGACCACCATCACCTCCGACCCCAACAACAAGCACAACAAGTTCCTGTGCGAGAAGCGCCCCACCAAGTTCAGCTTCCAGATGCACCTGAACTTCCAGCGCAAGGATGAGAACGGCAATCTGGATGAGAACTGGAACAAGGCTGTTTCCAACCGCGCGTTCCGTCAGTGCTTCTACAAGGGCATCGACTTCGCCAACTACTACGCCCGCACCAACAAGATCAACCCCCTGAAGTGCGAGAACGACTACTACACCATGCCCGGTGTCTGCTACAACACCAAGGGTGAGGAGTACACCACTCTGGTCGCCAAGGAGATGGGCTTCGACAGTCAGGCTTACGACGGCAAGACCATGATCCGCCTCCGCGACAACGGCGGCGACATCGCTGACCTGAAGAAGCAGGCCATGGAAGAGCTGAGCGCTATCGGCGTCACCTTCCCCGTCCACTGCTACCACTACATCAAGAGCGGCGACACCACTGCTCTGGATACCGCCACCGTTCTGAAGCAGTGCTTCTCCGACAGTCTGGGCGATGATTTCGTCGTTCTGGACATCGGCACCTACGTCTCTTCTCTTTATAAAGAAGTCCGTAACGTCCAGCTGCACTCCATCCTGCAGAACGGCTGGGGCGCTGACTTCGGTGACCCCGTCAACTTCCTGGGTCAGGAAGTCCTGAGCGACGACAACGCTTACTACGCTCAGACCACCTCCTGGATCGCAGCCGTTGAGAAGGACCCGAAGGACTACCAGAAGGAGCTGCTGGCTGATTATCAGGAGTTCACCGATCTGGTCACTGAGGCAAAGGCCATCGTTACCGATACCGATGCACGCTATGCCGCATTCGCAAAGGCTGAGGCTTCCATGCTGAACAACGCACTGTGCATCCCCTGCCTGTACGAGGTGCTCTGGTGCCTGACCCACGTCAACGAGTACACCAAGATCAACGCCATGTACGGTCCCTGCAACTACAAGGCCGTCAACTGGGAGACCCGTCAGGGCGACGGCTACACCACCGAGGAGTACGAGGCTTTCTCCGCTGCTTTCAATGCAGCAACCAAAGCCTGATGATTATTTTATAAAGGTTTGGTTATCATGTTAAAATACACCGTCAAGCGGCTGGCTCAGTCGCTCGTCACGATCTTATTGATCGCAACCATCGTCTTTCTGCTGATGCGCTGCCTGCCTACGGACTACTACTTCACGGAAGAACAGCTCATGAAGTTTACCGAAGAGCAGAAATACGCCGCGCTGGAAGCCGCCGGTCTGACCGACCCCATCGGCACCCAGCTGCTGCACTTCTACAACGACCTGCTCCATCTGGACTTCGGCACTTCCCGCCGCATCCAGAACGGTGCCTCCGTCGTGAAGGTCATCGGCAAAAAGTTCGGCGTCTCCATGCGCCTCGGCCTGATCTCCGCCGGCATCTCTCTGCTGGTGGGCATCATGCTGGGCATCCTGCAGACCGCCTTCAAGGACAAGGTCTTTGACTGGATCGGCACTGCCTACACCGTTTTCGTCAACGCTGTGCCTTCTCTGGTCTCCTATTCGCTGGTGCTGGTCTTCGGCTCCAAATACCTGGGTTTCCCCACGCTGTACTCCACCCGTAATGTCGGCCCGTCCAGCGTGCTGCCCATCGTCTGCCTGTCGCTGGCGTCTATCGCAGGCTACGCTCTGTGGACCCGCCGCTACATGGTGGACGAGCTGACCCGCGATTATATCAAGCTGGCCCGCGTCAAGGGCCTGAGCTCCAGCGAGATCATGTTCAAGCACGTGCTGCGCAACGCCATGGTCCCCATGGTGCAGTATATCCCCCAGTCCATCCTGCTGACGGTCGGCGGCTCTCTGCTGATGGAGCGGTTCTTCTCCGTTCCCGGCATGGGTCCCCTGCTGACCGACGCCATCCAGCGCTATGACCTGAACGTCGTCCAGACTCTGGTCATCCTCTACGCTGCACTGGGCATCGTGGGTGTTTTCCTGGGCGACGTGCTGATGATGCTGGTTGACCCGCGCATTACTCTGACCGGAAAGGAGGCCGCACGCTGATGGCTAAAGCATCTGATTTTGAGGGCAAGAAGCAGGACGAACTGTTCTACTTCGTCGATTACTCTCCGGAAGAAGCCGAGCGTGTCGGCTACTCCAACTACAGCTACTGGGGTTCTGTCGTCCAGAACTTCCTCAAGCACAAGGCTGCTGTCGTCTGCCTGATCCTGTTCCTGTTCCTCGTCATCTTCTCCTTCATCGCACTGGCCATCGGCAAGTACGATTATCAGACGCTGGTGTCGGATTCCTCTCTGGCCTTCCAGAAGCCCAACAGTGAATACTGGTTCGGCACCGACAACCTTGGCCGCGACTACTGGTGTCAGGTGTGGTACGCCACTCAGGTGTCCATCCGTCTGGCCCTCATCGTTGCCGTGGGCGAGAGCATCCTCGGCGTCATCATCGGCCTGATCTGGGGCTATGTCCGTAAGCTGGACCGCTTCTTCACCGAGCTGTACAACCTCATCGACAACGTGCCTTACATCATCTACATGACCCTGATCGCACTGGTCGTCGGCCAGAGCTTCACCATCATGGCCGTCTCGATGATCGCCATTGGCTGGCTGGTCATGGCCCGCCGCGTCCGCAACATGGTGTTCATGTTCCGTGACCGCGAGTATAACCTCGCGTCCCGCTGCCTTGGCACCCCGCTGTGGCGCGTTCTGACCAAGAACATCCTGCCCTATCTGGTCTCCGTCATCATCCTGCGCATGGCACTGAGCATCCCCGCCACCATCAACCTCGAGTCCACCCTGTCCTATCTGGGCATCGGTCTGGGCATCGAGACTCCGTCTCTGGGCCTCATCCTGAGCAAGGTGCGCGGCTTCTTCCTCGATTATCCTTACCTGCTGGTCTTCCCCGCATCCATCGTGTCCATCATCTCCATTTCCTTCTATATCATGGGCAACGCTTTCTCGGATGCTGCTGACCCGCGCAACCACGTTTAACAGATGGGAGAGAAAATCACAAAAATGGATAGACAACCGATCATCTCTGCCAAAGACGTGGAGATCACCTTTAGCCTGCGTGGCAAGAAGCTGAACGCGATCCGCAAGTGCTCGCTGGACCTTTATGACGGCGAGACGCTGGCCATCGTGGGCGAGTCCGGCTCGGGCAAGTCCGTATTCACCAAGACCTTCGTGGGTATGCTGGATGTCAACGGTAAGATCACCGGCGGCTCCATCATGTACGAAGGCCGCGACATGACCAAGTTCACCGAGAAGGACTGGCTGGGCGTGCGCGGCAAGAAGATCGCCATGGTCATGCAGGACCCCATGACCAGCCTGAACCCGCTGAAGAAAATCGGCAAGCAGATCCAGGAGAGCATCGAGCACCATCAGGGCCTGAAGGGCGCGGAGGCCAAGAAGGCCGCCATCGAGATGCTGGCCAAGGTCGGCATCCCCGACCCGGAGCGCCGCTACGAGCAGTATCCGCACGAGTTCTCCGGCGGTATGCGTCAGCGTGTCGTCATCGCCATCGCTGCCGCCTGCCGTCCGCAGATCCTCATCTGCGACGAGCCCACCACCGCTCTGGACGTGACCATTCAGGCACAGATCCTGCAGCTCATCCGTGACCTGCAGAAGGAGCTGGGCATGTCCGTTATCTACATCACCCATGACCTGGGCGTTGTGGCAAACGTGGCAGACCGCGTGGCCGTCATGTACGCCGGCCAGATCGTCGAGTACGGTACCGTCGAGGAGATCTTCTACGACGCATGGCACCCCTACACCTGGGCTCTGCTGCAGGCTCTGCCTCAGCTGGGTACCAAGGGTGAGGCCCTGCCCACCATCGACGGTACGCCGCCGAACCTGTTCAATGAGATCAAGGGCGATGCATTTGCACCCCGCAACAAGCACGCGCTGGCCATCGACTTCGTGGCAGAACCTCCGTTCTTCCAGGTGTCCGAGACCCACGCGGCAAAGACCTGGTATCTGGACCCCCGGGCTCCCAAGATGGAACGCCCGCACTCCATCCAGAACCTGCGTGAGAAAATGGGAAAGATGGGAGGTTCCAACTTAAATGGCTGAGCGTGAAAAGCTGATTGAGCTGAAAGACCTTCAGATCACCTTTGGCTCCGGCAAAAAGAAGTTCGTGGCCGTGGACCACGTCAATTTTGACATCTACAAGGGCGAGACCTTCTCGCTGGTCGGCGAGTCCGGCTCCGGCAAGACCACCATTGGCCGTGCCATCTGCCGCATCAACCCGACTTCCAGCGGCGACATCTTCTTCAAGGGCCAGAGGATCAACGGCAAGATCTCCAAGGAGCTGGACCGTGAGGTCATCCGCAAGGTGCAGATGATCTTCCAGGACCCCATGGCCTCCCTGAACGAGCGCGCCAAGGTCGAGTACATCGTGGCTGAGGGTCTGTTGAACCACCACCTGTACAAGGACCAGAATGACCTGCACGAAAAGGTCATGAACGCTCTGCACGAGGTCGGCCTGCTGCCGGAGTTCGCCTCCCGCTTCCCCCACGAGTTCTCGGGCGGCCAGCGCCAGCGCATCGGCATCGCCC
>ERZ835080.100-NODE-100-length-99838-cov-6.023541_pt1 | contig 99838 bp, 90 predicted proteins | sample MGYA00519688_ERZ835080 | MGnify/ENA primary metagenome ERZ835080 (study PRJEB31850, sample SAMEA3708770) | human gut metagenome | biome: human gut; feature: human-associated habitat; material: faeces | place: China | collected 2014 ... | reverse complement strand
TCATGTTTTTGGCGGGTCAAGAGGTCAAAAATCCTCTTGCAAGCAAGCTTGCATCGGCTTTCTGACCTTTTGCCTCTGGTATCAAATCATTATATTATTACAAAAACATTACTATTTCTTGTTATAACTTAAAAAAGTTAATATTTTTCGTTATTGGTAATGATTCACGTAATGCTTTGTCAGATACAATACCTATATAAGATAAAAAAGTCTAAATAATTAGGAAGGGCAGATGAAAACTGACATGAATAAAAAGCAAAAAAATACAAGAACTTTTTTAATAAAAATCATGGATCAGCAGAACGGTACCTGGCAGGGCAGCGTTACCTGGGTGGAAGAGCAGCGAGAGCAGCATTTCCGCAGTGCCCTTGAATTATTGAAGCTGATAGACGGAGCACTTGATAACAATTATGAAGTCAGAATTGAGGAATAGAAGGAGGACGCCATGAAAAGTAATACAAAGAAACGTTTAATAGCATTCATGCTTTGCATGGTACTTGTGCTTAGCAGTGCGACATCAGCATTCGCTGATGAGCCACAGAACACAGACAGCCAGAGCCAGACCGAAGTCGTAACAGAACCGGCGGCAGATGAGGCTACAGGAGATGAGGCAGCGGTGAACTCCTCAGAACAACAGCAACAACAAGAGGAGCAGCAACCGGAGACAGAAAGTGCTCCTGAAGGAAATCTTGAAAATGATATTTCAATTCAGACTACTATCAACGGAACTACCATCACAATGAGCGGTCCGCATTCATCATTTCCAGAAGGTAGTAACTACGAAATTCTCGCTTCTGAATTAAATGAAGAAGAAACAAAAAATGTTGAAGTTGCCTTAAAGAAAAAAGAGGATGAAATCAATACAAAGATTGCCACATATAAGGCATATGATATCAAACTTTTAGTTGATGGTATTGAGTCTCAGCCAACAGGTAATGTAAATGTTAAATTCGAAGGCGGCGAAGTACAGGAAAATCTTGAAACCGCTGAAAACATTGAAGTATATCATGTAGATGAAACTACTCAAATCGCAAATGATATTGAAAAAACTGCAGTTGATGATACAGTCACAATGACTACTAATCATTTTTCAACCTACGTAATCACTACAACTAAATCGAATGGTGTTGATATCACTGTCCAACATTATATAAAATATACAGATTCAAATAATCAACTTGCTGAAAAAGCACTATACAGAGACTCTAAGATTCATCTGAATGAGAATCAAGTAATCACAGATCTTAGTTCTCTGCAAAACTATACTTCACAAGAGGTTATTAAGATAGATGCTGATGGTTCAAAAGGAGACCAAATATCTAATAACCAAGTAATTACTGATGACCAAACATATAGAGTGTATTACACACCTACAACAGCTACTTCTAACGAAAATGTACAAATGTTTGACTATCAGGTAAAAGGTGAAAACAATGCTAGTATTAATGCTGATAAAAATTATGATTCACGCTCTACAAAGACCACCCGTTTTGCAAGTGGACTTGCCAATAACCAGTATTCTGATAATGGTTATGATACAACAATAAAAATTGGTAATGAAAAATTTCACATTAATACTTGGGATACAGACTCTAAAGGTAATAAAGTTAACCAGTATAACAACAACGCATTTGGTAGTTCCAATGCCATGACTGGCATAGTGAAAGGTGTTAATTTTAAGACCGGTGAACTTAAAATGGGACTTAATTCAGACGGGGCGCAATTGTATGAACCGGGATTTTTTACGAAGAATGAAAAAAGTGGTAAACAAGTTTTAGCTGATTACAAACTTAATTTCTCACGTACAGGTGATACCTATACTTTAACAGGTGTAAGCAAGCCGGACGGAACTCCTGCTTTACCTGGTTATAATCCAAACGAAGGTTCTGATTTCTTTCCTCTTGATTCAATACGCGACCGCGACCTCCATAAAGATGACGCAAATAACCCTTGGGATCATAATTGCTTTTTTGGTATGCGTTATGACATCGAATTTACGATCGGTGATTATCTTGGTGATTTGAATTATTCTTTTACCGGTGATGATGATCTTTGGGCTATTTTAGATGCAAAAGAAGATGGTGGCCAAGTCGTAATCGATCTTGGTGGTATCCATTCTGCTTTAGATAAAAAAGTAGACTTATGGGAAATTCTTTTAGGTAAAAAAGATTATAAAGAGAAAGACAAACTAGAATATACAGATAGGGATGAGAAGCATACATTAACAATCCTTTATATGGAACGCGGTGCTTATGAGTCTAACTGTAAAATGAACTTTACTCTTCCTAATAGCCGCATTGTAACACCTAGTACTATTCCAACAGCTAATCTTAATCTAAAAAAAGTAAATACTTCTGAAAAAGGTATTGAAAACACTACTTTTAAGCTTGTAAATGATACCGATGAATCAGATGTAAAAATTGCTACATCTAATGCAGCTGGAGATATTACTTTTACAGAATTAAGGGAAGGAAACTATACCTTATCAGAAGAATCTGTTCCTAAGCCATATGTAAAAGAATCTTCTACCTGGAAAGTAAAAGTAACGAAATCAGAAGGAACTGCTCTTACTGCAGTATTATATGATACTACTGGGGAAACTGCTAAAGAGAAAAATGCTGATGGTACATATCATATTGTAAACAGTACACAGGAAGAAGTTGTATCAGGTAGTGCAGAAAGTAATAAGACAGTTGCTGTAAAAAATTACAAGACTAGAACTTATCAAATTGATCTGACAGCCAGTTCAAAAGCAACACAGGCTGTCACCACAACAACTCCTTATGATATTGTTATGGTGTTAGATACCTCTGGAAGTATGAGCAATACGTTCTACAAATATACAGAATATACGGGAAATCTTAATTCTAGGGGCGACTATTACATTAAAACTGATGATAAAATATATCAGAAAATAAAATACTCAGATGGAGGATGGTGGGAAGAGAGTTACTGGTATTATAAAAATACAGACGAAACGGAAGTTCGTGTTACTCAGGAAACAAATACCATTTACACAAGATCAAAAGATTCAACCACAAATAATAAGAATGCAGCTCTAAAAGCAGCCGCAAAAGCTTTTGTTGAAAATGTAAATACAAAAAATCCAGACAGCCGTATAGGAATTGTAACGTTTGCTGATGAATCAACTATTAACAACTCCGGTGATAAAACAATGTTGCGAGTAGGTGATTCAAAAGCCACAATAGATAACTGGATTGATAACTTAGGAGCAAATGGTGCAACAAATACAGCAGCAGGTTTTAAATCAGCAAAAGAAATTTTTGATAATTCAAGCAACTGGGCGGGTGTTCATCAAAATCAAAATCGAAAAAAACTGATTGTATTTCTGACAGATGGTGTACCAACTACATATAGTGATTTTAATGAAAATGTTGCAACTTCAACAGTCACTACAGCTACTACATTAAAAGGAGCATCATACAATGCAGAAATCTATTCCCTTGGAATATTTGATGCAGCAAAATACACCGGCTCTTTAGGTAATAATGCAAACATTAAAAAAGTTTCTAAATTCATGAAAGATGTTGCATCAGATGATTCAAAATACATGACAGCTGACAGTGTGCAAGGTTTGTATGATATTTTTAATAGTATCACTGATAATATGCCTACTTCCGTTACCGCAACTATCACTGATGTAATTGACAGTCGATTTGAACTTACTACTGGTGAGAAAGATCGTTTGAAAGGCAGAGGTGCAACTGTTGCCGAAAACGATGATGGAACCACAACCGTAACATGGACAAATACAACCGTAAACAGCAAAACCGGAAATACACCAGGATGGCATGAAACCATTGAAATCAAAGCAAAAGATGATTTCATCGGTGGAAATATGATTCCTACAAATGGTCCTGCTTCTGGAATTACGGTAGGTGACAATACAAAGTATTTCCCACAGCCTTCTGTAAATGTTAAGTTGTTAACACCAAGTATTGGTGATAAGGAAATCACTTATTATAAAGGTGATACGATTGAATCTAGTAAATTCTCCCGTGAACTGTTAGGAACCTATAAAATGACAGAATTGGATGGAAAAACAACAGTAACAAAAGGTATTCCTAAGTTGACAGAAGAGCAGCTTACTGAATTAAAGAAAGGCACAAAAGTAGAAGTTCCATACAGCTATACTAACTCGAATACAGATATTGAAGGTACATTTGTATACGAATATAAGAATACGAAGTATGACACAAAAAATACAACAGTTAATTCTTTAGAAGATCATACTGCAACAAAAGTAGGAAAGGATGTAGAAGAATATACATTAACAGTTGTATTTGTACCAAAAACTGTTGATGAACGAAAAACTTTACTAAATGATACTGCAGTTCTTGAACCAAATGGCAATGCAAATATCAGTGGAACAGTTGTTACTAATGCATCTGTAACAGGTACATACAAAGTACATGTTCTTGCTCTTTGGGCGATTGTAAAACAGAGTACAAGTACTGATTCAGATGGAAATCATCCAATGCTGAGTGGTGCAAAATTTGAACTTTTGAAAGGCTCTACAGTTTGCTATACAGGAGAATCAAATTCAGATGGCTTCGTAGAATGGTATAAAGCAGAAAAGAAAGTCTCATTAAGTGAGATGGTAAAAGACACTTATACACTTCGAGAAACATCAGCACCAGCAGGATATGCAAAGAGCGAAGTTCAGTGGACAATACAGATAACTGATACTTCAGTAACAATTAAAGATGCAAATGGAAATAATATAACACCTACTCCATTAACAAATACTGGAAAGACATATGATGCATACACATATGAAAACACTCCAGTTTACGCCCTCCCATCAACCGGAGGCACCGGAATTTACTTGTATATGATTGGCGGCATGTTACTTATGTTTGCGGCCGTATGGATCTTATATAAAAGCAAATGCAAGGAGGTGCTGGAAAAATAATTTTAAGAATTAATTTTTCAGTGGCTTCTTGCCACACAAAAACGTTATTATCCCATATGAGGGGACAATAAAAATGGGCAAAGCCCTTAAAAGAAAAGGAGACAAAAATATGAAGAAGATGAGAAAAATCTTTGCAGTGTTAATAACACTGGCTATGGTACTCGGAATGAGTATGACATCATTTGCCGCTGGTACAACAGCAACTATCAACTTAAGTGGTGATACTCTTACTAAAGACACAGTTATTAAGTATCTTCAGATTGTAGAACCAGATACAACTTCTACACTGGGTTGGAAATTTAGTTCAGATGAGATTGCAAATGTATTTATAGCCAAATTTGGGGGCACAAAAGATGAAGCTCTTAAGAAAGTAATCGATTTAGGTTCAGACTCTCATGCTGCTAATGGAACAATCAATGCTTCTGACAAATTAGGTGCAGCATTATCAGCACTGACTGCTACAGATGATGCTAATATCACAACAACAACAGATGGTGTTCCTAACGCTATTACAAATTTAAATAAAGCTGGTTTATATTTAGTTACTGCTAATGCTACAGGTTATAGCTATCTTCCAATGCTTGCATACATTAAAGATGAAGGATTAGGAAATCTTGCTGATGCTTCTCTTACAGTTAAAGGTTCAAAGAACAAAGTAACAAAAGTTATTGATGATGATTCTGCAGAATCTGTATCTGAAGGTGACGAAATTGACTATACTGTAACTGCAGAATATCCATACTATTCAGCAGATGCAGAGAAGAAAACTTTCACTGCTACAGACAAATTAACAAATGCTACTTTTAAAGAAAACAGTTTAGAGATTAAAGTTGCAGGTGTGAATACCGCTCTTGTTCCAAAGACCGATTATACAGTAAACGATTATAAAAACACAAATAACCTGCAGATTGATTTCAAGTACAATCCAGATTATGCTGGCAAAACTGTTACTATTAAATATACTGCTATTGTAGGAGCAGGTGAAGGTAACGTAAATAATGAGATCAAATCAAATTTTGATACAGATGGTGATTCTGTAACATCTGCAAAGGTAACAGTTACTGTAGAGAAATTCGCTAAAACACCTGCTAACAAAAAACTTTCTGGTGCAGAATTTACATTATACGAATACTCAGAAGAAGCAAAAGACGGATATACAAAAGTAGAGAATGCATCTGTAATTAGTGGAACTACTACTGCAGCAACTAAAACAATTTGGGTTAAAAAAGTAGGTAATCCTCAACTTACCACTGACGAAGGAACTACTACTTTTGTAGGTTTGGATGCACAGAAAAAATATTGTGTTCAGGAAACAAATGCCCCAGCAGGTTACAAGATTCAGAAAGATTACCATGTATTAACAGGTGCCAAAAAAACATCTACTGAAACAAGTAAAGTTTATACATTTGATAATTTTGATAAAGTTACATTGACTAATGATAATCTTTCCGCTCTTCCATCAACAGGTGGTATCGGTACTACAATCTTCACAATCGCTGGATGCCTCATCATGATCGCAGCAGCTGGTCTGTTCTTCGCAAGCCGCAAAAAAACAAACAAATAATCTTTCATGATTATTTATAACCAGATATGGAATCCGGGGCAGGTCGCCCCGGATTCCTAAAAAATAATACAACAGCAAGGAGAATTCGGATGAAACGCAAAGCAAACAAACTTATTATTGGCATTATATTTTTAGCCGGGTTGTCCTTACTGCTGTATCCATTCGTTGCAAACCAGTGGAATAACTACAGGCAAAAGCAATTGATCAGCAGTTATGAACAGACTGTATCCGAAAAGGATGCAGCACATGAGATTGATTATGATGCAGAACTGCAGAAAGCAGAAGCTTACAATGAAGCCTTACTTCCAAGTATCCTTCCTGACTCATTTGCAGTAGCCGCAGCCAGTGACAAAGAAGACCAGTCCTACATGGATGCTCTGAATATTGCCGGTGACGAGATGATGGGAATCGTGGAGATCCCGAAGATTGACATCAAGCTTCCGATCTACCACACTACCGATGAAGATGTTCTCAAACAGGCAGCCGGACATCTGGAAGGAAGCTCTCTTCCAATCGGCGGTAAAAGTACACACGCCGTTATCTCCGCACACCGTGGACTTCCGAGTGCGTCTCTTTTTACCGATCTGGATCAGCTGGAAGAAGGCGATCATTTTCTGATCCATGTATTAAACGAAACATTATGTTATGAAGTCGACAAGATTTCCGTGGTCAAACCGGAGGAAACTTCCTCTCTTGCAGTAGAAGAAGGAAAAGATCTTGTAACACTTTTAACCTGTACTCCATACGGAGTCAATACCGAGCGGCTTCTGGTCCGTGGTCACAGAGTACCTTATGTGGAACAGGAAGTTGCCGATGAGAAGACACCGCTCAGCGGAATTAGTCTTCATACAAATTATCTTTTATGGGTAATTATTGGTCTTGTAATTACCACAATCTTCATCCTTGTGTTATACTTAAAGGAGAAGAAGCTTCAAAAGAAAAAAAATGAGACCTCTTAAAAAGAGAATAAGAACGAGAAAGGGAATATGCCTATGAAAAGAAAAATCTCAACCTTCCTTTTCGGTCTGTTATTCTTGATAGGATTTGGGATTCTGATCTACCCGACGGTATCCAACCAATGGAATACCTACAGACAGAATCAGCTGATAAGCAGCTATGACAATACAATACAGGACATGGAACCGGAGGACTTCACCTCTGAGTGGGAAAAGGCAAAAGCTTTCAATGATACCATTCATCAGAACAACCTCTACGGAGATGTATTTGGTGAAGATGAAAATGACATCAAAGATACCGAATACTGGAAAATCCTGAACGTTGCAGATGACGGAGTAATGGGATATCTTTCCATTCCGAAGATCAACATCAAGCTTGCCATTTACCATGGCACCGGTGACAAGGATCTGCAGACCGGCGTCGGACATCTAAACGGCACAAAGCTTCCGATCGGAGGGGAGAGTACCCACAGTGTTCTCGCAGCTCACCGTGGACTTCCAAGCGCAAAGCTTTTTACCGATATCGATCAGCTCAAAGTTGGCGATAAATTTTACATCCATGTACTGGATGAAGTCCTTGCCTACAAGGTAGACCAGATTCTTCCGATGGTAGACAAAGACGATCATGAAACACTGGAGAAAGCACTCCAGATTGAAGAAGAAAAAGATCAGGTAACTTTATTTACCTGTACACCATATGGAGTCAACTCCCATCGTCTTCTCGTAAGAGGAACCAGAGTTCCATATAACGGCGAAGAGGATGCTACCGAATCAGTTACAGATTCTATGGTAAAAGCCATTCAGAATTATTATATGCTCTATTTAATTTTAGGACTTTCAATCACGATTCTTGTGATCATTCTCTTGCGATTCCTTTCCAAGAGAAAAGCTCACAAAGAATAACCAAGATTTTTAAGGAGGACATGAGGCGATGATGAATAAACGATTAAAACAGGGAAGTACTTTTCTCTTAGCTGTCGCTCTTACATTTCCACTGCTCACTCTTCCGGGTGCGAAAGCCGCAAACGCGATCGATACCGATGCAGAGTGTTCCATCCAATTTGACATTGGTGGGAACAGCAGTGAACTTCTAAGCGCAAGCATTCCGGTAAACCTGTATAAAGTTGCTTCGGTTGATGTATCTGGCAACTATACCGCAACCGGTACATTTGCGAAACTGGATCTTTCTTCCGTAAGTGCAGATAATCTGGATACGGCAGCCGCTACCTGGTCTGAACGTGCAGCAGAAGCGAAGAAATTGCTGAAGGATGACACAGAGCCAACTACAACCGTTACACTGACACAGGGAAGAGGTACTGCAACAGGACTGGATACAGGACTTTACCTTGTAGATACACCAAAAGTGATTACAACCAATTATACTTATACCTTTACTCCTTACCTTGTATCACTTCCGACCAATAATTACTACAGTGGTAACGGTGCAAGTGATGACTGGATCTACGATTTGACCAAAGAACACAACAGTGCAGTTGGTCTGAAACCGGAACAGCACGTAAGATACGGTAATCTGGTGATCAATAAGGAACTGGTAGATCACAATGCTACCTTCGGTAACAATGCAACGTTCGTATTCCAGATCGATATCACAACACTGGATAAGAAGACCGAAACCAGAATCGAAGAGCTTACCTTCAATGCAGCAGGTAGTGATTCTGTAACGATTGAAAAAATTCCTGCCGGATCTACTGTAACTGTAACGGAGGTTTACAGCGGTGCAAGCTACAAACTCACTTCTGAAAATAAAGTGAAAGCTACCATCGTTGCCAATGATGAAAAAGAAGCAGGTCAGGCAGGCGAGACAGCAGTGGTTTCATTTACCAACGAACATGATGGACGTACCAATGGCGGATACGGCGTAAAAAATAATTTCAAGCTGAACGAATATGGTCAGTATGATTACACCAAACCGGCAGCCACAAATTAGAAAGGGGGAATCGGAATGAGAAAGTTACATAAAAAACCACTTATCATGGCAGCAGCAACACTTGCTCTTACCGGAACCCTGGCAGTTGGAAGCGCGATGGCGTATTTTACAACCTATTCGACAGCCGGTGGCGGTGTGAAAATGAATATGGGATTTACTAAGACAGTCCCGAAAGAAGACGTTGATGAAAACGGAAAGCACATTACAATTGAAAATACCGGTAATTATGACTGTTTCGTAAGAGTCACAGCATTCGCACCGGTAAAGCTTACTTATAACGCACCAGACGGCGGATGGACAGACCGCGGTGACGGCTACTGGTATTACGATGAAGTACTTCCGGCAAAAACAAAAACCACAAAGGAACTCAACATCAAATACACATTCCCATCAGGAGATGACAAACCAGAAGAATTTAACGTCATAGTCATCCAGGAATGCACCCCGGTTCTCTACGACGAGGACGGCAATCCATACGCCGACTGGAACCATGTAATCAAAGACGACAGCACACAGACAACAGAGTAGGAGGTAATGAGAATGAAAAAGAAAAAGAAATCATTTCCAAAGAAACCTGCCCTGATCCTGACAGCCGCAGCACTCCTGCTGGTTGGAAGCACTGTCGGCAGTACACGCGCCGCACTCACTTACTACAGTGAGAATTATTCCGCACAGATGAATATGCAGAGTATCGGCGTATCTCTTCTGGAAAATGACAAAGTAGTCAGCAGCCGGGATTATGTATCGAACAATGAATGGAAGGGAACCTCAGAGGGTACACTTCTCACAAACCTTCTTGGAAAGGATGAAACATTTACACCCGGCAAGAAATATAACGAAGCAATCAGCGTCAAGAACAGCGGTACGATCGACACCTTTGTACGTGTGATCATTACAAAGAGCTGGCAGGACAAAGAAGGTAAAAAGAACCCCAAACTTTCACCGGATCTGATCGAACTGAATTTCCTGACAGACAACGGATGGCAAATTGCAAAAGATCAATCCACCACAGAACGTACCGTTCTTTATTACACAAAGGCAGTCGCAGCAGGAGATTCGACACCAGCATTATCTGATACCATTCGGATTAAGCCGTCGATTGCAAAGGATGTTACAAAGCATGTAGATGACAACACTATTACTTATACTTACAAGTACAATGGCTACACCTTCCACATTGACGCAGAGGTGGATGCAGTTCAGACACACAACGCAAAGGACGCGATCAAGAGTGCCTGGGGCGTAGATGTCAATGTATCAGACGACGAAACAACAATGAGCTTACAGTAGGGAGGTACAGAGTATGAAAAAGAAAATTTTGTGCCTCGCCATGACAGTGATAATGGCAGCAGGGGTACACACAACTGCATTTGCAAAGGATTATCAGGGAGCCGACGGATGGCAGGTTAATTTCACCGGCGGCAAGATGGAAAGTAATTTTAAAAGCTCCGATGTGACTGACGAGCTGGCAAATATCCAGCCGGGTGACAGCATCGAGCTCAAGGTTCAGCTTAAGAACTCCGACAGTACGGATACCGACTGGTACATGACCAATGAAGTGATCCAGACGCTGGAGGATGCACAGGCTTCCGCAGAAGGTGGTGCTTATGAATACAAGCTGACATATGTTGGAAGTAATAATGCCGAAAAGGTACTCTATGACAGTACAACTGTCGGAGGAGAAGGCGCTTCCAAAGCAGGAGAAGGTCTGAAGCAGATCGATAGCTCAACCCAAGAATATTTCTACCTCGGAAGACTTGCTTCCAATAATACCGGAACGGTACACCTTACCGTCGGTGTTGAAGGTGAGACACAGGGCAACGGTTATCAGCTCACACTCGCAAAGCTCCGTATGAACTTTGCAGTAGAAAAGGTTTCAGCCGGCAAAACCATCACCAAGAATAAGATTGTAAAAACAACCAATACCGTTAAAACCGGTGATACCGCAAGAGTTCTTCTCTTCTGTGTGCTTGCACTCATCAGTGGACTGATCCTTCTTGCATATGGTATCTACACACTCAATAAGAACACAAAAAGACGCAGACAGAAAGGAGAGTAAGCAGATGAAAAAATGGAAAAGATTACTGGTTTCTCTTCTGACTGTAGCTATGACGATCGGCACTGCTTCCATAAATGTTATGGCAGCAGAACCGTATACTTATACGGTAACATTGTCAGCCGGCAATAAAGGAACAATTAACGGACAGAACAAGATTGAAGTGGCAAATCTTTCATCCGATTCTACCGTTACTTTCAATCTGAATGATATCCAGGTAACGGATGACAGATATTATGTCAAAGGTATCCGTCTCAGCGGTCGTGATAATGACGAAGCACTTGCCGCTCCTGCATTTCCTATCGACGGTGATGCCGACTATGTAGTTGCTTATGGAATCAAAGGCAACATGGTTGCCTATACCGTAAATTATCAGGATGCATCCGGTAAATCACTGGCAGAGAGCCAGACCTTCTACGGAAACGTCGGCGACAAGCCGGTCGTTGCTTACCGTTACGTTGAAAATTATATTCCGGATGCTCTTGCACTTACGAAGACTTTGAGTGATAATGAATCTGAGAATGTATTTACGTTTACCTACACACCGGGAGCTACAGACCGTATCGTTGAGACAACAACTACCGTCACAACAACAGTTCCTGGAACCGCAACTCCTGCCGGTGCAGCAGGTACAACCGGAGCTGCCGGTACAACAGGTGCAGCCGCCGGTACTGGTACAGGTACTACAGCAGGTGGCACTACAGCAGGTGGCACTACAGCGGGTGGTACTACAACAGGCGGTACTGCCGGTGGTACAACGAATGCAGACAATTCTCAGGATACGACAGACGATACGACCACCGCACCGGATGAACAGACACCAAAGTCTCTGGTAGATCTGGATGATGAAGACACTCCAAAAGGAAATATCGATGCGAAAGACAAGACGAGCAAAACTCCGATCGCAGCAGGGATCGGCATTATCGTTGTTGCGGTAGCAGCTCTCGCAGGACTGATCGTATTCTTGAAAAAACGTGCAAAATAAAAAAAGCGCGGCACTAAAGGAGAAGTCTTTTTTGAAGAGAACGAAGAAAAAGAAAAGCCCAGTGGCTGCATTTTGCAGTGCACTGGGCACTGTTTTACTGACAGTACTGATTCTTGCCTGTATTCCGCTGACGCTTCCGAAAGCTTTTGGTTTTCAGATGTACACCGTGATCAGTGGGAGCATGGAACCGGCGATCCCGACGGGAAGCCTGGTCTATGTCCGGTATGAAGAACCAGACACGATCGTCAAAGATGATGTCATTGCTTTTTACAGCAACAATGCAGACGGCTCGATCATTACCCACCGTGTAGTATCCAACAGCCCGGCGATGGGACAGTTTATCACCAAAGGGGATGCCAATGAGGAAAAAGATATGAATCCGATCCCTTACAACAACTACATCGGAAAAGTAAAGCTTTCTGTTCCGGTTGTCGGCGGTATCGCACAGGCTGCAACCGGCACTGCCGGAAAGATTGCCGCTGCATCTATGATCGGTCTTGCTGTGATTCTTGAAATCGTTGCTGCCATGCTTGACAGACGCGATGACGAAGACGAATAAGAGAGAACGTTTTTCATTTTAACTTGCTAAAGTGTAAAACATTTGCTAAAATAATATCAGATTGTATTGTCAGAAGAAGATGGGGGAATTTCGCAATTCTCCCATTTGTCATATATTGAAAAGAATGGAGAGGTGAATGGATTGTTATCCAACCAGATTTTACAGAGAACAATCAATGAAATAGGGGATATCATCGAGTGTAACTGTTCCATCTGGAACACAGACGGAGTGATGCTTGCAGCTGTAGGTAAGGAGAAACCTTCAGTGAAAAAAGCAGTTTGCTCATTTTTAAAAGAGCTGGAGGTTACCGGCGTATCGGAGGAGCACCTGGATGAATGCTATGGTCTGTTTCCGGTTTATGATGATGATGAACTGACTTATATTTTCGTGATCGAGCACAATAATGAGATTGATGTGCATACCAGCGGACGCTTAAGTGTCTGCCAGCTGGAGAGCCTTTTAAGATCCGGAAGTGAACGTCTTGACCGTAACCGTTTTATCCAGAACCTGCTCCTGGATAACCTGCTTCTCGTAGATATCTACAATCAGGCGAAAAAGCTTGGTATTACAGTTGAGCAGCGCAGAGTCGTCTATCTGATCGAACCGAAAAATCCGGATGACACGATCGTCCTGGATATGATCCGTGGGATTTATTCCTCGGGAACCGGTGATTTTGTTACTGCCGTAGATGAGGGACATATTATTCTGATCAAATCCCTTGACAGTACGGATGATTATGATACGATCCGTTCGACTGCCGATATGCTGGTGAATGCGATCAACACCGAAGCTATGGTCAATGTCCGGCTTTCCTTCGGAACCATCATTCCCGAACTCAAAGAGGTCTCACAGTCTTACAAAGAAGCAGGCATGGCTCTGGATGTGGGACGTATCTTCTATCCGGAACGCAATATTTTATCCTACCGCGAACTCGGTATCGGACGGCTGATCCACCAGCTTCCCGTTTCCTTATGCGAGATGTTCCTGGAAGAAGTATTTGCCGGAAATACCGTTGATCAGTTTGACGAAGAAACCTTATCCACAGTTGATAAATTTTTTGAAAACAGCCTGAATATTTCGGAGACAGCGAGACAGCTTTTCGTCCACCGGAATACGCTCGTCTACCGGCTGGAGAAGATCCAGAAGCAGACCGGGCTGGATGTCAGAGTCTTTGAGGACGCCCTGACATTTAAGATTGCTTTAATGGTCGCAGACCACATGAAATTCATAGAAAACAGAAAATAGGAGGACATGATATGGTGAAATTATACAAAGGCGGTGCCTATCTTTTACACGGTACTGAGGTAATTGCAGATGCACCCGATGCACTTGCTGCCATAAAAAGCAAGACAGGTATTGAGACAACAAAAGAAGCTGCTGCAAAAGAGACAATGGCTTATGGGATCTTAAGTGCGCATAATACTTCCGGTAATATGCAGCAGCTTCAGATCAAATTTGACAAGCTGACTTCTCACGACATTACCTTTGTCGGAATCATCCAGACTGCAAGAGCATCCGGACTGGAGAAATTCCCGATCCCTTATGTTCTGACCAACTGCCATAACTCTCTGTGTGCAGTCGGAGGTACGATCAATGAAGATGACCACATGTTTGGACTGACCTGTGCGAAGAAGTACGGCGGTGTCTATGTTCCGCCTCATCAGGCCGTTATCCACCAGTTTGCCCGTGAAATGCTCGCAGGCGGCGGCAAGATGATCCTTGGTTCTGACAGCCACACCCGTTATGGTGCACTCGGTACCATGGCAATGGGAGAGGGCGGACCGGAGCTTGTAAAACAGCTTCTGAACAAGACTTATGATATCAAGATGCCGGGCGTTGTCGGAATCTATCTGGACGGCGAACCGGTGAAAGGTGTCGGACCGCAGGACGTTGCCCTTGCGATCATCGGCGCAACCTTCGGCAATGGCTATGTCAATAACAAGGTCATGGAATTTGTCGGACCTGGCGTTGGCAAATTAAGTGCAGACTTCCGTATCGGAATCGATGTTATGACGACAGAGACAACCTGCCTTTCTTCTATCTGGAGAACCGATGACAAGATCAAAGAGTTCTACGATATCCACGAAAGAAGTGATGACTTCAGGGAACTGAATCCTGGCGCAGTCGCTTACTATGACGGTCTTGTATACGTCAACTTGAGCGAGATCAAGCCTATGATCGCCATGCCGTTCCATCCGTCCAATGTCTACACCATCGAGGATGTCAATGCCAACCTTGCAGATGTTCTCCACGATGTAGAGCAGCGCGCGCTGGTAAGCCTGGACGGTGCTGTGGATTACTCTCTTCAGGACAAGATCGTAAATGGTAAGCTTTATGTCGATCAGGGTATCATCGCAGGCTGTGCCGGCGGCGGTTTTGAAAATATCTGTGCTGCCGCAGACATCATCCGTGGCAAATACATCGGATCAGATGAATTTACCTTCAGTGTTTACCCTGCAAGTACACCGATCTACATGGAGCTTGTGAAAAATGGTGCGGTTGCTGACCTAATGGAAGCCGGTACGATCGTGAAGACAGCCTTCTGCGGACCGTGCTTCGGTGCAGGGGACACTCCGGCAAACAACGCATTTTCCATCCGTCACTCTACCCGTAACTTCCCGAACCGTGAAGGAAGCAAGCTGCAGAGTGGACAGATCGCATCTGTTGCCCTTATGGATGCACGTTCCATTGCCGCAACTGCTGCGAACAAAGGTTTCCTTACTCCGGCAACAGATTTTGATATTGAATACAAGAACCCGACCTACCACTTTGATTCCAGAATTTACGCCAACCGTGTATTTGACAGCCACGGCGTTGCTGATCCTTCGGTTGAGATCAAATTTGGGCCGAACATCAAAGACTGGCCGGCAATGAGCGCTCTTCCTGAGAATCTGATCCTGAAGGTCGTATCTGAGATCCACGATCCGGTTACAACGACAGACGAACTGATCCCGTCCGGCGAGACTTCTTCTTATCGTTCCAACCCGCTTGGACTTGCTGAATTTGCACTTTCCAGAAAGGATCCTGCCTATGTAGGACGCGCGAAAGAGGTCCAGAAAGCCCAGAAAGCGATTGAAGCAGGTACTTGTCCACTGGATGTACTGGATGAATTAAAACCGGTGATGGCAGCAATCCAGAAGTCTTATCCGGAAGTCGGCAAAGGAAATATCGGTGTCGGAAGTACCATTTTCGCGGTCAAACCTGGCGATGGTTCTGCCCGTGAACAGGCTGCTTCCTGCCAGAAGGTTCTCGGCGGCTGGGCGAATATCGCGAATGAGTACGCAACCAAACGTTACCGCTCGAACCTGATTAACTGGGGCATGCTTCCGTTTATTACCGAAGAGGAACACACAAAGCTTTCTTTCAGGAACGGTGACTATCTCTTCGTGCCGGATATCCGCAAAGCAGTAGAAGACAAAGTTTCCACGATCAAGGCTTATGTCGTAGGCGATGATCTGAAAGAGATCGATCTGAAACTCGGTGATCTGACGGATGCAGAACGTGAGATCATCCTCAAAGGATGTCTGATCAACTATTACAAAGGTTAATTTTTCTCAGAAAATGATATGATTTCAAAGGGACGGAAATTTTTCTGTCCCTTTTTGCAACACTTCCGACTTTTTTATACTCTTATATACAAAGAACCGATTTTGAGAGGAGGGACTTTATGATCGATGCAATTGCATTTAAAGAATTATATAAGACGGTTTATCAGGATCTGTATCGTTTTGCGCTCTGCATGATGCATCATCCGCAGGATGCAGAAGACGCCGTCAGTGAAGCCGTTCTTTCCGCCTATGAGAACATACATAAATTACGCAAAGAAGAAGCATTCCGTTCCTGGATCTTTCAGATTCTGGCAAATGTGTGCCGCCGGAAGTTAAAGAGCCGTGAACGGACCGAGACTGAGCTGAAAGAAGATCATGCTTCTGCCATATACTGTGACGGACTCCACACAGATGTGGAACGTGCTTTTCTTATTCTAGATGAAGACGATCAGCTGATCATCGGTTTATCCGTCTATGGCGGTTACAACAGCAAAGAGATCGGAGAAATGCTAAAAATGAACCCGAATACAGTCCGCTCCCGCAGAAAGCGTGCCCTCGAAAAGATGAGCTGGCTTCTGAAAGAGTAGGATAAAAGAGTAATAGGAGGTGTTTTATATGACAGATCACGAAAAAAAAATACTGGATAAAATAAAACAATCTACGGAAAAAACTCCTGTTCCGGAAAGCCTTGCACCGGATCAGATTATGAAAATGCTGGAAGAGCATAACAGCACTCAGGCTTCCGGACATATCCCGAAAAAGCATGGATTTTCCCGCGGCCACCGGATGCGCGGAGGACTTATCGCTGCCGCACTGGTACTGGTTGTCGGCATTGGCGCCCACATCCGCCAGCAGAATCTTTCTTCAGACTCAGCCACTTCTTCCACAAAAGGCAGTTCTTCAATCGGTACATCCTCCGGTAAGCTTGCCTCTTCCGATACTTTAGAGACGGCAACCGATTATGATGAAGTCTACACATACCTGCAATCTTATCAGGATGAGTTGGATTCTTCATCTGTTACCGGTTCAACCGACAACGGAATTGTTATGTATTCAACTAAAACAGCCGACAGTGGTGCACGCACCGATAGTTCCAGCTCCTCTTCGGATTCTTCAACAGCCTCTGCACGTGCTGTGGATACTTCATTTTCCGATACCAACGTCCGCACAGAGGGCGTCGGTGAAGCAGACATTGTAAAAACGGATGGAAATTATCTTTATACACTGAAAGCAAACTCACAGGAAATTTCCATTGTAGATATCCGGTCTGATCAGATGAAGGTTGTTTCCTGTATTTCGCTGAATGAGAATTTTCAGGCATCCGAATTTTACCTGAGTGACCAGAAGCTTTTTGTCCTTGGCAACATGCAGAACACGCAGGTTGATTCTGACAGTAAAACCTTGTACCGCGGCAGCTGTACCCGTATCCAGACTTATGATCTGGCAGATATCAACAATCCGAAATCCATCGGAACCGTGGATCAGAGTGGTTACTACCGTACTTCACGTTTTAAAGACGGATATCTGTATGTATTCAGCGACTATTATATTTACGATACGATCACCAAGAAAGATTATCCTTCCTATGTTCCGCTTGTTGGTGACAATCTTCTGAAGCAGTCGGATATCTATCTCCCGACGAACCATGCAGCAGACCAGTACCTTGTTGTCAGCTCTGTTTCCGCTTCCAGTCCGGATAAGGCAGCAGACCAGAAAGCAGTCATGTCTGAGAATGGCGAAGTCTATGTGAGTGAGAACAACATTTATATTTACGAGTATGCGAACAGCAGTATCCTCGCAGATAATCTTGCGTCAAAGAATCAGACGATCCTCCGCAAGCTGTCTTACAATAAAGGAAAACTTTCCGGCTCTGCCCAGGGCAAAGTAAAAGGATATCTGAATGATTCCTTCAGCATTGATGAGTATGACAATACGCTGCGACTGGTGACAACGGTTACGCACAATGCCGGTAACTCTTCACAGTCCAATGCTGTCTATGTGCTGGATGCAGATTTGAAAACAATCGGTAAGATTGAAAATCTTGCCAAAGATGAACAGGTCTATTCCGCAAGATTTTTGGGCGATACCGGTTACTTTGTAACTTATGAACAGACAGATCCTTTATTTTCCGTAGACTTTTCCGATCCGGAGAATCCGAAGATCCTTGGCAAGCTGAAAATTCCCGGCTTTTCGGAATACCTGCATTTTTACAGTGATAATCTGCTTCTTGGAATCGGTATGGATACCGATGAAAATGGAGTCACAAACGGGGTAAAAGTCTCCATGTTTGATATCAGTGATCCTTCGGATGTGAAGGAAGTCAGCAAGTACACACTGGATCAGTACTATTACTCGGATGTCTTTTCTGACTACCGTGCAGCACTGGTTGATCCGGAAAAGAATCTGATCGGCTTTCCGCTTTCCGGATCTGCCAACCAGTATGTGATCCTTTCTTACGATAAAGATCAGGGCTTCCAGGTACAGATGCAGGAGGAAGTCAACGGTAATTCTTATCTTGGAACCCGCGGTGTGTATGCAAACGAAAAGTTCTATGTGATCAATGGAAATGCAATTGAAGCATACCGGATGGGAGACTATGTGAAGATAGATGATCTGCTGCTATAGTGCAGCTTTGCAGAAGGAGCTGCCGCTCCGCATACTTTGTACACTATTCCACATCATTGTATACACTAAAATCGTATATAATCGAGTAGGCTGACTCCTACTCGATTCTTATACTTTGTACATCATCTCGCTTAACAGCTCGATGATGTACATTCGCCAAATGCAGATCCTTGTGCAAGCACAAATCTGCACTTGGCTCATCGTATACCCAAAAACAGGTGCCCACGGGGATATATCACTAAGATATACTTACGTGGACACCTGTTTTATATTTTCATTTACCTGTTATTCCACACCGTTAAAGCAGTAGGTACATACCTGGCATGCATCAATCCCGATTGATTTGATCAGATCATCCAGTCTGTGATAACGAAGTGAAGTGAAATTCTGTCTCTTGCGGATTTCCTCCAGCATTGCTGCATACCGGTCACTGTTCGGATCCGCATATTCACTCAGTACATTGACATCATTGTCGCCTTCCCACTCACGGATGATCCTTCTTGTGATCAAATCCAGATCTGATTTGGAACGGGAGAAGTTCAAATATTTGCATCCGTACAAAAGCGGTGGACATGCCGGGCGGACATGCACTTCTTTTGCGCCACTCTGATACAGGAACTCTGTCGTCTCACGGAGCTGTGTGCCACGCACGATAGAATCATCGATCAGCAGCAGGCTCCTGTCTTCGATCAGACTATGTACCGGGATCAGTTTCATTCTGGCGATCAGATTACGCTGACTCTGTGTTGTCGGCATGAAGGATCTTGGCCAGGTCGGAGTATATTTGATAAATGGTCTTGCATACGGAATACCTGATTCATTTGCATAACCTATCGCATGAGCAATACCCGAATCCGGAACTCCTGCAACAATATCCACGTCGATCGAATGGTCATCTCTCTGTGCTAAAAGCTTTCCACAGTTGTAACGCATTTCTTCTACACCAACCCCTTCATAAGAAGAAGTAGGATATCCATAGTATACCCACAGGAACGAACAGATTCTCATCTTTTCACACGCAGGACTTACAGTCTCCACAGATTCCGGTGTCACGTAGACGATTTCCCCAGGTCCCAGCTCTTTGTAATCTGTGTATCCAAGGTTGATATATGCAAAGCTTTCAAAGGAAACACAGTATGCATTCTCTTTCTTTCCGATCACAACCGGTGTACGTCCGAGAAGGTCTCTGGCTGCATAAATTCCATTCTCTGTCAGAAGCAGAAGCGTCATCGAGCCTTCAACTACTGACTGCACATAACGGATTCCCTCAACAAACGAATCCTTTTTACAGATCAATGCCGCAACCAGTTCTGTAGAATTGATCTGTCCATTGGTCATAGACTGAAAATGTGTATGTCCATTTTCATAAAGATTCCGAATCAGCTGATCCGCATTATTGATCTTACCTACTGTCGTAATTCCAAAGCACCCCAGATGCGACTGGATCAGAATTGGCTGTGGATCATAATCTGAAATACATCCAATTCCAATATTTCCCTTCATTGTATCAACATCTTTCTCAAATTTTGTACGGAACGGCGAATTTTCAATATTATGAATCGCTCTCTTCCAGCCATCACTTCCGTAAGTAGCCATACCTCCGCGGCGGGTTCCAAGATGCGAATGATAATCTGTTCCATAAAAAAGATCCAGATTACATGCTTCTTTTGATGCAACGCCAAAAAATCCTCCCATATCTGTAGGTCTCCTTTCTTTATCCCAATGCCATAGCCTGTATTTTTCATCTATTTTTTAGTGTATCATGCATTTATGGACGGAAACAATAGCAAAACCCCGAATATATTGCAAATGGCTATAACTATTTCTAATCGTATTTATAATTGTTTGAATTTTCTGATATATATATTGCAATTTCAATTCTTTCTAATTTTACCAAAATTATTTTAAAATTATATTGACAAATAAGTATTTGGGTGTTATTATTAAGTCAATCCAAAAGAAAAGAAGTTCCTGACGAGAAAGGGAATTTCAAAAAGATATTTTTTAATCTGTTACATAGTTTCATATATACTCGCCAAGAGTATAAGATGAAGAACCAGATCAGAAAAGGGTAACAAGAATAATTGTTATTTGAAGGTTAGAAAGTTTTAAAAAAGCAACTATACATTTTAGTTATGAGCGTTTTGTAAGTGGAGTGTGTAGAGAACAATTTTTAAAATTGATAATTTATAATAATAAGAGAAAATTGATATCTGACTTCTGAGCAGAAAAAAGTATAAGAGAAAAAGAATATCCGGATAAAATTTTGGAACGAGAACGAAAGGAAGGAGGCTTTGACCGTTGGATATTTCATCATCTAAAACTCAATATGTTAATGGTATGGCAAATGTAAATTCCTGTGAGATGAGCCTTAACCATAGATTATAATCCGGTAAGAGAAAAGTTAATGATAAAAAAGGTCGGAGTAGTAGATAAACCGGAAGCGATTATAAGATATAAAAAGATTCAGCATTTGTTGACATATTGAAGTAAATACCACAGTAATTCAAGATCAGAAAATGTGTAAAGAAACATTCATTGATAAGTAAATTTAACAGTGACGAGAAAGCTGATAAATACCAAAATTGGATTACCTGATTATATAAAATAACGAACGATCAGAATTGATCAAAATCGATTCATATGATTTCATTTTTATAAATTTTATAAAATCTGAATATCATATGAAATGCTCAAAGAACTTACAGGAATAAGAATTACTTAATTCCTCCGATATAAAAATAAAAATTACAATTGAATATTCCGAGACAGCCATTCAAAAGATGGCTGTCTCCTTTTTTTCTGTTACCAGCTCCCAATTTGTGAATTTTTTGTAATATTTTTTTAACATTTCTGAAAAATATCAGCCGTAATTTTTGACATTGACAACGCTCTATGATACACTTAGTAAGTAAAATTATAAGACTTTTGTTTTCCGTTTCTGGTACAAAAGTCAGACTTACTGAGGAAAAGTAAAATAATTAATAATAATCATATGAGGTGAGAAACGTTGGATAAATATGAATATCGCGCAAAGACAGAGCAGATGCTTGCGTATGCCGAACAGAAGTCTTACCAGAAAGCGATGTCGATTGCAGATACGATCGACTGGCGTAAAGTAAAAAATACCGCCATGCTCTCTACCGTAAGCGAAATCTATGAAAATGCGGGGGAACTTGGTAAAGCACGTGATACCTTATTTATTGCGTATGATAAAGCACCTTCCAGCAGAAAGGTTGTATACCGCCTGGGAATTATTTCTCTGAAACTGGGACATTTCGATGAAGCAGCTGATTGCTACGAAGAATTTGTCAAGCTTGCTCCGAAAGATCCAAACCAGTACATTCTCCGGTATAAGATCTTAAAAGCACAGAAAGCGCCAGTCAAAGAACAGATTGAAGCTCTTGAAGATTTCAAGCATTCTGAATACGTTGAAAAATGGGCATATGAACTTGCCAGATTATACGCTGAAGCCGGTATGACTTCCGAATGTCTTGATGAATGTGATGATCTGATTCTCTGGTTCAGCGAAGGTACTTATGTATACCAGGCAATGGAACTTAAAATGAAATACAAACCGCTGACTCCACTTCAGCAGGAAAAATACGATCATCGAAATGATGGTATCGGCCGTAAGGATTCTTCCAAGAGAAAACCTTCCTTCCGAAAATCCAAAGAACGTCCGGCACCGAATCCACGAATTGCAGACAAGGTCCGCAAAGATGTACATGTCACAGACAGTATTGATCTTCCGGATCTTCCAGAGCCAATGACCCGGACACATGCTTCCGAACCAGAAGCTGAGTCACAGCCAAAAACCCGGATTCGAAGCACTTCCGATATTTCCACAACCATTTCCGGTGCTTCCCTTTCAGATGCCCTGAAAGCCGGTGTTGCCGTTGCAAGTGGTGCAGTTGCTCCTGAATCTGCTTCAGACGATTCACAGATGACCGGTAAGATGAAGATTGAAGAAATTCTTGCCAACTGGGAAGCAACCCAGCGTGAAAATGCAAAGATTCTTGAAAAGAGCCAGGAGGAAGCTGAGAAAGAAAAAGCCCTGCGCGAGAAGAAGAAAGAAGAAGAAGAGGAAGTTCTTGGAGCTACAAAACCAATCCTTTCTGATGATATCCGCAAACTGATGGAACAGCTTGAAAATGGTGAAGAGCCTGAAATCACCGATGAAGATGCTGAAGATTTCGTTGATGATGAAGAAGATGAAGCGACTGAAAGCCCGGAAGATTCATCCAAAGAAGCTTCAGACACTGACGAGGAAGATCCGGAAGAAAATGATTTTGAAGAAATCGTTGACTCCGAAGAAGATGATGAATCGGATGCGGTTTACGATGAAGAAGCTGAATACGAAGATGAGGATGATTCCGAGTATGATGACGACGAGGAATACGAGGATGAAGATGATTCCGAGTATGACGACGACGAGGAATACGAGGATGAAGATGATTCCGAGTATGACGACGACGAGAAATACGAGGATGAAGATGATTCCGAGTATGATGACGACGAAGAATACGAAGATGAGGATGATTCCGAGTATGACGATGAGGAAGAATACGAGGATGAAGACGAAGATGACTACCAGATTGATGATGAATTAGATGAAGATCATAAAGAGGATTTTGATTTTGAAAAAGAATCTGCTCTCGATATCGATGATCATGATTCTGACGAAGATGATGGTGATTTTGCAGACCTTGATTCCTTTGAAGATGAAGAAGAATTAGATAGCAGTGATGATTATCTTGATCTTGAATTTGACGAGAAACCGGCTCCTGAGCCAAAGAAAGAAACTTCAAAATCAGCGCCAACTCCTGATATTGACGAAGTTCTTGAAATCGAAGAACCGTCAGAAGATGAGATCACCGAACGCATGGGTAAATTCGATACCGGATTCGTTGTACAGGGTCGTTACGATCTGAGTGCAACAAGTGAGATCGGACTGAAGCTTGGACTTACTGAAGAGCAGAAGCAGCTGTTCTCTTACTTTGTACCGATCCGTGGTGTCAGTGAACAGCTTGTTGAAATCCTTGATAACGACAAACGTTGCCGTAACCGTTATGGAACTTCCCGCACAGGCAACATCCTGATCCTTGGCCGCAAGGGAAGCGGAAAAACAGTCCTCGCAGTTGATATTGTAAAAGCAATCCAGAAACAGCGCAGACTCAAACAGGGTAAAGTTGCAATCGTAACCGGTGATTCTCTGAACAAAAAGGACATCGGAAGTATCATCGATAAGCTGAACGGTGGCGCACTGATCATCGAAAAAGCTTCCAAGATGAATGACAGAACCATCCGTGAACTGAATGACATGATGGATGAACAGACCGGCGAACTTCTCTTCCTTCTGGAAGACCAGAAGAAACCGCTGGAAAGAATGTTTGCATCTCATCGCGAATTCAAACGTAAATTTACTTCCAGACTGGAGCTTCCGGTATTCATCAATGATGAACTGGTTACATTCGGTCAGACCTATGCTAAGGAAAACGGATACCGTATCGATGAAATGGGAATCCTTGCATTATACAGCCGGATCGATATGATGCAGAGAGAAGATCATGCGGTTACTGTTGCAGAAGTAAAAGAGATCATGGATGAAGCAATTTCACATTCCCAGAAAGCAAATGTAAAACATCTTGTGAAACGGGTATTTGGAAGAAGCACTGATAATTCAGACCACATCATCCTGAAAGAAGATGATTTTAAATCATAAGATTTCTACAAAGAACGCGCTTCCGGCGCGTTCTTTTGTATATGCAGACCAAACCGGTAACTATAAACAAAGAGTTTTAGACATCTTACATAAGAAGTGTATAAGTTGTCCAAAACTCTTTCTTTTTATCGCTATTTCTAGTATAATATTCCTAAATATCTTTGATAGAAGGTGAATGGGATGGCAGTAAAAAAAACAACAGCACAACAGACCAACACGACCCGCAAGACGGCCGTAAAAAAATCTACTGTAAAAAAACCGGCAGCTGCTAAAACTGCTGCTAAAAAATCTACAGCTAAAAAGTCTGTAAAAACTGTAACAAAAGATAAACCCGCTGATTATAGAATCGGCGAATTAGATCAATATTTATTCGGACAGGGAACCCATTATGAGATCTATAAAAAAATGGGTGCACATTTTGTAAAAGATGGCAAAAAATCCGGCGTATATTTCGCAGTATGGGCTCCACATGCCAGATCAGTTTCCGTAATCGGTGAATTTAACGGCTGGAGTGAAGATGCAAACGTTATGAAGCGTCAGGAACCGCTTGGAATCTATACCGCATTTGTTCCGGAAGCACAGCTCGGACAGCTTTACAAGTACTGTATCGAGACACAGACCGGAGATAAGCTTTACAAAGCTGATCCATTTGCGAACAGTGCAGAGTTGAGACCGGGAACTGCCTCAAGGATTGCTGATATCTCCCATTTAAAATGGAGTGACAGTGTCTGGATGAAGCACCGGGCAGAATGGGATTTCCATTCCTCACCGATTTCCATTTATGAAGCACATATCGGTTCCTGGATGCGCCATCCGGGACGTGAAGATGAGGGGTTCTACAGCTACCGTGAATTTGCGCATGCAGCTACAGACTACATAAAAAAGATGGGGTATACTCATATCGAATTGATGGGAATTTCAGAATACCCATTTGACGGCTCCTGGGGATATCAGGTGACCGGATATTATGCTCCGACCTCCCGTTATGGTACGCCGGAAGATTTCGCATATATGATCAATTATTTCCATAAGAATAAGATTGGCGTAATCCTTGACTGGGTACCGGCACATTTTCCACGCGATGCACACGGACTCGCTGATTTTGACGGCACAGCTACCTTTGAATATGCAGATCCTAAGAAAGGGGAACATCCGGACTGGGGAACCAAGATCTTCGATTATGGTAAAGCAGAAGTTAAGAACTTCCTGATCGCCAACGCACTGTTCTGGATCGAACATTATCACATCGATGGTCTCCGCGTAGATGCTGTTGCTTCCATGCTGTATCTTGATTACGGTAAAGAAGACGGTCAGTGGATCGCCAACAAATACGGCAGCAATGAGAATCTGGAAGCAATCGAATTTTTCAAGCATCTGAATTCCGTTACTACCGGACGTAACCCTGGCGCACTGATGATCGCAGAAGAATCCACTGCATGGCCAAAAGTAACGGGCAAACCGGAAGATGATGGTCTTGGATTCAGCCTGAAATGGAACATGGGATGGATGCATGACTTTACCGAATACATGAAGCTGGATCCATATTTCCGCAAAGGCGACCACTACGGTATGACATTTGCCTTAACCTATGCATACAGCGAGAATTATATTCTTGTATTATCACATGATGAAGTGGTACATCTAAAATGTTCTATGCTCAATAAGATGCCTGGTCTTGGATTTGAGAAATTCGCCAACCTGAAGGTCGGTTATGCTTTCATGATGGGACATCCTGGAAAGAAACTTCTCTTCATGGGACAGGATTTCGGACAGCTCCGCGAGTGGAGCGAGGCGCGTGAGCTTGACTGGTATCTCCTGGCAGAGCCGGAGCATCAGGCACTCCAGAATTTCTACCGTGACCTGCTGCATCTTTACACACACAACAAAGCCATGTATGAACAGGATACCTGCATGGAAGGCTTTGAGTGGGTCAATGCAGATGACAGCTCACGAAGTATTTACAGCTTCATCCGTCATTCAAAGGGCGCAAAAAAGAACCTTTTATTCGTATGTAACTTCACACCGATCGAACGACCGGAGTACCGTGTCGGCGTACCACGCGGCAAACAGTACCGCCTGGTACTGAACAGTGATGAATTGCAGTATGGCGGAAGCGGAAAAGCCCGCTCGGCAGTATATAAAGCAAAGAAACAGGAATGTGATGGAAGACCATATTCATTTGGTTACGATCTTCCGCCATACGGTGTTGCTGTATTCGAATTTTAACATAGCAAGTCAATGCAATCTGCGCAAAATATTCATCATACGAATAATTGATTCCACCAATTATTTTCTTAACATTTCCCGGATTCGTTCTTCCAGAGTTTCTTCTGGAAGAACTCCGGTTGTATATCCACAGATTTTTCCATCTCTGTACACCACAAACGTCGGTACGATCTCAATGCCTATATACTCTGCAATCTCTTTCGATATATCAATATCAATCTTATAAAAAATCCATTTCCCCTGATACCGGCTGGCAATCCTTTCCACAACAGGATACATCATTCCGCACTTTGGACACCATGATGCGTAAAACTCCACAATTACCGGCATCCTCTGCTTTCCGACTGTATTTTCATAATCCTTCGTGATCAATGCGATACCCATACACTTTCCTCATTTCTGCCATCTCAGGCTATGTAAAAAGGACTGGATTAGTGGCATCCACATTTCGGGTTTAAGATTTTATAGACTTCCTGAAAAGAATTTCTGAAACAGATCAGCTTTTTATTAAATCTTGGATTCTTATAGCAAAACCCCCGCATACAATTCTGAAAATGATGCTTTTTCCGCATATCTGTTCCTTCCTGATTTCCTCTTTCTACAATATATGCAAAAAGACAGCCGATGTGCGGATTGCTCCGTATCTGCTGTCTCTTATATTGCCAGGAATCATCTTACGCACTCAGCGCCTTTATGATCTGCCTGTTGCATTTTATTCAATTGTCTTACTGGCGCATTGCGATCAGTTTATGGATCGGATGTCCCTGCCCGGAAAATTTCTCCTCGTACTCAGTCATAACATTCCCTCTGCTGAGTGTCGGATCATTGTGAAGATCATAGGTCTTCGCCAGAAGTACCCAGCCTGCCAACTCCACCTGCTCCAGTGAAAAGTCAAACAGCTCTCTGTTGTCTGTCTTAAATTCAACGACTCCGTCAAAGGCAAGGATCTTGTCATACCGCTCAAAAAACTGCTTGGAAGTAAGTCTGCGCTTTGCATGACGTGCTTTCGGCCACGGATCTGAAAAATTCAGATAAATTTTGTCAATCTCTCCGACAGCAAAAACCTCCGGCAGATTTGTCGCATCCATACAGATAAAACGAATATTGTTGACATCCTTGTATTCCTCGTCATTGTCAAAGCGTTCCAGCGCCCGAAGCAGTACGCTTGAATAACGTTCGATACCGATATAGTTGATGGATGGATTCTCCTTTGCAAGCGTCAGAAGAAACTGTCCTTTTCCCATCCCGATCTCAATATGGATCGGATTCTCCGGATTCTGAAAAGTCTCTTTCCAGGTGCCGCGATATCTGGTCTCATTTTTAATTACAAGGGGATGAGCTGTCAGATAAGCATCTGCTCCTGGTACATTTCTTAACCTCATATATCTTTCTCTTCCTTTAGTGAAAATATGTATAACCTTATTTATTTTATACTATTCTGAAATATTTGAAAACCCAAAAATACATTTTATAAGTTTTGTATAAAATATTCTTATGATATTCTCTTATTTTTTAGTAGAATTTTCTAATTTAAAGTAGTAGAATATGTATGCATTATTAAAAATGTATAAATAATTTCTAAGAAAGGAGTCGGACAATGGATCATATTGTTAAAAAGCTCTCCGAAATCGAACACGCAGCCGAGGCTGTTGTGGAACACGCGGAACTGGAGAAATCAGAACTGGAAGAACGCATTCAAAATGAACGCAATCAATTCGACAAACAACTTGAAGATCACACCCAAAAGGAGCTGAACGATATCCACAAAGGATTAAACCGTCAGATGGATGAGATTCTTGCAAGGCAGAACCGCAAGAACCAGACAGCGATCGAAGAACTTAAAAAAGATTTTGAAGAAAAGCATACGGCATATGCCGAGAAAATTGTCAGACGTATCATAGAGGGATAGCATATGGGAAATTTACTTGCATACAGTGGCATCGTAACAAAAGTACGCGCCATGCAGGCGAAACTGCTCACTGATGAAGATTTCCAGAACATCGCCGCATTTCATACAGTAACCGAAGTTGCTGCTTATCTCAAGGAACATCCCGGATATCGGAATGTCCTTGCAGATATGGACGAAAACCGTCTTCACCGCGGTGAGATCGAGAAGCTTCTTGTGCAGTCACTTTACAGTGATTATACACGCCTGTACCGTTTTTCCGGAATGGATCAGAAAAAATTCCTGGAGCTTTATCTGAAGCGCTACGAGATGAATCTGATCAACTATTGTCTGCGTATTGTATTCAACCACTATCAGAAGCCTTTTGATCTGGATCATAAGAAAATATTCTTCGACAAATATTCGGATCTCTCCATCGATAAACTGATCACTTCGGGGAATATCGGTGAGCTGGTGGAAAATTTAAAGGGCACAGAATACTATGCGCCGTTAAAACGTCTGGAAAATGTGGAGAACCCTACCCTTTTTGATTACGATCTGGCACTGAATCTGTACTATTTTACAACCATGTGGAAGAAACGCAAAAAGATTCTGAAGCATAAGGAACTGGAAATTTTCACCAGAGATGCCGGAGCAAAGATCGACCTGCTGAACCTGCAGTGGATCTACCGTGCAAAAAAATATTACAACATGCTTCCGCCGGATATTTCCACACTGCTGATCCCGATACACTACCGGATTCATGTAGATCAGCTGAAGGATCTTGTAGAAGCACCGTCTGTCGATGAATTTTTAAAGCTGGTTACCAGAACGCCTTATCTGCGTCACACCGATACTCAGACACCAGCGTCCATCGAAACGATTTACAAAGACTGCCTGTACCGTCTCTACCTGGCAGACAGAAGAAGTAACCCTTATTCCATCGCAACCGTGAATACCTATCTTTTTCTGAAAGAGGAGGAGCTTGATAAGCTTACAACTGTGCTCGAATGTGTTCGCTACGGACTTCCTGCACGTGAGACATTAACTTATATAGGAGGAACAGCGAAATGATTGTTAAGATGAAGTTCCTGAGCATTACCGGACCACGCGCCGACATCGACCGCATGACAAACCGGTATCTTTCCAAATATGAGATGCAGCTTGAAAATGCACTCACGGAGCTCAAGACAGTAGATAATCTGATGCCATTTCTAGAAATGAACCCTTACCGTGATCCACTCGCAAAAGTGACACAGTTTCTGGGATATATGAAAGACATGCCAGCAGAGCCATCCTTTGATCAGAGCGAAGACGAGATCCTTGAGATGATTCGTTCTATCAATCATGACTACATGGATCTGCAGCAGCAAAAAGAAGAACTGAAAAAAAAGAGAGAGAATATCCAGGCACGTATGAAAGTCCTGGAACCTTTTACTTCTCTGGATTTTGACCTGCATGAGATCATGCAGTACAAATACATCCGCACAAGATTTGGAAAAATCAATGTGGATTATTATCACCGGCTGGAAAAAGCGCTTCTTGAAGACATTGATGCATTATTTCTGGAAGGCTCCAGAGATGCCTCTTATGTCTATGGCGTTTATTTTGTATCGGATGCTGATGCAGGAAAGGTCGATTCGATCATGCGGTCTCTCCACTTTGAAAAAGTCGATCTGCTGGAAGACTTTGGCGGAACCCCGCTGGAAGCTTACCGGAGCCTGGATAAAGAAGTCCAGAATCTGACCGATGAAATCCAGGCAGTGAAGGATAAACGTCAGGAGATGTTCCGCAAGAACGCTTCCAGACTACTCGGTGCAAGAATTCAGCTGGAACGTTTTTCCGATAACTTTGATATTCGGAAATTTGCGGCACGAACCGAGACAGACGAGCAGGAAGAATACTACATCCTCTGCGGCTGGATGTCCGAAGAAGATGCAAATGCATTTATCAAAGAGGCACAGGGAGATGACAAGGTTTATATCGTAGTAGAAGAGGACCGGGAACAGTATTTTGGAGAACCTCCTACCAAGCTTGAGAATCCAAAGCTTTTCAAACCATTTGAAATGTTCATCAAGATGTACGGACTTCCCAAGAGCGGTGAGATGGATCCGACCATTTTTGTAGGTATCATGTACAGCTTTATCTTCGGCGCCATGTTCGGGGATGTCGGTCAGGGGCTGCTGCTCTTTATCGGCGGTGCGATCCTGTATTTCACAAAGAAAATGAACCTTGCCGGAATCGTATCACTTGCCGGAATCTTCTCCACCTTCTTTGGATTTATGTTTGGAAGTGTGTTTGGATTTGAAGACATTATAGAAGCCAAATGGATCCGACCGATCAATCATATGACCACCTTACCGTTTATCGGAAAACTGAATACCGTATTTATCGTATCGATTGCTTTTGGTATGGGAATCATCCTGATTTCTATGATTTTCCATATTATCAACGGCATTCGTGCCAAGGATACGGAAGCGACCTGGTTTGATGCAAACGGCGTGGCAGGGCTGATATTCTACGGGGCAGCAGTTACCTGCATCGTTCTTTTCATGACAGGTCACTCTCTGCCGGGTGGAATCGTTCTTGCAGTGATGTTCGGAGTACCGCTTCTTCTGATCGCACTGAAAGAGCCGCTGACGAACAAGATCAAAAAGAAAACCGAAAAAATGGAACAAAGCAAAGCAATGTTTGTCACCCAGGCATTCTTTGAATTATTTGAAACCCTGCTCAGCTATTTTTCAAATACGCTTTCCTTTATCCGTATCGGTGCATTCGCAGTCAGCCACGCTTCCATCATGGAGGTTGTACTAATGCTTGCCGGTGCCGAAAGCGGGCATATTAACTGGGTAGTGATCGTACTCGGCAACCTGTTTGTATGTGGATTCGAAGGACTGATCGTTGGAATCCAGGTTCTGAGACTTGTCTATTACGAGATGTTCAGCCGCTTCTACAAAGGCAGCGGCCGCGAATTTAAACCTTATACAGGTACTGCAAAAAATTAGTTTTTCATTTTAGGAGGAAATTATCATGACTTTAGCAACTAAACTCATTCTCATTGCCGCACTGGTTTTAAGCATTTTCATTCCATTCGGATATTACCTGCTCGGAGAAAAAAATAAAGGACGTTATAAATGCGCACTTGCCTTCAATGTTCTTTCTTACTTTGGAACCTTCCTTGTAGCCGGAATCATGCTCTTTGGAAGTGTACCGGTACATGCAGCAGACGCCGCAGCCTCAGGCGCAGGCCTTGCAACCGGTCTTGGTTACATTGCAGCAGCTCTTGTTACCGGTCTTTCCTGCATCGGCGGTGGTATTGCCGTAGCAAGTGCAGCAAGCGCAGCCCTTGGAGCTATCAGCGAGGATTCCAGCGTCCTTGGTAAATCCCTTATCTTCGTAGGTCTTGCAGAAGGTGTATGCCTGTACGGTCTTATCATCTCCTTCATGATCATCAGCAGACTGTAATCATGAAGATGTATCTGATCAGTGACAACGTGGATACTTATACCGGAATGCGGCTTGCCGGCGTGGACGGTGTCGTAGTTCATGAAAAGCAGGAACTGCGTGATGCGCTGGAAACTGCCATGAACGACAAGTCGATCGGTATCGTTCTTCTGACGGAACGCTTTGGAAGAGAATTTCCGGATCTCATCGATGAGATCAAGTTAAAAAGAAAGCTGCCTCTTCTGATCGAAATTCCGGACAGACACGGAACAGGACGTAAAAAGGATTTCATTACCTCATACGTCAATGAAGCGATTGGACTGAAACTTTAACTAGAAAGGCATAGAAGGTGAGACAATGACGCTTGAAGAGAAAATAGCGCATTTACAGGAAACGGTCATGACTGAAGCCCGTTCTGAAGGAAATGCGATCATTGACAATCACAAAAAAGCGCTTGAATCTTTATTTGAAAAGCATAAAAAAGAAGCGACCGCACAGTCTGAGGTCCGTATCAAATCCGAGACCTTAAGAGCCAGAAGGCAGGTAAATCAAGCTGCGGCAAAAGCCGAAACCGAACTGAAACGTGCTCTTGGCAAAACACAAAATGAATTAAAAGTCAGGCTGTTTGATGAAGTAAAGGAACTTCTTTCTGACTTTACAAAAACAGACGAATATCTGGACTATCTCTGCAGCAAAATCCGCGAAGCCGCACGCTTTGCAGATGGCGAGGAGATGACCATTTATATTTCTCCTTCTGATAAGGAGAAACAGACAGAACTGGAAAAACGTACCGGCATGACGATCACCATCAGTGAATATGATTTTATGGGCGGTATGCGTGCTGTAATCCGAGGCCGTAATATTCTGATCGATCACAGCTTCCAGGCTGCAGTCGATTATGAATATCATCAGTTCAGTTTTGCAGCAGGAGGTGCAGGAATTGAATAAGACAGCAACTATTTATGGAATAAACGGTCCGGTCATCTATCTGAAGGGTGACACCGGATTCATGATGTCGGAAATGGTCTATGTGGGAAAGGAAAAGCTGGTTGGCGAAGTTATTTCCCTGGACAAAGACATCACGACTGTTCAGGTCTATGAAGAGACTTCCGGGCTGAAACCGGGAGAAATCGTAGAGGCTTCCGGAAGTCCGGTATCTGTAACTCTGGCACCTGGAATCCTGAACAATATTTTTGACGGAATCGAACGCCCGCTTGAGCAGATTGCCAATGTGGGCGGCGGTGCATTTATCACCCGCGGCGTCAGCGTTGATTCGCTTGACCGCGACAAATTATGGGATACCCACATCACTGTGGTCGAAGGAGATTACCTTCACGGCGGAGATATTATAGCGGAGGTTCCAGAGACCAGTGCGATCGTACACAAATGTATGGTTCCGCCGGATGTGGAAGGTGAAGTAATCTGCTGCGCGTCGGACGGAGAATACCGGATTGAAGATACACTTGTCACTCTGCGGCTTTCCGACGGAACAGAAAAACAGCTCAACATGATACAGCACTGGCCAATCCGTAAGGCGCGCCCGACAAGCTACCGTTTCCCGGCAAGTGTCCCTCTGATCACCGGACAGCGGATCCTGGATACCATGTTCCCGATCGCAAAGGGTGGAACTGCCGCAATCCCAGGCGGATTCGGTACCGGAAAAACCATGACCCAGCACCAGATCGCCAAATGGTCTGATGCCGATATTATCATCTATATTGGCTGCGGCGAGCGTGGAAATGAAATGACACAGGTGCTGGAAGAGTTTTCAGAGCTTGTGGACCCAAAGAGCGGCAATCCGCTGATGGACAGAACCACTCTGATCGCCAATACCTCCAACATGCCGGTAGCTGCCCGTGAAGCAAGTATTTATACCGGACTTACCCTGGCTGAATATTACCGTGACATGGGTTATGACGTAGCGATCATGGCAGACTCTACTTCCCGCTGGGCGGAAGCCTTACGTGAGCTTTCCGGCCGTCTGGAAGAGATGCCGGCAGAAGAAGGTTTCCCGGCTTACCTTGCCAGCCGTCTGTCTGCTTTCTACGAGCGCGCAGGCATGATGCATAACTTAAATGGCAGTGACGGATCCGTGACCATTATCGGCGCCGTATCGCCTCAGGGAGGCGATTTCTCCGAGCCAGTCACACAGAACACCAAACGTTTCGTCCGCTGCTTCTGGGGTCTGGACAAGAGCCTTGCCTACGCAAGACATTTTCCGGCGATCCACTGGCTGACCAGCTACAGCGAGTATCTGACCGACCTCGCAGCCTGGTATCACGACAATGTATCACCAAAATTTGTCGACTACCGCAACCGCATCATGGCACTTCTGAACCAGGAGAGCAGCCTGATGGAAATCGTAAAGCTGATCGGAAGTGATGTGCTTCCGGACGATCAGAAGCTGGTTCTGGAAATTGCAAGAGTCATCCGTCTCGGATTTTTGCAGCAGAATGCATTCCACAAGGATGATACCTGTGTCTCTCTGCAGAAGCAGTACAAAATGATGGAAATCATTTTATATTTATACAAACGCTGCCGCGAACTGGTAGCCATGAATATGCCAATGTCTGTCCTCAAGGAGGAAAATATTTTTGAACGTGTCATTGCGATCAAATACGATGTTCCAAATGACAATCTTCAGCTTCTTGACCAGTATCTGGCAGACATTGATGCTTTCCATGACCGCATCATGGAAAAGAACGCGTAAGGAGGGAAAATAAAATGGCAATTGAATATTTAGGCCTCAGCAGCATTAACGGCCCTCTGATCGCGCTGGAAGGCGTTCAGGATGCTTTTTATGATGAAATCGTAGATTTTGTCGTAAACGGCAAAGAACACAAAATGGGACGTATTGTGGAGGTCTACGAGGACAAAGCAATCATCCAGGTATTTGAAGGCACGGAAAATATGTCTCTTAACAATACCCACACCAGACTTACCGGACATCCGATGGAAATCGGTCTGTCCGAAGAAATGCTTGGAAGAACCTTTAACGGAATCGGCGAACCGATCGACGACCTTGGACCGATCACGGTTGAAGAGGTGCGCGATGTCAACGGACTTCCGTTAAATCCAGTCAGACGTGAATACCCTCGTAACTATATCCGCACCGGAATTTCTGCGATTGACGGACTGACCACACTGATCCGTGGACAGAAGCTGCCGATCTTTTCCGGCAACGGTCTTCCGCACGACCAGCTTGCCGCACAGATCGTAAAGCAGGCTTCTCTTGGCGGCAGCACGAATGAGGATTTCGCCATCGTATTCGCCGCAATGGGTGTCAAGCATGACGTAGCTGATTTCTTCCGTAGAACCTTTGAGGAAAGCGGTGTTGCAAACCATGTGGCAATGTTCCTGAACCTTGCCAACGATCCTGTCGTCGAGCGTCTGATCACCCCGAAGGTTGCGCTGACCGCCGCTGAATACCTTGCATTTGAAAAAAATATGCACATTCTGGTCATTCTTACCGATATGACTTCCTTTGCCGAAGCCATGCGTGAGGTTTCTTCTTCCAAAGGAGAAATCCCAAGCCGTAAAGGATATCCGGGATATCTGTACAGTGAACTTGCCACCTTATATGAACGTGCAGGAATCGTAGAAGGAGTAAATGGTTCTGTCACACAGCTCCCGATCCTGACCATGCCAAATGATGACATTACCCACCCGATCCCTGACCTGACCGGTTATATCACCGAAGGACAGATCGTACTTGACCGGAATCTTCACGGACAGGCAATCTACCCGCCGATCAGCGTTCTTCCGTCCCTGTCCCGTCTGATGAAAGACGGTATCGGAAAAGGATATACCCGGGAAGACCACCAGGACCTGGCAAACCAGCTTTTCTCTGCATATGCTAAAGTAGGAGAGGCTCGGAATCTTGCTTCCGTTATCGGAGAAGACGAGCTTTCTCCGATTGACAAGAAATACCTGGAATTCGGAAAGGCATTCGAGGAGCGTTATATCGGCCAGGGACCGAATGAAAACCGTACCATCGAGGAAACCCTGGATCTTGGCTGGGAACTGCTTAGAATCCTTCCAAAAGAAGAACTTGACCGTGTCGATACCAAGATTCTTGACGTATACTACAAAGGCTAAGGAGGGAAGTCTATGGATCCACGTTCATTTCCCACCAAGGGAAATCTGATACTTGCGAAAAATTCACTGACACTTGCCAGACAGGGATATGAGCTGATGGACAAGAAGCGGAACATTCTGATCCGCGAGCTGATGGGCTTAATCGACGAAGCAAAGGATATCCAGGAAGAAATCGATAAAACCTTCACCTATGCCTATCAGTGCCTTCAGAGGGCGAATATCGAGCACGGGATCAGTACAGTAGAAGAACTTGCCTATACAGTTCCGATCGAGGATTCTATCCGCATCCAGACGCGAAGCATTATGGGAACAGAAATCCCGAAAGTGAAGTACGAAAAAGAAAATACCAGACCAACCTATGCATTCAGTACTTCCAGAGAATCCATCGATATCGCCCGTGATGCATTCTGCCGTGTTAAAGAGCTGACACTCAAGCTTTCTGAGGTAGAAAATGCAGCGTACCGGCTGGCTTCAAGTATCAAAAAGACACAGAAAAGGGCAAATGCCCTGAAAAATATTACGATTCCGATGTATGACAATCTCGTATATACGATTACAAATGCACTGGAAGAGAAGGAACGGGAAGAATTTACCCGACTGAAAGTGATCAAACGAATGAAAAACAAATAATATTTCTGAAAAAATCATAAAATATAGAAAATATATTGACACTACACCCGTTTTGTTATATAACTTATAGAACAAATAAGATTACAAAAGCAATAGATTTTACAAATCAGGGGGTGAGCATATGACTTTTTGGAAAGTATCCGACACCAGAATGAACTGCCTTATCACAGAAGCAGAGATTGCCGCACTTGGCTACTCACTGGAAGATCTGACACAGGACAGGGAGCGTACCGAAGAATTTTTGAATCTTCTTCTCAAGAAAGGGAAAGAAGTCCTTGGGCTTAACACAGACAATGGAATCCAGGGATTTTACGGTGCATTTCTTCCTGACCGGAGCCTGATGCTGTCGATCTCCTGCCAGGCTGAGAATTCTCTGGAATCCATCCAAAAAGATGGTTCTGAAGCTTCCGGTATGCTGATTGAGCCTGACAGCAGTGAGAAAGAGACCGTTCGCTGGCAGATTCTCTTTCCAAGTCTGGATAATGCAATCGACTTCTGCAAGATCCTTGGATACGGCCAGGCATCAGAAAGCCGTCTGTATAAAGATGACGGTGTCTACTACCTGATGGTAGACTTCCCGAATACAGAAGACGGCAATAAAAAGGCTCAGCGCATCGTATCCGCCGGTGAATTCGGTGGCATGGTCGAAAAAGATGCAATTTCTGAAGCTTATCTGAATGAACATGAAAAATGCCTCCTGAACAAGGATGCAATCAATATTTTATGCAAGATGTAGTAGAAGGGGACTAAAATAGTCCCCTTTTTAGTACACGAAATAGATTTTCCTTTATTTTTCCACAGATCCAGTAACTTTCCACAAATGAAATAAACGATTACTTTTACATATGTCTTCATCTGTTACATATGTCTCCATCTGTAGAAACAGATTCTAAAAAAAGAGCACCGTCCCCGATGCTAATTCATCAAAAACAGTGCTGATACTGCGCCTTCAGGGATTCGAACCCTGGACAAATAGATTAAGAGTCTACTGCTCTACCAACTGAGCTAAAAGCGCATACATTATTCGGTTTTCCGTAACGCAAGATTTATTATATAAGACAGCTATAAAAAATGCAAGCTTTTTTTTCATAAATTTTAAAATTTTTTTAAATAGATTTTTTTGCTGACAAAGAATGTGCCAAGGCACATATAAAAAAAATCATGTGTACCGTCCGAAATTCGAACACATGATCTTTTTTGTGTACCTTTTAGGGTGGTTTTTTCTTATCCTACATAAATTTACTGATATATCCCTGTACAAAGATAAATAATACAATCAGCGGCAGGATATAGCTTACATAAAATTTCGCCCATTTCGGGAATTTCAATCCTTCTCCGGTATCCGCTTCTTTCAGGAAGTTCTTCCATCCCCATCCATAACGGCTTGTACAGAACAGAAGATAGATCAGACTTCCAAGTGGAAGCAGGTTGTTACTTACCAGGAAATCTTCCAGATCCAGTACTCCGGAACCTTTTCCGAACGGCATAAATCCACTCCATACATTAAATCCGAGAACACAAGGCATAGAAAGTACCGCCACAACCACGATATTGACGATTACAGCCTTTTTCCGGCTGCATCCGGTCAAATCAATGGCAAAGGATAAAATGTTCTCAAAAACGGCGATTACGGTCGATGCCGCAGCAAAAATCATAAATAAGAAGAATAAGGCTCCCCAGATTCTTCCGCCTGCCATGGAATTAAATACATTCGGAAGTGTGATAAAGATCAGACTCGGACCTTCTCCCGGATCCACCCCATATGCGAAGCATGACGGGAAAATGATCAGACCCGCGATCAAAGCAACAAAGGTATCCAGAAGTGTTACCAGGACTGCTTCTCCTGTAAGACTGTGGGATTTGTCGATATAGCTTCCAAAAATAGCAATTGCACCGATTCCAAGGCTTAATGTGAAGAAAGCCTGTCCCATAGCGGCAAAAATCGTGTCAAATAAGCCATATTCCACGACTTTGTGGAAATCCGGTGCCAGGTAGAAGCGAAGCCCCTCAGAAGCCCCATCAAGCGTTACAGAACGTGCTGCAAGGATCACCATCAATGCAAGCAGAAGCAGCATCATAACCTTTGTGATCTTTTCCACTCCATTTTGAAGCCCCATCCCACAAATTGCAAAACATCCAACAACAACAATGATCATAAAGAAAGTCATTGCTCCAGGTTTTGCAAGCATATCGGAAAAAACACCTGCAACAGCTGCAGTATCCTTTCCCTCAAATTCACCAGTCGCCATTTTAATGAAATACTGGACCATCCAGCCTGCAATTGTTGTGTAGAACATCATCAGCAGATAGTTTCCGGCCATAGCTCCAAACTTATACCAATGCCATTTCGTTCCTTTTGGCTCCAGACGGTCAAAGGAAAGCGCCGCACTTACTTTACTGGCTCTTCCGACAGAAAATTCCATTACCATGATCGGAAGTCCAAGAATCAGTAAAAATGCAAGGTAAATAAGAACAAATGCTGCTCCACCATATTTTCCTACAATATAAGGAAAACGCCAGACATTACCAAGACCGATCGCACATCCTGCAGAAATAAGGATGAATCCGAGTCTTGAAGAAAATTTTTCTCGTTGCATAAAAAATCCTCTCATTCTATTAAATTGTGGATAACTTGCCAAAATGATACTTATCCCCATTTTTCGACAAGCTTGTGGACAACTTTTTTCCAGAATATCCACAGAGGAATTATACTGAATTACTGGGAAATTGTCTATGATTGTTTATATTTTCATTGGCGAAACCACCTGATAATTTTAATTTTCCCCTTTTTAGTACACAAAATCGCTAGATGTGTACCTTTTGGGGTAAAAATTTGCATGTATATATATATTAAAGATAACAACAGCTTATTAAAATTCCTTTGTTTATATTAAGAGGTCTGAAAAAGCCCGTGGTTGACGCATTTCGGGGCATATTTTGTGTACGGAAACGGGGGAGGTTGTTTACTTCAGAGGGCAAAGAGGTGTACATATATGGGGGTTGTTGTTTACTTTGCGGGGTTACGCAGTGTACTTGAAGGGTTGGCAATTTTACCTTTTCTGTACACAAGTGTCGAAAAAATTTAAAAAAAGGCTTTACAAGAGGGGGGTTCTTGTATATAATCAACCTAGACGTACCGTTTTGGTACACAATTTTTATCAAAAAAGGTACCTTAATGGTACACGAAAAGAACAATACACACCTTAAACGTACACAAAACGTAAAAAAAGGCAGAAACCCCATTTTATGGGGTACTTTTTAGGGGAGGGTGTTCCTTTTTGGTACACAAATCCCCAATATAAAGGGGTTGGTTACCCCGAATGGTACACAATAAGGGATTATATGGGGTGTAGAGGGGATTTTAATACACCTCAAAAGTACACAATAATACAGAAGAAAACAATTAAGGGGTATGAGCGATGAAGGAAACACAGAAAAAACCAAAAGAGAAACAATTGCTGGATCGTGATACGGTCTCCCGGTCCAATGTGCTGATCGAAAGTAAATCCAGTACATCATTATTTGAAAGAAAGCTTCTTAATATTGCAATCGCAAAAGCATATGTAGAAGACGGTGAGCTGATCGCAAAGGTTTCCACCAAGGATGTTAAGAATTATCTTCATATAACAGGAAACTCCATCTATTCCCGTCTGAAAGAAGTATCAAAAGAGACATTGGGACATGTAGTAAGTATCGAGGACGACGAAAAAGAGAACTTCATCATGTTCAATGTAGTGAATAAATGTGAATATAGAGATGGTGTGTTTACAACCAGATTTACTAAAGAGATGAAACCTCATATCTATAACCTGAAAAAAGACTATACCCGTATGAGTCTTGATGTATTGTGCTCTTTTAAATCCCTGTTCACAACCCGTGTTTACGAAATCCTGAGAACCCAGTATTATCGTTTTGACAGGGAACAGTGTGACCAACTGATCGTACCGAGACCGCCGAAGAATCCATACACGATCGCAGAGCTTAAATTTACACTGAATGTAGTGGATGCAAATGCATCTAAAGCAGTAAAACGTCTTGTTGAGCAGGGACGTTTTGAAGAAGCGCTTGCAGAGATTAAGGATGCACCGTTTGAAGATTGGCGTAATTTCCGTAGAAAAGTACTTGAAGTTGCGAAAAAAGAGCTGGAAGAATCCGAGTATTCCGAGATCTGCTTTGATTATGAGCCGGTTAAGAGCGGGAAGGGCGGAAAGGTTACAGGAATCCGTTTCTTTGTGAAGAAGAATCCGAAGTGTATCCATCATTCAGATCTTCAGCGTATGCCATCCGGAGAAGAAGAGGGCGAAGAGATTGCGCCAAATGTACTGGCTGCAAAGAAAACTCCGGTTAATGAAAAACTGATTTTAGAAGTTGCCGATATTTTTGGAAATGAACCGATCACGATTCAGGAGATTAAGGTGCTGCTTCAGGTATCCGATAACCAGCCGGATGTGATCCGGAAAGCTTTTAAGCTGTCACAGGAGCAGGCATACATCAATAATCTGGTCGGATGGCTCAGAAAATGTATCGAAGAAAAGTGGTATGAGAACGAAAAAGTATCCAAGTTCAAAGGAAAGACGCTGGAAGAAGCGCAGATGACACTGGATCTTTATCAGGAATACATAGAAGAGCGCGAAAAAGTGAAAAAAGAGTAGGGTATTTTCTGTGAAAAGCAGAGTTATTACCTAAATGGTACACAAGTTAAGCGAGATAGTGTACAAAGTATACGAATCGAGTAGGAGTCAGCCTACTCGATTCGTCTTATTTTATGATGGAAAATTAAATTAGATGTTGGGGTCAAGAGGTATTTTGACGCTGGTATCTTAAATTATGGAGGAACGGAAGAAAATTATGGAAATAAGAAGATTGCTGGATTTTTTAAAGACAGCGGAACAACTGAAATGTAACACCAGACATTCGTATACTTCAAGTGGCAGGTTGGAGAGTGTGGCAGAGCACAGTTGGCGGCTGGCTTTGATGGCAATGCTGGTTGGGGATGAATTTCCGGAGCTGGATATGGATAAGGTGATAAAAATGTGTCTGATCCATGATATGGGTGAGGCGATCACCGGAGATATTCCGGCATTTGAAAAGACGGATAAAGACCGAAAGGTTGAGAATAAAAAGGTGGAGCAGCTGACGGATATACTTCCGGAACCGGTCCGTGCAGAATGGAAGGCATTATTTGAAGAGATGGAAGCGATGGAGACACAGGAGGCGAGGCTTTATAAATCACTGGATAAGCTGGAGGCGCTGATCCAGCATAATGAGGCGGATATCTCGACATGGATTCCGTTGGAGTATGATCTTCAGATGACGTATGGGAATGAAGAATGTAAGTTTACGGAATATATCCAAAGGCTTCGGGATGAAGTGAGGAAAGATTCCAAGCGGAAGATTGAAGAAAGCAAACAGAAAGACTAATAAAAAATTTTCATAATAGTTGCATTGGAAATGTAATACTACATATTCATGCTGAGCCGGGGCGAATGTCCCGGCTTATTTTCTATATATGATAAGTAAAAATTTAATTATAAATCGGGGTAACAGGATTCGAACCTGCGACCTCACGGCCCCCAGCCGTGCGCTCTGACCAAGCTGAGCCATACCCCGAAGTGTTATTTCATTATAGTATAAATTGTTTTAAATCTCAATCATTCTTTTGATGTGAGAAAATGCTGTTGACAGGTTTCTGGAAAGAGTTCAAAATAACGATATGCAAATATAAATGAGTAGGATGAGGAACGATTATGGAAAATTTAATTTTCAGTTTGAATGCAACGATTCCGATCTTTTTGATGATGTTACTTGGAATGTTATTCAGAAAACTGGGGTGGATGGATGAAGTCTTTGCGGCAAAGATGAACAAGTTTGTATTTTTGGTTCCGCTTCCGGTGTTGCTGTTTGAACAGCTGGCGACCGTGGATTTTTCGGAAGTATGGGATATTAAGTTTATTCTTTTTTGTTTTATGGTGACGGCGATCAGTATTACGATATCAACTTTGATTTCACTGCTGTGGAAAGATCGGAGCATTAAAGGCGAATTTATACAAGCGACTTACCGGAGCAGTGCGGCGCTTCTTGGAATTGCTTTTATCCAGAATATTTACGGAACTGCGGGAATGGCACCGCTTATGATCATCGGCAGTGTGCCGCTTTATAATATTATGGCGGTTGTGGTGCTTTCAGTGTTTAAACCTGGGAATAATTCTTTTGATAAGGCGCTGGTAAAGAAAACGCTGAAGGGGATTGCAACGAATCCGATCATTATTGGAATTGTGGCGGGATTTGTCTGGTCTGCACTTAAGCTTCCGATGCCGACAATTTTACATAAGGTTGTATCCAATGTCGGGGCGACAGCGACGCCGATGGGTCTGATGTCGATGGGAGCGACATTTGAGTTGAGGAAAGCGACATCGAAAATGAAGCCGACAATTGTGGCAGTGTTTATGAAGCTGGTTGGATTTTGTGCGGTTTTTTTGCCGGTAGCAGCAGTTCTTGGATTTAGAAATGAAGAGTTGATTGCGATTCTGGTGATGCTTGGATCTGCTACGACGGTCAGCTGTTTTGTTATGGCAAGGAATATGGGACATGAGGGAACGCTTAGTTCCGGAGTGATTATGATGACGACGTTGTTGAGTGCGTTTACGCTTACGATGTGGCTGGATGTGTTGAGGTCGTTTGGGTTGGTGTAAGAAGAATAAAAATAGAAGCAGCCAGTTAAAATGGGAATTGTGGTAGCACACCATTGACTAGTTGCTTCTATTTTTTAAAGATTAAATAAGTCGCTGTGACTGCCGGTTCGAGTAAGAGTGAGGACAAGGACATCATCATCGTAGCGATAAATGAGCAGCCAATCTGGTAAGATGGGTGCAGGGGCGGGGAAGGCGCTGGCGCTGTTCCCCTTGGGGAGTGGTGTGTTTTAGATAAGAAAGTTTGTTGGTCGAATGATTTAGGGGAGGAGCAGTGCACCACAGCTCGTGAACCTGGCGGTTCATTCGCTGTGCGAGCTATCGCTCTATCAAAATAAAAAAACACGCAAATTTTCATGCGAGCATGAAATTTGCGTGTTCTTTTATTTTGGCACTGCTCTATCTGAGGACAAAGTACTGTTCATACCACAGTAAGAATGAATATACGGTATAAATCTTTCTATGATAATTTCCGACTTTATTTTTATGATCTTCCAGCCATTTCAGCAGTAATTCCTGATTGAAGAATTCGGATACGAAGTCTTTCTGGAACATTTCTTTTACTTTATTATAGTATTTATCTTCTCGGAGCCATACTCTGAATGGTACGAGGAATCCGAGTTTTTTACGTTTTGCCCAGTCCATTGGGATGTGGGAGAGGGCGGAGGTACGGAAGGCTTTTTTTGTTTCCATGCCGTCTACGCAGTATTTGCTGTCGATGCTGCGGGCGAGTTCCCAGACTTTTTTGTCGAGGTATGGTACACGCAGTTCGAGGGAGTGTGCCATTGTCATCTTATCTGCTTTGAGCAGGATGTCGTGTGGCAGCCACAGATGCATATCGAGGAAGAGCTTTTTATGAAGGTCGTCCTGATCTTTTACCTGGTCGAAGTACGGTTTGGTTACGTCCTGGTAGCGCATCTTGCTCTTATATGCAGGAGAGAGTACTTCATCTGCTTCTTCGTTGTCCATGATGAATGCCTGGCCGATGTAGGAATCTTCTACGGAAGTTGCATTTCTCTTGAGGAAGTTAAGTCCTCTCTTGTCTGGCTGGTGTTTTGCCCAGTCTCCGAGTTTTTTACGGATAGATGCCGGTACGATCTTGCGGTACATATCACCGGATTTGCTTGGGATATATGTCTCGTATCCACCGAACATCTCATCTGCGCCTTCTCCACTTAAGACTACTTTTACATCTTTGGCTGCGAGCTGTGACAGATAGTACAGCGGTACAGCGGAAAGGTTGGCATGTGGTTCATCGGAATGATACTGAACCTCCGGCAGAGCATCGAAAAATTCGTCAGAAGAGATTTCTTTCTTTGCATTGCTCATATGAAGGATATCGCACAGATCCTTGGAGAAGGTTGTCTCATCGAATCCACCGACTTCAAATCCTACGGAATAGGTCTTCATCGGTTTTACAGTAGATGCGATATAGCTTGAATCAACACCACCTGAAAGGAAGGATCCTACTTCTACATCAGCAATCTGATGGTAATCAACAGAATCCTGAATGGTCTCACCGATGAGTTTTACTGTCTCGTCAAAGCTGCGGTCTTTCTTTGCATAAGTCGGATCGAAGTATTTTGTTTTCTTAAGTTCTTTTCCATCATAAGTGAAGTATGTTCCCGGTTCCAGTTTGAATACACCTTTGAACATGGTCTCAAGGAGTGGGGTGTACTGGAAAATCAGGTACATCTTGAGGGCATCTTTGTTGACCTCTTTATGGAAATGTGGGTGAGCCAGGAAGGACTTGATCTCAGAACCAAATAAAAGGCTTCCATTCATCTGTGCATAGTAGAATGGTTTGATTCCGAAGTAGTCTCTTGCTCCGAATAAGTTGTGAGTTTCTTTATCGTAAATTACAAATGCGAACATTCCGCGGAGCATAGAAGCAATTTTTTCGCCATAGGTCTTGTATCCCTGAAGAATAACTTCTGTATCTGAGTTTGTCTGGAACTGACATCCGTGTTTCTCAATCAGTTCTTTACGGATTTCCTGATAGTTGTAAATTTCTCCGTTGAAAATAATGACATGTTTGCCATCTGCACTGTGAATCGGCTGAGATCCGCCTTCAAGGTCGATGATACTCAGACGGCGGAAGCCAAGGGCTACATAGTCATCAACAAAGCTTCCCTTGCTGTCAGGTCCGCGGTGGGCAATGCGTTCACCCATCTGGTCGATGACTTCTTCTCTATTAAAATCGCCGGCGCCATAATAGCCTGCAAATCCACACATAAATTGCACATCCTTTCTGAATTGATACATATTAAAAATATTATAGTAACTTAATTTTGCCTGTAGATTTATTTATTATACCATAGTCTATATAAGATTAACAAGGGATAAAAAACCGGAAAGGAATATCCAATAAAATCAGTAGGATATTCCTTGCATATTTTTTACAGGTGTTATATAGTGAAAAATGCGGATAAATGCGTAAAAGCCGGCAAAGAAAAGGGGAATCCGGGAAATGGAAAAGGTGAAAACTTTCCTGGCAGATATATCTGATCTGCTTAATGAGAAAAATTATCAAAAAATTTATAAAAAAGTTCCGGCGTTCCGACAGGAAAAAGCAGACCGGCTGAAGCACAGGGAAGATCAGGCTCAAAGCGTGGGTGCATGGTATCTTTGGATGAAGATACAGGAGAGACACAAGATACCGCAAGATGCAGGGCAGTCCTTTAATTTATCACATTCTGGGAAATATGTTCTGTGCAGCGCAGGCGTATCCGGAGAGAGGGTAGGCTGCGACATCGAATGCATGGGGAAATATCATCAAAGGCTGGCAGAAAAATATTTTTGTTCTTCTGAATATGAGAGAATCCGGAATGCAGATGAAGCGGAGCAGACGGAAATGTTTTACCGCTACTGGGTTTTAAAAGAAAGCTTTTTAAAAGCGACGCGCAAAGGCCTTGTGATGGGATTGAATACCAGCGAGATCCAGATTCCGAAGCAGGGAGATCCGTTTTTTTTAAGGCAGCCGGAAGAGATCCGGGAAGCTTATTATTTAAAAGAATATCAGACAGATGGAGCAAGGATTGCGGTGTGCTCAACGAATCCGAATTTTGACGAAAATATTTTGGATATGACAGATATTTACAAAAGAGAAATGATTGTGGAACTTAAAGATTGAAAATAAGCCAATGAAACAAGAAGTGGATTGGTTAAGAGTTTACAGGTATTTTATGAGAGAAGAAGGAGAAGAAGATGCTTACACAATTTTCGAGAACAGAACTGCTTCTTGGCAAAGAGGCGATGGATAAACTGAAGAATTCAAGAGTTGCCGTATTTGGAATCGGCGGAGTCGGCGGTTATGTATGTGAGGCACTGGTACGAAGCGGAATCGGGGCATTTGACCTGATCGATGATGACAAGGTATGTCTGACCAACTTAAACCGTCAGATCATTGCAACCAGAAAGACGGTAGGGAAATACAAAGTAGATGTTATGAAGGAGAGAATGCTGGAGATCAATCCGGATGTGAATGTGCGGATCCACAAATGCTTCTTCCTTCCGGAAAATGCAGATGAATTTCCGTTTGATGAGTATGATTATGTAGTTGATGCAGTTGATACGGTGACTGCAAAGATTGAGCTTGTCATGAAATCGCAGGCAATGAATGTGCCGATCATTAGCAGTATGGGAGCCGGAAACAAGCTGGATGCAAGTGCATTTAAAGTGGCTGATATCTATAAGACACAGATGTGTCCGCTTGCAAAAGTTATGCGCCGGGAGTTAAAGAAGCGTCATGTTAAGAAGTTGAAAGTTGTTTATTCAGAAGAGAAACCGACCAGACCAATCGAGGACATGGCAATCAGCTGCAGAAACCATTGTATCTGTCCGCCAGGAGCAGAGCATAAATGTACGGAGAGAAGAGATATTCCGGGAAGTGTGGCATTTGTGCCATCTGTAGTTGGACTGATTATCGCAGGGGAAGTAGTGAAGGATCTCTGTGCAAAATAAAAATAAAATCGCGGGCGCCCCTGCGGGGCGCATATCAAAACCAGGCTTTTTTGTTTCATTTTTTTTCACAGATTTTCCGGAAAATCTTATACGATCTGTGTCGGAGATCAGAAAACAGAGGTAACTCTGGAGAGTAATTATACAGAGCTTTAAACTTAAAAAATTCTAAACTTGTCGGAAAAGACTGTTTTCTCATGAAGAAATATGTTAAAGTAAGGCTGAAATATGCGTAAAAAGGGAACAAACATTAACGAGATGTCGTTTAAGGAAGGAAGAACCATAGACATATGATGAGAGAAGACAGGAAAAGAGCGGAGCAGCGCCAGAAAAAAATGGCGAGGCGCAAGCGGGAAGTACGAAGGATGAAAAGAAAGCTATATAAAGCAGGCATTTTTGCAGCAGCAGGAATTATCGTGTTGGCTGTGATCCTGATGCTTTGTGGAAGTGGAAATGCAAAGAAATCTGCAAAAAAGACATCCTCTGCCAAGACAAAGACAGAAACAGAAACAAAGACACCAGAAGAGATAGAAGCTGAGAAAGTCCAGGAGGTGCTGGATTCTGACCAGTATAAAGACCAGCTGGGCGAATTATATAAGAAAAACCCGGAGACAAAGGAAATCATTCTGAACAGAGAAAAGTATTCCGATGATCTGCTGACATGGCTGTTTGATCATCAGGAAGCACTGCAGTGGGTGATTGATTATCCGGAACAGTCAGCACGATCAGAGGAAGAACTCAGTGCGCAGGGACTTCAGGCGGTAGATTTGAAAGATTACAGAATTCAGAACCATATTCCGGTATATTTCCAGTGGAGCGAAGTATGGGGATATGCATCTTATGGTTCCGAGAATATCGGAATGGGTGGATGCGGACCGACCAGCCTTTCCATGGTGGCGACAGGACTTACAGGCAATACTTCATTTACACCGAAGTATGTGGCAGATATGAGTGTCAATATGGGATATTATGTAGATGAAGTCGGAACAGACTGGACGCTTATGACTGCAGGAGCTTCAGAACTTGGAATAAAATCTGCACAGCTTACAAACTGGTCAGAAGACACTCTCAAGTCCGAGCTTTCGGCAGGACATCCGATCATCTGCAGTATGGGACCGGGTGATTTTACAAACCAGGGACATTTTATCGTCCTTTCCGGGCTGACAGAGGAGGGCAAGGTACTGATCAATGATCCGAACAGTAAGATCAACAGTCGTAAGAAATGGGATCTGAATACAATTATAAATCAGATGAATGCAGCGTGGTCATTCTGGGTATAAAAATTTGGAAAAAGTGCAGGAGAATTGGATAAATTCCCTTGCGCTTTTCTTTTATTTATGATATAAATAGATATTGTCGAGAGACAAAATGGGTGGATTCCCGAGTGGCCAAAGGGGACAGACTGTAAATCTGCTGCAATTTGCTTCGGTGGTTCGAATCCACCTCCGCCCATTGATGCGAGGTTGAAGAGACAGTGCAGAGCGCGTATGCTTTTCGCAAAAACCGTATGAGCATCTCTTGCCGCAGTGGCGGAACTGGCAGACGCCCGGGACTTAAAATCCCGTGGGTAGTGATACCCGTACCGGTTCGATTCCGGTCTGCGGCACGATTAGAAAGTCTCAAACTCTTGTTTTTGTAGGGTTTGGGACTTTTTGTTTTGGTAAAAATGTGAAAAATGTGAGGATTTAAGAATGATAATTTGTTAACAACTTCAGACTTTTTTTCTTGTATTCCGGAATATTTTGCTATATACTGTGATGAAAGACATCGAAAGGTGGTCAGACCAAAATTGGACGTAATAAAGACATTTGGAAATTATGTGGAAAAATGGTGTGAGGGACACCCGGAAAGAGCACGTTGGCTTCTGAAAACAGGCTGGGAGGCAGAAAACCTGAAATTTACCGTGGCACCATCGAAGCGAATGAATCCATCAGATCAATATCTTGCAAAGTTAATGATGAATGTCATGCTGCAGCCATTAAAACATCCGGAAAGTTCTGTTTTGGTAAGTGTATTCACTCCATGTGAGCTGATACAGGAGGCAGGATTATATCCATATAATGTGGAAAGCTTTTCTTGTTATCTGACTGCATCTCAGGCAGAGAGTGCATTTCTTCAGAATGCAGAAGACTCAGGGCTTTCAGAGACTCTCTGCAGTTATCACAAAACGTTTATTGGAGCAGCAGAGAAAGGGCTTCTGCCAAAACCGAAATGCATTGTATATACGAACCTTGCATGCGATGCAAATCTTCTTACTTTTCACAGATTGGCAGAATTTTATCATGTGCCGGTCTTTTCGATTGATGTGCCATCCAGACAGACAGCGTCAAATGTAGCTTATGTAGCGGCACAGCTGAGGGCTTTAAAGAGATTTCTTGAACAAACGACAGGTAGATTAATTGATGAAGATCTGCTGACTGAGAGAGTTGCGAGAGGTCGGGAAACACTGGAAGAATTCGAAAAATTTCAAAGTGCAAGGGCAGATCGTTTTATTCCTTCTGATTTGGTATCGCCACTGTATAGTGGGATGACCAATAACATCCTTCTTGGTACGGAAGAAGAAAAGTTATATACAGAGAAATTACTTAAAGATATAAAGAATGCACCGCCTAAAAAAGGAAAACACATTTACTGGATGCATACCATTCCATTTTGGTCTGATGCAGTGAAAGAAGCGCTCCTTCTGAATGACAGTGCACAGATCGTAGGGTGTGAACTGTCTCAGGTTGCGGATCTGTCCGTTCATTCTGAAGACCCATACGAAGAAATGGCGATGCGACTGGTATATCATGCGCTTAATGGACCAATCTCACGTCGAATTGAGGCAGGTATCCATCATGCGAAACAGGCAGGCGCAGATGGTGCAGTCTGGTTTAATCACTGGGGTTGCAAACATACCCTTGGCGGTTCAAGAATTGCCAAAAAGCGATTTGAGGAAGCTGGTATACCTATGCTGATCCTGGATGGGGATGGTTGTGACCGTAGTCATGGAGGAGAAGGCCAGACATCGACCAGATTGGGAGCCTTCCTGGAAATGCTGGGGGATTTTGATCATGAGTAAGACATATTATGTATGTAAGTATACACCAGTAGAACTTCTGAGGGCGCTAGGTGGAGACTGTGAAATATTGAATGAAATGCCGGAAGGTTTTGACAGGGCAGAGCAGGTGGCACATCCTAATATCTGTGGATTTGGCAAATCGGTTCTGGAAGAAGTACTGGCGGGAAATATTAAAGAACTGGTACTTGTAAATTGCTGCGATACAATTCGTAGTGTTTATGATATACTAAAAGATAGCGGACAGATGGATTTTCTGTATATGATCGATATGCTTCACTGTGATATAGAATGCAGTCGGGAGCGTACTGCAGCCCAGTTAAAGGAACTTGCAGAGACTTATGGGGCATATAAAGAAAAATCTTTTGATAAGAAGGTTTTTCTTGAAGCATTTCAGCCGAAAGAGAGAATACAAAAGCCTCATCTTGCTGTTTTGGGCGCACGTATGGGACAGGAATTATTTCAAATGACAGAGGCTGCCATGCCTTTTCCTGTTGTGAATGAGACCTGTGTATATAATCGTTCTGTTGGTGAAAATTTACCGACAGAGGAAATGGATTTTGACACACTGATGGAATGGTATGCAGGAGAACTGCTTCACCAGATACCGTGTATGCGAATGATGGATCATGCAGGTCGTAAAGTATTGTATCAGGATCCAAGCCTGAAAGGAATCATTTATCATACGGTTAAATTCTGTGATTTTTACAGTTTTGAATATGCAGATATTAAGGGACATACAGATGTTCCATTGCTCAAGATTGAGTCGGATTTTACACTGCAGAGCAGTGGACAGTTGAGTACCAGGCTGGAGGCATTTGCAGAAAGCCTTGGGATTCAGGATGAGACAAAAAAGGAGAAAGTCATGGGAAAAGGATACTATGCCGGGATCGATAGTGGATCAACAAGTACAGATGTGGTGATCCTGGATAAAAACAGAGAAATCATTTCCAGCGTGATCATGCCAACAGGGGCAGGGGCAGCCAATGGTGCGGAGCGAGCGCTTGAGGAAGCACTGAAACAGGCAAAGTTAAATCGAGAGGATCTGGATGCAGTGGTAACTACCGGTTATGGAAGAACTGCAATCTCTGATGGAGATAAGAGTATCACAGAGATTACGTGTCATGCAAGGGGTGCTCATTTTCTGGATCCGCGTGTACGTACAGTTGTGGACATCGGAGGTCAGGACAGCAAAGTGATTCGACTGAACGAAGATGGATCTGTGAAGAATTTTGTTATGAATGATAAATGTGCGGCAGGTACAGGAAGATTCCTGGAGATGATGGCGAAGACAATGGAAATGAGCTTGGATGAACTGAGCCAGGTGGGACTTTCCTATCAGGAAGACATTACAATTTCCAGTATGTGTACGGTTTTTGCAGAATCAGAGGTGGTTTCGCTGATTGCTCAGAATAAACATACAGATGATATCGTACATGGATTGAATAAAGCAGTTGCGGCCAAAACTGCATCTCTGGTTAAACGTGTGGGTGGAGAGGAAGCATATATGATGACTGGTGGTGTAGCGCAGAACAAAGGTCTTGTAAAGACTCTTGAAGAAAGACTTGGCACCAGTCTGGTGATCAGTCCAAAATCTCAGCTTTGCGGTGCACTGGGAGCGGCATTGTTTGCAGCAGATATGTAACCTGACTTAATTGATAGTGGATAGATAAAAGGGGAGGAAAGGAAGTTGGCTGATTCCAATATTACAAAAAGTGCACTTGCATCAGCACTGAAGGAACTGATGGAAACGACACCTTTTGCAAAGATTACTGTTTCAGATATCTGTGCAAAATGTAATATGAACCGAAAAAGTTTCTATTATCATTTCAAAGACAAATTTGATCTGGTGAACTGGATTTATGATGTGGAATATCTGAGTCATGTGCAGATTGGAGAAAATCTGATCGGATGGGACAGTGTACTTCATCTTTGTGATTATTTTTATGAAAATAAAGATTTTTACAGGAAGGTAATGAAAGTAGAAGATCAGAATTCTTTTATTAATCATTTCAGGGATATTGTGAGTCCACTTATGGAAGAAGATATCCGTGAAATTCTTGGAGAAAAAACAGATGCGGAATTTTATGTGAATTTTTTCTGTGATGCAGTAATCTGTGCATTTGGCCGATGGATCTCGCAGAAAGAACCGCTGCCGCCAAAAGAATTTGTGAATATGATGAAATCCTGCATCAAGGTTGTTGCAATAACGCAGGAAAGAATGGAGAACGAATAATAAAAAGCAGTTTCACAGGATTTACCAGAAAATGTCATGGTAATCTTTTGTGAGACTGCTTTTTTCTTATGATTCCTGATCCATCGAGAATGATTCCTTCAGGATATCTCTGAGAGATTCATTAAAAATATTGTGCTCCAGAGGATTTCCATCGCTGCCAATATTGTAGATGCTTCCATCTGGTTTAAAACCAATTATGCTTGAAGGTGGTGAAATAATATTTCCGATTCGTTCGATATCATAAAACAGATCAATAGGAATGGTACGGTATTTCTGGGCAACACGGGCACCAACCACTGCCTTGTAGACATTTTCTCTGACGGATGCGCTGCAACCGGGATCGGCAAGGACTGCGACAAACGGGCAATGCATTTCTTCAGCGAAGCGGGCATAGGAACCGGACAGGATCTCATCGCTTTCAGTATCTGTATACATCCGATAGATGGAATACAGAAGACGGTGATCTCGTAGTACAAGGCAGGCAGTATCTGTATTGTCATCATATGCAACTCCGATCAGCATATTATTCAGAGATTCTGCAGCTTTTGCAAAGTCTTCTGTTACAGCGGCAGAATTACATAACAGAATCATAGCACAGTCCGGATTATGCTCTATAAGAGGAAGAAGTTTTTCCGGATCTCCATCAGTGTAAAGACAATAAACATAGATTCCAAGTTCTTTACCCTGGTCAAAGATGGCCTGATAACGGGAGCGCAGATCTGCGTAGGAAGAATCAATATTTAAGAAAAAAAGCCACGGGACATTGATATTTTCGGTTCGCTTGATCTTACGGACGATATGTGCCCCCTGTGTGCAGCCGTTATATCCAAGATTCATGCCAAATTCGATCAGTTTTTCCTTGTCCATATGTCGGAGAGTATCTTCTATAAGTGAATAGTAGGGACTGTTGTCGTTATTCAGCATAGCTCTTGCCATTTCAAAAAACTCCTGCTGAAAACGCCCCTTGGAAAAATGAAGAGCCATATCCACAAGATTTCTGGTACAACGTTCTGGTGATTCATCAGCATCTTTTAAGGCAGTTCTAACGAATGTTTTTATAATAATACGAGAAGTTTTTGCTGTCATTTGTCATCCCTTCAATATATAAGAATATACAAAAAATACAGACGGAAAAAATACATTGACCGTCTGTATTTTATCTACTTCTCATTTAAACACAAAGTATTTTTGTGTGCAATAGACACTATAGTTAACGTGTCCAAAAACATGTCAGCAATAGGTGTTTAACCTTTGACAGCACCTGCAGAAACACCTTCTACGATAAATTTGGAAAGAAGGATGTAAACGATGATAACCGGGAAAATGGAGAATGCAATCATTACATAAACCTGTCCCATATCGAACTTCAGGAAGTCTGCGCTACGAAGCTGTGCAATCAGTACCGGAAGTGTTTTCTTCTTGTCCGAATGAAGTACCAGTGCAGGGATAAAATAGTTATTCCAGCTCTGTACGAATGTGAAGATGGCCTGAACTGCGATGGCCGGTTTCATAAGCGGGAACACGATTCGATTAAAGGTTTTGAATTCACCGGAACCGTCAATACGAGCCGCTTCTACAAGTTCCAGAGGAAGGTTGCTTTCCATATACTGTTTCATATAGAAGAAAGTAACCGGAGCTGCGATACTCGGAACGATCAGTGGAATAAAGGAATCGTCCAGATGCATCTTACCAAGCAGCTGCAGGAAACCGAGTGCAGTTACCTGCGTAGGAATCATCATGACTGCAAGGATAAAAGTGAACATAAATTTTTTGCCTTTAAAATCATATGCGTGGATGGCATATGCAGTCATGGTGGAGAAATAGGTACATAAAACAGCAGAACAGGTAGCAATGAAAATACTGTTGAACATACCATTCCATACCGGAAGTGTTCCGGCAAGCAGGCTCTTCCAGTTTTTGATAAGAAATCCACCAGGGATCGCTGTGAAACCTTTTTTCAGTGCACCGTTTGATCTGGTCGCATTGATAAACAGTACATAAAACCAGAACAGGCAGAAGAAGGAGATAATGATCAGTACTATATAAGCAAGAGTACGCTGACCTTTCATGCTCATTCCTTTTTGGGTTTTTTGGTCTTTTTCATTCATCCTTCTCACCTCCCGTCATTCGTCTTGTTAAAGCGGAATACAATCAGACTGAGCACGCCAGTAATGATGAACAGGAATACGGATAATGCACCGCCCATTCCATAGTTCTTGCTGAACAGATGCTTGTTCAGATACATGATTAGTGTCATAGTGGAACGCATTGGATCACCGGTTCCGTTTGTCAGGATCTGAGGTACATCGAACATCTGCATACCACCGATCAGAGATGTGATCATAACATAGATCAGAATCGGACGAAGAAGCGGAAGAGTGATCTTTCTGAAAATCTGCGAAGCAGTGGCTCCATCTACTTCGGCTGCCTCATAAAGTGATGGATCAATACCCATCATGCCGGCCATAAGAAGGATTGTCGTATTACCAAACCACATAAGGAAGTTCAGGACTGCAACAAGCGTTCTGGCACTCCAGGCATGACTGAAGAAGGAGTAAGCCTGTTTCAGTATTCCTGCCTGTATCAGCATTGCATTGATCGGGCCGCCGTCTGCAAATAATGTAAAGAACAACATTGCAAAAGCAGATGCCATGATCAGGTTTGGAAGGTAAATTACGGTCTTAAAAAATCTCTGACCTTTAAGTCGAAGACTCGGATTGGAGAACCATGCTGCAAGGAGCAGAGAGACCAGGATCTGAGGAACAAATCCCATAACCCACATGATCATAGTGTTTTTAAAATAGATCCAGATCTCTCCACCCTCGAAGAGTTTGACATAATTGGCAAAGCCTACAAAGTTCGGTCCAATCTGCGTCAATCCAGATCTGTAGTTTTCAAAGAAGCTGTTATAAACTGTACTAATAAGCGGAATGAGCTGGAATATGAGATATACTACTACAAACGGTATCAGGAAGATATATCCCCATTTGTTATAGCTGACCGCTTTATGGTTATTATTCTTTGCCATTATCTTCCTCCATAATCGAAAGATGTGCCTGCCTGATGGTCAGGCAGGCACATCTTTTTACTCAATAATTATTCAACAGAATCTGTCTGCTTTGATTAGTAAGAAAGTTCTGGATATTTTTCTACAACTGCTTTGTAGAACAGGTCGAGAGCTTCATCATATGTTGCGTTGCCTTCAAAGTAGTTCTTCATAGCGTTCTGGAATTCTTCGTTGCAGCCCTGATCGTAGATGCTCATATTGCTGAGGTCGATCTTGTCTGCACCGGCACAGAACATTGCCAGTGGGTTCTGTCCGCCAAGAACAGCATCGCCGTAGCTTTCGTCTGCTGCCATTTCTTCCATAGCCGGTTTGTTGTTTATGAAGTCATTATCAGCTGTAACGATTTCTTTCATAACGTCAACGTTAGTTGTCATAGTTCTCATGATATCAGCAACCAGTGTCGGGTTATCTGTTCCTGTAGCTGCTGTGATCCATGTTCCGCCCCAGTAGAAGCCCTGTGGTCCTTCTGTTGCAGCCCAGCCGCCGTCTTTACCAACAGAACCATCCTGATCAGCACTCATAGAGAAGTCGATGAACCATGCTGGTCCGAAGTATGCAAATACGTTACTGTCTTTGAAGAAGCCTTTGCTCCAGTCATCACTCCAAAGTTCGTATGTAGCAGTTTCACCTGCGTCAACCATTTCCTTGGACATATCAACCCAGTTCTTGATGTTGTCATCAACTGTGATCTTTCCATCAACTACCCACGGAGTAGATACGTTGTTGGAGAATACACGGTAACTGTCGTTTACAGTAGAGGTCATCTGATAACCTTTTTCTTTCAGTTCTTCAGCTGTTGCTTTGAAGGTATCCCAGTCAGCAACTTTCTTCTGAACTTCTGCCGGATCATCTGTTCCGAATACTTCTTTGGCGATATCTCTTCTGTAGATCATGGTTCCAGGGCAGCCCTGCCAGGAAAGACCTTTCAGATTTCCATCAGCATCTGTCATAACATCTTTTGTATACTGATACTGATCAGCAACTTCGTCTTCTGTGATTCCGAGATCTGCTACCGGCATTGTGTAATCGGTATTTACATATTTCAGTGCGTAGTCAGCTTCTACCAGGAAGAGATCAATCTTGTCATCTGCTGATGCATCAGCCTGTTTCAGAAGTGTTTCGTCCAGGTTATTCTGATATGCATTGTCATCAGATGGAGTGATGTTCCATACAACATCTACATCACCGATCTTGCCATGGGTTCCATCTACTTCTTCGTATCCCGGGTAATGATCGGTCAGACGGGATTTGAATTCTTCATTCCAGCAGTAAATGTTTAAAACTTTACCTTCATCGGAACCTGTGTCATCTGCCCATACCGGAACTGCTGCCAGACCTGCAAGCATAGCTGCTGTTAATGTGACTGCCATAATCTTTCTCTTCATGTTGTTACCTCCCTGTGATAAATAGTTTTTGTTTTATATTCTTTCCATATTTAATTTCCTATTTTGCCAGATTTCTGACTGATGCTCCTGGGAAGAGTGTTCCATCTACGGTGAACTTATCGATGATCGTAGTTTTGGGATTCTCAATCAGATCAATCAGTTTCTGTGCGGCAAGCCGTCCGATTGTTTCTGTGTCCTGACACAGAGTTGTCAGCCGGGGCTCCAGGATGCGTGCAAAAGTGAGTCCGTCATATCCTGCAATGGAGATATCGTCCGGTATCCGGAGCCCACGTTCATGGATCTCGTTGATACCGCCCAGAGCAGAAAAATCATCCGGATATAGAATGCAGGTGGGTGGATCTTTCAGATCAAGAAGTTCTGAAGTTGCCATCGCTGCCGCTTCCGCATCGCGATAGGGGATGACCGGCATATATTCATCAGGTACATCAATCCGTTTTTTCTGGAGAGTTCTGTAAAAACTTCCGAGTCGGCTTCGCGTAACGGAGGAATCTTCTCCGTGAATATAGGCGATCTTTCTGTGCCCCCGTTTCAGAATATAGGAGACGAGATCTTCCATTCCCTGAATGTTGTTGGAAACAACAGCAATTCTTCCATCGAATACATGATCAATCGTGACCACTGGAATCTCGGATTGTACCAGCCGTTGAACTTCTTCGGTAAAAAAGTTGATACAGGCGATCACAACTCCATCGACTCCTCTGTAACGACAGTGTTCATAATAATTGAGACGCTGTCCGGAGAGATTACCACTGGTGAAAGTGATATCGTATCCTTTGGATTCAGCAGTTCGCTTAAAACTTTCGAGTACATGATTGAAGTAATCATGAGTAAGACCACTCATGGCTTCGTCTACAAAGAGTACGCCAAGATTGTAACTTCGTTTGGTTTTTAATGCTCTTGCTGAAGAATTTGGAAGATATCCCATTTCTGATGCAGTTTTTAAAATAAGCTGCCGGGTTTCTTCGCTGATATCCGGATAACCATTCAGAGCTTTGCTGACACTTGCAACTGATACGTTGCACTGTTTTGCAATGTCTTTCATGGATACCATATACATGTCCAGCCTTTTCTGTTTTTTTGTTCCTAAATCGTTTTCGCAAGCTCATCGTACATCGTTTTCGGACAATTTTCAAGACCTTTTTGTAATATTTGCATAATTTATCCCTGTTGCATAAAAAAGAATTTATAATAATTTATCAATTTCACAAAAAATGCACTATGTTTTAACGAAAATTTTCGCTAAGGTTTCGCGAAAACAGGAACTGCAATTGGGCAATATTTTAACGAGTAAAAATATAGTTGATTTTTTGGATAAACTGAATTATACTGAGGGAAATCCAATCTAATCTATATTATATCTGTGAAAATTCTAAACTTATTCGTTTTCGCAAATCTGTTTTCAGTCTTTAATTCGTGATCGCTTACCCGTATTTATATATTTTAATATTTAGTAATTTAATTGTTTTCTCTTTCAAGGAGGTCCTTCAATGAAATATGGATATTTTGACGACAAAGCCAAAGAATATGTAATCACTACACCACATACACCATTGCCATGGATCAATTATCTGGGAAGTAATGACTTTTTCTCACTGATCTCCAATACCTGTGGTGGATACAGTTTTTATAAAGATGCGAAACTGATGCGAATCACGAGATACCGTTACAATAATATTCCGGTAGATTCTAACGGAAAGTACTATTACATTAATGATGATGGTGTGATCTGGAACCCGGGAACCATGCCATCCATGACAGAGACAGATACATATGAATGTCGCCATGGACTGGGCTACAGTCGTTTCCATTCTTCTAAGAATAAACTGGAAGCAGATCTTCTGGCATTTGTACCATCGGATGTGGCCTGTGAGATTAACTGCCTGAAGCTGAAGAATAATTCTGATTCCGAAAAAAATATCTCTCTGTTTTCGTATGTGGAATTCTGTTTGTGGAATGCAGTTGATGACGGATCCAACTTCCAGAGAAACTTAAGTATCGGCGAAGTGGAAGTGCAGGGAAGCACAATTTATCATAAAACAGAATACAGAGAAAGAAGAAGACATTACAGCTTCTTTACTGTTAATCCTCCGGTTCACAATTTTGATACAAGCAGAGATGCTTTTCTCGGCGCTGGTAATGGAAATGCTTTTCCGGAAGCTGTACGTAAGAAAAAATGCAGCAATTCCATAGCAAGTGGATGGTATCCGATCGCAGCACATCAGATCGATATCAAACTGGCACCAGGTGAAGAAAAAGAATATGTATTTGTGCTGGGATATTGTGAAAACCCGGCAGATGATAAATGGGAAGCACCGGGAATCATCAATAAGACACCGGCAAAAGCCCTGATCGAACGCTTTAATACAATGGATAAGGCTATGGCGGCTTTTGCAAAACTGAATGATTACTGGGAGAATCTGCTGGCACGTTTTGCAGTATCCAGTGAAAATGAACACATCGACCGTATGGCAAATATCTGGAATCAGTACCAGTGTATGGTTACGTTCAATATGTCCAGATCTGCATCCTATTATGAGTCTGGAACAGGCCGTGGTATGGGATTCCGTGATTCCTGTCAGGATCTTCTGGGATTTGTACATCTGATTCCTGAGCGTGCAAGAGAGAGGATTATTGATATCGCGTCCACACAGTTCCCGGATGGAAGTGCCTATCATCAGTATCAGCCATTGACGAAACAGGGAAATCTGGATGTTGGAAGCGGATTTAATGATGATCCATTATGGTTGATCGCAGCAGTGGCTGCATATATCAAAGAAACCGGAGATTATGGAATTCTTGAAGAACAGGTACCGTTTGATTGTAAGAAAGGTTCAGAGGTTCTGCTGTTTGAACATCTGGACAAATCTTTCCATTATACAGTAACACATCTTGGACCGCATAAACTTCCTCTGATCGGAAGGGCAGACTGGAATGATTGTCTGAATCTGAACTGTTTTTCCAGTGAACCGGGAGAATCTTTCCAGACGACCGGACCGTCTGAGGGACCAGTAGCGGAATCTGTATTTATTGCAGGTATGTTTGTAAAATATGGAAAAGAGTTTGAAGAGCTCTGCAGACGTACAGGTCATGAAGAACTGGCAGCAGAGGCAGAAAAAGCAGTCGATGAGATGTATCAGGCAGTTCTGGATGCAGGATGGGATGGAAAATGGTTCCTTCGTGCATATGATGCGCAGTCCGAAAAAGTTGGATCAAAAGAGTGTGAGGAAGGAAAAATCTTTATTGAACCGCAGGGCTTTTGTGTTATGGCAGGTATTGGAAAAGAAGAGGGACTGGCAGAAAAAGCATTGGATTCTGTACATGAGCGTCTGGAAACAAAGTATGGAGTCATGATTCTTCAGCCGGCATACACGAGATATCATCTGGAACTTGGGGAAATTACTTCCTACCCACCGGGATACAAAGAAAATGCCGGTATCTTCTGCCATAATAATCCGTGGATCTCTATTGCAGAGACTGTGATCGGAAGAGGAGACCGAGCTTTTGAAATTTATCGTAAGATATGTCCATCGTATATTGAGGAGATCAGTGAGATCCATCGAACAGAACCTTATGTATATTCACAGATGGTTGCAGGTGCAGATGCACCGAGATTTGGGGAAGCGAAGAACAGCTGGCTGACAGGAACAGCAGCATGGACTTTTGTAAACCTGTCTCAGGCATTGCTGGGAATTCAGCCGGATTATGACGGACTTATTGTAGATCCGTGTCTCCCGGGTAAGTTTGGTGATTTTAAAGTGGATCGTCGTTTCAGAGATGCTGAATATCATATTGAGATTCACAAACCAGAGGGTGTACAAAAAGGTGTCAGCTGGATTGAAGTGGATGGAGAAAAAATTGCCGGAAATCAGATTCCGCTGGTTGATGGTAAAAAAGAATATCATGTAATCGTACAGATGGGATAATAAGGCGCGTATGAAAAAAACACTTCACAGGATAAAACCTGTGAGGTGTTTTGCGTTATATCATTTTGTAGAGGCAAGTCCTTCTGGAAGAATCGTTCCTCCACCGAGAACCATGTCTCCATCATAGAGAACAGCAGCCTGTCCTGGAGTAACTGCTCTCTGTGGTTCCTCGAATGTGATCTTGAGCAGATCATCATCAAGCTGTTCTACAGTTGCAGGTTGTTCCGGCTGACGGTAGCGTGTCTTGACTTTGCATTTGATCGGCTTGTCCAGATGATCCCATGGAATCAGGTTAATGTCGTTGATGTAACAGCAGGTGCTCATCAGATCCTGTTTGCCGCCAAGGATAACCTTGTTGGAATCCAGGGATTTGCCACATACATAGAGTGATTCCGGTGCAGAAATTCCAAGACCGCGGCGCTGACCGATGGTATAGTGAATCTGACCTTTGTGTTTGCCGAGTACGTTGCCCTCTTTATCTACGAAATCGCCAGGTTCCGAAGACTGTCCGGTATACTGTTCAATAAAGGAAGCATAATCTCCGTCCGGTACGAAGCAGATATCCTGACTGTCCGGTTTATCTGCATTGATAAAGCCCTGTTCCTGGGCAATGTGACGAATCTCTTTTTTGGTGTAGCTGCCAAGTGGAAACAATGTATGCGCCAGCTGATCCTGCGTCATGGCGTAGAGAACATAGCTCTGATCTTTTGTCGGATCGAGGCCTTTTTTCAGAATAAAACGTCCTGTTTCCGGATCCTGTTCACGACGTGCATAGTGTCCGCTTGCGATGTATTCACAGCCAAGTTCTCTTGCTTTGTCGAGAAGGGCAGAGAATTTCAAAAAACGGTTACAGTCAATACACGGGTTCGGTGTGCCACCGTGCAGATAAGTATCTGCAAATTTGTCAATGACACTGTGGCGGAATTCATCATGCATTGGGAAGACGTAATAGAGCATTCCAAGTCGTGCGGCAACGCTTCTGGCATCTTCGGTATCAGATGGGGTGCAGCAGGCGCGGTGTCCCGGGAAACTGCACTGTGGATTATCATAAAGCTTCAGAGTCGCACCGGCACAGTCGTAGCCATCCTTAACCATCAGGTAGGCTGCCACGCTGGAGTCAACTCCGCCGCTCATGGCGATGATTGCTTTTTTCTGCATATATATTTCTCCTGTTATCTGTTGATTCATATTGTTTACTATAGTATGACTGATACTTGGTAACCAGCCATTTAAGAGTATCCTATCATTATAGAAAAATAGTGTCAAGCAGTTACTGTGAACGTATGCACAGTAATGTCAGGCATGGAAAAACTGCTGAAAACAAAAAGTTGAAAAAGGTGTTGACATATCCAAAAAGTAGTAGTATATTAAACCTATCGGAAAGATAGGAAAACAAAACCGAGAGAAAACTATCAAGGAGGAAGAATCATGTTTACAAAGAATGCAGAACAGAGAAATGTCATGTGTATGATGGATAAGGAAATGCGAATGTACATGTGTATGTCTAACTGTGCTTTAATGTATCGGAAACTTCCTGTGGCATCAGCGGATCAGAGTAATGCAGTCTGAATAAGATGTCAAGAATGTGAATATAAATGTATCGATCAGATACAATGTAGATTACATGAACAGGAAAATCCGACATGGGTTCCTGTTTTTTTATTGCCTTTTTAAGCTTATCTGACAGGTAATCCGAATTTACAACTGAATATAGAATACAATTGAATAGAGAAAAATAAAACAAAATATAAGAAAATTTAAATAGAACGAGAAAAGAGAGGGAATTTATTATGAAAAACACAAAAATTATCACAGTATCACTTGCAGCAGCACTGGCAATCGGAGCAATCACAGCAAACGGCGTTCTGGTAAGCGCTGATGCAGAAAAAGGAACCATTAAAGTAGCAGCATCCGCTACACCACATGCAGAAATCCTTGAAGAAGCAAAACCAATCCTTGAAAAAGAAGGCTGGGACCTTGAAGTAACTGTATTTGACGATTATGTACAGCCGAACCTGGTAGTAGAAAGCGGTGATTTTGATGCAAACTATTTCCAGCATATCCCATACCTGGACAATTTCAATGAAGAGCAGGGAACACATCTGGTAAATGCAGGTGGTATCCATTATGAACCATTTGGAATTTATCCTGGAACAAAGAAATCACTGGATGAACTGGAAGATGGTGATACCATTGCAGTTCCAAACGATACGACAAACGAAGCGAGAGCACTTCTTCTTCTCCAGGATAACGGTGTGATTACACTGAAAGACGGAGCCGGACTGGAAGCAACTGTGAAAGATATTGAAGAAAATCCGAAGAATATCAAGATCGAAGAACTGGAAGCTGCACAGGTTTCCCGTGTTAAGGATGAAGTCGCATTTGTCGTGCTGAATGGAAACTATGCTCTGCAGGCAGGATATTCCGTATCCAAAGATTCTATCGCTCATGAGACATCTGATTCTGAAGCAGCAAAAACATATGTAAATGTAATCGCGGTCAAAGAAGGAAATGAAGAGAGTGAAGCAATCAAAGCACTGGTAGATACTTTGAAATCCGATGAGATCAAAGACTTTATTAATGAGAAGTATGACGGATCAGTTATACCTTTTGAAGATTCCGCAGATGCAGATGCTGATAAAGAAGAAACAGCAGATGTTACTACAGACACAGAAACAGAGACTACAGAAGAAGCTGCAGAATAATACGGCTGGGAGTATTGATGAATAAGTTGTAACACAGATATTTCAAGGGAACGGGGGAACAGTTTAAATGGAACCGATGATACAGGTAGAAAACCTCTGTAAAAGCTTTTCCACAAAAAACGGGACGGTAGAGGCGGCCAGAAACATCAGTTTTTCCATAGAAAAGGGAGAGATTTTCGGCATTATCGGTCTCTCCGGAGCGGGTAAAAGTACACTGGTACGATGTCTGAATCTATTGGAAAGACCAACATCCGGAACTGTCCGGGTGAATGGTAAGAATCTTACGAAACTTTCTGAAAAAGAACTCCGTAAGGAGCGTCAGAATATAGGAATGATCTTCCAGCATTTTAATCTGCTCATGCAGAGAACTGCTCTTGATAATGTGTGTTTTCCGATGGAAATTGCGGGAATCAGTAAGAAAGAAGCACGTAAAAAAGCCCTGGAATATCTGAAAGTAGTAGGACTGGAAGAAAAAGCTCTTTCTTATCCATCACAGCTTTCAGGTGGTCAGAAACAGCGTGTTGCAATTGCACGAGTTCTGGCAAGTGATCCGAAAATCCTGCTCTGTGACGAGGCGACCAGTGCACTGGATCCACAGACAACAAAAGCAATTCTGGAACTGATCAAAGAGATTAACCGTGATTATGGAATCACTGTCGTAGTTATCACACATGAAATGAGTGTGGTACAGGAAATCTGCAATCGTGTAGCTGTTCTGGAGAGTGGAACACTGGTAGAATCCGGAACAGTAGAAGAACTGTTCAGAAGCCCGAAGACAGAAGCGGCACGCCGACTGGTATTCAGTGGAAGAACGCAGATTCAGAAAATGGAAGGCAAACGTCTGGTTCGTGTAACTTTCCGGGATAAATCTTCTTTTGAACCGGTCATTGCCAATCTGGTACTGACCTACCGGACGCCGGTCAATATTCTGTATGCTGATACCAAGAATATTGGTGGAGCAGCAGAAGGTGAAATGATCCTGCAGCTTCCCGAGATCGAGGAAGTTGCAGATAAGATGATTCAGTATCTGAAAGATACAAATATGGGAGTAGAGGAGTTGAAGTCTGATGTGGGATAATACAACAATTACAATGCTGCTGGAAGGAACCAGAGATACTTTGTATATGACGCTTGTATCCACATTTTTCGGATATGTGCTGGGACTTCCGCTGGGAATTCTTCTTGCAGTAACAGACAAAGAGGGGATCCATCCAAATGCAGTTGTTTACAAAGTACTGGATGTGATCGTGAATATCCTCAGAAGTATTCCGTTTCTGATTCTCCTGATTCTTGTGATTCCACTTACCAAACTGATCGTGGGACAGAGCTATGGCTCCAGTGCAACGATCGTACCGCTTGTAATTGCAGCGGCTCCGTTCATTGCCCGTATGGTGGAATCTTCACTGAAAGAAGTGGAACCGGGAGTACTCGAGGCAGCAGTCAGCATGGGCGCAGGAACACCGACGATCATCTGGAAAGTTCTTCTTGCAGAAGCAAGAACTTCTCTTCTTGTCGGAGTAACAATCGCCGTCGGAACAATTCTTGGTTATTCCGCTATGGCAGGAACTGTTGGTGGCGGCGGACTTGGAGATATCGCTATTCGTTATGGATATTACCGCTATCAGACAGACATCATGATCATAACGATTGTAATTCTGGTAGTGCTTGTGCAGATCCTGCAGGGACTTGGCATGATGCTCTCCAGGAAGCTGGATAAGCGAAAAGCATAAAAAGATATTTGACAGAAGATTGTAATCACGAAGAATAAAGTTTATTCAACAAATATAAATATTTATTTTAGAAATTTTAGAAATATATTAGAAAAAGGACAAAAACTCCTCACATTTATATTGTATGATGTACTTGTCTTAAAGGAAACCCCCTTTAAGAAATCCGGTAGCACTTCAATGCCGGGAGAGTTGCCGGAACTCTTTCCTTTCCCTAAAAAATAAAACAGAACACTAAACAGCCGCCACCTGGCAAGAACGTCAGGAGGGCGGCTGCTTTCGTTGTTGGCGATATCGATTAAAACAGGAGTAGATTTCCTGGATTCTCGGGATGGCATATCCACATGGCAGGTAAGAACTATCAGCGAAGGCGATAAGGCCTTTTGTATGAATTTGTTTCTGAAGATAATCAACAATCTCCGGGATAGTTTTTTTCCCGTCAGCCAGATGCTCCAACGCATATTTCAGGAGCAATCCGAGGGCTGCGGTTTGTTCTGGATCTATGAGCTGCTCAACGTAGCGAAGGTCTACTTCCTGTCTTCCAAGCAGGAATCCAGCTTTTCCATGAACTTTTATTTTGAGACGATCCGGTTTGCCTGTGCCATGTCCATGTGAGCGAATCACAGGAGTATTTTTTTGTATGATCCTGTGACTGTTAGGCATAACAAATGCAGGAACTTTGGCTGGACTCAGAGGATATTTTCCACAGATTTCTTTGACTTTGCGTGTGATATCCACAGGACGATAGCAGTCCATCTGGATAATTGTGTCTGCAATGTGGAAAAATGCACCGGAACTTCCGGCAACCAGAAGCGTAGAAATTCCGGCAATTGTATACAGCTTCTGTGCCCGTTCGAGAAATGGAGTGATCGGTTCCTTTTCACGGGAGATGATTTCCTGCATGAACGTATCCCGCACCATGAAGTTGGTGGCAGAAGTATCTTCATCCAGAAGAAAAACTTTGCTTCCGGCTTCCATTCCCTCAATAATGCCGGCAGCCTGAGACGTACTTCCACTGGCATCCGCTGTTGAAAAACAATGGGTGTTTTTTTGGTTTGGCAGATCATTGATAAACAGAGAAATATCCACGTCTTTGATAGAACGTCCATCCTCGGAACGGAGCTTTAATGCGGTGTTATCCGTGATCACGTATTCTCGCCCGTCTCCGGCAATATGATTGTATACACCAAGTTCCAGGGCATTCAGAAGAGTGGATTTGCCATGATATCCACCGCCGACGATCAGGGTGATGCCCTGTGGAATTCCCATTCCGATAATTTTTCCCTTATGCGGAAGATTCATAGTTATACGGAGCGATTCCGGAGAAATAAACGGGACAGAATGCTTCATCGGACGGGAGGAAATACCACTTTCCCGTGGGAGTATAGCACCATCTGCAACAAATGCCACCAGTTTTTTTTCTTTCAACTGTTCCCGGATTGCCTGTTGATCTTCGGCGAGAAAAATGGTTTGTTCCAGTTCTTCCTGATTTATGTTTTTGTAAAAGAAAGTGTTTTCTACACAGGCAGGAAGAAAATCGAACAGAATCTTTTCCAGTTCGGGTGCATTAATGGTACGGCCATTTGCAGGAAAACCAATAAAAAATCTGGCAGTGATGCCTTTGGATGTGATTTCACATGCGGTTCTGGAAAGGATTTCCTGTCCACAGTGGCTGACGGAAATCAGACCGCTTTTACCAGAACCTTTTGCACGGAAGGAATAGTGGTTTATCTGCTGTTCAAACTGGCGCGTCAGATGGTCGGCAAGGGTGATACATGTGAGATTGTTTTTGCTGTAGGCATCCGGAAAACCGGCATCTTTGCGGGAAATATGGACACTGATGTGGGAGGGAGATGCAAAAGGATCTCCCTGTACATGATCGATGGAAAGGATATAATGCCCAAACTGGTAACTGCCTTTCAGAGATTTGTAGGCGGGATAACTTTTTCTGTGGATGGATTGAAGCTGCTTTTTTAATTCAGTTGCCTGCTGCATGAAAAACTCCTTTATAAAAAGTGTGATTTATCTGTGTATTTAAGGTACATTTAAAGTCCGGCTGTAACTATTATGAAGCCGGAAGCATTCTTGAAAAAACAAAATTATTATAGAGCGGGAAGATGCAGAAATGCAAGCGATTCGGGATATAATAAAAAAGAAACTGTGAAGAAAATGATAGGAAGAGCCAAATTTCTTATACAAATCTTATATCTTTATTAAGAATCTGGAAGAATGTAGAAATACGTAAAATATTGGCGTATAATGTTGAAAGAATTTTGAGAATCAAACGAAAGGTGGTTTTATATATTATGGAAAGAAGAAATGCATGGCTTTCTTATGAGGAAGCAGATGAGAAGGAACTGGAGAAACTTGCAAAAAATTATCGTACATTTCTGGATGCCGGTAAGACAGAGCGTGAATGTGTCCTGGAGCTTACCAGAGAAGCAGAAGCAGCAGGATATGTTTCGTTAGAAAATAAACTTGCATCCGGTGAGCAGATCAAAGCCGGAGATAAGATCTATGCTGTCGGCATGAAAAAGATCATGGCTATGTTCCATATCGGACAGGAACCGATAGAAAAGGGAATGAATATTCTTGGAGCACATATTGATTCTCCACGTTTGGATGTAAAACAGAATCCTTTATATGAAGATACGGATCTGGTATATCTGGATACCCATTATTACGGCGGGGTGAAGAAATATCAGTGGGTAGCACTTCCATTGGCGATTCATGGTGTGATCGTGAAGAAGGATGGTACAGTAGTAAATGTGAATGTTGGTGAAGATGAGGATGATCCGGTCGTATATATCACAGATCTTCTGATTCATCTTGCAGGTAAACAGCTCCAGAAAAAGGCCGCAGAGGTGATCGAGGGTGAGAATCTTGACATTCTGATCGGCAGCAGACCACTGAAAGAGGAAAAGGACGAGAAGAAGAAGGAAGCAGTCAAAAATAATGTCCTTCGGATTCTGGGAGAAAAATATGGTGTAGAGGAAGAGGATTTTCTTTCAGCAGAACTGGAGATCGTTCCGGCGGGCAAAGCTCGTGACTGCGGACTTGACCGCAGTATGGTCGCAGCATATGGACAGGATGACCGTGTCTGCGCATATACTTCTTTTGTGGCAATGCTTGAGATGGAAGCACCAAAACGTACCAGCTGCTGTCTTTTGACGGACAAAGAAGAAATTGGAAGTGTAGGAGCTACTGGCATGCAGTCTAATTTCTTCGAAAATACTGTGGCAGAGCTTCTAGAAGCTATGGGATGTTATTCCGGACTGGCACTCCGAAGAACTCTTAAGAATTCCTTTATGCTTTCTTCTGATGTAAGTGCAGGCTATGACCCGGCTTACGGAGAATGCTTCGAAAAGAAAAATGCAGCATATCTTGGAAGAGGAATCGTTCTTAATAAATTTACAGGTGCAAGAGGAAAGTCCGGATCTAACGATGCCAATGCAGAGTATGTGGCAAAAGTACGTGGTATTTTTGATGACAGTAATGTTGCCTTCCAGACAGCAGAACTTGGCAAAGTAGATGTGGGAGGCGGCGGAACGATCGCTTATATCGCAGCACTTTACGGAATGAATGTGATAGACAGTGGTGTGGCGGTCCTGAGTATGCATGCACCGTGGGAAGTAACAAGCAAAGCCGATATTTATGAGGCGAAGAAAGCATACAAAGCGTTTCTTGAAAATGCATGACAGAGATTCTGGTGCCAGAAAAAAATAAGCATAATACAGAAACAATAAACAGCGACATCAAAGGAGAATGCAGAATATGAACGATACGCTGATCAAGGTGGAAGACCTTTGCAAGATTTATAATCCCGGCGAAAATGAAGTAAGAGCCCTGGATCATGTGAGCCTTGAAATAAAAAAAGGAGAACTGGTGGCAATCATCGGGCAATCAGGTTCCGGCAAGTCAACTTTTATGAATATGCTTGGGTGTCTCGATGTGCCTACCTCGGGAAAGTATTATCTGAACGGGACTGATGTGTCCGAAATGACGGACAATGAACTCTCGGAGGTAAGAAACCGTGAAATCGGATTTATCTTTCAGGGATTTAATCTTATTGCAAATCTGAATGCAATTGAAAATGTAGAATTGCCGCTGATCTATCGTGGAATTGATCGTAAGACGAGACATGAACTGGCTATCGAATCTTTGAAAATGGTTGGCCTGGAGAAACGTATGGATCATAAGCCAAGTGAGATGTCCGGTGGGCAGCAGCAGCGTGTGGCAATTGCAAGAGCAATCGCTGCACAGCCTCCGGTCATTCTTGCAGATGAGCCGACAGGAAACCTGGATTCTGCATCCAGTAAGGAGATTCTTGCAATTTTAAAGAAAATGCATAAAACAGGAAGAACAGTAATATTGATCACGCATGATAATGGTATTGCAGCACAGGCAAGACGTGTAGTGCGTATTATGGATGGTAAGATAGAATCGGATACAATCAATCCGGATTTTGACCAGGAGGAGGCATAATGAAAAAGAAAAAGTCCAAAAAGAAACTGGTGATCGGAGTTGGGATTCTGGTCGTGGCAGTAGTAGCCGGTGTCAATATCTATGGCAGTATGAATGCAGCGGATTCGGCAATTCCGCAGGTGAAAACAGTATCAGCTGTCCGCGATAATGTTCAGCAAACGGTAGAAATCAGTGGTACAGTAGTAAGTGAAGAACAGAAAACATATTTTTCTCCTGTCAATGCCAAAGTTGATACAGCTGCGTTGAAAGAAGGTGAAACTGTAAAAGCAGGAACTAGTCTGATCGAATTTGATCAGAAAGACCTGGAGAGAGAAGCGAAGAAAGCTGATCTGAATGTAGAGTCCGGAAAACTGGATATGAAAAATACTTTAAATAAATCGGATGAGGCAGTTCGGAAGCAACAGAATGCGGCAGGTGATGCGGCAAGTCTAAAACAGCAGGTTGCCGCTCAGGAAAATTATGTTGCAAGTCTGAAAGCAAGGATTTCGCAGGCAAATGCCAATGCACAGGCAGCATCTTCTAAAGCTGCAGCAAAGAAACAGGCAGATGCAGCTGCCGCACAGGAGGCACAGCAGCAGGAAATACAGCGTGAATATGCACAGGCACAGACTACATATCAGAATGAAACCCTTCCTGCGTATCAAAATCAGCTGAATACACTGAACAATGAAATGAATCAGGCACAGTCGGATTACAATCAGGCAGAGAACAGTTATCAGATGGCTTTTCAGGCGTGGTCTGCAGACCAGAGTGATGATAATGAAAATGCACTTGAGATAGCAGAGCAGATGAGAAGTGAAGCGCAGATTACATATCAGAATGCAAAAACAGCTTATGAAGATTATAAAGCGCAGAAGCCGGCTGCTCCGGTAATGTCTGACTTCACCGGCGAGGCTGACATTGTTTCTGACGGAACGTCTGCAGATGTTTCTGCATCTGCTTCTTCCAGCACGGATGATACTGCTGTGACAGCGGATACTACTGCACTGGAGAATGAACTTGAAAAAGCAAGTAATAATCTTGCAGAACTTCAGTCAGAACTTTCCTCGAAGGAAGCGGCTGCAGAAGCAGATACGGGTGCTGTGACTGAAGAAGAAAAAGAAAAAATGGAAATTACCAATAATCTTTCTGAACTGGATCAGATGTCTGCACAGGAACTTGTAGAAGCAGCAAAGAAAGGAATCAAGGCTGATTTTAATGGTGTGGTTACAAAAGTTTCTGTGGTTGAAGGTGCAACTGCAACACAGGGAATGGAATTGTTCACCTTACAGAATACTGATAAAGTAGATGTGAATGTAAATGTTTCGAAATACGATTATGATAAAGTGAAAGAAGGTCAGTCTGCGGATATCACCGTTGCAGGAAAAACTTATGAAGGTGAAGTAACGAGTATCAGCCATGTTGCTACTCAGAATGAAAAAGGTGCTTCTTTGATTTCTGCGGATATTCGTATCAAGAATCCGGATGAAGATATTTTTCTTGGTGTGGATGCAAAAGTAACGATTCATGCGGAAGAAGCGGACAATGTAGTTGTACTTCCGTCTGAAGTAGTTAATATAGGAAAAGAGGGCTCTTTCTGTTATGTACTTGAGAATGGGGTTATTACCAAAAAGGATATCACAACAGGAATCAGTTCGGACGAATATGTAGAAGTGCTTGACGGCATTAAAGAAGGTGATGAAGTTATCCGTGACCTTGGTTCCCTGGAAGAGGGAATGCAGGCAGAAGCTGCTGATAGATCCGGAGATGTGAATGGTGAAAATACAGAGACAGATAATGCAGAAGAGGGTATTTGATGGGCGGATTATATGAATATATAAAAATGGCAGTTCAGAATATCCGGGCAAATAAAGGCCGCTCTTTCCTTACGATGTTGGGAATCATCATTGGTATTGCATCTGTCATTGCAATCGTTTCCATTGGTGAAGGCACGAAGAATCAGATGAACAGTGAGATCGATGGAATTGGTTCAGGACTGATCGCTATCGATGTCAGTAGTGATGCCATGACGGAAGATGAATGGATCACACCGGATGATGTACAGGAAATCCGTAAGCTCGATACAGTAGGTGGTGTTAGTGTTTCAAACAATTACGATGGTGAAACGGTGACCGGTAAGGGGAATTTTTCTATCATGCTGACAGGTGAAGGTCCCGATGCCAAAATGATCAATAATTCCGATATGAAATATGGAAGTTATTTTGGCGAAACAGAGATTGAAGAGGGCAAAAATGTATGTGTAATCTCAGATACAGATGCCAGGCAGCTTTTTGGTACAGATGATGTTGTTGGTATGAGCCTTGATATTACCTGTTATGATTCTTCAAAATCTTTTCGCATCATGGGTGTCACTACGCAGAAAGAAAATGGAACATTCGTAAGTTATACTTATGATGGAATGCCGGTTACGGTAAATGTTCCGTATTCTTCCATGGATGATCTTGTGGGTGGAACCGATGAATTTTATTCCATTACAGTGGTTCAGGCAGACAAAACACTAGATTCACAGATCGTTGCAGATCAGGTCGTGCATCTTTTGGAGAAACGTCATCAGTGCGCAGGGGAAGACTATTTTCATGTGCAGAGTTTCCAGGATGTCCTGCAGTCAATGAATGAAATGCTCGGTATGGTGACGGCATTTATTTCATTTGTTGCCGGAATTTCTCTTTTGGTAGGTGGAATCGGTGTTATGAATATTATGTTGGTATCTGTTACAGAAAGAACACGTGAGATTGGAATCCGCAAATCACTTGGCGCCAAGACCTCTTCTATTATGATGCAGTTCCTTGCGGAAGCGGCAATCCTTACAGTTATGGGAGGCGTGATTGGAATTATTCTTGGAATTCTTGCAGGTTATGGAATCTGTTCTATCATGAGTGGAAGTATGGGAATGACGATCACACCGGGAATCAGCCCGACAGTGATTCTGGCGGCAACACTTTTCTCCTGTGCGGTCGGTGTATTTTTTGGAATCTATCCGGCGAAGAAAGCTGCAAAACTCAGTCCGATCGAGGCTTTGAGACGAAATTAAGTTGAATAGTTTTATAAAAACAAAATGGCTCTTCGGTATCCTTTTATAAGGAATATCGCAGAGTCATTTTGGCTTTTAAGGTTGAATTAAAGTTAATTCACACTATCACCTTTTTTCTGTTTTATATTTTATAGAAGAGGGAAGAAAAAGCCCGGGAAGTTTTATCAAGACATAAAGGATGATAAACTTTCCAGTATGTTTTTGGGTTTAGCTGCATATATGACAGGCTTCGCAGGCGGACGGTGCAGTTGCACAGCCGCCGAGAGCGGTTTCGCGTAATTCGGCAGGTAATTTTTTGCCTACAGTGTACATGATCGTGATCATCTCATCAAGGGGAATGAGCTGCGTGATTCCGGCAAGTGCCATTTCGGCAGCAACGAGAGCATTGGCAACTCCGGCAGCGTTTCGGTTCTGGCATGGATACTCGACAAGGCCGCCGACCGGGTCACAGACAAGTCCAAGCATATTCATCAGTACGGTAGATGCTGCGTGGGTACATTGCAGGGGTGTTCCGCCAAGTAATTCAGTAGCTGCAGAAGCAGCCATGGCAGCAGCAACACCTGTCTCTGCCTGACAGCCACCGACTGCACCGGCAACAGTTGCATTTCTCATGGCAAGATAACCAATGGCACCAGCATTAAAAAGTGCCTTTTGGATATATTTGTCAGAGTAGTTGTAAACTTCCTGAAGGGCAAGTAAAAGGCCTGGAACGATTCCGGCAGAACCCGCAGTCGGAGAGGCCACGATTAGCCCCATGGAAGCATTGGTTTCCAGAGTTGCCATAGCGTAGGTGATGGCTTTTTCAAGCAGTTCCCCGCAGATCCCTTTGCCGGAAGCCTGATGAAGGAAGAGTTTTTTTGATTCACCGCCAATCAGTCCACCCATGGATTTTACAGGGTGTTTGATTGGTGAAAAAGCAGCTTCTTTCATAATCTCAAGAACATGTGTCATGCGAGCGTTTACTTCCTGTTCTTGCATTTCACCAATTATAATTTCTCTCTGGCGCATAATTTCAGAGATTGGAAGATCTTTTTCTGAACATAAAGCCAGAAGTTCTTTGGCATTTTTAAATTCTCTCATCATATTCCTCCTACATCTGTACGATCATCACTTCGTGGATATGCTGATTCTTGCGAATCGTATTTCCAATATCTTCTGGAAGACGTCCATCGGATTCGACGATCGTGTAGGCAATCTCGCCTTTGGACTCTCTGAAAAGGCGCATAAAGGCAATATTTACATTTCGATCGCTGAGACATTTGGTGATATAGGCAGCTACACCCGGTTTATCCTGATGGATGACGATAATAGCGCTGTATTCGCCGGAGAAATCGACCTGTACAGAGTTGATCTTTACGATGCGGACTTTTCCGCCGCCAAGGGATTCGCCGCGGACAGTCATTTCCTGACCGTTGTTATTGACCATATGAATGTCAACAGTATTAGGATGAATGTCAGTTTCTAATTCATTAGGAGTAAATGAGAAGGTAAGGCCTTTTTCTTTTGCAATTTCAAAAGAGTTACGGATGCGCATATCATCGGTGGAAAATCCCATGATACCTCCCAGCAGAGCCCGGTCAGTACCGTGTCCTTTAAAAGTCCTTGCAAAAGAGCCATAAAGAGTAAAGTTTACTTCTTTTAGTGGATCATTGATCATTTTCTGGGCTAAAAAACCGATGCGGGCAGCTCCGGCAGTATGGGAGCTGGAAGGTCCGATCATGTTTGGCCCCATTACATCAAATATGCTGATAAAAGACATGTTTTTTCTCCTGATTGTACTTTATTTTTATAGTATCTGTATTTATGAAAAAAATACAGCGAATGTCCTTATAGATATATTGTACCATCCTCATCAAAATGAAGCAATTTAATCAGGTAAAATGGATATTGATGAATAAAAAGAAAAATTTAAAAAAATTAAAAAAAGGTGTTGACAATTTGCTCACTTTGCAGTAGAATACATTTTGTTGTGAGCGACAAGTACTCACAAATATAAAATGTGCGTTTAGCTCAGCTGGATAGAGCGTTTGGCTACGGACCAAAAGGTCGGGGGTTCGAATCCTCTAACGCACGTAAAACCCTCTGGAAATCAAGTTTCCAGAGGGTTTCTTTTTGTCTTGACAAAGATGTCCGACACCTTAGATTCATTATGTAAACCGTGAATAATAGGATCTGAAAAAGATACCATCCAGCTTGTAGATATCTGATCCCATTCGGGAATACAGGTTCGCAAGATGCAGATATTGTTGTGTTGTTTCAATACTGACATGTCCAAGGTACAGCCGCAGGGACTCAAGATCTCCACCGCCCAGGATGAACGAAGTTGCAAATGTGTGCCGGAGCAGATGCGGTTTTAATCTTTTCAGATCAGTTTCCCGTTTGATCCGGGCAAAGAGTGACTTCATGGCATCCAGTGTAAATGGTTCTTCCGGATCATTGAGAGAACAGAAGAGAAAGTCATGTTCTGATGTATACAGTCTGTGAAATGTCAGGTATTTATATAATGGCTGCCGAAGTCTTTTCGCCAGAGGAACGATCCTGTCTTTGTCTCCTTTACCATCCAGAACAATAACATAGTTCTCATCAAAATTCACAGATCTGGTTGTCAGATTTACAATATCCCCGGAACGAAGCCCCTCATCAATCATCAGATGGACAATGCAATAATTACGAAGTCCCCGGTAAGTCTTCTGGTTAAATAAATGGTCGATCATATCGACTTCACCCTGAAACAATGGAAGAACAAGCTTCTTTTCAGGTTTGATGATCTTAAAGCCTTTCATGATGTCTTTTTCTATGTATTCATTGTCATAAAGAAAATGAAAGAATGTCCGGACATCAACAGAATAAGTTTTAATGGATCTCTTAGTTATTGGATGGTCTACGGTCGGCTTAAATGGATGATCTTCCAGCTTGTTTTTTGACCGTAAAGATACGACATATTTTTTTACATCCATTGTTGAAACGGAATCCAGGGGGATCTCTGAAATAGAACAGCCCCGGTCCTGTTCCATGAATTTGAAAAAGTAGGATAATGTATTTTTATAATTCTGGATCGTTTTCTCTTTGCAGTATGTCTCACGGTCAAAGATAAACATATCATAACCCTGTTTTAGGGATATGTTCATAAGTATGCCCCCTTTTGTATCTCATTTTTTTCTGCAGTTCCTTCTGATCAGAATGCTGCAGCATGACATTTGAGATACATTTTTATTATTGTAATCATAGGATCCTTATGGTATTATGTCAGTAAGTAATTCACCAGTATTGATGTTTACAACCTGATACTCATGGGTATCGCTACTAACATAAGTTTCCGCCAGTTCACTCGCATTGAATTGGCGGGCTTTTTTCTTTTTGTAGCGAAAAGCATCATGGATGTCATTATCATTCAACTGGCAAAGTGCTTCGACACAATCCTGCACAACGGTATCCTGATTGATTCCTCTCGTATAGATTCCAAGTGTTATGGCTGCATTTATGACTCGTTTCTTCATGATCTCGCTGTTGAGCTTCCGGCAGTACTGACGGATCAGTTTCACGTCTTTTGTTCTCACGTTTACATCTACCATCCTGCAACTGCGAAGTGCTGACCAGAACGCACACAGATCACGTCTTGACTTGTTCACATCCCCATCCGGTTTTACCATCCGAAATACGTATTGCGTAAGATAATCAGCTATGATCTTCCGGTTGTCCAGATAATCATAAATTCTTTGAGCAGTCAGTTTCGAACTATTATCCCGGAACGGTACCAGCTGGTAAGTCTTAGAATGTTTCCTCATAGTCTGGTATTCCACGTTCATGATCAGGTTGACCTTCGGAGTAAGTGCATCCGCAAGTTTATGTAACATATCCGGTGACATGGTCACTTGACCCTCAACCACTGCCCGGCACTGCTTCTGGAGCTTCTGATCAGTTCCGTATTCTGAATAGTATTTCAATCGTGCCGTGTCGAGATACTCCCAGGAATGTTTCTTGTAACATTCTTCATAGCAGTACAGATCATATCGGTTGATCAGTCCATTGAACAGCCATACCTTGAAGAACCAAGGTTTATAGTTCTTTTCGATAACTTCCTTGCTTTTCAGATAGATTCTGATAAATACTTTGTCAGATCTTTTCCCCATAGCCACATAATCAATCTCATATCCTTCTGATCCGACTTTTGCCGTATGCATCAGCGCATCCTTGAACCTGTCCACACGCATCTTATAGAAATTTTCCGGTGCAAAGAACTTTTCCGGATTACTTAAGTAATTACTGTGCCAACAATAATCGATCCTGTTTTCCTGACAGTATGCGATATGTAAACCAAAACTGTTACAGATCTGCTCTACAAAACTATAGGAACGTTCAAAGCTCTCATGAACTCCGTACATCCATAGCATATAAGACCGGATCTGAACCACAATCTCGCAAGTAACTGAAAGACCACCATCAGAACCATGAGGGACAACAGGAGCAATAAAAATATCGAACCACTCCGGATTTTCCAGGCATACATTGAAAAAGCCAGCAAACACACCAGACCGGAGATTGAGAGAGCGGTCACAGCCGGGAAAATAAACTGGTACTGATTCCCCATGCCGTGAAGCAAGTAAAGATTTCTTTTTATCAAAGAATTGCCGAAGTTTAAGAACAGCAGCATCTTTTGTATCATCTGTAAAGTCCTCCAGAAGTTTTACACTATAATAAAAAGTATCAATGTTATGCAGGAATTTGTTTTTCTTGAAATCAAACCAGTATTCCCGGTCTGTATCATTGAATTCCTGGTATATTTTCGTATCAGTCAGAACGCGTTTATCTAACAAATTAACACCTCACTTTAGTTTGATAAAGTTTTTGGCGAGAAGGCAGTTTCGCCAAATTTTAAAATTGCCATTTTTTCCAGTATTTACAATACTTTCAGCCACTTTTGTGTTGTATTTTCAGACCACGTATTACAGGCACGTGGCAGGGGCGGAAAATGGCTCAGGCAGTCCCCCTGCCGCGCGGTCAGCCGGGTCCCCCTATCCCCCGGCTTCCCACACAGCAGGGGAACAGACAGAGACATCCCAGGCACAGCCATGCGTCAGTCATGCGTTGCCAAAAATGTATCTCAAAAGTTTCTGATCAGAAATCTTGCTGCAGAAAAAATGAAATACATTATTCCGGGGCATCCAGCATCATGTAAGTATCGTACAGGGAATAATACTTCCTTTTGCACTTGAAAAATTCAGATCCGACTTTCTCCTTCATCGGATACCAGACCTTGACACTGACAAAGAGCTTCGGGGACAAGAAGATCGCGCAGAGGAACATTCCACGCAGACCAAAGTTACTTACCTTCCTGTGTATGTACTCGTATTCGATCAGACTTCTGATCTGGCGGTCGATCATGCGGTCAAACTGGGCAACCAGGATAATGTCATAACCATAATGCCTGTGCAGGGTGAAAAAGGACAGCCATTTATCACGACCGACCTTTGACCATTCACGGGCATTGAACATCAGCTGGCATTCATCAATAACCAGGAGCAGGGAGCTTTCTTTGACCTTTTTCCCCTTAAAATGCTGCTGGGAGAACTCAATAAGGTACTCCGGTGTTATTTCAATATTGCTTTTGTAATGGAAAAGCTCCCTCCTTCTTGGAGGGATACGTTTTAGATTGATCTCAAAGTTACATACTGTCGGACGTCCTGCACGGAGAAGATGGTATAATCTTTCTGCTACATGCAGGCTTTTGCCAGACCCGGGAGTACCACTGTATAGAAATATCATCGTTTTGTCCTTTCCTGTATCTCATTTTCTTATGCTGCAAGTTCCGATCGGCGCGGAGCTGACAAGATAGTGAGATACATCATTCAATAAGTTTGATCCATCGGGCAACCACTGACCAGAGATAGAAAAGGACAATAGCCGCAAGCCATGCCTCACCGATCTTGATACAGGTACCGACCGGGACAAAGTAATTGATATAGTTGAGATAGGGCATCTGTTCCAGGCTGTCGATCACCGGAGCAAAGGGAGAAGTCGGCAGGATTGACAAAAGGAATGCAAGGAACTTGTCCAAGATCTCTTTCATGAAAGTAAACATACAATCACCCCTTAATCATCTGCTGACGGGTTATCAGCATTAATGCAATAATAAAGAACACCACCTGAAAGATACGAAGAATTTTTACCACCGGTTCATAATCTGCCATGTCCACCTTGAACACATGATGATAATCAACAACCTTTTCCCCGGTAAATGGATTATCCATCTCTATATCCAATGGAAACTCAAATACCGGGGCTTCCGCATCTGCATCAAAGACCTTTAGCAGATGGATCAGATCAAATGGAATACAGAAAGGGAAAATGTCTTTCAGATCTGCCTTGTAGGGAGAAGCTTCTTGTTCCGGTGTTGGGTTTTCTGGATTGTCCGGATCAGGATTCGGATTAGGATTCGGATTAGGGTTCGGATCAGGATTCGGATTAGGATTCGGATTAGGATTCGGATTTGGGTTTGGGTCTGGGTTCACAGAAGGATCTTGTTGTAATTTCTGTATAAGTTCCTGCACATAGTTCGGCGCAATCTCCGGTGAATAATCAGGATTGATTTCAGGATTCAGCTTCTTCGCAAGATCAGCCAGATTTTCAGCAGATGGATACTGCAAAGGCTGCGGAGCTTCCTGAGGGTATTCCAGTTTACCGTTGTTTTGATAAGTTTCTTGCAGGTCGGGGTGAACCCAGATATTTTCCTTAGTGTATCTTTTTTTCTTATCAGCTTTATTTTGCTGAGATCTCCAAGCATATCCATCAGTAGTAGATGAAAAAATAGGTAAATTAGATTTTAAATTAGAAAAGTTCACATTAGATCCTAATTTTTCATAACCTTCATAATCATTATGCTGAGTATAAGATCCAAAATCAGCCCTATAAGCAGTATAATAAACATATAAATCAAAATTTTCATAAACTAAAAAAGAACCCTCATCAAATACCCAAGCACTACGACTACCACAAAAATAATAAGGATAAGAACTAGATAAAATGTATTTAAGTTGGTCAGATGTAATACGTGAATCATCTTTGGCGTCACTTCTTCCAAAAATCTTATTCCACAGATTCCCCACAGCCTTTGCCATCGTATCCCATGCACCACTAGCCCATGAGATCGCACCGCCAGCAAGTGCAGGAGCTACCAATTCATCAAACGTTGGTATTTCACCCGGTTTTACTTGCGGAATTGGTGTCGGCTGTATTTCTGGTTTTTGTTCCGGTACGGGTGTAGGAGAGGGCTGAGGATCACCGCCACCACCATTAATAACTTTAAATCGTTCTTTTTCATATTCAGATGCAAGGTCATCATAATATGGTTTTAATGCCGCGTTGCCATCTTCTGAATACCACCAGTCAGAACTCTGAGCCTGATCTGTCATAGCTGATGGCAATAGAAAGATACCGAAAGACAATAAGATCTCTTCGAGTGTTCCAACGATTGCACCACCTGCCACGATTCCAGACGCCTGCGCATTCTGGTAGCTTCCTGCAACAGTCCCACACAGTACCGTTATTGCAAGAACAACTGCAGCTGTCCTTTTTATCACTCTTTTCACGTTTCCCCCTTTCCTGTATCTCGTTTTTTCCTGCAGCATCTTCCGTTCGGGAACGCTGCCAATGATTTTTGAGATACAAAAAGGGAGAGGAAAGTTTCCTTCCCTCCCCCGAAATCTTATTACATGTTTAAGCCCCTGACAGGATCAGGCTTTATTTGCAACTTTCTTGAATGCTTTGATACCAAAGCCAACGAGCAGAAGCGCACCCATTACAGGAAGTGCAATCGGAAGAATCTTAGCAACCATACCAGTCATGGAACTTCCAACGGAAGTAAAAGATGTTGTCATGGCAGATTCAACGCTAGATAATGCTGAACTGGTATCAGCAGCACCTTCTGCAAATACAGGAACACAGGAAGCAAGCGCAGCACCTGCACCAACTACAGCCGGAACTAATTTTTTCTTAAGATTTGTCATAATAAGAAATCTCCTTTCACTCACTATACTTTTTTAAATATCTTCACTATCCCGTTTAAAGAAAATCCTATAATCATGAAAATGGCGCCACATAGGAACCCTATTGGGATAGAGGATATTGCTAAATGGTTGTAATCCTGAATAGTCATAGCTTCATATCCAGGATCTGCGGAAACTTCCGGTCCTGCAGCCGTTTCACTGTCTGTTCCGGTTGTTTCCAGAGTTTCAGTATCTGTCAATTCGAGATCTGTTTCATTCATATTGACCACCTACACACGAAGATAAGAACTAAAGATCTGCACGAGCAGGACACCAGCCACAAAACCAAGCATACAGGCCATGATCGGCATTGCATGGCTCAGATCATCCAGCTTATAATTCATCTCTCTTGTCTCCATCACCAAAGACTCAAGATGTTCATTCTGCTGTTGCAACAGTTCTGTATAATCAATCTGTCCTACTGTATCAGAAGCCGGTACCGTCTCCACTCCTTCATCAGCTTCTTCATTTGAAGTAGCAGAGAGGTCGCCAGAATCACCAGCTTCAGGCTCCACAGCATCTTGCTCAGACTGTACTGGAACTTCTGACTGATCACGTATTTCCGGAACTGCGTCAGAGATGTCTGCAGGTTCCTGATCAGCATCTGAAAACAATGCATCCTCTGCAAAGTCTTCTGCTTCATCTGTGAAAATGTCCGCCATGTCATTTCCTCACCTTCTTATTTTCCTGCTTCCATGCGGATCGATGCTTTACCAACAAATGCCAGGTCTTCCACAGTCAGGACTGGTTTGCCGTCACTGCCGACCTTCATTGACATCGTTGCATCATAGATGCCTGGTACCCAGGTGATTTTGTTACGCATGTTCTCAGGTACAGAACATTTTGCACGCTGCTGTCCGACAGCACCGCCAGAAAGATTCTGCTCTGGGTTCATCAGTTCGCCATTTTCTCCAAACATGAAATAATTCAGAGTCATTCCGGAGTTTCCGGTATCCATCTTCCATACGTTAGCAAATGTTACAAGAATCTTCATTTTGTTCATAATACTGAACCTCCTTTGAATTTGTCTGTCTGACCTGTATAAGAGCAGGAAAGACAAAATGTATTGTGTAAGCCTCTTTCAAGGTTGTTACCGTCCCCGGGTGACTGAAAACCGGGGAAAATAAAAAGATTGAAGTATGTTCAACTCTCCATTGGGGGCGGAGAGTAAGGAGCAGGAAGGACTCGAACCTTCATCTTCATAATTCTCGGGCACATATGAATGCCTTGCCAGTTATGCGACTGCTCCGGATATTCTGTTTCATGTTCACGCTGTCTAAGGGATGCGCTTACGCGCGGTAATCTTGTCTGTCCCTGTATGACGTTTCCCAGATAAGGGAAAAGGACTTAGGACAGGAGTACATGAGGTTGATCAAGAAGGATGCTCACCCTGCAGGCTTCCCATCCTTCCCTTCTGATTCTCTGCGCTGGCTGTGTCCAGTCTGTCAAGGGTCGAGATGAATGAGCTTCGCTCACCCTTGACTGACTTACTGCGCAGAATCAGGAGAAAGGCAGTTTCGGATCAGCGTCTTTATCTTCCAGCAGTTCATCCAAAAGTCCAGACAGGTCATTTGTCCGCCATTCCAGATCGGTGAGAGCCCTGCGGACATCCCCGATCTTAGAAGAAAGCTGCTGGAGAGCATAGAGTTTTTTATACTGTCTGGCAATCTGCTGATCTAAAAGGGCAATCCTCTGTTTTTTGGATTCTTCCTGTTCCATGCAGAACAGGACAAGGTTTTCGAACTTCTGGTTAAAGCCTTCACCCTCAAAGTTGATCACATAGTCCATCACCTGATCAGACAGGCGGACAGATTTCATGTTAGTTTTCTTCGCCATCTTCCATTCCTCCCGAGTTAGAACAGTATGCACAAATTTCATTGTAAAAATGGCATACAAATGATAAAATTGAATATTAACAATATAACAAAGGTGTCATGTTTTACAGTTTTGATTATAGTAGGAAATTATCTACATGTCAATAGAAAAGTAGAAAATTAGCTACAGAAAAGAGGGGACTATGAGCATATATGATAGAATTAAAAGTAAAGCAGATGAAAAAAAGATAAGTATTAAGGCATTAGAACGTGAATCTGGTTTAGGAAATGGAGTTATAAAACGTTGGAATGAAACTTCTCCACAATGTAATAAACTTGAAAAAGTAGCAAATTATCTACAAGTATCAATTGAATGGTTAATTACTGGAAAAGAAAATAAAGATCTTTCAGACGAAGAGAATGAAATTATTATAGCATATAAGAATGCAGCCCCAGCGATTCAGGAAGCAGTTCGGAAGCTTCTGGATATACCAGAGAAGAGTGAAAAGTCATCAGATTTGAAGATTGGGTAAAGGAGAACAAAAGACAATGAGCGAACTTTTATGGACAATATCACAAGACAAACAATTACTCTTAATAATATTATTAATCATACTTGGAATAACAAATATGTTATTTGTAAACGAAAAACTTAAAGTTAAACATATAAGTAAAAAAACAATGGAAACTATATACAATATAGAAATAGATAAAGCGCAGAATGCAATTACATCAGATGAAAAAAAATATCATTTAAACAGAGCTTCTGGAATGATGGAATTATATACCCACATGGGATTCGAACCTAAAATATACGAAAATGATCACATAGAGCTGTGATTTGTATCTCATGTTTCCCTGGCTGCGACTTAGATCAGGGAGCTGCAGCATGATTTTTGAGATACAAAGATTGACATAAACCTTGAATTGTTATATTATAATAGTAACCAAGAAAGAGATAATTCCAAGCTAACGCAATGAAACCCCATGGAGCGCCATTCCATGGGGTTTCGTTTTGGGCTTAGCTGTCTTTATGGTTCCGATCTAACCACTTGCATATGTAGTAACCAGCTACACTTGCCATAACCGAAACTAAAAAAGAGATAATTATATCCAAATTAACGCACCTCCTTCCTGCTGGAAAGAGTCGACAGCAAATTCATTATACTAAATAAAGTGTTGAAAATAAAGCAGAATATGCTGGAATAATCAAAACAAGTTGATTATAAGAAGATGCAATGTAAAAGCAAATGTGTCAAAGAATGTAAAAGGTATCAGGTTACTAATACTAACTGATGCGTAACTACGGACCAAAAGGTCGGGGGTTCGAATCCGGTCGGACTCGAACGGGTTCGATCTACATTTCATTTCGGTCGCTGCTAAACGCGTGCCACCGGCACGCAGCAGCCTCTAACGCACGGTTCAGTGAAAAAAGGACTATCAAATATTCTTTTAAAAAAGATCCCCTTCGGTATAGTTAAAATGATTTTACCAAAAAAATCAGAAAAATACGATAGAAAAAACTGTTATTATGAAAAGCAATTGCGGATAAAGCGAAGATATTTGTTAGCTTTATAAAATATGCATGTTATAATAGGATCATCTTAAGTAGTAAGTAAAGGAGCATGCAATATGAACAGTATTTTTCATAGAATCAGCGTAAGAAAATATGAAGACAGACCAGTAGAAAAGGAAAAAATCATGGAGATTCTGAGGGCGGGAATGCAGGCACCGAGTGCATGTAACCAGCAGCCATGGGAATTTTATGTGGTGACAGATAAAGAAAAAATCCAGAAATTATCCAAAGTGACACCATACACCGGTTGTGCAACAGGGGCACCTGTAGTAATCGTTCCTGTATATCGTACAGAAGGGCTTGTGGCACCGTCTTTTGCACAGATTGACATGGCGATTGCACAGGAAAATATCTGGCTGGAAACAGATGCGCAGGGGCTTGGCGGTGTATGGTTTGGTATTGCACCAGTGGAAGACCGTATGGAAGAAGTACACAGACTCCTGGAACTTCCGGAAAATGTGAAGGTATTTTCTATGTTTGCACTGGGTTATCCGGCAGAAACAAGACCTCAGCAGAATCGCTTTGAGCCTGAAAGAATACATTTCATAGAAAAATAAAAAGTTATTACAGATAATAGAGGGAGAGAAATTTATGCAGGATATTTTAGTTGTGGTAGATATGCAGAATGATTTCATTGATGGCACACTTGGGACAAAAGAAGCTGTCGCAATTGTTCCCAAAGTAGAGGAGAAAATCAGAAATTTTAAAGGAACCGTTCTTTTTACACGAGATACTCATGAAACATGGTATCTGGATACTCAGGAGGGAAAGAAACTTCCAGTACCACACTGCATCCGGAATACAGAAGGATGGCAGATCAGAAGTGAACTGGATAAGCTCAGAAAAACAGAACCGATTGATAAAGATACTTTTGGTTCTACAGATCTGGCAGATGAACTGGTGGCAATGAATATCGATGATGATATAGGAAGTATTACATTTGTTGGTCTTTGCACAGATATCTGTGTGATTTCCAATGCACTTCTGGTAAAAGCATCTCTTCCAGAAATTCCGATCATAGTAGATTCTGCATGCTGTGCGGGTGTGACACCGGAAAGCCATGAAAATGCATTGAAGGCTATGAAAATGTGCCAGATAGATATTGTTGGATAAAATGAAGGGCTGGCGCACAAGCAGTCTGCCGAGAGAATGGAAGGATAAAATTTTGAAATGTAACAGGGAAGGAAGATAGTATGAAAGAGTTTGTATGGGCAGTATTAATTGCTATATACCCAACCGGTCTGGTGATAAAATAGAAATAGACATGATAATGTTGTGTCAAAAAGGAATTTATGTAATAGAAAATAAAAATTATTCAGGATGGATATTTGGTGACGAAAAAAGTAAGAACTGGTGCGAAATACTGAAAGGAAAAAAATATTTTTTTTATAATCCAATAAAGCAAAATAAAAGTCATATTAAAAACCTGGAAAAACAGTTACAGGTAGGTGATGATAAGTACGTTTCGCTTATTACATTTAATGCGAATGCAAATCTAAAAAAAGTTTCTACAGAGAGTTCGGGTATATACGTGGTTGGATATAAGCAGTTAAAGAAGTTTATGAAAAAACAGACAGATAAGCCCGATATTTTAATTGATGAAGAAATAGAAAATATATATCAACAGCTTCTGCCGGGGACTAAACTCAGTGATGAGGAAAAGCAGGAACACGTAAACAGAATAAAACAACAATATAAAAAATAACTATTTGACAAGAGGGAAACAGTGCAAATGACTCATGTTTCCTGAATATAAAGCCAGAGAATCAGTGAAAAAGTTGATTTTCTGGTTTTTTATTTTATATGTATTCAAATATATTGACAAGTACATCGAAGTGAGATATAACATGACTATCGAAGTACGATATATCGCACTGAAAGGAAAACACTTATGGATGCGCACATAAAAAAGGTTTATGTTCCCATGACGGAGACAAGCTTTTATATATTGTTATGTCTCCGTACCCCGAATCATGGGTATGGGATTGTACAAAAGGTAAAAGAGCTGACGGATAATGAAGTGGTGCTTGGTCCGGGAACTATGTATGGAAGCCTTTCGAAGATGGAAAAGGATGGTCTGATTCATTTTATCCGGGAGGAAGACAAGAGGAAAATTTATGAGATTACAGAACTCGGCACAGAAGTTCTGGAGCTTGAACTGAAGAGAATCCGCAGGTTGTATCGGAATGCACAGGAGGTAACGAAATGAAAGAACTCAAAAAAGAATTTCGCTGGTTTAACATCATGGAGTACGAAAAAGAAGAAAATTACCTGAGTAAAAGACACCAGGAAGGCTGGAAATTCAAGAGAGTGACTTTCCCTGGTGTGTATACATTTGAGCGGTGTGAGCCTGAGAAAGTGATTTACCAGTTGGATTACAATAAAGAAGGAATCAAACACCAGATGGAATATGTGCGGATGTTTGAGGATTGCGGCTGGGAATACCTGACAGAGTTTGATGGCTATAATTATTTCCGCAAGCCGGCAGATAAGATGCAGCAGAAAGAAGAAATATTCTGTGACGACATCTCCCGCCTGGACATGATGAACCGGATTTTCATAGGAAGAGTCATTCCGTTGGTTGTAATTCTTTGCGGTCTGATCTGGCAGCTTTATATATCTGCGACAGACCATAGCGAACGGGGTTGGTTGCCGGTATTTATGGTACTAGTGGTTATATACATTATTATTTTTTTGCAGTTTGCAGTAAAATATTTTGCATTTCGGAAAAAGGTAAAATAATAGCATTCGTTTGACGAAGCATTAATAGAAAGAGTTCATTATCTGGGGAGCAATGACCTCAGGTGATGGACTTTTTCTGATTTTATAAAGAAATTTGAATGTTTTTGTTACCATTCAGGCTTTTTTACGATATATAGTATGAGTAGGAAATTTCCTTTCGAAACACAAAACGAGGAGGACAACCCGTAAATGAAAGACAATGAGATCATATCTTTGTTTGAGGTAAGGGATGAGCATGCGATTGAAGCATTGAGCGACAAGTATCATCCTTACTGCTATAAGATTGCCTGGAATCTGCTTACAAATAAAGAAGATTCGGAAGAATGCCTGAATGATACCTGGTTTTCGGTCTGGTCGCTGATCCCGCCGAAGAAGCCTTCTGTATTATCACATTTTTGTGGCAGGATCACGAGAAATTTAAGCATTGACCGCCTGCGCAAAAAATATGCTGACAGGCGCCCGGATTTGCACATGGCAGATGTCCTGGGAGAAATGGATCATTTAAGTGTTACTTATACCATTGAAGATCAGCTGGCAGAAAAAGAACTGCTGGAAATTATCAATGATTTTCTTGGAAAAATGAATGCAGAGGACAGAGATATTTTCGTGAGAAGATACTGGTTTTTTGATTCTGTTGCGGCGATTGCCAAGAGGCATGCGGTGTCCGTCGGAAGTGTGAAAATGAATCTGTACCGGAGCAGAAAGAAGCTGTTGAAGGTCTTAAAAAAGGAAGGAAAACACTTATGAAAAAATTCGATTTTTCAAAAGAATTTGGCAATATTGATCCGAAATATATCAGCGAAGCAGAGGGAGAATGGAAAGGGAAGAAAAAAGCCTGGACGCCATCATTTTGGAGTAAACTGGTGGCTGCCTGTGTGATCCTGGCTTTGATTTCAACGGTTTTATCGAATCCAAAAGTACAGGCCGCGATTAAAAATCTTGCTTTATCTATAGGAGAAACTCTGGGATTTCAAAAGGAAATTGAGCCATATACGGAAGCTTTAAACATTTCCCAGACGGATCAAGGGATTACTGCAAACATAAAAGAAGTTGTTCTGGATGAGGGTGTTTTGCTGTTCAGGGTGCATGCAGAAATTGATAATACCGAAGAAAATGAGAAGAAGAAAACTGCGAATATTTCATCTTTTAGGAATACGGGGATCACACTTGATATGGGTAAAACTACAATAAACGGACAGAAGCTGGATGAATATATGAATGCGGAGTATTCTCCTTATTCTGTAGATGATTTATTAGATGCAGATGCAGATAGCGATGAAAAGGAATATGACCGTGTACAGGAGTACCGCTTTCATGCACCGACAGATCTCGGAGAAAATCCGGAGATACATCTTGTACTCAATGCGTTTGATTATGATGACTGGGAAAAATCAGTGGCAGAATTTACATTTGATTTTAACATTTCGCGTGAGAAAATCCTGAAGCAGACAACGAATAAAGAACTGGAAAATATTTCTGTCCAGACAGAAGAAGGTACGGTGACACTGAAAGATATTTTCCTGAACAAGTTACAGAGCAGTATCTCAGCAGACGTGCCGGAGAAATTGTTCCAGAAGTATGAAGTTGAGTTGCGTGGAACGGACAGCAAAGGAAATAAAGTGCGGTATGAGCTGAAGGATGATGCAGAAACGGAAGCCATAAGTCGTAACTGGAAATTCAAGACAGATTTCTGGAGAACTTATGGAAGTGCAGGAGATGATGAAAGACCGGAGCTTCCTGATCCTGACAGCGAATACCTGGAATTACAGCTTTATCTGAAATCCGATGATATAATGGAAAGCAATATTACTGAAACGTATGATTTAGATGACGATACCTATGCCGAAGAAGAAGGAAAAGTGTACGATGTAGCAGATGATTCCGAATGGAAAGCTGTTGGAGAGAAGATACGGATTAATATCAGATGAAAGTAAGGAGGAACTGAGAAATGAAGAAAAAATTGATTGCATTAATCGTGGCAGGGGAATTGTTAATATTCAGTGGAGTAGTCCTGGGATATTATCATCCGGTTGCAGGAAGTATCTTTGAAATAATTGGAGGGCTGTTGAACCTTTGCTTCTTTATACTGCTGCTGGTATATGCTAAGAAGAATAAAAAGAAATAAGAACTTTCAACAAGAGGTGACAGCATGAATTTTGATACATACAAAATCAAGGATGAATTGTTAGAAATTTATAGTGGCAGTGAAGAAACTTTCTGTGTCGGTAAAATTCTGTCCAAAAACAGGGATAGTATTCTTTTCAGATCTTATGATGCGCAGGGAAAGAACGATGGGTTACATTTTATAAAAAGCAGTCATATCAGCGAAATAAAATCAAACACACAGTATTTAAGAAAAATGCAGTTATATTTAGCATACTGGAGAGAACAGGAGGATGCACCTTTAACTAACCCATTTAAGAAGCATCCTGCATTGTCTGGGCTATTGGCATATGCGATGGAGAATAAGAAGATAATTACTGTTTTCTGCAGTTCCAAACCGGACGAATTGCTTACCGGTTATGTAGAGACATATGACAATAAAAAAATTAAATTGAACTGTGTGGATATGGAAACTGCCTGCATTTATGAAACTGCAACGCTGCTTAAAGAGGATATTTTTTATCTGGAAGTTGACAGTTTGGACAATGAATTACTGAAATATGCCAATGAGAAAATAGAGAGGTAAACGATTAATCAGGGAAGGAGTGAACAGATGAAAAAGATGATCATATTTGCCTTAATTATGGCTATATCCGTAGCAACACCAATCCAGGCAATGGCAGAAAGTGTTACACAGTCTGACGTGGAAATGCAGCCTTCGGAACAGAACATTGAGCAGATCATTGATGAGATTACGTCTGAACCGCATCCAATAAATTCTGATACGATCCAGAATGTAAAGGAATACATCATCCAATATTGGGGTGATTTGGGATATGACGAGATAGAATGTCAGAAGTTTGAATATAATGATGAAAATAATGAGAATGCAATACGGCGTTCCTCACAGGTAGATGTATTTCTGGCACCAACGGCCGAAAATGCAACTATTGACGGCACTGGTGAAAATATTATTGTGACAAAAAAGTCATCCACTGATATGACGAAAAATCTGATCATAAGTGCCCATTATGACAGTGCAGAAGATTCGGTAGGAGCCAATGATAACGGTTCCGGAGTGGCAGCAGTACTTGAACTGGCAAGAATTTTAAAAGATACAGAGATGCCGTATAATGTAAAATTCATCCTGTTTTCGGGCGAAGAAAAATATATGCTGGGTTCAAGATGGTATGTTGGCAATCTGTCTGAGGACGAGCGGAAGCAGATCATCGGAGTAATAAATATTGATACCATCGCAGAAAAAAGTGATCTGGGTTATATGGCGATGATCGAAGGAAACAAACGACCAGATGATATAGAGTATGACGATGAGGGATTGAAAAAACTGGCCGAGTTAAATAAAAACAGCATGTCAGATTTATTTACATCCAGTGACAGATTCTACCTGACAATGGCAACTAACAGTGACCATTATCCATTTGCTTTGGTGGATATCCCGGCAGTTTCCATTGTCCAGGACTGGCAGGATGGATTGAACGTGAATGACAGTTCTGATGTAAAAGAGAATATGGATATGCAGAGGATTGTGGAAGTGATTGAGAAGGTTACGGAAGTGCTTTCTGAGATACCATCAAATAATTAATAAAGAAGAGAGTAAAGCAGAGCCGGGATTCGAAAGGATCCCGGTTTTTTGCAAGTTTAAATGACAAAAGAAATTCTAATTTTTTTGTTACCACCCGGGATTTTTTACGATATATAGTATGAGCAGGAAAATTTTCTTTCGAAATACAAGACAAGGAGAAACAAAACGATGAAAAAAGGAACAATGATGGTTTTTTCGGCATTATTGATGAGCTGCTTTTTAGCAGTTCCGGCAGAAGCTAAGAGCATCGAGAATAGTACTTACCGCGTATGCAAAAACGATATTTTTATTGACTATGATCAATTAAATTGCAAAAAGATCGTTACGAAAGTAAAAGATGACGGGTCTTTCACTGCGATTGATTTGGGAGAGTGGTTAGAAGAACAGGATATTTATGATATTTCGGTAATTGAAGATGATGAAAATACCGGCTATAAAACAATGTTTTATGAAAGAAATCTAGAAAAAGAGGCATCAGATGAATTTTATGATTCAGAAGATACTTCCTGTATTGATTTCCAGGGATTGGTGTATGAGGGGGATGTTATCCGCAGTACGGATTCTTTCCAGGAAACGGTAACGGAAGTAAGTTTTGATGGAAGCTTCTATACGGAGACGGAAATGACAGGTCTGTATGTGGAGGGAAAGACAACTCGAATTAAATAATTTATGGAGAATAGAAGGGGCTATCGTGATGATATGCTCCTTTTTCATGCTATAATTCAAAAAAATATAAATTTTTTGAGACGATCATCAAAAAAATACGACTTTATAATTGAAAACATTTTTGAGGAGGTGAACATCATAGACGATATAAAAATCATAGAGCTTTATTTTGAAAGAAATGAGCAGGCGATTAAGGAAACGGATATAAAATATGGGAAGTTCTGTCGTAATATGGCCTATAAAATTCTGAATAATCACCAGGATTCGGAAGAGTGTGTAAATACCACTTATTTAGAAATGTGGGATAGAATCCCACCGACAAGGCCTGCCAAATTTAAAGCTTATATTTCCAGAATTGTCAGAAGTACTTCTGTAGATAGAGTAAGGCATCTGACAGCTAAAAAGAGTTCGGCTGATATGGTTATGGCATTGGACGAACTTACAGATGTACTGCCGGATGAAAGGTATGCTCCTGGAAGGAACGATGAAGAGATTGGAAAATTGATTAGTATTTTTCTACGTGAACAAAAAGAAGAGGTTCATAGGGTGTTTGTTCTAAAATATTTTTATTTCGAATCTAACAGGGCTATTGCAGAAAAATATGGTTTTACTGAACGCAAAGTAACAAATATGCTGGCCCGCACCAGAAATAAATTGAAAAAATATCTGATTGAGGAGGGAATCTACATATGAATATACCAAGAATTGTAGATGCTATCGGTTATATTGATGATGACCTTATCACGGCAGCACTGGAAGATCCGCCGAGGAAAAGGCATAATCTTATGATTAAATGGATGTCGGTTGCCGCTTGTTTGGCGCTAGTCATGATTGCAGGTATTCTTGTTCCACATTTTTTACGGACTGCTACAATAGCTGAAAGTAAATATAAATATCATGTTTCTGAAACAGAACGGGCGATAGAATGGCCATGGAAATACAAGACTCCTGCTGAAAAGTATCCTGTTGTTAAATTTAATGGAAAACAGTTTACTGCGAAAAGTCAGAATTCTATTCATACAGAGGTAATGGGGGAGGTAATTGGCAACTGTGTGGCAGAAGGGCTTGATTCTGATACAGGAAAGGCATACACGGAAACATTTGAGGTGCGGAAGATTAAGGGCATATCAGAGGAACTGATGATTGCCGTAGGCAATGAGGATGGATTTTATGTTTATGCGGCTGATGAAGAGGCGGTTCCAGATACGTTAAGTAAGTTACTGAAACTTTATGAACTTTCTCAAAACTTAGAGTTGAACTATGCGACAAAATGTGAAGGTTATGAGGAAAAAGAGGAGCTTTTGCTGGATAATGATGAGAAGATCTGGCGGATCCTTTATGGCTGTGGCGATGCAAAGCTTGATGATACAATTGACTTCTTTGAAAGAGAGAATCGAAGATGTCTGGCTTTTACGGCAACTTCTGAAGCATTGGGTGTCTATAACCGGGTGATCTACATTTCTGAGGATGGTTACTTTGCTACTAATATTTTTGATTATGAATATAGTTATTTTATTGGAAAAGAGGCAGCAGGACAGATCATCAGTTATGTACAAAAACATTCCACGGAAACAAAGTCCAGTACCAGTCTGCCAACCATATCCGGAACTGTTACAGAAATAGGAAATGGATATATTATGGTTGATGACACCGTTTTATGTAAGAAATCAAAAGCAGGAAAGAAATATAAGGTATATACAGATGATATAAAAATAAGAAGATGGATTGAAAGCGGAGAACTTAAAGAAGGGGATCTGGTAATTGTTGAATATGAAGGTGAAATTTCCAGTAACTATGAAGTAAAGGGAGCGTATTCCATATTTACAGGAACTCTTGAAGAAAATGGTATTTTAAACCAGGAATAACAAAAACAGGAAAGGGAAGGTTACAGATGTGAAGATAAAACGAAATTATTTGATAAAGATTGCACCGGCTGTTTTATTAGTAGTTGGTGCTTACTGGCTCCTCGGTTCTGATTTTTTTACATTTCTGATCTGGTGGGAAATGATATGCCTACTAGGTCTGGTATTTATGCCGGTAACATCCCGTATATTCAGGGGCTTTGATGATAATGGCTGGATGTTTTCTAAAGTACTGGCAGTCGCTGTATGCGGATATGTGCAGTGGCTGCTGGCCTGTTTAAAAATCACTCCTTTTACGGGAATGACTTGTGTTATCATCACGGTTATTTGTTGTCTGGGCAGTATTTTGTATGGAATCAAATGTAAGAACAGAATCACGAATTCTCTTCCCTGGGAACAGACAACCCTGGTTTACCGGGAAGAAATTCTGTTTTTTCTGGTGTTTCTTTTCTGGACATATCTGGCGGGATTTCATCCGGCGGCTCATGGAACGGAAAAATATATGGATTTTGGTTTTATGCAGTCCATGATGAGAAGTACAACCTTACCAGCCCAAGATATGTGGTTTGCCGGAAAGTCTTTTAATTATTATTATGGTGGACAGTATCTTGCCGTATTCCTTACGAAGCTGACCGGGACAAGCGTGGAGATCACTTATAATCTGATGAGGACTATGGTCGCCGCTTTTGCCTTTGTTCTTCCCTTTAGTCTGGTACGCCAGATGTTGAAGGACAAATTAAGGACTGGGAGAAAATGGTCTTTAGATCTTGGTGGTATCCTGGCAGGGATGGCGGTGTCTATGAGTGGGAATTTCCACTATATTATTTATGGAATCATCCTTAGACTGCTGAAAATAAAAACAGATTACTGGTTTCCAAGCTCTACCCGTTATATAGGTTTTGATCCGGCTGTGACCGGGGATGAGACAATCCATGAGTTTCCGTCCTATTCGTTTGTACTGGGAGATCTTCATGCCCATGTGATCAATGTCTTTTTGGTCCTGACGGTACTTGGAATCCTTTATTCCTGGATGAAGACAAATTCGGGAAAAAGTTGGAGACAGAAAGAAATCGGACTGCTTGGATTGCTTCTGGGAATGTTCCTTTTTTCTAATACCTGGGATTTTATGATCTATTACGTTGTAATCTGCGGAACATTGCTCTTGGGAAATCTGAAACGTTATTCCTCTGATCCTTTTATAAGCCAAGCATTGAAATGGAGTGTGATACAGTGGGGTGAACTGCTATCTGCTGCTTTCCTTGCATCACTTCCATTTCATCTGTCTTTTGAAAATGTAATGGTCCAGGGAATTGGAATCGTAAAAATACATACTGCTTTTTACCAGTTCTGTGTATTATGGGCATTCCCGCTTTTGGTCTGTGTACTATTTGTTATTGGAATTCTGAAAAAAATACGAACATTTCCAGATAAAAAGATACGAAGTTTTTTTAGCAATGTAAAGTATCCTGATTTGTATGGGCTGGTTCTTGTACTTTGTGCTATGGGACTGATCTTTATTCCTGAAATTGTTTATGTCCGGGATATTTATGAAAAAACAGCTCCAAGAGCCAATACCATGTTTAAACTGACTTATCAGGCATACATCATGTTTGGAATTATGATGGCATATATATTGGTTTCATTTACAGTAACTAGGATAAAAAGATGTAATGGTGCTGACAATGCTGTAATATGTAAAGGACTGCTGAGGTGCCCAAGACGTCAGGTCCTGACAGGGATCATTGTGATCCTGCTTCTGATTTCAACTTGCGGATACCTGGAAAATGCAACCATTCATTGGTTTGGAGGATTCCCGAAAAGAAGTGCATACCAGACACTAAACGCAACGAACTATTTGGAAAATGCGATTCCTGATGATGCCGCTGGAATCCGCTGGCTAAATGATAATGTCAATGGACAACCTGTTGTTCTTGAAGCCAGTGGGGAAAGTTATAAGGATTATGATAACCGTGTTTCGGCAATGACAGGACTGTCAACGGTTTTAGGCTGGTATGTGCATGAATGGCTGTGGAGAAATAATTTGGAAGAGGAAAATCAACGAAAAGAAGATGTGCAGACCATATACACTTCAAGCAACGCTGAGCAAATAAAATCCTTGATAGAAAAGTACAAGATTTCCTATTTATTTATTGGAAGCTGTGAAGTTGAGAAGTATGGAGAGATCAATAGCGAATTCTTAACTTCGCTGGGAAAAGTTGTTTTCCGACAGGGTGAGACGATGATAATTGAGGTTTTCGATGGGGAGAGGGGTGATTGATATAAAAAAGATAAAATTTTGTAAAATGTGTTACCTTATGTAAAAAAATACGATTAATTATATAGATGGCAAATTTGGGCAAAGGAGGTTATGCATGATTGTTTATCAGCCATACAGAAAATGAAAGGAGTCTAATCATATGAAACATAAGGTAAAGATTATAATACTCAGTGTTTTAGGAGTTTTGCTTGTGGGATCATCAGTGGCATATGCATACTCACAAAAAGGCACTCTGATCTCACAGAAAACAGAGGAGCTGCCTGACGGAAATATTTATGTTGAAGAATTATATGAAATAGATCAGTAAGACAGAAACAGAGGGGATGGCGTATTGATACGACATCCCCTTTATATGGCGAGAGTTGTTAATTACTCTAAAAATAAGTTAAACAAACTGAAAGTTAGCTGAATATGCATTATATAAGCAAGAATGTTTTTTTCGAAAAACGAATAATGTTAAACTCAATTCGCCATTCAATATCGTCTGATACTAGTTTGAAGTGTAGAGCGGAGTAAGCAACATGGAGATTTGCCTGATTGTTGTTGCCACACAGGATTATAGTTGGCTCGTCCGCACCACCGATAATATCAATACAGGCAAGATCAGTTTGTACTTCCGGTGAAAAAGAGTCTGTTGCAGGAGCAACTTCTAAAGGTTTATCGTTATCAGCACAATCATGAATCGAAATATCATTGTCCGGTTCAGGAGAAAGTGTATAGCTCATAGTGGTAAAATGTGTGGGATACAACCAACGGTCAGAGTCCATGCGGTTTTGAGAAAGTGTCTGCTATTCCAATTTTTGCACAGTTAATGTATATTTTGTTTCACTGACCGGATGGGAGAAAGCAAACTGGTCACCGGGAGAGTGTATCTTAAAATGCGGTCCAGGCATACGAAATGGTTGTTGCTCTATTGTAAGCGAAAGAGATTTTATTGCAGGACGGCGTTTATCTGGCCACAGAAATGCCGTCCTAAAAATCATCCATCCATAGGATGTATCCAATTCGTAGTGTTTTAATACCCATTTTGCTTCCGGTTCATTGTTTATTTCGTCCGGTAAACATGGATTAAAGACTACTGAACAGCTGTGAGAGGCCTGCATTGTTGTTCCATTTAATTTTAAACAAGGAATAATATCAAGGCAAAGCGGGTTGTCTAAATCTATTTGCAGTTGTTGTTCTTGTGTAAAATTTAAACAGGAGTCATTTTCGGGGGTTAAATCCCATTTTTTCATAAATTCGCGAATATCCTCTGCCAGGGTACACATACAAAAATCCAAGACAAGACCCTTGTTGCAAGAATATGCCGCGGGAATAATCCAATGATGTCCAGCCCATTCAAATTGCTTATCCAATCGGATTTCTGTTCCGGCACGGTCTTTTCCTGAAGGCTCCCAGAAGTTTCCGTCAAAATAAACCTTCCATTCAGGGATAGGCGCTTCTGCATCCGGGTTCATATCAATATCATGTGTATTATCTTCACAGCACCTTGCTCTCACAGAGGAAAGGTCAATTACGCTTTGTAAAAATTTCTGAAATATTCTGTTCATAATGATCTCCATAATTCTGATTTTCTGAGTTACTTCTTGATGATATCATAAAAATGTTTTATTTCACATTTTCATTTATTTTCTATGTCTTGGATCTTGAAGGGAAATATTCTACTCATACTACATATCGTAAAAAATTTCATATGGTAACAAAAAAATCCATTTTTTTAAATCAGAAAAAAGTCTACTACTCATTCAAGTAATGGGCTCCTTACTTTGGTTTGTTAAGATATACTAGGTAAAAAGGAGAACAGTGTTTGAAGCATTTTTACTTTATGTGATTACTTGTATATGGGCAAATATAGAATGGTACTTTAGAATGGGCTATGGTAAAATAAGACAAAAGCTTAAAAGGTTTTTGAAGACAAAATAACGTTAAAATATTTTAGACATACAATGTCTGGTTGAAAATTAGTGGATTCTCGTTTTATGTCGTGGTAATTTGGGAGCATGTTGGTAAGCTGTAAGTGAAAGAGAGGTAGGAGCATGGACACGAAAAAGATTGGAGCTTTTTTAAAGCAATGTCGTAAGGAAAAAAATCTGACACAAGAGCAGCTTGCTGAAAAGTTTGGAGTATCCGCAAGAACAGTTTCCAGATGGGAAACAGGAACAAATCTGCCGGATCTTAGTATACTTGTTGAACTTGCTGAGTATTATGATGTTGAAATGAGAGAGCTCCTGGATGGAGAAAGGAGCCAGACTATGAATAAAGAGATGAAAGAAACTCTGGACAAAGTTGCAGTGTATGAAGAATGGGCGAAACGAAAAGCATTAAAAGCTGGAAATCTTGCATTTGCATCAATGTTTATGATTGGTGTTGCGGCAATTATTATTCAGATGCTATTGACAGTGGATATTCGCTTTGTTTTAGGAGAAACAATAAGCGTTTTAGTAGGAGGAATCCTGTATGCAGCTATTATGGTATACAATGGAATATGGGATAAATGTCTGCCAAAAAGTGCTACCATATGGAGAGATTTTCTTACCAGTGTGATATGTGCAGAAATTTTTTCTGCCATCTATGGTGTATGTTTGTTAAGAATGGGAGCTACAGAAACACAGATAACACGATTAGCATTGGAGTTTTTGATTGGCATTACTATTGTGGCATTTATTATTCTTAGAATCTTGGCATTTATCAATCAGAAAAAGAATCAAAGGCCAGCAAATGATCAGGATGAAAAAGCGGCTTCATTATCTAAGATGGAATATATTAAGATTTACAATGCACAAAATATAGTAGAGACAGAACAAATCATGGAAATGTTAAAGCAAAATGGAATAGTAGCTTTTTCGCAGGAACCAGGTGCGAATGTTGCGATGCATGTGGTGTCTGGATTTGGAATATATGGTGTGGATATATTCGTAAAAACCGATGATGCAGAGAAGGCAGCAGAGTTGGTTAAGGAGATTAGGAATCAAGAGAACGAATAAAATTTTTGACATTTTCACAGATGCGTGCTAATATGATTATAAAAAAGGGTGCTACCGATAGACGGTTAGTCCACATATTTATTGATTACAAAAGTAACCGCTTAGTTTTGCAGACAGGGCGGTTATTTTTGTGTCTTATTATTATCCCTGTCGAATATGTATCCGTCACAAACGCAGGAGATGCTGAAGCTGACGACCGTAAGGAAAGCCACTTTTATTTAAATGATAGAGAAGGAAATAAAAGTGTGTTATACTTAAGAAATAATAAATACACCAAAAGCGGATTTGCAAAGGAGGGAGTATCATGAGATGTCCATATTGCAACGAGGAAATGATATGTGGTTCGGTTCAGAGTCAACGAGAAATTTTCTTCACAACGAAGCCTGACAAAAATTGGCTTATACCGTCAATCAATAAAAAAGACGAAATCATATTAAGTTCTCATAATTGGTCGAAACCAACCTGTATGGCATATCATTGCCCTGCCTGCAGGAAAGTTATTATTGATTATTCAGTTAAAAGTGAATAGAAGCTGACCAATCGGATAAAAAATCATATGCTGAATAAAAAGGTATAATTTAGATATGAGGACGATCAATAATTTATGTGCAATTATTGCACGAAGACCAGATGCGATTGCATTTGTAAATGAAAGTGAGACATGATGGAAATGAAGTCACGTTTACCTAAAATAAT